>Ga0316192_10002224_pt1 | contig 14228 bp, 13 predicted proteins | sample MerIslwburrow_MG_FD_204931 | JGI IMG/M metagenome (GOLD analysis project Ga0316192, IMG submission 204931) | Coastal sediment microbial communities from Maine, United States - Merrow Island worm burrow | ecosystem: Environmental > Aquatic > Marine > Coastal > Sediment | place: USA: Maine...
AACAGGCCTCACTGGAGCAGCACCCGGGAACAGCCGCCGCGGAGTCGGCGTGACAGCTGCCACTGCACGCGACTGGCTGCAACGCATCCATGCGTTGCCGTTGCCGCCGCGCGTAAAAATCATGAATGTCTGCGGCGGCCACGAACGTTCCATCACCATGGCCGGGCTGCGCGGCGCCCTGCCGAAGAACGTCGAACTGGTTCCCGGGCCGGGCTGCCCGGTGTGCATCTGTCCGGAAGAAGATATTTTCGAGGCCATCCAGCTGTCCCTGCATGAGGACATCATCCTGGTGGCCTATGGCGACATGCTGCGCGTACCCGTCAATGTGCGCCGTTGCGAGGCACGCACCCTTGAACAGGCCCGCACCAAGGGCGGCGATGTGCGGCCGGTATCCTCGCCCCAGGAGGCCGCGCGCATTGCCCGCGACAATGCCGGCAAGCCCGTCATCTTTTTTGCCGCCGGTTTCGAAACCACCACGGCACCCGCGGCCGCATTGCTGGTCGAGGGGGTACCGGACAACCTGTTTATACTGCTGTCCGGCCGTCTGACATGGCCCGCGGTTGCCATGCTGCTGGAATCGGGTTCCCCCGGTTTTGATGCGCTGGTTGCCCCGGGACACGTTGCCACCATCATGGGCCCGGAAGAGTGGCAGTTCGTCGTTGCGCGCCATGACATTCCGGCCGCGGTGGCAGGATTCACCGCGGAAAGCCTGCTGGCTGCAATGTACTCGACACTGCGACAACTGATCGAGGGACGGCACTTTCTCGATAACTGTTATCCCGAGGTAGTCAAGCCCGGCGGTAACCGTGCCGCCCAGCGGCAACTGCAGCAAGCCATGGATGTCACGGATGCCAACTGGCGCGGTGTCGGCATCATTCCCGCCTCCGGGTTTGCCATTAACGATAATTTCCGCACCCATGATGCACGTCAGGCCTTCCCCAGCTATGCCGACGATGCCCGCAAGCGCGCCGGCGAAATGCCGCCGGGCTGCGACTGCGCCAGCGTGGTGCTGGGAAAGATCTATCCCAACGAGTGCCGCCTGTTCGGGGCCGCCTGCACACCACGCCACCCGATCGGTCCCTGCATGGTGTCCGATGAGGGCGCCTGCCGTATCTGGTGGTCGGCAGGCATGCGTGAGCCAGTAGTTAACGCAAAACGTACGCAGGCAAGCGTATGACAGACATACAGCGCTTTACCTGTACGGCATAGACACCCGGCACCCTGACTGTCATGGACCTGGATGTCGCCAACTCAATTCCCGAACCGATCGAGGCGCTGCACATGGTCGTGTCCGGCCGGGTGCAAGGGGTCGGCTTTCGCCCCTTTATCTACCGCCTGGCACAGTCACATCACCTCACCGGCTGGGTGCGAAACTGCACCGGCCAGGTGGAAATACGTATCCAGGGAGAAAACCAGGCACTGTACGCCTTCACTCGCCGGCTGTTTCAGCACGCCCCGCCGCTGTCACAGCCACAACTGGATAGCTGCGAGCCGGTCTCGGCTGACGCGCTTGATCGTTTCACCATCCGCAAGAGTGCCGCCTCCGGCAGCACTAACATCCATGTACCGCCCGACCTGTTTACCTGTGACGACTGCCTCGCGGAATTGCACAATCAACATGACCGGCGCTATCGCTATCCGTTTATCAACTGCACCCAGTGTGGACCGCGCTACACCCTGATTCGCGGCATGCCCTATGATCGGGCGGCCACGACCATGGCCGCCTTTGAACTCTGCGACGACTGCCGCCGCGAATACAGCGATCCGCTCAACCGGCGCTTTCATGCCGAGCCGGTAGCCTGTCCGGTATGCGGTCCGGCACTGCATTTCACGGCCCCGGGTAGCGACATCATCCATGGCAACGAGGCGGCACTGGCAGCCTGCGTGGCTGCCCTGAAGGCCGGCAATGTCGTCGCGGTGAAGGGCATCGGCGGCTATCACCTGATGTGCGATGCCGGCAATGACAAGGCCATCACACAGCTGCGCCACAGCAAACCGCGGCCCCACAAACCCCTTGCCGTGATGTTCCCTTCCCCCCCGGGCAGCCCGTTGAAATGTGTCAACTACAAGGTGTGGCTGTCACGCGACCAGGCAGACCGACTGCTGTCGCCGGGCCGGCCCATCGTGCTGGCTCGCAAACGACCCGGCTTCGACTTGTCGGAACTGATTGCACCTGGTCTCGACGAGATCGGGGTGATGCTGCCGTACAGTCCCCTGCACCACCTGATTCTGTCGGACTTCGCGGCACCCCTGGTCGCCACCTCGGCGAATATCAGCGGTGAACCGGTACTGACCGAGAATGCGGCCGTCGAGGAACGCCTTGGTCATGTCGCCAACGCCTTCCTGCACCATGATCGTCCCATCGAACGACCCGCCGATGATCCGCTGGTGCGGGTCATTCATGACCGCTTGCGCCCGCTGCGCCTGGGGCGCGGCAATGCGCCGCTGGAACTCACCCTGCCGGTCACCCTCCAGGCACCCGTACTGGCCGTCGGGGGTCATATGAAGAACACCATTGCTCTGGCCTGGCAGAACCGCGTCGTGGTCTCGCCGCACATCGGCGATATGGGTACGGCACGTAGCCTGGCGGTGTTTGAGCAGACCGTGCAGGACCTGCAGGCCCTCTATGGTGTCAGCGCAGCCGCGGTCATCTGCGATGCCCACCCCGGTTACGCCACCAGCCGCTGGGCACAACGTTGCGGCCTGCCGGTGCATAGCATCTATCATCATCACGCCCACGCCGCATCGGCCACGGCTGTCGATCGCGTCGCTACAGACAGCCTGGTGTTTACCTGGGACGGGGTCGGTTACGGCGAGGACGGCACCCTCTGGGGCGGTGAGGCCCTGCTGGGCCACCCCGGACACTGGCAACGCTTCGCCACCCTGCGGCCCTTCCACCTGCCCGGCGGCGATCAGGCCGGGCGCGAACCCTGGCGCAGCGCGGCCGCGCTCTGCTGGGAAACGGGACACGACTGGCCAGAACTACCCGAATCAAGCGCGCTGTTACACATGGCCTGGCAAAAGCACCTCAATGCCCCGCAGACCAGCGCTGCCGGACGGCTGTTCGATGCCGCTGCCGCGCTGACCGGATTGTGTACCCATGCCAGTTTCGAGGGACAGGGACCGATGTTGCTGGAAGCCGCCTGTGCCGGCAGCGCCGCCCCGGTGATCCTGCCGATCAACACCACGGCAGATGGCCTGAAACAATCGGACTGGGCGCCGCTGTTGCCGCTATTGCTGGATACCAGCCGTACGGCGACCGAGCGCGCCGCGATCTTTCACGCAACACTCGCCGATACCCTGCTGCGTCAGGCCCGGCAGGCACGCGCCCGTCATGGCGTCAACCACATCGGTCTGAGCGGCGGTGTATTCCAGAACCGGGTACTGACCGAGCAGGCCTGCACGTGGTTGCAGAATGATGGCTTCCGGGTACACATGCCTGAAGAGATACCCGTCAACGACGCCGGTCTCAGCTATGGACAGGTACTCGAATACGCCATGCGGCAGCACAGCAGCGTGTAATAATAAAGGGTGATTCAAGTAACCCCCTCTCCCACCGGGACACCTGCATGGAGGCAGGTGTTAGGGCAAAGCATGGAGCACTTGCCGAGAGGGCTGGGGAGAGCGAAGCGAGGGGCCGGGGATAAATATCTGCCTGATTTCTATCCCCTCTTCCTGTCCTTCTCCCGGAAGGAGAAGGGACGGTCTGTTTGTCTACGGGTCTCATTCATGATGGACCTGTGTGTTTAATGATCATTTTTTGGAGAAGGCATGCAACACATAATCGAAGTAGAAAACATCAAGTGCGGCGGCTGCGCCAATACCATTGTCAACAAGCTGGGCAAGCTCGAAGGCGTTGCGCAGGTCAGCGTTGATATCGAAGCGGGCTGTGTCAGCGTTGAAGCCACCGATGGCAGCCGTGAACAACTGGTGCAGACACTGCTGCAGAGCGGCTATCCGGAAAAAGGCACTGCAGAAGGCATCAAGGCCGCAAAGGCAAAGGCCAAATCCTTTGTCAGCTGCGCCATCGGCAGGATCAGCTGAGTGTCCGGGTAACTACAGGGCAGTCGACATGGAAGACACCCACATCTCGCTCGCGCATGGCAACGGCGGCCGTTTCATGCGCGAGCTGATAGATGAAATATTTGCCCGGCACCTGCACAACCCGGACCTGGACGTGCAGGCCGATGCCGTGCCGCTGGCACTGCAGGGCAGCGACATCATGTTCACCACCGACGGCTTCACCGTGCAGCCGCTGGAATTTCCGGGTGGCAACATCGGCTCGCTCGCGGTGCACGGCACTACCAATGACCTCGCAGTCGCGGGGGCTACCCCGAAGTACCTGAGCCTGAATGCCTTTATCGAGGAAGGCCTGGAAATCGCCGTGCTGGAGCGCATTATCAAGACCCTCGCCGACAGTGCCCGTGCCATCGACGTGCAGGTGGTGGCCGGCGACACCAAGGTGCTGCGCCGCGGCGAAGGTGGCGGGCTTTACCTCGCCACCACTGGCGTGGGTATCCGCGGTAGTCAAACACTCGGACTGGACCGCATCCGCGAGGGCGATGCCCTCCTTGTCAGCGGACCGGTGGGCGATCACGGTATCGCCGTACTGCTGGCACGCGAGGCATTCGGCCTGCACGGTGACGTGCTCTCCGATGCGGCCAGTGTGCTGCCGTTGACACGGGCGGCACTCAAGGTACCCGGGTTGCGCTTCATGCGCGACCCGACACGCGGCGGTCTGGCGACGGTCGCCCATGAACTGCAGCGCGCAACCGGCATGGGCATTACGCTCTCGCAACAGGACATCCCGGTGCGCGACCCGGTGCAGTCGGTCTGTGACATGCTTGGCTATGACCCGATGTACCTGGCCTGTGAAGGCCGTGTTGTTGCGGTCATCGACCCCGATGCGGCGGCACAGTTGTTACAGCACTGGCAGGCGTTACCTGAAGGCGAAGCGGCGGCCATCATCGGCAACGTCAACGGCTCAGGTAGCCATGTGCTGCTGCGCACCGAACTCGGCGGCGAACGCATCCTGGAAGAACTCGAGGATGACCCGCTGCCAAGGATCTGCTGAGCGCTGTCGCGCTCCGCTGCCAGTCACATGACAGTGCCTCGCTATCGACTCTACCTGTTGTGCCTGCCGGCACTGCTGGCCATGCCGTCCACGGTGTCTGCCTGGCAGTTCCATACCTCGCACAGCGATCCGATTGCGCCAGTGCTGCTGAGCATGACCGGTATCCTGTTCGTGGCGCTGCTGGGACGCTTCGGTGCGCGCAAGCTGGGCCTGCCCTCGGTGCTCGGCGAACTCGGCATGGGCATCCTGATCGGCAACCTGGCCTACCTGTTCCGCTTTGACCTGGTCATGGTGCTCCGCGAGGGCCCGGCATTTTTTGACGCGGTGAAGGAACTGCTGCATTGCGATGCCGCGGAACTGGCCTGTATCCATGCACTCGGCACGGAGAAAGCAGCGCACATGCTTGAGCTGCTGCGGGGACCGCATGGCAGCGAACTGATCCAGGTCGCACAAACACTGGATGTGTTCTCCCGCTACGGCATCATCTTCCTGCTGTTCATGGTCGGCCTGCGCACCAGCGTTGACGAAATGCGTCAGGTCGGTCCGGACTCGCTGCGCGTGGCAGTGATCGGCGTACTGCTGCCTTTCGCACTCGGGTTTGCCTCCTCGCGCCTGCTGATTCCCGATATTAGCCTGCATACCAGCCTGTTCCTCGGTGCCGCGCTCGGCGCCACCAGTGTCGGTATCACCGTGATGGTGCTGCAGGAATTGAAAATGGAGAGCACCCGGATGGCACGCATTATCCTCGGTGCTGCAATCATCGACGATATCCTCGGCCTGCTGCTGCTTTCCATCGTCAGCGGCATTGTCGTCACCGGCGGCATCGAGCTGGGCCAGATGCTGGTCGTGATCATCATGACGACCATGTTCCTCGCCGGCGCAATCTACCTGGGGCCCGTGTTGCTGAAATTCATCATTCGCCTGGTGCGCCATCTCGATCTCATGGAAGCAAAAATGTTCATCTCGTTTCTGTTTGTCATGGTGTTGGCCTGGATGGCAAACCTGGCGGGACTGGCCACCATCGTCGGGGCGTTTACCGCGGGACTGATCATGCAGGATGCCTATTTCAGACACTGGGGCCACGAGCGCGAACACACTGTCTGCATCAAGGACCTGATCATGCCGCTGGAGGTCATCCTGGTGCCGATCTTCTTTGTGTTGATGGGCATCCAGGTAAAGCTGGAATCATTTTTGAACTGGCAGGTACTCATACTCACGACCGGCCTGCTGGTCGCGGCCATCGTCGGAAAACTGCTGGCCGGATTCGGGGCGTCCCGTGATAACAATCGCTGGGCAATCGGTATCGGCATGCTGCCGCGTGGCGAGGTTGGTCTGATCTTCGCCGCGATCGGCAAGAGCCTCGACGTGATCGATGATGCGTTATTCTCGGCCATCGTGCTGATGGTTATCCTGACCACGCTGCTGGCACCGCCGCTGTTAAAATACAGCCTGCAGAGGAATCCCGGGGGGAACAGTGAGTAGGCTGAAGCATGCAATCAACATGGGGCTGTTCCTGTTTGCAATCTGGGTACTGTTATCCGGTCATTTCACGCCGCTGCTACTGGTACTGGGCGTCCTCTCCACCCTGCTGGTCGTATTTCTGGCGGCCCGTGCCGATCTGATCGACAGGGAAATACAGCCTGTTTTCCTGAGACCCTCGATGTTGCTCTACTGGTTCTGGCTGGGCCGGGAAATCATCAAGTCAAATATCCATGTAGCGCGACTTATCCTGGACCCCGCCATGCCAATCAGTCCGAATGTGTTCACTGTGCGGGCATTCCAGAAAACCGAACTGGGACGGGTCACCTATGCAAACTCTATCACCTTGGTGCCGGGCACCGTCGCCATGGATGTCGAGGAGGATGTCATCACGGTACATGCGCTGACAAAGGCTGCAGCGAAAGATCTCAAGGGCGGTGACATGAACCGTCGCGTATGCCATGTGGAGGGTGTCTTTCCATGTTCATAGCCGTGTCGGCCGTGCTTCTGGTTGCCATTGCCCTGGGCCTGGTACGCGCCTTCCGCGGACCGACGCTCTATGACCGTGTCATGGCAGCCAACATGATTGGCACCCTGACCGTACTGATGGTGGCCGTGCTCGGTTTCATGGCCGAGCGTCCCGAGTTTCTGGATATTGCACTGGTTTACGTGCTGATCTCGTTCGTCAGCACCATTGCCGTACTCAGAGTGTACGCCAGTCGCGTCAGCATGCAGGGAAGCGATAGCAAATGATGCAACCGCTACTGGATGTGCTCAGCTGGATCTGCTTGCTGGGGGGCGCAATCTTTCTGCTGATCGGCGCCATCGGTGTGCTGCGATTTCCGGACTTTTATACGCGCCTGCATGCCGTCAGCGTCTGTGACACCCTCGGTGCAGGATTGGTTCTGGTTGGCCTGATGTTCCAGGGCGGCCTGAGCCTGGTGACGGTAAAGCTGCTGCTGATCTTCTATTTCATGATGTTCAGCGGCCCCACAGCTGTTCATGCACTGGCCCAGGCCGCCCTGCAGTCGAAGCTGAAACCGGTTGTTGATGATCGTGAGTCACAGTAATGGAACACCTGATCGACATTGTACTGCTCGGGCTGCTGATGATTACCGGGTTTGCCATTGTACGCATGAAAAGCCTGCTCGCGGTGGCGATGCTGACCAGTATCTACAGCCTGCTGTCGGCGTCATTATTCGTGGTGCTGGACGCCGTGGACGTGGCCCTGACCGAGGCCGCGATCGGCGCCGGCATTTCAACCATCCTGATGCTGGCAACGGTCGCTCTCACCAGCGACAGGGAAAAAACGTCACAGCACACGCCCTTACTGCCGCTGGCCGTGGTCACTGTAACCGGCGCGGCACTGATCTACGGCACACTGGACATGCCGCACTACGGTGATCCCGCAGCCCCCGTTCACCAGCAAGCAGCATCGGCCTACCTGCACGACACCCCCGCTGAGATCGGCGTTCCGAATGTCGTAACCTCGGTGCTGGCGAGTTACCGTGGCTACGACACCCTCGGCGAGGTCACGGTTATTTTCACCGCCGGTGCCGGCGTGCTGGCCTTGCTCGGCTACCGCACCCGCAGGCGCAATATTGAGGGGCCGGGAATCAGAAAGCTGGTGGTGCTGCGCGTCATTGCCAAGCTGTTCTTTCCACTGATCCTGTTGTTTGCACTCTATGTTCTGTTTCATGGTGATTACGGTCCCGGCGGTGGATTCCAGGCCGGCGTGATCTTTGCAACCGGCTTCATCCTCTATGCACTGGCCTTTGGACTGGGAAATGCGCAACGGGTCATCCCTCAGCCGCTGCTGCGCATCATGGCGGCGGTCGGTGTACTGATTTATGCCGCCGTCGGTATTGAGGGCATACTGCTGGGCGGAAAGTTTCTTGAATATGGCGTGCTCGCCGACGACCCGGTCACCGGGCAGCATCTCGGCATCATGCTCATCGAGCTGGGGGTCGGCATTACCGTGGCCGCCGTGATGCTCATTATCTATTACAGCTTTGTCAGCCGACGGGACTAGGCTGATAAAACCGGATGCAGAACCTGTTCAAGTAACTGTAAGTTTTTTTATTTTGTAGCCACGGAAGCACACGGAAAAATTATATATATGCATTTATCCTTCCGTGTTTTTCCGTGTACTTCCGTGGCAATAATTTCTTTTTTTCTGAAGCTGAACAGAACAAGAGGATAGCCAATGTCCGAACTGCTGGGACACTACAACTACTGGATCGTCATCATCCTGATGATGACCGGCTTCTATATCGTCATCGCCCGCCCCAACCTGGTGAAGAAAATTATCGGACTGTTCATCTTCCAGACTTCAGTCTTCATTCTTTTTATCAGCATGGCAAAGATAGAGGGCGGTACAGCGCCGATTATCGAGGCAGGCCTCAGTGTGTACTCCAACCCGCTGCCGCACGTGCTGATTCTCACTGCCATCGTGGTCAGCCTCGCGACCACGGCCCTCGGGCTTGCGCTGGTGGTCCGTATCCAGGAAGCCTACGGTACCAGCAACGAAGACGATATCCACGTGCAGGACGAAGCAGACTGAGGCCGGTCACGTGCTGCTATCCAACCTTCCAGCACTGCAGGTCGTCATACCGCTGGTCTCCGCCCCGGTCTGTCTGTTGCTGCGCAACCCCCGTCATGCCTGGGCCTGTGCACTGATCATCAGCTGGCTGGTACTTGCGATGGCGCTGCTGCTACTGCAGCAGGTCTATACCCTGGGGACGATTTCCTATGCCATCGGCGCCTGGGCCACACCGTGGGGGATCGAATACCGGATCGACATGGCCGGCGCCCTGATGATCCTGATCATTGCCACCGTCGGCGCCGTGATGATGCCGTATGCCTGGCGCAGCATTCAGCATGAATTACACAAGAAACACACGGGGGTTTACTACACCTGCTACCTGTTATGCCTGACCGGCCTGCTGGGTATCGTGGTCACGGGTGACGCCTTCAACCTGTTCGTGTTCCTGGAAATCTCCTCGCTGTCTTCCTATGTGTTGATCAGCCTGGGCCCCACACGCCGCGCCCTGACCGCTGCCTACCAGTACCTGGTGATGGGCACCATCGGCGCCACCTTCATTCTGATTGGCATCGGTCTGCTGTACATGATGACCGGCACGCTCAACATGCTGGATATTTCCCAGCGACTGCCTGAAGTCGCGGATACACGCACCATCCGGGTAGCCTTTGCCTTTGTCACGGTTGGCGTCAGCATCAAACTGGCACTGTTCCCGCTGCACATCTGGTTGCCGAACGCCTATACCTTTGCTCCCTCGGTGGTGTCGGCCTTCATGGCCGCCACCGCGACCAAGGTCGGTGTCTACGTGCTACTGCGGTTTTTCTTCACGCTGTTCGGACTGCAGTTTTCATTTAACGCCATGCATGTCGGTGAGATCCTCATGCTGCTGGCGGTCGCCGCCTTACTGATCGCCTCGCTGGTCGCCATATTTCAGGACAATGTCAAACGCATGCTGGCCTACTCCAGTGTGGCCCAGATCGGCTATATCATTCTGGGCATCAGCCTGGCGACCACGGCAGGCGTCAGCGCCGGCATGCTGCATCTCTTCAACCACGCCATGATAAAGGGTGCGCTATTTATGGCCATGGGCTGTATTTTTCTGCGCCTCGGCTCTGTTGAAATTCATAACATGCACGGACTGGCAAGGCAGATGCCCTGGACCATGGCGGCCTTCGTGGCAGGCGGCCTGAGCCTGATCGGCTTGCCGTTGACGGCCGGTTTTATCAGTAAATGGTACCTGGTCAACGCAGCGCTCACGGATGGCTACTGGCCGCTGGCTGTCCTTATCCTGGTGAGTTCATTACTGGCGCTGATTTATATCTGGCGCGTCGTGGAAGCTGCCTATTTTCATGCGCCCGGCGCTGCCATGCACAGGGTCAGGGAGGCGCCTGCCAGCATGCTGATACCCACCTGGCTGCTGATCGGCGTAAACCTCTATGTCGGTCTGGATGCCGGCCTGATCACCAATATTGCACAGCAAGGCGCCGCCAGCCTGATCGGGCAGGCTTTACAGTGAACACCGCGGGTATCGCACCGGCATGAGTCCGGAAATGACAGTGCTGGCCTGCGTAGCCCTGCCGCTGCTGGCGCCTGCCCTGATCACGGCATTGCAGCGCCGACCCAACCCACGGGAAGCCGTCACCCTGCTGACGTCCGGGTGCCTGTTGCTGCTGGTGTACTCACTGCACGATGACGTGCTGCAGGGGGCCAGGCCAGCCATTGACCTGCTGGAACCGCTGCCCGGACTAACCATCGGCTTCGAGGTCGAACCGCTGGGCATGCTGTTTGCCCTGCTGGCGAGTTTCCTGTGGATGGTGACGTCGGTCTATTCCATTGGCTACCTGCGCAGCCACCACGAATGGCGCCAGACGTCATTCTACAGTTACTTTGCCGTGGCAATCGGCAGCACCATGGGTATCGCGTTTGCCGGCAACCTGTTCACGCTGTTCATTTTCTATGAACTGCTGACCCTGTCGACCTATCCGCTGGTGACCCATGCCGGCAACGATGCCGCCCGCGAGGGTGGCCGCATGTATCTCGGTTATCTGCTGGGCACCTCCGTGATGCTGCTGTTGCTGGCGTTGATCTGGACCTGGTCACTGACCGGGACGCTGGACTTTCGCAGTGGCGGCATTCTCGAGGGCGCGGTAACACCCGGCATCGCAGGCATGCTGCTGATACTGTTCGTGTTCGGCATCGGCAAGGCCGCGGTCATGCCATTCCACCTGTGGCTGCCCGCCGCCATGGTGGCGCCGACACCGGTAAGCGCGCTGCTGCACGCCGTCGCCGTGGTCAAGGCCGGCGTGTTTACGCTACTCAAGGTCGCCATCTACATCTTCGGCATCGATTACCTGGCGGAGATTCCAGCCACCGAATGGCTGATGTACGTCGCCGCTGCAACTATCCTGTTGGCCGCGATTGTTGCCCTGCGGCAGGACAACCTGAAATTGCGGCTGGCCTGGTCGACCATCAGCCACCTGTCCTACGTGGTGCTGGGTGCGCTGCTGGCGACACCGCTGGGCATTGTCGGCGGTGGTATGCACATCGTCATGCATGCTTTTGCCAAGATCACGCTGTTCTTCTGCGCCGGTGCCATCCTGGTTGCCACGCACAAGACGCGCATCAGTGAAATGGACGGCCTTGGGCGGCGTATGCCATTGACCATGGCGGCCTTTCTTGTTGCCAGCCTCAGCATCATCGGACTGCCACCGCTGGGAGGATTCTGGAGCAAGTGGTTTCTTGCCCTCGGCACACTGGATGCCCAACAGCAAGTCATGTTCTTCGTGCTGCTGATCGGCTCCATACTCAACGTCGTCTACCTGTTACCGATTTCGATGCGGGCCTTTTTCGGCCGGGAAGCGGCACACCCGGCAAGCGCAGCACAGGAAGCACCACCGGCCTGTGTGGCGGCGCTAGTGCTGACCGCGACGGCCTGCGTGCTACTGTTTTTTTTCCCGGAGCCCGTTTACCGTCTGCTGCAACTGCTGCTGTAGTAAAACGGATAACGACGGATGCTGAACCAAATCAAACTGAGAGCCAGCTGTATTATTTACAGCCACGGAAGCACACGGAAAAACACGGAAGAATAAGTACCTGTATAGAAATATTTCCGTGTGCTTCCGTGGCAATAATGTCTACCTTAAATCAAGTTGAAGAAATAACAGAGGCTTGGGAATAATTTTATGCAACAGGATCGGCAACATATCTTTGACAAGCCGGAAAATGTCAGGCGCCTGCTAAGGCTGCTGTATCTGATCTGTGCGCTGCTGCTGGCAGCCGACCTGTTCGTTCACCGCCACGTGGAGCATGGCTGGGAATCACTGTGGGGTTTCTATGCCATCTATGGATTCGCAGCCTGTGTATTGCTGGTGCTGCTGGCCAAGCAGCTGCGCAAGCTGCTGAAACGCCCCGAAGATTATTATGATCGCTAGCCTGCCACCCTTTGCAGTCTTCTTTGCCGGTGCGCCACTGGTAATGCTGCTGCGTGGCCGGCTGCAGCAAGGTCTGCTACTGTTGATCCCGCTGCTCAGCGCGGCCCTGCTGCTTGGCGTACCGGAAGGACTGGTCGTCAAGGTGCAGCTGATGGGTTACGAACTCACCCCTTACCGAACCGACCGCCTGAGCCTGTTATTCGCTTACGTGTTCAACCTGGCGGCGTTTATCGGCATCGTCTTCTCCCTGCATCTGCATGACCGACTGCAGCATGTTGCCGCACTGATCTACTCCGGCAGCGCCCTCGGTGCGGTGCTTGCCGGTGACCTGATATCCGTATTCGTCTACTGGGAACTGGCGGCGATTTCCTCGGTGTTCCTGATCTGGTCACGACGCACACCACGGTCCATGTCTGCCGGCTGGCGCTACCTGGTCGTCCAGTTTTTATCCGGCCTGCTGCTGCTGGCCGGCATCCTGATGCGTTTCCATGAAACCGGCTCACTGGCATTTGACTACATCGGTCTGGACGCAGTCTCCGGCTGGCTGCTGTTCACCGCCTTCGGCATCAAGTGTGCCTTTCCACTGCTGCATAACTGGCTCACCGATGCCTATCCCGAGGCCACACCGACCGCGACCATCTTCCTCAGTGCCTTCACCACCAAGACTGCCGTCTACATGCTGGCACGTGGTTTTCCCGGCACCGAACTGCTGATCTACATCGGCGCCATCATGACCTGTTTCCCGATCTTCTATGCCGTGATCGAAAATGACCTGCGCCGGGTACTTGCCTACAGCATGATCAACCAGCTCGGTTTCATGGTTTGTGGCATCGGTATCGGCACCTCTCTGGCTATCAACGGTGCCGTTGCACACGCCTTCAACGACGTCATCTTCAAGGGTCTGTTGTTTATGTCGATGGGTGCCGTGCTGCATATGACCGGCAAGAGCAGGGCCACCGACCTTGGCGGACTCTACAAGAGCATGCCAATCACCACCGGCCTGTGTATCGTCGGGGCCTGCTCGATTTCGGCGTTTCCCCTGTTCAGCGGTTTTGTCAGCAAGGCCATGGTAATGACTGCCGCGCTGCAGCAAGGCCATGACTGGGTCTGGCTGGCGTTGCTGTTTGCCTCCGCCGGCGTGTTTCACCATGCCGGTATCAAGATCCCGTTCTTCGCCTTCTTTGCACGGGACTCCGGCATTCGTACGGGCGAGCCACCGCTGAACATGCTGCTGGCGATGGCATTGGCGGCGCTACTGTGCGTATCCATCGGAACCTGGCCCGCACTGCTATACAGCCTGTTGCCCTACCCCGTGGACTATTCTCCCTATACCGTCACCCATGTACTGGCACAGCTGCAATTGCTGTTCTTTTCAGCACTGGCCTTTACCTGGCTTAAATTGAGCGGCCTGTACCCGCCCGAGATGCGCGCGCTCAATATTGATGCCGAGTGGCTCTACCGCTGGCTGGGACCGCGCGCCCTCAACCGGTTAACACCTGTGTTCAGCCGCTGGCATGTAAGGACGCGTAGCGGTTTTCTGAGACACCTCGGAAACCTGTTTGGCACACTGTTTCTGTATCACGGCCCCCAGGGTATCCTGGCCCGCACCTGGGCCACCGGCAGCATGGTTCTGTGGGTGGTCATCCTGCTCGGGATCTACCTGATCGCCTATTACTACTGAGCAAGCCTCGCCTGGCGGCAG
>Ga0316192_10002226_pt1 | contig 14222 bp, 10 predicted proteins | sample MerIslwburrow_MG_FD_204931 | JGI IMG/M metagenome (GOLD analysis project Ga0316192, IMG submission 204931) | Coastal sediment microbial communities from Maine, United States - Merrow Island worm burrow | ecosystem: Environmental > Aquatic > Marine > Coastal > Sediment | place: USA: Maine...
TTTCATCACCAGGAGATTGTCTGAATACGCCTGATTGTATTCGGCCTACGATTTTACTCTTGATTTTGGCAACAGAGATGATAGAGGTTCACGACGCCTTATCACAGCGGTTGCAAGCTATTTTTAAAGAATGGTGTCGGAAACTTGAAGAAATTATCGATCAGGGCAAAGCAGCCGGCCTGTTCAAAAATGAACTGTGCACACGATCTATCGCCGGGGTTATTTTAAGCAATATCATGGGCGCAAATCTTTTGGCATTGCTAAATAAAGCCCCCGATATCTACACCAATCAACTGAATTCACTGAAACAAATTTTGTTTTCAGGCATTTCTAAACCATAGTTTGGAGTGAGGATCATGTTTCATTTTAAGAATAATACTCATGGAAGCCATAGGGAGTTTTTGAGGCTATTCGATGAACAATTAGCTGGATTGTTTGCTCTGGCGATTCGCATGACCCGGAACCATTTGGATGCGGAGGATTTAGTGCAGGATACGGCGATGAAGGCCTTTCGTTATTTCAACAGGTTTGATAGGGGAACGAATTTCAGAGCATGGACTTACAGAATACTGACCAATAATTATATCAATAATTACCGCAAAAAGAAAAAAAGTCCGGACAGTGTTGAAATTGACAATGTGGCTTTTAAGCTCAAAGATTCAGACAACGGCTATTGGGATCGCTTAGATGATCGAAACAATGATTTTTCCTATTCAGAGATTTTTGATGATGAATTGAATAGAGCAATTGAAAGTTTGCCAGACGAATATAGAATTGTTGTTTTACTTTCTGACGTTGAAAGTTTCAACTATAAAGAAATTGCAGAGATTATCGGGCGTCCGATTGGAACAGTGATGTCGAGGCTGCACCGGGGAAGAAAGATATTGCAACGGGCTTTGACCGGATATGCCAGGAAACAAGGGTATGTATCAGTCTAAATAACGACAGTTTCTTGTTTAGGCTTGCGGTAGATTTTGGCGCAAAACAGGTTCCAGATGTCTGACAACGCAGGGATTCCCGCCATCTTCAAACTCACAATCGTCCCAATAGAAACACTTGAAAGAACAGATTGGCGCTTCCACCATTTCAGTCTGCTTATCATAGTTGTTGGAATGGTTCTCAAGCTGCTTGCGCCAACGTCTTTTTTCAATAATTTCCATGAATCCGTTTTTCCCAAGCAGGTTGACGCGCAGCAGCGCTGAAAGATCTTGCGCGGGTTTCGATTTGGGCGCATGGACAAGAAAGGGTCACATTGACATGACTGCATCTTTCACAATGCAATCATCGGAGATATAGCCAAGCAGGCTTAGATTGACGCTCAAAAGTTCCAGCGCCGCCGCCTGGAGAGCTTGAGCCTCCTTCATATCCTCGTCTGTTCTGACCATATTGAGAATTAATTTGGGCTGAAATGACTCAATTGTTTTTTTTGAAAAGTTGACTTGCTGTGAAATCCACTTTTGTAACCTTGCTCAACAAATCAGCGATTGTAAATTGAATCTTATTCGGTTTAGGGTTCCCTTCTTCGCAAATAATAGCCAAGGCCGTCGGGTGTTGTTTGAGGTTCCTGTTTAATTCCCTCATTAGACAAACTTTGATAAAGCCAAATGCCTCATAGATGGAAGTAGGTTCTGGTGTTATGACCAGAATTTTTTCATCTGCGAGTAGGAAAAGGTCAAGGGTATTTAGGTTGGCGCCTGCGCCCAAATCAAGGATAATGCTGTCAGCCTGAAGGTTTTTGAGTTCGCGTATAAATCGTTGTTTTTGAAAATATTTTGGATTGGCCAGGCCAAGGGTTCCAGACGAACCACAAATCATACTTAGGTTATCAATTTGCGTTGGAATAAGGATTTCACGCAGTGATTTTTTTTGCAAAGTATAGAAATCTAAAAATGTAAGTTCTGGTTTGACAATACCGATGCATGTGTGCAGGTTCGCGCCGCCCAAATCGCCATCGACCAGAATAATTTCCTGTCCCATGGAGGCAAGACCAACACCGATTGAACAGGAAAGAACAGTTTTTCCAACGCCGCCTTTGCCGCTTGCAATTGCAAAGATATTAGTTTTAGGGGCATCCGTTTTTCTTCTTTTCCGGAATGTTTCTTTCAGCTCCACTACATATTCGGCCATCACCCATTCATCTAATTCTGCGCTCCATAAATAATCATTTTTAGAAAAACTGCCTTCTCGTATTAGCGTTTTTAATTTCGGGAGTGAAACCGACCCGAATTCCTTTTCGCCGACTTTAAAAAAAAAGTTATCCATACGTAATTTCAGTCCTCCTAAGGCATTTGAAAGAATGAGAAGAATATATGCATTAAATGTTTTTGGTCAAAGTATTGCCTTGGTTTTCCGGGAAATGAGCTTTGTGATTTTTCCAAATTATCTTGATGCTCGCATGACTTTTTTGTATCATGCCGTAACCTTTTCTTAATACATCTGAATGTGGCTCGAAATGAGCCGATTCTATGATTACGAAATGATAGCATGGTCTAATTAAGGTATCCATCGGGAACGAAGTTGTCCAAATTTAAAAAATTCTTAAAGATAGTAGTTGTTCAGATTTTCATTTTTTCTTTTTTCAGCGTTGCGTTAAACGCCCAGTCGATTCGAAACGAGAAGCTTTTTCCCCTTCCGAAAGTTCTTGAACCAAATGTCGAGTTCTGGAAAAATATTTACGCAAAGTACTCTGAGCGTGAGGTGGTTGTCCATGATTCCTGGCAAATGGATCTCATCTATGAAGTCGTGAACCTTGACTCTCTTTTTCAAGGCGCGAGTGTCAGTTCTCGCATAGAGTGGAAAAAAATTGATCAAATAAAGAAAAAATATAGTTCTATCTTACTCGGTTTGGCTCGCCATGGCAAAATAGATGTGTCCAAATTACGAGGGGAAGAAAAACGAATCGCTTTGCTTTTTCCGCCTGATGCAACCAGTAAAGATTTGCGCGCTGCCGCAAAACGGATCAGAGGGCAAAGCGGGCTGCGAGAACGTTTTCGGCTAGGCTTGCTTCGTTCGGGAAAATATATGGCCGAAATGAAACGGATTTTCAATGATGCGGATTTGCCATTGGAACTGTTGGCACTGCCGCATGTGGAATCTTCTTTTAATCATGAAGCTTATTCAAAATTGGGCGCCGCAGGTCTTTGGCAGTTTACTCGCTCAACCGGTCGTTCTTATATGAAAGTCGATTACAACATTGACCAGCGCCTCGATCCGCTGGTTGCGACGGAATCAGCCGCGAAACTGCTTGCCGAGAATTACCGGGCTTTGGGGGTGTGGCCATTGGCTATCACGGCATACAATCATGGGCGCAATGGAATGAAGCGCGCCAAGCGTAAATTCGGCGACGATTTGGGCAAAATTGCATTTTATTATCGCAGCCGTAGTTTTGGGTTTGCCTCCCGGAATTTTTATTCGGAATTTTTGGCAGCCCTTCATGTGTCAAGCAATTATCAAGACTATTTTGGTGAAATAAAATTTTATAGACCTACGCCCTATATTGAGTTCGACTTACCAGATTATATAACTGTAAACACTTTGATCAAAAAAGTTGATGTTTCTTTGGAGGTTTTTAAAAATTTCAACCCTGCCTTAAGAAGTCCGGTTTTAAAATCACAGAGAAGAATTCCAAAATTTTTCAGTATTCGCGTGCCTTATAGAAAGGGGCTGGATCTGAAAAAATTATATGCTGAAATTTCACCTGATTCAAAATATCAAGGCCAGGTTGCAGCATCCTGGCATACGGTGCGCCGGGGAGAAAACCTTTCCCAAATCGCCAGACGCTATCGTGTCTCGATGGCAAAGCTGATGACGGCAAATAATATTCGAAATGCGCATCGTATTAATGTTGGACAAAACTTGCAAATTCCGGGACGCACAGGCGCCATCAGGACTTCGGTAAGTTCTTCTCCGGCTCCACCAACTGAACCGGTTTTGGCCGACGCGAAGCCAGCTGTGAAAAACAGTCCTTCGTCGCTGCTTGATGCGCCGGGAGTGACACGTTCGGCAATATCTAGCGATTCAATCGGCACGACGATGACTTCTCTTTCTCCCGGAAAAATTTTTTCGGGTGACAAACGAAGTCGCGCAGGCAAGTTGACCTATCAGAAGGCGTTAGCTGTTCCGCCTGGCGATGTTTCTGTTGAAGAGGTCATGGCCATGGCATTGCCCGGCTTTCACGTTCAGATGGATCGGAGCATGAATGTAAGGGTTGTTCGCGACCCCAAAGTGGAAGACATACATGAGAGTTTTCGTGACATCAATATGCCTTTAAATGGATATATTGTCGTTGAACCGGATGAAACCCTAGGTCATTTTGCGGATTGGCTTGACATTCCAACTTACATGCTTCGGAAAATAAACTATATTGCATACGGCGATCCAATTCATCTTGGCAAACGACTCCTTTTATCTTTTAAAAATGTTACTCCGGAAGGATTTCATGATCGGAGGATAGAGTACCATCAAGGGATCGAGGAAGACTTTTACCGTAATTTTCAGGTTCAAGGTGAAAGTTCATATACAGTGCGGCGTGGAGACAATCTATGGGTTATCTGTAATCGTCGCTTTGAATTGCCGCACTGGCTGCTTAAAAAATACAATCCGGAAGCAGACTTAACCACCTTGCGAGCTGGACAAACCGTAGCTATTCCCACCGTGCAAGCCAAGCTTCCCTAAAGGCGCCGCTCCAGTCTATGATGCAGGCTGGTTAACCGTCTTGCCTACTTGGCGCCCAACCTGACATTATGAAGGAGCAGTAAGATGGCGAGTCTCACAGGCAATGTTTCAAAACATCGTTTAGACAATGGGCTAACGATACTTCTCAAAGAAAAGAAGAGTTGCCCGATTGTAGCGATCTATACCTATGTCAAGGTCGGTTATTTCAATGAACCAGACCGTCTTACCGGAATTTCTCATCTGATCGAACATTTGTTTTTTAAGGGAACCGAAAGGCGCACGGTTGGTCAGATCGCGCAAGAGACCAGACAGCTTGGCGGTTATCTGAACGCCGCGACAATTTATGATCACACACTATATTACACCGTTTTGCCCAAAGAGCATTTTTCACAAGGGCTGGATTTGCAGTCTGACGCCTTGATTCATTCTGTGTTCAATCAGGAAGAAATACAAAAAGAGACGGAAGTGGTGATTCAGGAAGCAAAACGCAAGCTTGATATGCCCGCAAGTATTGCGCGTGAAAAACTTTTCGAAACTGCTTATACAAAACACCGAATGCGTCGGTGGAGAATTGGCTCTGAGGAAGGTTTGCGCGCTTTTTCAAGAGATGATATTGTCGGCTTTTATAAGCAGAGCTACCGCCCTGAAAATATGATTCTTACAGTTATTGGAGACATTGACACCGCGCGCGCTTTAAGCGAAATCGAAAAATATTATGGGAATTTCCCAAAAGGAATTTTACGTTTCGAAAATTCTCCCGGAGAACCGCAACAGCAGTCAATGCGCGCCGAATTCATGACCGGTGATATTCAACGCGCCCACTTTGCCGCTGGATTTCACACCACCGGGGACCTGCATGAGGATGCGATTGCCTTGCAAATATTGGGACAGATTCTGGGCCAGGGCAGGAGTTCACGCTTTTATCAGAATGTGAAAGAGAATAAAAATCTGGTGGAAAGCATTTCCTCGTATAACTATACGTTGGCGGATTTGGGCATTTTTATGATTGAAGCGACAACCGATCCCCAAAAAGTCCGCGGCGCCGAGGAAGCCATATTCGATGAAATTGCTAAAATACAGGATACGCCCGTAACCGGGGATGAATTGAAGAAGGCGCGCGCGCGGTTGGAGGCAAGTTATGTTTTTAGCCTGCAATCAGCCGCAGGACAGGCAGGCATTCTTGCCAGCTATGAGGCGCTTGGAGATTATCGTCTGGTGGATGACTTTATGAAAAAGTTTTATACTGTTCAGTCTGAAAAGCTGATGGATGTCGGGCGGCGATATTTGCATCCGTCAAATTGCAGCTTGTTTGAGTATGCGCCGAAAAATATTGAATTGTCGTCCTTTGACAGCGTTAAAGTCAGTGATCGTTTTGCAAAATTAAGCCAATCGAAAACTGTCGAGCCGGTTAAAATATCCACGCAGGCGCCTTTTAATGTATCGCTTGGCTCGCAAACATCAGGTCAATTAAGGCAATTTGATTTGCTTTGCGGCGGAAGACTTTGGGTTATGCCGCTTGGCCAATTGCCAATAATTTCTTGCGGGATATATAGCGCCGGCGGCCGTGCCATGGAAACGATTTCAAACACTGGCGTCAGCGCTTTATTGACGATGGCAAGTAAGAAGGGAACTGAAAACTATTCAGCCGCAGGGCTTGCCAAGGCCATTGACAAGCTTGGTATTTCAATAAGTTATTCTGCGCAAGCTGACTATTTCGCATGCGAAACATCAACTTTAAGCAGGCATTTTGATGCCGCCTGGCCTCTGATGACCGAAGTTCTTTTTCGTTCAAATTTTCCAGATGAACAGGTGGATTATGAAAAGGGGCAAATGCTGGCAAGAATCGAACGAGTAAAGGATGATATGCTGCAACGACCTTTGCAATTGTACTATCAAAATATTTTTATCGATCATCCCTATGGTTTGCCGGCGCTTGGCGTTGATGCGACGCTCGCCGAATTGCAACGGGAAGATTTGATTCGTTGGCGCGCGCGGGTCTTTTCTCCGCAAAATATATTGGTTGTCATTGCCGGAGATTGCGATGCGGATGAAATGTTGGAAAAAGTGGCGTCAGGCATGGCCTTTCTTCCGACAGGCCTTGAACAGAAAGAGAAAGTCTTGGATTGTATGTTTAGGGAGAACAGCGAGCCGCGGGTTGAGTATCGAAATAAACAGCAGACAGGGCTTGTTCTTGGTTTTCCGGGGCCAAAAGCAACGGATGATGAATATTATCCCCTGACGGTTTTGCAAAACATTGTTTCAGGTCTGGGCGGACGATTTTTTGAAGAATTACGCGGTCGACAGAGTTTGGCTTATTCTGTAAGCGCTTATTTGGTGGCGCGAAAATTTGGCGGCTCATTTTTTTCCTACATTGCCTGTTCGCCTGAGAATGAGGAGAAAGCCCGACGCGCCCTTCTAAATGAGTTCAGGCGTTTGCGCGAAGAACGAGTTAGTCAGACGGAGTTGGAGCGAGCGATTCAATATACTATTGGAATACACAAAATCGCTCTTGAGGAAAATCAGGCGCAAATGAGTGAGCTTGCCTTTGAGGAAATTATTGGCAGAGGAGGAGATTCGACTGGAATATTTTATCGGAAAATTGCCGAAGTAAGTCAGGAGGATATTCGGCAAGCGGCCAATAAATATTTTGTCGAGGAAAAGTGTGCGCAAGGGATTGTCCGGGGAGCGAGTCGGGCGAATTGATGTTGAAACAAAGTTGTAGCGACAAGATTCAGCGTTCGTCGTTTTGCGGAATGCGCCAAGTCCGTCAACGGGTCAGCATCAGGAAAGGGGCAAATTCTGCGCAAACTTTTTTGTAGGTTGGCCAGCGAAAGTGAAAAATTTCTTTAATGAGATCCTGGATGGTTGTCCATTTCCAGGCTTTGAATTCTGTTTCCACTGCATTTAATAGATCAATTTCATTTTCATTGCCGTGAAAGCGGAATAAAAACCACTTTTGCACCTGCCCGCGGGCGCCCCCCTTTCTTAATTCGGCTGGAATTTCATAAGCGAGCCATTCGGGGTGCACAGCCAATAGTTCCAACGAGGCCTTTTTGATGCCTGTTTCCTCCCATATTTCACGATAGACGGCTTCATTTGGCTCTTCCCCGGCTTCAAGTCCGCCTTGTGGAAATTGCCAGGCTCCGGATTGGTCGTCGCGCTCAAAAGCCAGAACTTTGCCAACTTCATCTATGATTACCGCGCCAACATTGCCTCTGAATGTGGTTTCGCGCATTGATTGTGAACTAGGCAAAAGAACCTCCCTTAAAAATGGATTTAGTGGTTAACAGAAAATGGATAAACGATTACCCTGACCATGTTTTTTCGCCAAGACAAAAATGTATCAAGTCAGAGGCGATTTCACAAGGTTTCAAATTAAGCCGTTTTAATTGAAAATCCATGAAAAAAATCGTCTTTTACACGTGGGGATATCAAATTTATCCAGTCAGGAATAATTTGGCGTCTGTTGAACTTGTTTGTCTGGAAACAGCTTTTATTGCGTGGCTAGGGTTATAAATCTTTAATTTTATTTACCTTTCTCTTGATATATTTAAAAAAAGTTGTATTTTTGTGCCAATGTTATTGACTAAAACGAAGACGCATCCGACGGCTCAACAACAAAATCACAATGCTCCCCCAATCAATGTTTTGTATATAGCGGGTCTTGGCCGAAGCGGCAGCACAGTTTTAAACCGGGTTCTCGGTGAAATTGACGGTTTTTTCCCTGCCGGAGAGATACTGCATTTTTTTACCCGGGGGATCAACAATAACGAATTGTGCACTTGTGGAGAGCCGGTAAGCGACTGTGAAATCTGGGGAAAAGTGATTAGTCAGTTGGGCGACAGGATATACCGACTTGTCCCGCTTATAGATCCATTTCGCGATGGACGACAGATTGGCAAATATATTTTCAATGTTTGTTCTGTCTTTATTCCATGGCGCCCGAAATGGTTTGCCAAAAAGTTACGAATTTACCGTTATTTTGTATCGCATATCTATCATTCCTTGCAGAGTTTGACGGATTGCCGTGTTATTGTCGATTCTTCCAAAAACGCCGCCTACGCTCAAATCCTTGCAGATATTCCCAATGTGCGGCTTCATGTCATTCACTTGATCAGGGACAGTCGGGGTGTTGCTTTTTCATTGACCAAGAAACGTCGGCGTCCGGGCATTCCCTGGCGAGAAGAATACATGGATCAATTTAAACCATTTATGGGCTCGCTGCTTTGGTCAGCCGCGAATTTGTTAGCCGAAAAATTGAAAAAAAAAGCTGTGCATTATACGCGTATTCGGTATCACGATTTTGTCGTCAATCCGCACGAAGTTCTTCAGAAAATTTTGTACCAGATGGAAATACCTTTTCGTCCCGAAGATCTAAGCCACCTTACTGAGCATACCGTTCAATTAAAAAAACGTCATATCATTTCAGGGAATCCGTCGCGTTCACAAAATGGACAAATCAAATTAACTGAAGACGTTGAGTGGAAAACGAAACTATCGAAACGCAATAAGATTGTGGTGACAGCACTGACATTTCCGTTTTTGTACAGGTATGGTTTTTTTTCCAAAAGCGGACAAAATGAAAGCTGCGCCGCCGACAGTATTTCCCCGAATGGCAAGCGCGAATAAGTTCTCCGGCTTGGCTATTCCATCTTGGGTTCAGGCAAGTACTTTACGATTATAAATCCCGCGCCAAGCATTAATACACCTGCAAAAATGGCATTGCTAACATAGCCAAAACCAGCGTATAACGGCCCTGCTATCGCGCTTCCCAGCGCCACGCCCAATTGTCCCATTGTCGCGTTCAGGCTCATTAATGACCCGCGTTTTGTGGACTTGGAAAGAGAGGTTAGCAGCGATTGATGCGGGCTAATTCGCATGGCAATTTTGGTCATTGCTAGAAAAAAGAGAATGTATGCAATCATCAGGCTTTTTAAAATATAAGGTGTGGCAAGCATAATAATGGCCAAGCCAAATGATGATATGACGAGTATTGGTTTGCGGCCAATTCGATCAGATACAATTCCTGCCAGCGGGACTGCAATAACAGTAGCCAGTCCACCGAAGAAAAATAGTGAAGCCAATTCTTTTCCAGCCAGACCAAGTGTTCCCCTTAACCAGGTCGGCAAATAGGTTACATAGGCCAGCAAACTAAAAAACATCAGAAAAAAACTGAGCAGAGCCACACGGCTTGTCTGATCTTGTAATATTTTTCGATATTTTTCAAGTATGCGTGACAGATCAATTTTGATCGTATCGCGTTCGACATCCGGTTGAGGCACAAAAAAGTAAATTAGCAGGCAAGCGGTTCCCATGGTGCATGCGAACATTAAGAATGTCGCCTTGAATCCAAAGGTCTCGGCCAGCAATATTCCTGCGGGAATTCCAACGAGTTGGCTGATTGCCTGACCGCTTTGCACCAGACCATTTGCCCAACCGCGTTTTTCGTATGGGAAGTAGTCTCCAATGTAAGCTGGCGGCGCGCCGCTCAACAAACCGGCGCCCAATCCTGCCAATGCCCGCGCCATGAATAGCAGTATAACGTTTTCAACAACGCCATGTAGTAGAAGAGCCGCAGTCATTGAGGCGGCGCCGAACAACAAAATTTTACGTCTTCCGACTGCGTCTGAAAAAGGCCCTGCGAAAAGGGCGAAGGCAGCCGCCATAACCGCATAAGCAGAAATTAAGCCGCCCTGCAAGCTTGCTGAAACCCCAAGCTCGGCGCTAATAAATGGCAATATGGGAGCTATGATCAAAACCTGAGAGCTAACTGAGACAACGATTAGCCAGAGCGCTGTCAAGATTAAATATGGATGAGTTGTTTGTTTCAAGTGAGAAAAAAACGCCTTTTACTCAGGGGATATAGAGAGTCTATGAATTATATTAATTTCAGAGGTTTACATTCACTTTGCGTGCATTGCGAGGAATTAACCGGTGTATCAAAGCAGGTTCAGCCGGACAATTTTGCATCATCAATCACAATGTTGAAACGAGCTTCTGGCGCCGTGTTTTCCAATTTGAGAACGCCGCGCGGACAGACAGCCGAACATACGCCGCAGCCCACACAGGAGGCTCTGACGATATTCTGACTACGTTGAGCATACCATCGAACATCAATGCCCATTTCACAATAGGTGGAACAATTACCGCATGAAATACATTGCTGTCCATTGGTTGTGATAACAAACCGCGATTTAAACTTTTGCATCAATCCCAAAATAGCGGCAAGCGGGCAGCCAAATCGACACCAAACCCGGTTCCCCATTATCGGATAGAAACCTGTGCCAATTACACCGGCAAAGGCGGAGCCGATTACGAAAGAATACAATTGGTTTATTCGCCAGGTATAGTTTGAAAAAATAACGCCGTCGGACATATAGTTTACAATTTGAATTATCGTCATTACTATGGCGAAAACGAGTACGAGATAAATTGTCCATCTTTCTATTTTCCAAGCCTTTACAGACTTGTTTGAGAGTTGTCTGTAAGGGTCGCCCAATGTTTCCGCCAGCCCGCCGCAACCGCAGACCCATGAGCAGTACCAGCGTTTTCCGAAGAAATAAGTCATCACCGGAACAACAACAAGAGACAAGGCAATTCCCCAAAATAGGAGGAACCAACCAAAATGTCCACTATTAATGAGATTATTTAAATTCCAGTCCATAAAAAGAGAATAATTCAGGGGCCAGGCATTTTTCAGATCAAAGCCGGGTCGGTTTAAACGTTCCATCAACGCGGGGGCCAGGAAAGCAAAAATGAACTGGAAAAAAATGACCGAGGCGGTTCGAACCAGATGATAGCGGTTGTGACGGTATTTTACCAACATGCGGGCGCCCATTACGATGACTGCGAAAGTGTAAAGGGTTCCGTAGAGAAACCAGCGATCTGCGGGTTTGTTTCGCATGAACTCGCTGATCGGATCGGTTAAAATGATCAAGTTTACAATATATTCCGGATACCAATAGAGCATGACATAAAAAATGATTAAGTATATGCCGGTGACATAGCCAATAATCCCCCTGTTCGTAGCGGAACTGTGAAAGATGTGGTCGTTCTTTATTCCCGGAAGCCTGGCCAAACCTGAGGCGGTAAACATCAAGACGCCGAGCGACGCCAGAAAAATACTGGCAAGGAAGAACCAACCTGGATTATCTTTGAGCAAACCGGTGTGGGTCGATTTGAGAATGGCAATTTTGAAAATGCTTAGTTCGTAGGGCTGAACTTTACCGTCGTCATTTAGATGGTTTTCAATAGCGCGGAGTAGAGATGTTTTGCTGGTGTATTGCTTGCCGATTAGCGGGGAAAGTCTGGTCAGACGATTTTCGGGTATGATCTCGTTTAATTCCATCAGAGTTTGCTCTGAAACTTGATAGTTCCCGATAAACAAGCTGCCTGAAAAAATAACAATTCCAATGAAGAAGGCGATCAGGCCTGCTACTTTTAGATTGTCTGATAGATTTTGGTATTTATGATTTGAGAGGGACATTTTTATTTCCGGTTATGCAAAGGGTTTGTCAAAAAAAAATGGAGCGCAATCAGGATTTATTATGCTCGCGATAATATGCCGCCGCTGCATTTTTGATGGGACTTTTGAAAAATTCAGGGTCAAAGTTTGCTTCTGATAAATTTTTAATGACCCAATCAATTTTGCGTCCTTCTTGAATCCAGCGCTGGCAGATTTCCTGGCGCATTCGCATGCCAAAAAAAATAAGGCCGGTTATCTGTTCGCTGTCGGTGCGATAATTGATCCGAATGCATTGCCGACCATCCGCACTTTCCCAATAGAAACTCGATTCGCCCTCTAAAGGCAGGTTGCTGACAAAGCCATAAGTCTGATATTCAATATCCATGAATTTGGCTGAATTATACCAGACGCCCCTTTCATACTTGACGCGTTTGCCGCAAATGGTTCCGGCCAGCGCCATTCCCTGCATTTTCCCGGTGTACCAAAGTTGTTCAAGTCGGTTTTTTTGACCGTCTTCGCCCACGATTTCGGCGCAATCACCGGTTGCAAATATATCGGCAACGCTGGTTTCTAAATAGTCATTGACCAAAACGCCGCGTCCAACCTTGAGTCCGGATGACTTGGCCAGGTCAATATTGGGATGAACTCCCGGAGTGAGCGCGACAAACTGGCATTGGATATGCTCGCCGGAGTTCGTTACAACGCCGGCAGCGCGTCCATTTTGGCCTGCAACAATTTCCTGGAGGTTGGTTTGTAATCGCAAATCCACGCCATGCTCAATCAGGTGTTTTCCAATCAATTTTGCTTCGTTTTTGGGCAGAACATTGTCCCAATAATATTCTTCACGCGCCAAAAAAGTAACCTGAATGTTGCGGGACAAAAGCATTTCGGTCACTTCGACGCCAATTAAACCGCCGCCAACCACAACCGCCTGTGAAATTCCACGGGTATTTTCTTCCATTAAAATCAGGTCTTGATGGGAATATAACCCTTGCACGCCGGGCAGGTCTTGTCCGGGCCAACCAAATTTGTTCGATTTTGAGCCGGTGGCGAGCACGAGTTTGTCATAGGCGAGAGGGCTGTTTTCTTTTAATAAGAGCTGGCGATTTTCGGTGTCTATTTTTTCCACATAATCAAAAACCAGATCGATTTTGTTTTTTTTCCAGAAATTGTCAGGGTATGGTTTGATGTCTTGAAAGCGCATGTGACCCATATAGATATACATGAGCGCTGTACGTGAGAAAAAGTGTTCTGTCTCAGCCGAAATAACGGTTATCTTCCTGTTGCTGCGTTTGCGAACATGACGCGCTGTCGTAATTCCGGCAATGCCGTTTCCTACAATGACAAGATGTTCTGACATTTTTTCCCTTATTTGTTGCAGAGTAGACCTTTAAGGGTTACAAACCAAAGAATAAAACTTTCTATTCCACTTCGAATGTTTTGTTGATTTTACATAGTGTTTTTCTGCGCAGGCTATAATTGGGTAACATTTTGCCGCAACGGTTCACGGCTGGATTGCTTTTGAGGGTGATTTAAAGAAAGCCTTTTGGTTGAGCAGAGCATTCCAGACCAGCGATTTTCAACAGGACGATGCGGCAAAAAAAATCAATTAACTTGGATTTTACAGGTTTGAATTGCCTGGAAAACAAAAGCCCGACTCCTTGCCGAAAGTAGGGCTTATCATTCTAACCTTTTTTTAATATCACCGCAACTACCCAACTGAAATCTATGAACAGTGCGTTGAAATTTACGGCGGCGGCGCCTACATATAAAATATTGAAATAGTCGCTCACACGAAACTATCGTAAGTCTAATTTACTTTTTTCATTATTCCCGCAAATTCAAGCCTGCCTTCAAGCTCGCGAAAATCTACATTCACTATCCCTAACCATCAGAGCCAAATAATTCAGGTATTCCTCAATATCTTCTTTCTTTCTGCCTTTAAATATTCCTTCATATTCAACCTCAATGGAGTCTACTATCTTGTACTCAAATCTTTTCATACTCAATTCTTTATGTAGTGAGGGGTTTTCATCTTTCCGTATAACGACTCGGTCACGGGCTAAAGCCACGCATCACACAT
>Ga0316192_10002227_pt1 | contig 14222 bp, 10 predicted proteins | sample MerIslwburrow_MG_FD_204931 | JGI IMG/M metagenome (GOLD analysis project Ga0316192, IMG submission 204931) | Coastal sediment microbial communities from Maine, United States - Merrow Island worm burrow | ecosystem: Environmental > Aquatic > Marine > Coastal > Sediment | place: USA: Maine...
GGAACCCTCTCCGAGGCGACCTCTTCGATTGCCGCTGCTCTCGGAGTCGACACCCCGGTCCTGCCCGTCTCCGATGACCCGGTCCAGACCCGGATACGAACGGTCGAAGGCTCGTGGCTGTCCTTCCAGGAGTACTTCGTCGAGCGCGCGCACCGCGATGTCGTCGCCGAGATCGAATACGTCGGCGGTGCCGATGCAGCGCCGGCACCGGGCGTAGTCGAAGCCATCGACGCAGCGACGCTCGTCATCATCGCTCCGTCCAATCCGCCACTCTCGATCCGACCGATCCTCGCGGTGGACGCGATCGCGCAGGCCGTCGCCCGTCATCGGCGGGTCGTCGCGATCAGTCCCCTCTTCGGTGGCAAGGCACTCAAGGGCCCGGCGGACCGCGTCATGGCGTCGCTCGGCTTCCCACCGGGCAACGCAGGCGTTCTGGCTGCCTACGACGGATTCATCACCGACCTCGTCATCGACACGGGTGATGCAGGCGAGGCCGCGGACCTTGCCGGATCGGTCGACATCCATGTCGCAGATACTCGCCTGGCTGCCGGTGACGCCGCCGAGCGCTTCGCACGGTGGTTCGAGGGAGCGTTCGCGTGAGCATCGAGATCCACCCGGTCCGGGGCATTCCCGAAGTCGTCCCCGGCGACGACTTGGCCGCACTGATCGTCGACGGCCTCGCCTTGTCCGCGATCGCGTTGCAGAGCCGCGACATCGTGGTCGTCACCCACAAAGTGGTCTCGAAGGCGGAAGGCCGGATCGAGCCGGTCGGCGACGACCGTGGGTATCGCGAGTTGGCCGAGCGGGAAGCGCGAGCGATCCTGCGACGCAGGGGCGACCTGGTCATCGCCCAGACCGAGCATGGGTTCATCTGCGCGAATGCCGGCGTTGACCGGTCGAACGTCGCGGAAGGCTACGCCGTGCTCCTGCCGATCGACCCGGATCGCTCGGCGCACCGCCTCCGCATGCAGCTTGAGCAGGTGACTGGCATCGGGATCGCGGTGGTGGTCACCGACACGTTCGGTCGTCCGTGGCGACGGGGCGTCGTCGACGTCGCCATCGGGGTATCCGGCCTGCCGGCCATTCTCGACCTTCGCGGACAACCGGACGCTCACGACCGGACGATGAGTGTGACCGAGATCGCCGTCGTCGACGAGATTGCGGCCGCGGCCGACCTGGCCATGGGCAAGGCGGATACGATCCCGGTCGCGATCGTCCGCGGCCTCGATCTCACCGGTGAAGGCCGAGCCACCGACCTCGTCCGCCCCCCAGCAGAAGACCTGTTCAGATGAGTCGCCATGCCTGAACTTCCCGAGATCGAGGCCTACCTGCACGCACTTCGGCCTCGGATCGTGGGGCAACGACTCCTCCGGGTTCGGATCCGGAGCGTCTCGGTGCTCAAAACGTACGATCCGCCGATCGAACGCCTCGTTGATGTCCCGGTGGTCGAGGTGTCCCGTCTCGGGAAGCGGATCGTGATCAGCCTCGACAACGGTCTCTCGGTCGTGATTCACCTGATGATTGCCGGTCGGCTCAAATGGCTCGGTCCGGACGCTCCGATTCCGAAGCGCTCGGGTCTGGCGGCTCTCGATGTGACCGGCGGGACGTTGCTGCTGACCGAGGCGGGGACGAAGCGTCGTGCGTCGATCCACCTCGTCGATGCAGCGGGACTGAGTGCGCTCGATCCGGGAGGGGTTGAGATCAGCGACCTCACCGCCGAGGAATTCGGCGAACGGCTCTCGTGGGAGCGCCACGCGCTGAAGCGAACGTTGAGCGATCCGCATCTGTTCTCGGGCGTCGGCGGGGCCTTCGCCGATGAGATCCTATGGGCGGCGCGACTCTCGCCGACACAGATGAGCACCAACCTCGACGATGAAGAGGTCGCCCGCCTGCATGCGGCCGCCATCGAGACGCTCCGTCGCTGGAGCGATATCCGCGTCGCCGAGGTCGGTGACGGCTTCCCGACAAAGGTCACGGCCTTCCACCCCGACATGGCCGTCCATGGGAAGCACGGCGAGCCATGCCCGGAGTGCGGTGCCCCCGTGCAACGGATCGTGCACGTCGGGCGCGAGACGAACTACTGCGCAGGGTGTCAAACGGACGGACGGATCCTGGCGGATCGGGCGCTCTCCCGGCTCCTCAAGGACGACCGGCCGAAGCGCCTGGACGATACCCGCTAGGGGTTGTTCCTGAACCAGTCAATCGTCTGGACGAGACCATCGTCAAGGCTCGTCCACGGTTGCCAACCGAGGGCGTCTCGTGCCGCAGATGCGTCAAGGCATGAGCGCACCTGCTCCCCGGCCCGCGCCGCGGCGTGATTCGGTCGTGCTGGCGAGCCGACAATCTTCGCCATTCGCTCGAAGAGACCCACCACGGTGGTCTCGATCCCGGTACCGATGTTGAGATAGCACCCACCGCCCATCAGCGCCGCTCGCCAGAGCGCGTCGGTGACGTCCTCGACGAACACGTAGTCGCGGGTCTGCATGCCGTCGCCGTAGATGGTCGGGGTGCGGCCACCGAGCAGGTCGCTGCTGAAGATCGCGACCACACCCGCTTCGCCTGCGGGGTCCTGCCCGGGTCCGTAGACATTGGCGAATCCAAGCGACACGTAGTCGAGACCCGCGGAACGGCGGAAGTAGTCGAAGTAGTCGTCGACGACCTTCTTCGCGACACCGTATGGCGAATCTGGCCTCCGCTCGACCGATTCGGGCGTCGGGATGGTCGACGTGTCTCCGAACGTCGCACCGCCGGATGACGAGAAGACGATCCGCTCGACCCCAGCGTCGCGCGCCGCGACCAGGACGTTGATCGTGCCGAGCACGTTGGTCGACGCGTCGCCGATCGGGTCTGCGACGGACGAGCGCACATCGATCTGGGCCGCAAGATGGAAGACCACCTGGGGAGCGAACCCGATGAAGACGTCCCTGAGTTCCGGCGATCGAATATCGATCTGGTGGAAGTGGACCCGGCCCCTCGCGCGGACATCGGCCAGCCGCGACAGCGTGCCGCTCGAAAGATCGTCGACGACCAGCACCTCGGTGCCTTCGTCGATCAGCCGACTCACCAGGTTCGATCCAATGAAGCCCGCCCCGCCGGTGACCACTGCTTTGCCGATGCTCATGAACCTCCCCGATCGAACGGAATCGTAGCCGGGTCGTGCAGACGTACTTCACCGCTTGTGACGTTGACCAGCCCGGTGGGCGTCTCGACGACGAGGGTGCCGTCCTCTGCAACCGAGCGAGCCGTCCCGGTACCGGCGGCGTACGAGACCCGTCTGCCGATCGTCACACATGACCGCCGGTAATCGTCGATGCCCCAGTCGTCGGGAGGCCGGGTCAGACGATCGAGGAAGCGATCAACCCAGGCGACGGCAAGGTCGCGTGGTCGACCGGCCTCGGCCAGGTCGTGGTGGAGCCCTGCAGCACCCGGGATCGGTTCATCCCACACCAGGTTGATCCCACAGCCGACCACAACGGTGCCGTCGCTCGACTCGGCGAGGAGGCCACCGACCTTCCCGATCTCGAGGACCACATCGTTTGGCCAACGCAGCCCAACCTCAATGCCAGACGACGCATCGATCGCCTCCTTCACCGCCAGGCCGGCCACAAGCGGGATGCGGCCCCAGGCGTCGACCGGCCATGCCGGCTCGAACGCGATTGAAGAGAACAGCGCCAGATCGGGCTCGACCCAGTCGCGCCCGAGCCGCCCGCGCCCCGCCGATTGGTGGCGGGCGACGACCAGAACCGGGGTGTCGCCCTCACACCGGGCGCGCGCTTCGTCCTGCGTGGAATCTGCCGAGTGCAGTTCGACAATCGCGTATGGTGTAGCCAATCGTCCACCTCGATGGTCGAACGAGAGACTACCGGGAGAGTTGTGAGCACCGAAGACCGGATCAAGAAGCTGCGCCGCCTCCGCGAGGCCGCCCTCGCTCCTGCAAACCAGCGCGCCATCGATCGTCAGCACGACCTCGGCAAGCTCACGGCACGGGAGCGGATCGAACTCCTCCTCGACAAGGATTCCTTCCAGGAACTCGACATGCTGGTTCGGCATCACGCTGCAGGCTTCGGCGTCGAGGACCACCGGCCGCCGGGGGACGCGGTCATCACCGGGTACGGCACGGTGGACGGTCGGACGGTCTTCCTATTCGCAGAGGATTTCACCGCCTACGGCGGCAGTCTCGGAGCCGCCGTCGCCGACAAGATCTGCAAGGTCATGGATCTCGCGATGAGCAACGGCGCTCCCCTCGTCGGCATCAAGGACTCGGGTGGCGCGCGGATCCAGGAAGGCGTCGCAGCCCTGCATGGCTATGGGCGCATCTTTGAGCGCAACGTGCGAGCCTCCGGCGTCATCCCACAGATCTCGGTCATCATGGGTCCGTGCGCGGGCGGTGCCGTCTACTCGCCGGCTATCACCGACTTCGTCTACCAGGTTGAAGAGACCTCCCACCTGTTCATCACGGGTCCAGAAGTCATCAAGACAGTCACCGGCGAAGATGTCACGATGGAAGAGCTCGGCGGCGCCCACGCGCACGCCACCCGATCAGGCGTAACTCACTTCGTAGTTCCCGATGATCGCTCTGCCATGGATGAAGTGCGCTACCTGCTGTCATTCCTCCCGCAAAACAACATGGAGGTCGCACCCTTCTTCACCCCACTCGATCGGGCGGAGCGGATGGACGAACTCCTCACGACGATCATCCCCGACTCACCGAACCAGCCATACGACATGGTCGATGTCGTCGAAGCGATCGTTGACGACGGCGAGTTCTACCAGGTTCACGAGCACTTCGCCCCGAACATGATCGTCGGGTTCGCCCGGCTCGACGGCTACACCGTCGGCATCGTGGGGAACCAGCCTGCGGCGCTTGCGGGAACGCTGGATATTGACGCTTCCTCCAAGGGGGCTCGATTCGTGCGCTTCTGCGACGCGTTCAACATCCCGCTCGTCACGCTGGTCGACGTGCCGGGCTTCCTTCCGGGTGTCGGCCAGGAGCACAACGGCATCATCCGCCACGGTGCCAAGCTGCTCTACGCATTCTCCGAGGCGACCGTCCCACGGGTCACCGTCATCACCCGCAAGGCGTATGGTGGAGCGTTCCTGGTGATGAATGCTCGCTCGATCCGGGCCGACGTCGTATTCGCCTGGCCCACGGCGGAGATCGCCGTCATGGGTGCGCCCGGCGCCGTGAACATCATCCACCGCAAGGATTTGCGCGAAGCCGACGATCTCGAAGCCGAACGCCAGCGCCTGATCGACGAATACGAAGACCGCTTCAACAATCCGTATGTCGCTGCCGAACGGGGCTACATCGACGACGTTATCGAAGCCCGTGAGACGCGCCCGCGCCTGATCCGTGCCCTCGCGATGCTTCGCAACAAGAGGGAAGCGATGCCTCCGAGGAAGCACGGCAACATCCCGCTGTAGACGCACCAGCCGGAGGCGTCGATCGCGAGACCCGACCAGTGCGACCGGGCGCGCTTCAGGGTCGGCATGTCCAGTGCTGCCACGCGGCGTGCCCGGTATCGAGGGAGTAATCGACGAGCCACGCGGCTGCGGCGACGTTCGCCTCGGGGTCGAGCGGCGAGGCTCCCTCGAATCCCGCCGGCCCGGAGGCGTTCTCCCATGTTCGGCTGAGGAATTGGAACAGACCGGTCGCGCTGCTTCGCGGGTTCCGTGCAACGGGATCGCCGTTCGATTCACATTCGATGATCTCCAGCGCCTGATCGACCAACTCCCGGGGAAAGTACTCCTCGACCAGGGGACGCCACCGCGCAACGGGATCGACGTCGGCTCCGTCCGCCGCGCCTGCGACGGCGTCGCGAACGGCACGCTCCGCGGTGCCGATCAGGTCGCTGGCGTCGGCCGATCGCTCACTGAGATAGGCAGCCTTCGCGTATGCCTGCGCCGCGTCCGGATCGATAGTCGCCGCTGCCCGCAGGATCATGTCGATCAGGAGATCGGTCTCGGGGATCGCAAGCACGCCCGTCCGCTCGCCTGCGCCCGCGACGGCAACGAGCATCGTCGTGAAGGCATCGAGCAGGAGATGGGCCTCATCGTGGTCCACGTCGACTTCGGCGGCGAGAACCGTCACCACGCCACCAAGGCGAGCCAGGTCCGAGGCCACCGCAGTCTGCTCTGCAACCTCCGTCATCGTGTCGACGTGGGCGAGGGCTTCGGTCACGGCCGGTGCGTCATCGGCACGCGCCGAGATCGCCGGGACCGCGGCGAGGCCGAGCGCGACGAACAACACAACGAGGAAGCGGGGATACCGCATGGGGAGACCCATGAGATCGGTCATGGTATGCGAGCCCTCCCGGTACCCGTGTCATTCGTAACGCGGGCGGCGCACCCTGGGTCGGATCAAAGACGGCCAGCCGTTCTCGAGTCGACGTTCCTAGGATGACCGCTGTGAAATCAGTTCTGATCGCGAACCGTGGCGAAATCGCCGTACGCGTGATTCGCGCCGCCCAAGATATCGGCCTCCACACGATCGCCGTCTATTCGGAACTCGATCGCAACGCCCTGCATGTCAACCTCGCGGACGAGTCATGGAACATCGGCCCCGCCCCGTCCGCCGAGTCATATCTCAACATCCCGCGCATCCTCGAGGTCGCGAAGGAATCCCGAGCCGACGCGATCCACCCCGGGTACGGCTTCCTCGCCGAGAACGCCATCTTCGCCCAGGCCGTCACCGACGCCGGCCTGCTCTGGGTCGGGCCATCACCCGAGGCGATCATCACGATGGGCGACAAGATCGCATCCCGAGTGGCTGCCGATCGCGCCGGCGTGGCGTCCGTCCCCGGCACGATCGAGCCGCTCACGGACGTCGAGGAGGTCCGAGCATTCGCCGACACCTTCGGCTACCCGGTTGCGATCAAGGCGGCCCACGGTGGCGGCGGCAAGGGCCTCAAGGTGGTCTACGAGGCGGAGGCTCTCGAAGCGGCCTTCGAGAGCGCGAGGCGCGAGGCCGAAGCGTGGTTCTCCAACCCCGAGGTCTACGTCGAGCGCTACCTGGACACGCCGCGGCACATTGAGGCCCAGATCATCTTCGACCAATACGGGAACGGGGTATTCCTCGGAGAACGGGACTGTTCTCTCCAGCGGCGCCACCAGAAGCTCGTCGAGGAGACACCGGCTCCCGGTTTCACCGACGCCCAACGCGCACAACTCGCCGATGCCGCACTCGCCGTGGCGCGGGCTACCGACTACGTGAACGCTGGAACCGTCGAGTTCCTGATGGACACCAACGGCGATCTCTTCTTCCTCGAGATGAACACGCGCATCCAGGTCGAGCATACGATCACAGAGGAGAACACCGGCGTCGACCTCGTCGCCGAGCAACTCCGCGTCGCCGCGGGAGAACGCCTCACATTTGATTCGGTGGACCGTCGCGGCCACGTCATCGAGTTCCGGATCAACGCCGAGGACCCGTCCGCCGGCTTCCTGCCAAACCCGGGGAAGCTCTCGACCTACCGAGAACCGGCGGGACCGTGGGTCCGGGTGGACAGCGGCGTCTGCCAGGGCGCCCGTATCTCGCAGTACTACGACAACCTGATCGCGAAGCTCATCGTGAGAGGACGCGACCGGGACGAGGCCATTCGGCGCTCGATCCGGGCCCTGCGCGAGTTCAGGATCGAGGGCGTCGAGACGACCATTCCCGCCCACCTGCGGATCCTCGAGGGAACCGACTTCGCCGCGGGCAACGTCCACACGAGGCTCGTCGAGGACACAATGGACTTCAGCGATCTCGCGACCCCGGCCTCTCCGGCGATCCCGGAAGATGAGGAACTCCAGGAGCGTGACATCACGGTCGAGGTCGGCGGACGCCGCTTCGAGGTGAAGTACTGGTCACAGGTCATCGCTTCGACCGGCTCCGGCCAGCGGCCAGCCCCTCGCCGCAAGGCGCCCAGGCTCAGCAGACAAGCTGCCGCGGGTACCGATGAGGGATTGGTCGTCTCCCCGATGCAGGGCACCATCGTCAAAGTGCATCACGCCGCAGGCGAGGCAGTTCGCGCCGACGAGCCGGTGTGCGTGCTCGAGGCGATGAAGATGGAGAACGAGATCAAGGCACCCATCGACGGTGAGATCGTCGACCTCCGGGTCCAGCCCGGCGACACGGTGACACCGGGCGCCGTGTTGATGATCATCAAGTAGCTGGACGGCCGCCGAACCGCTGGCGTTCACCCGATCTGGCGGTACCGGCCGAAGACCGCACCGAGCGTCGACGAGACCTCGCCAACCGTGGCACCGAGGCCGAGTGCCGCACGCATCGGATAGAGAAGGTTGCCCTCGCCCGCTGCCTGGTCTCGCAGCGATGCCAGGGCGGCATCGACCGCACCCCCGTCGCGACGACTCCGAAACGCTCGGAGCCTGGCGACTTGCCCGGCCTCGATCCTCGGATCGACCCGCAGCACATCATGGTCTTCATGGTCCGGGACGCCGAATCGGTTGACACCGACGATCACACTGGCTCCCGCCTCGACGGCACGCGCGTGCTCATAGGCGGCATCCTCGATCTCCCGCTGCTGGAATCCGGCATCGATGGCCGAGGCCGCACCACCGAGCGCGTCGATCCGCGTCATCAGTTCGAGTGCCTCCGTCTCCAGCCGATCGGTGAGTGACTCAACGAAGTAGGACCCGGCCAGCGGATCGACGACACCGGGCACACCCGACTCGTAGCCGAGGATCTGCTGGGTACGGAGAGCAATCATCACCGCGGCTTCGGTCGGAAGGCCGAGAGCCTCGTCGTAGGAGTTGGTATGCAGCGACTGCGTCCCACCGAGCACCGCTGCGAGCGCCTGATAGGCCGTTCGAATGATGTTGTTCTCGGGCTGTTGTGCCGTGAGCGTGGAACCGGCAGTCTGGGTGTGGAATCGCATCCGCCATGACTCGGGGGAGACGGCGCCGACGCGGTCCTTCATGAGCCTGGCCCAGAGTCGCCGCGCGGCACGGAACTTCGCTGCCTCCTCAAAAAGATCGTTGTGTGAGTTCCAGAAGAACGAGAGACGCGGGGCGAACACATCGACGTCGAGTCCGGCCTCCTGAGCGGCCTCGACATAGGCGAGCCCGTTCGCGATCGTGAACGCAATCTCCTGCGCAGCCGTCGATCCGGCCTCCCGGATGTGATACCCGCTGATCGAGATCGTATTCCACCTCGGTAGTTCGTCAGCGCAGTACGAAAACACGTCGGTGATCAGCCGCATCGAAGGCGCCACCGGATAGATGTAGGTCCCCCGTGCGATGTACTCCTTCAAGATGTCGTTCTGGACGGTGCCGCGCACCTCGACCGGGTCGACGCCCTGTTCTTCGGCCACGAGTTGGTAGAGAAGGAGCAGGATCGGTGCAGTGGCGTTGATCGTCATTGAGGTCGTTACCTCACCGAGCGGAATCCGGTCGAACAGAAGCCGCACGTCTTCGATCGAGTCGATCGCGACGCCGACCTTCCCGACCTCGCCCGCCGCCATCTCGTCATCCGAATCGAGCCCCATTTGTGTCGGCAGATCGAAGGCAACCGAGAGGCCGGTCTGGCCGGCTTCGAGCAGGGTGCGGAATCGCGTGTTGGTGTCGGCGGCGTCTCCGAAGCCTGCGTACTGGCGCATCGTCCACAGACGCCCCGTGTACATCGACGGGTACGGTCCGCGGGTGTACGGATAGGCCCCGGGCGCACCGAGCGCCTCATCGGGGTTCCAGGACCGCAGATCGTCCGGTCCGTAGCTGGCGTGGGGTGATTGGCTCATCGTGGAAGGGTCCGGGGCCTATCGGGGGTCTGTTCCTATGCTTTTCCTGCGGACTCGATGCTACCTGCGGGAACGCGTGGCGAACGGGATACGTCTCTTACAACATGGAACCGAACATTTACGAGGTCCATCGGTTGGATCGGACACGGAAGCGTGTGCCGGCGCTGATCATGCTCGCGGTCGTCACCGTCATCGGAGCCGGCTGGCTCGGCCTGTTCGGGTTCCTCGGATCGAACGCGGCACTCGGCACGGTGGAGGACGTGGAGGAACGCTACTTCTGCGACGTCGACGCGATGGACCTCTCGTTCCCCGATGTCTCGCGACTCTCGCGGGTAACAACGGCAGATCGCGTCGAACTCGGGAAACTCTCCGAACGGAACAGCCAGCCGATTGCTCTCGAGGAGATGCCGGACCTCGTCCTCGGCGCATTGCTCTCCGCCGAGGACAACGCCTTTTATGAGCATGAGGGCGTCGATTTCAAGGCGATCCTCGGTTCCGCGCTCCGGGGAGCAGAGACGGGAGCCTCAACGATCACACAGCAGGTCGTGAAACAGACGTATCTGACCAGTGATCCGACGCTCGAACGGAAGATCTGCGAAGCGCAAGTTGCCGCGGAACTCGAGGAACGGTATTCGAAGGACCAGATTCTCGAGTTCTACGCCAACTCGGTCTACTTCGGCTCCAATGCATACGGGGTTCAGGCAGCCGCCCAGGAGTACTTCGGCAGGGACCTCGACGAACTCACCCTGGCCGAAGCCGCAACGCTGGTCACCCCGATCAGGAATCCCACCATCTACCACCCGCGTCACAACCCGCAGAACTCGTTCGCCGTCAGGAACCGCACGATCGATCTCATGGTGGCCAATGGCTACGCCACCGCTGCGGAAGGCACGACAGCCAAGGCGGAAGCGCTCGGCGTCGTTCCTCACTTGACTCGGGAGGAACTCGATCCGCAGGTGATGCTGGCGGTGCGGCGCGAACTGCTCGACAAGGATGGCTACGGTCTCGGGAGTTCATACGCCGAGAGGAAACGGGCTCTCTTCGGTTGTCCGGCAGCGGACAGCACGTGTGCGGGCGGCGGCGGTCTGCACATCGAGATCACGGTCGACTACGACCTGCAGACCGAGGCCAACCGGATCCTTCGCGCGTGGTTCCGCCCGGAATACGACGGACCGACGGGAGCGATTGCGACCATTGAGAACGAGACCGGCGCCATCCGTGTGATCGCGAGCGGCATCGACTTCGGCGACAACATCGACGCTGGTGAGCGTCCATACGACCTTGCGAGTTCTGGGGCACGCAATGCCGGATCGGCGTTCAAACCGTTTACGCTTGCCGCCGCCCTCGAGGGCGGGGATCTGGCTGGCCGCCCGGTCACCCTTGCTTCCCTCTGGGACCGGTCAAGCCCTGCGGTGATCCAGTGCGATCATCCGTGCTCCGCCGACGGGAACACATGGACCGTGGAGAACGCTGGTGGGAACGCCGCTCACGACCTCCAGACGCTCGAGTCCGCAACGTACAACTCGACCAACACCGTCTACGCGCGGTTGATCGACGCGATCGGCCCAGAAGCGGTCGTCGACACGGCGAGACGCCTCGGCATCACCTCCCAGTATCTCAAGGCCTACCCGTCGATCACGCTCGGAGCGGCATCCGTGAGTCCCCTCGAGATGGCAGCGGCCTATTCGACAATTGCCAACTACGGGGACCGGGTAGAGCCGTATCTCATCGAGCGCATCACCGATGCAACCGGAGCCGTGATCTACCAGCACACGGTGAGCAGCGAGTCCGTGCTCGCCCGGTCGGTCGGCGCCGTTGTGGTCAGCACGCTCGAGAAGGTCATCAGCCAGGGCACCGGGGCACGTGCCGATATCGGCCGGCCCCAGGCAGGGAAGACGGGAACAGCGACCGAACACACCGATGTGTGGTTCGCAGGGTTCGTACCACAACTCACTACGACGGTCTGGGTCGGCTATCCGGACCGCCCGATCCCGATGGAACGATTCACCATGTGGAATGATCTCGAGGGCAAGGAGCAGTCAGTGCAACGCGCGTTCGGTGGAACCGTCGCCGCGCCCGTCTGGCGGCAATTCATGGAGTACGCGACCGCCGATCTCCCTGCAGACGACTTCCCAGACGAACCCGTGGGGTCGGACATCTATCGGATCGTTCCGCGTACGGTCGTGCCGGATCTCGACGGTCTCACCGGGGAGGAGATGGCAGACGCGGTCTACGGAGCCGGACTGCGCCTTGACCGCATCGAGGTGGCCTCGTCCCAGCCGGCGAACCGGGTCATCGACATCGTGCCGCAATCGGGGACGGCGCTGCGGCAGGGAGCAACGGTCAACGTGCTGGTCTCCACAGGACAGCGCGAACCCGCGCGCGTGCCGAATCTCATCGGACTCCCACTGGGCGATGTCACTGACGCGCTCAATGCCTTCCGCGAGGAGAACGACGTCCAGGTCGAGTGGACGGCCGAGTACGTCGCCATCAGCGACTCAGGTCTCTGGAACCTGGTTGTCGCCACCGATCCCGCCCCCGGTTCGATCATCACCAACGGAGCATCGATCAGGGTGATCGTCGGTCAGAAGCCCGGCGGGTAGATCGAGACGGCTGGGTAGCCTCGCCACTCATGCAGGACACACCGCTCGCCCGCCTCTGGCACTACGCGCGGCCCTACCGAGCCCGGATTGCAGCCGCGGTGCTCTGGTCGTTTCTCAACAAGGCCGTAGACATCGCCCCGCCGTTCCTGATCGGAATGGCCGTTGACGTCGTCGTACGGCAGGAGGATTCGTTCCTCGCGTCATTCGGGATCGCAGACCCGCGGGCGCAACTCGTCCTGCTCGCCGTCATCACGTTCCTGGTGTGGGCCCTCGAGTCCATCTTCGAGTATCTCCAGGGGATCGCCTGGCGCAACCTCGCCCAGACGGTGCAACACGACCTGCGCGTCGACACCTACGCCCACGTTCAAGACCTCGAGGTCGGCTACTTCGAGGATCGGCGCTCCGGCGACCTCATGGCGGTCCTGAACGACGACGTGAACCAACTCGAGCGATTCCTCGACATCGGGGCCAATGAGGTGATCGCCCTGTTCACGACCGTTCTGTTGATCGGGATCTCGTTCTTCATCATCGCCCCGTCCGTCGCATGGCTGGCATTCCTCCCGGTGCCGGTGATCATTTGGGGATCGTTCCGGTTTCAGCGGCGCATCGAACCGCGGTATGCAGCCGTGCGCGATCAGGCGGCCGTGATCAACTCACAGCTTGCGAACAACATCAGCGGCGTCGCCACCATCAAGGCGTTCACGGCCGAGGAGCGCGAGACCGCCCGGATCACCCTTGAGAGCGACCGGTATCGCACAGCCAATGAGGACGCCATCCGGCTGTCGTCCGCGTTCTCTCCGCTCATCAGAATCGCGATCCTCGTCGGGTTTACAGCGACGCTGGTCTGGGGCGGATTCCTGGTTCTCGATGGCGGACTCAGCGTTGGGCTCTACTCGGTGATGGTATTCCTCACGCAGCGGCTGTTGTGGCCGCTCACACGCCTCGGGCAGACGTTCGATCTCTACCAACGGGCGATGGCGTCGTCGAAGCGAATCTTCGCCGTGCTCGATACGCCCCCGACACTCCATGACGGCCCGCTCGATCCCCAACCGGTCAAGGGCTCGATCGCCCTCGACGCGGTGACCTTCTCGTACACCGACGGTCACCCGGTCCTCCGAGACGTCTTTGTCGAGATTCCTGCAGGACAGACCACAGCGTTCGTCGGGCCGACCGGATCGGGCAAGACGACGCTCATCAAGCTTCTTCTCCGGTTCTACGATCCGGATTCGGGCGCTGTGACCCTCGACGGCGTTGACGTGCGGAACCTCCAACGATCCGGTCTACGTCGCGGGATGGCACTGGTCTCCCAGGATGTGTTCCTCTTCCACGGGACGGTTGCCGAGAACATCGCGTACGGGATGCCCGACGCCACCGGGGACCAGATCAGGCGGGCGGCGGTGACCGCTGAGGCCAGCGAGTTCATCGAATTGATGCCGGATGGCTACGACACCATCATCGGCGAGCGAGGTCAGAAGCTCTCCGGCGGGCAGCGGCAGCGCCTCTCGATCGCCAGGGCCCTGCTCACCGACTCGCCCGTCCTGTTGCTCGACGAGGCGACGTCTGCCGTGGACAATGAGACCGAAGCGGCGATCCAGCGGTCACTGGCCCGGGTGGCCCACAACCGGACCGTCATCGTGATCGCGCACCGCCTCTCGACGATCCGGCACGCCGATCGCATCTACGTCATCAGCGCCGGGGAGATCGTCGAATCCGGCACGCACAGCGAGTTGGTCGATCACCCGGGTATCTACCACTCACTGTGGTCCGTTCAGACCGGGTCGGCCGTCGGGGACTGAACGCAATCTTTCGCGCCCTTATCCGAGCTTCTTGACCTCTCTTCTTGTTACTTGGTATGTATAGGGTATGTCAGTCCCAGTCACGG
>Ga0316192_10002229_pt1 | contig 14214 bp, 10 predicted proteins | sample MerIslwburrow_MG_FD_204931 | JGI IMG/M metagenome (GOLD analysis project Ga0316192, IMG submission 204931) | Coastal sediment microbial communities from Maine, United States - Merrow Island worm burrow | ecosystem: Environmental > Aquatic > Marine > Coastal > Sediment | place: USA: Maine...
ACGGTAAGCGCTACAGGGACGTATTTCCAGCTTGTCTTGAAAAGCCCTGCTCCCAACCCGTGCTAACAGTCCCAACACATTGGAACTCAGATGTTACTAGGTGAAATAGGAGCGTGAAGGTAAACGCGTATATTTTGCCCGGGAGTAAGGAACTGTCCCTTATCCATGGCATTCCAACGGCGTATCTGATTGATGGTGACATTAAATTTACTGGATAAGCCAAGTAAGGAGTCGCCATGGCGGACCTCATAATTGACTCGTTTTACCGATGCCGCTTTTGATATGTTCTTTTTAGACTGTGCGATTAATTTCGGTTTTTTCGCATGATCCCGCTTTTGGAGTTGGCTTAGTATAACAAGTTTTTCTCCAGCTTTTAACACAGCACCATGTTCAATTTTATTCCATTTCACCAGGTCGCTTTGCCTAACCTTGTAGGATCTGGAAATTTCCCACAATGATTCATCTTGTTTGACTACATGCAGAATTTTCTTCGGCTTTTTAGGTTTGGACAATTCGGCTGTATGAATGTTATTTGGTACGATGAGCGCATTGCCGGGTGTGATTTTCGCCGACGTTAGATTATTATACTTCTTTAAAAATGTTGTGGTTGTTTTAAACTTGGTAGCGATTTCCCGTAAGCTTTCTTGTGGCTGGGGATCGTGTTTTTTCCATTGCAGCCAATCTTCGGGTTTAAGGCTGTCTAAATTATGTTTGAATGAAACGGCACTGCCAATGGGAATTAATAAATGATGTGGGCCCTCTGGTGCGCTTACCCATCGGTTAAACGATGGATTAATGGTATACAATTCCTCTACAGAAACATTGGCGAGTTTTGCCGCTAAAGTAAGGTCGATCTGCTTTTTAATGTGAACACGTTTAAAATAGGGTTCATTGGGGATTGATCCGAGTTTAATATTATAAGCTTTGGGATCGGCAATAAGCGCGGATATAGCCAACAGTTTGGGTACGTAATCTCGGGTTTCTTTGGGGAGGCGCAGAGACCAGAAATCTGTCGGTTTACCTTTTTTCAGATTTTGTCGAATGGCTCTATCTACAGTACCTGGCCCAGAATTGTAGGCGGCCAGTGCCAACAACCAGTCTCTGTCAAAGCGCGCATATAAATCTAACAGAAATTCCAACGCGGCCAGAGTTGAACGATATATATCACGTCGCCCGTCGTACCACCAATTTACTTCCAAGCCGTAGTGCTTACCGGTTTCTGCAATAAACTGCCATAATCCTGCTGCCTGACTAGAAGAGAACGCAAAGGGTAAGTAGGCGCTTTCTACAATGGGTAGTAACGCAATTTCTGTCGGCATGTCTCTTTGTTTTACTTCATTTAGGACAAAATAAATATAAGGTGTTGCACGTGTTGTGATTCTGTCTACAAAACGTTGGGATTTCGCATACCGCTCAAGTTCAGAATCAACGCGGGCTTTTTCATAACCTTTCAATTGAAAACCTTTACGAATATCCGACCAAATATCGTTTGAGTTCTTACCAGTGGTTTTATTTCTGGTATTTTCACTGACAATACGGCGCAACATTTTGTCATACTGGTTAACCGAATACAGTCCGTTACCGGCTTTATTGTGCGATTTTGTTGCTGGTTCAGAAGTGGATTGGGGTTTGTTATCGAAACGCTTGGCGGGAAATTTACTGATTTCGGAATGGCTATTAAAATAACGCTCTGCTTCAAGGTCTGCTGAATTAGGCGAAGCAAAGCCGGGTGGGCTTAGAAAAGCAGAAAATAAACAGAATAGGGTGCTAGTCAGAGCCAGGTATCGGTACTTGGTTGACCAATGCTTGGTACTCAAATAAACTACTATTTCATTTAAAAATAGAGAGTTACGTGACACTTGTAATATTTCGTATCCATTAATATTAGTAAAATATTGAATGTAATCAATATAGTATTAATTATGTCGTCCGTTTCGTGTGTGGTTTCCAAGCCTCACAAACTATGTGAATATTACCAAATAGTATGCCAAACAATTCACATTTTGCTACTAGTGTCGAACTACTGCACTTATGTTATTTTAGCTAACTCTGTGCGCAGTGTACAAATTTTAATGTACTCATTATAATGCAATTATGTTATCTAACATGCCAAATTTAATCGCTAAGGGTTTGATATTAAATGTTATTGAAAAATGCTCAATGGTTAATATGGGTTAAAGTTTTTACAGGAATTTTACTGTTTTCAGGAAAGTAATTGCACTTATCAGTACTGAAAGAATAATTTCACGCCTTGTATGATGAATGTGTAAGGCTTTAATATGCCATTTACTCACAATCTACGATTACTAAAAAATGAACAAATTATATAATGGCCCGATTCAGTGGATGAAGTGTGGGCCCATAGCAAGTGTTCGTAGGGAACTTAGGGTATGGTATGAAAAGTTTCCTGGTAAATGGTTGCAACAGCAAGAGCAGGAGATGCTTGAGCAAGTCTTACCCAATCTATTCGGCTACTATATTTTGCAGGTCTGTGTTCACTACAATATAGATTGCATGAAAACAAGCCGTATACGCTACCGCATATTGCTAGACAATGATTTGCATAATTGCCACGCTGCCATACCAGTTGGGCTTAACAAGAACTGCGTTGCTATTAGCGGAATTCCCGAGTCATTGCCAATTGCTTCTGATAGCCTGGATGTATTGCTCTATCCGCACACACTCGAATTCACCAGTGATCCGCATGAAATATTACGAGAAGCTGATCGCACATTAGTCCCTGAAGGGCACGTTGTGATATTAGGATTTAATCCTTGGGGGATTTGGATGCTGTGGCGAATCGTATTGAGTTGGACAAAAAAACCACCATGGTGCGGGCGCTTTATCGGGCAGGCTCGACTACGGGATTGGTTACAGCTATTGGGATTTGATGTCACCGAAACCTATAGTTATTTTTTTAGGCCACCCCTATCACACCATAGTACAATGAATAAACTGGTATTCTTGGAAAAACTCGGTCAGCGGTGGTGGCCTTTTTTTTCTGGTGCTTATATTATAGTTGCCAAGAAACGTGTTTCGAGTTTGACACCATTAAAACCACGCTGGCGGCCACGTCGAAGCAGAATTGTATCACCCGGATTAGCCGGAAATTCAACGGCGTCAAGTCGTAATCCTAAATAAACTAGTTGACCAAAATTATGCCAGAAGAAAAAGTGGAACTGTATACCGATGGCGCGTGTCGAGGTAATCCCGGCCCAGGCGGTTGGGGGGTCCTACTACGCTTTAATGGGACTGAAAAATCTTTGTATGGAGGAGAAAAAGAGACCACCAATAATCGTATGGAACTCACCGCGGCCATTAAAGGTTTAGAGGCCTTAACCAAACCCTGTACTGTCGTGTTAACCACTGATTCGCAATACGTAAAAAATGGTATTACCCAATGGATAATAAATTGGAAAAAGAACAACTGGAGCACATCGGCAAAAAAACCCGTAAAAAATGTTGATTTATGGAAGCAATTGGATGAATTGGTTAAGAAACATCAAGTAAAATGGGAATGGGTAAGGGGCCATACCGGACATGCTGAAAACGAATTGGCGGACGCGCTGGCTAATCGAGGCATCGACGAACTTTAATGCAAAGCTTATAAACTAGATTAAACGAGCGAGAGTATGCGAAAAATAGTATTAGATACAGAAACCACAGGTCTGGAATATGCGCAGGGGCACAGGATTATCGAGATCGGTTGTGTGGAACTGCAGAACCGTCGTTTGACCGGATCACATTATCATCAGTATATACAGCCCGATAGAGCAATTGACGAAGGTGCAATTGAGGTCCACGGGATCACAAATGAATTTCTGCAAGACAAGCCTCGATTTTCTGATATTGCTGATGAGTTTTTGGAATTCATTTCGGGCGCAGAGTTAATTATTCATAATGCACCCTTCGACGTGGGATTCATAAATAATGAATTTTCATTACATAATCCCAAACATAAAAAACTGAAAGAGTTGTGCACTATTACTGACACACTGCAACTCGCTAGACAAAAACACCCTGGTGTCAAAAATAACTTGGACGCCTTATGTAAACGTTATGATGTCGATAATACACAACGCCAGTTGCACGGTGCATTACTTGATGCAGAAATTCTTGCAGACGTTTATTTACGTATGACCGGTGGTCAAACCAATCTATCATTCAATGAATTTTCAGCAGAGAACATGCCAGGTGCTGATTCAAGAAGAGTTAAAATTAGTGACCAGCGCCCACGACTCAAGGTTATTACGGCAAATGATTCGGAATTAAAAGAACACAACAAGATGCTCAATTTATTAGATAAATCCAGTGGTGGTCTGTGCAAATGGCCTAAAAATAATTAGAATGTTAGCAACTGTTTTATTTTCCCTATTTCTATTCCTTTCTGCGCCGGATACTGCCTTTGCGGCAATGTCTGAAGGCACAAAATTAGATCTTACTAATTCAAATGTTGGTCTCATTTCAATACTGCTTTTTGTTATTGCCTATATTTTTGTAATGACAGAGGAATTTACGCATTTACGTAAATCCAAACCCGTCATGTTGGCAGCAGGTATTATATGGGCTCTCATAGCTTATGTTTATGATCAGCAGGGCCTGGCCCATACGGTTGAAAATGCTGTTAGGCACAATATCCTTGAGTTTTCGGAGTTAATGCTATTCCTTCTGGTAGCCATGACCTACATTAATGTCTTACAGGAACGTCTGGTATTTGATGCACTACGGGCATGGTTAATTCGAAAAAATTTCAGTTACCGAAAATTGTTTTGGATGACCGGTATTTTGGCATTTTTTATATCACCTATTGCGGATAACCTAACTACTGCTTTGTTAATGTGTGCGGTGGTAATGGCAGTGGGGATTGACAGTCCTAAGTTTGTCAGTATTTCCTGCGTTAATATCGTCGTTGCTGCAAATGCCGGTGGTGCATTCAGTCCTTTTGGTGATATTACGACATTAATGGTGTGGCAAAAGGGTGTCTTACCATTTGAAACATTCTTCTTACTATTTATACCTGCTGTAATAAATTTTAGCGTGCCTGCGGTTTTTATGCATTTTGCTATACCCAATAAAACACCCAAACCTAGTACAGAAACAGTAGTTATGAAACGGGGTGCTAAGCGTATTATCCTGCTATTTTTATTGACCATTGCGACAGCAGTGAGTTTTCATAATTATTTACATTTGCCCCCTATGATGGGTATGATGACAGGCTTAGCATTTTTACAATTTTTTAGTTTTTTCCTAAAAAAAACCCATTCTGTAAACAAGGTTGTGGTCCAAGCTACTCGTATGCCGAATGGCGGCGATGATGATGAAGACAACGAGAGCGATAAAAATTACGACATCTTTAGTAAGGTTGCCAAAGCTGAGTGGGATACACTGTTGTTCTTTTATGGTGTCGTGCTATGTGTTGGTGGCTTAGGTTTCATTGGTTATTTGGCCAATCTATCAGAACTAATGTATGTTCAGTGGGGAGCCACTGCGGCGAATGTGACTGTGGGTGTGTTATCGGCTGTCATCGATAATATCCCCGTTATGTTTGCCGTACTGAATATGTATCCTGATATGTCAGTGGGCCAATGGTTATTGGTTACATTGACGGCGGGTGTTGGTGGTAGCTTGCTGTCTATAGGATCGGCTGCAGGCGTGGCATTAATGGGGCAGGCTCAAGGAATTTACACGTTTTTTAGCCATTTAAAATGGACACCCATTATTGCTTTGGGTTATGGGATGAGTATATACGTACATATGTGGATTAATGCCGAAACATTTGTTATACCGTTAACGAAATAGTTAGAGCGTTAACAATTATAATAATCGCGATACCAACTGACGAAATTTGCGACACCTTCTTCAACCGAAGTTTCAGGTTTATAATTAACATTTTTTACTAAATCTGTGACATCTGCATAGGTATCAGGAACATCACCAGGTTGTAAGGGTAGCATATTGATTTCAGCTTTTTTGCCGAGGCAGTCTTGTAAAACGTCTATATAATGCATTAATTCAACCGGTGAGTTATTGCCAATATTATATATTTGGTAGGGTGCTTTACTGGTTGCGGGGTCTGGCTTATCACTGTTCCAGTCAGGGTTAGGTGTCGCTGTTTTATCCAAGGTTCTTACGACACCTTCGACGATATCATCGATATAGGTAAAGTCGCGGCGATGTTTACCGTAGTTAAAAACATCGATAGGTTTTCCCGCCAAAATATTTTTTGTAAACAAAAATAAGGCCATATCAGGACGGCCCCAAGGACCATAGACTGTAAAAAATCGTAATCCCGTGGTAGGAATATTAAATAAGTGACTATAAGTGTGTGCCATTAATTCGTTGGATTTTTTGCTGGCGGCGTAAAGGCTCAATGGGTGGTCGACATTGTTGTGGATGGAGAATGGCATATTAGTATTTGCACCATACACGGAACTGCTTGAGGCATATACTAGATGTTCAACACCATGGTTACGACATCCTTGTAATATATTTACAAAACCAAATATATTACTTTCTATGTAGGCGTAAGGATTTTCAATTGAATAACGTACGCCTGCCTGGGCGGCTAGATTTACCACTTTGTTGGGTTTGTGTTGGTCAAATAGCGCTTCTACAGCCTGTCGGTCTTCGAGGTCAATTCGCGCTTCGGTAAAATTTGGATTGCTGTCGATTAAACTTAGGCGTGCTTTTTTTAAACTGACATCATAATAATCGTTAAGATTATCAATACCGATTACTTCATCACCTCTGGCGAGTAATCTTTTTGCGAGATTATTACCGATAAATCCTGCCGTTCCTGTGATCAAAATCTTCATTATTATTCCTAATGTTACAAATGTTATTTTATAATCGACCGTCTACTGCGGTAACGGGTAATACACCTTTTACATCAAATATTACAGCGTCTTCTTTCCCCAATTCACGGATACCATTAGCACCCAATTCCAAAAATTGGTGATGATTGACGGCCAAGATAATCGCGTCGTACTTATTTTTTTCTGGGGATGAAACTAGTTTGATCGAAAATTCATGCTCAGCTACCTCGGATTCAACCCAAGGATCACATACATCAATGTTGGCATTATATTCTTTCAGCTCGTCTATTATATCGATAACCCGAGTATTGCGGATATCTGGGCAATTTTCTTTAAAGGCTAAACCTAGTACGAGTATATTAGAATCTGCTACATGCACTTTTCGTTGTGTCATTAGCTTGACAACTCGACTGACTACGTAAGCCCCCATGCCGTCGTTTATTCTTCGTCCGGCAAGAATAATTTCTGGGTGATAGCCAATTTCTTGCGCCTTATGGGTGAGGTAATACGGATCGACACCGATGCAATGTCCTCCAACCAAGCCAGGCCTGAAGGGTAAAAAATTCCACTTAGTACCGGCTGCTTCCAATACTTCCAAGGTGTCTATATTTAGCTCATTGAAAATAAGAGATAGTTCGTTAATCAGTGCAATATTGACGTCTCTCTGAGTATTCTCGATAACTTTGGCGGCTTCTGCAACGCGAATACTACTTGCTAAATGAGTGCCAGCTTCTATGATGCTGGCATATAAGTCATCGACAAATTGAGCAGCTTCTGGTGTTGAACCCGAGGTGACTTTTAATATATTGGTGACACGGTGTTCTTTGTCTCCGGGATTTATTCTTTCAGGGCTGTAACCGGCGAAGAAATCTGTGTTATATGTTAACTTGCTGCCAGATTCAATTATTGGTATACAAACTTCCTCAGTAGCTCCGGGGTAGACGGTAGATTCGAATATAACAACGTCACCGCTGGCGATAACTTCTCCCAGAAGTTTACTGGCAGATTCTAAGGGACTTAAGTCGGGACGTTTAAACTCATCTATGGGAGTGGGTACCGTAACAATATAGACATTGCAATCAGAAAGATCACTTAGGCTATTGGTGTATTTTAACCGAGATGCGAGTTTTAATTCATCTGGAGTGACTTCGAGGGTATTGTCTTTTCCTGCTTGGAGCTCTTTGACACGTTTGGTGTTTATATCCAGACCCACTGTGTCATATTTTTTGCTAAACTCTACCGCGAGCGGCAGGCCAACATAACCCAATCCTACAATTCCAATGTGTATGTTATTTAAGTCAAACATTTTTGCGCAATCCTGGATTTAGTGGCAATCGATATGGCTATTTTTTTCCTCGGCCAATGGCATAATAGCTAAAGCCAAGTTCGGACATCGATTGCGGATCGAATAAATTTCTGCCGTCAAATATTACAGGTTCTGACAGATTATTTTTAATAAAATCAAAATCAGGGCTACGAAAGTTATTCCATTCTGTAACGATTATTAAGGCATCTGCATTTATTAGTGTTTCATTCATGGAGTTGCAAATCGTAAAATCACCACGCTCACCATAAATTCGCTTGGCCTCATGGGCAGCAGCAGGATCAAATGCCTGGACATTTGCGCCGGCATCCCATAGTCCCTCCATAATTACTCGGCTTGGTGCTTCACGCATATCATCGGTGTTGGGCTTAAAAGCGAGCCCCCATAGGGCGAATGTTTTTCCTTTCAGATCGCCACTATAGTGCCTTTCGATTTTCTTAGACAAAACCAGTTTCTGAGTTTTGTTTACTGCCTCTACCGCAAAAAGAAGTTTGGCATCATAATCTACTTCAGTGGCCGTTTTTTCCAGGGCTTGTACGTCCTTAGGAAAGCAGGAACCACCGTAACCGCAACCTGGGTAAATAAAATGATAACCAATCCGTGGGTCTGATCCCATACCCACGCGAACCTTTTCAATATCTGCATCCAATCTTTCCGCTAGATTGGACAGCTCATTCATGAAACTGATTTTTGTTGCAAGCATAGCATTTGATGCGTATTTAGTTAGTTCTGCGGAACGAATATCCATACTAACAAGGCGATCGTGATTGCGATTAAAAGGCGTATAAAGTGCTCGCATTAGCTCTGTTGTGCGTGGATTATCCGTTCCCACGACGATTCGGTCTGGCTTCATAAAATCATCAATTGCTGCCCCTTCTTTCAGAAACTCAGGATTTGACACTAAATCAAACTCAATATTCAGATTACGGTCAGTCAGGCAATTACTTACGGTATTTTTGACTTTATCAGCTGTTCCCACGGGAACGGTCGATTTATCTACAATTACTCGGTACTCGTTCATGTGTTGACCGATGCTATTGGCAACGGCAAGGACATACTGTAAATCAGCCGAGCCATCTTCATCGGGCGGAGTTCCTACTGCAATAAATTGAAACAAACCATGTTCCACACCTTCTTTGGGGTCGCTGCTGAATTTCAAGCGGCCTGCCTTGGTATTGCGTATTACAATTTCATCCAGGCCAGGTTCAAATATTGGAATTTCACCGCGGTTAAGCATATCTGTTTTTGCTTGATCGATATCTACACACAAGATATCGTTTCCAACTTCAGCCAAACAAGCCCCTGTCACTAAGCCCACATAACCGGAACCATAGATTGTTACTTTCATTTTTCTCTCTCATTATTTGGTGTTTGAATTAAGACACTATGTAAAGCCGAACTAATTACTTTAGTATATGTTAATATTGTTTTCTTCTGGCCGCTATTATATTAGATTTCTCCAAAAAAACAATAATTTATCATACTATTCCAGGCAGGTAATTACGCAGATTTCTTATTCGTAAATTTAATCGGCGATCGGGAACTGCTTGGAATTGTTAAAAAAGTGCAGAAAAACAAGCTAAGTATAGTAGTATTATTAGATCAAATAGTCGGTGGCACAAAGTAGAAATTAATAAATGTGGGTATTTTACCTTATAATATTGAACTTATGCCCGATAATCATCGTGTAATATTGTTGCCTAATAAATGTTAAGGCTCGCAATTATGCATTAACTCTTTGTTTGTAAATAAGGTATTTCGTAAATCTTCTATGTAGATGCTTAGCACAAATCAGAGTTTTTTATAATGAACATTAACCATTAAAATGCAGTTTATGATTAAGCGGACGAGTACTTTTGAGTAATAGAGTGGATTGTGGTTAGGCTATTTAAGCAATATATTCCTGTTTCGTTTTTTGCATTGGCCTTTGCAGAATTTGGTCTTTTCGTATTTTCTATCTATCTAGGTGTTGCCATACGTTTTGGCGGTACAATTCCTACTGAACCCAAACTCGAGCCACTCTATATTAATGGATTGGTATTTGCTGGTGTTTTATTGACATGCATGAGTGCCATGGGTTTATACCAAAGGCGATTCAGGCATGCCATAGCGGGAATGTTCCTGCGATTAATCAGTGCGTTTTTCGTGGCATTTGTTTCCATTACTCTTGTTTATTACGCTTTTCCTGCCATTTTTATTGGCCGTGGTGCAATGGCTGCTTCGTTTGCTGTGGCATTTATTCTTGTTGTGGTCGTGCGTATAATTTTTGTTAACACTCTGGATCAAAATACATTAAAGCGTCGTATTCTGGTACTCGGTGCCGGAGAGCAGGCAGGACAAATTTCTCAAAACTTAAGACGTAATACTGATCAAAGGGGGTTCGTAGTTGTTGGTTATGTGCATGTACGCGGAGAACATGATGTCGTCGATGAAAATTTAATAATTCGTCCTGACGAATCATTACTAAAAACGGCCATGCAATTGCAGATAGAGGAGATTGTCATTGCAGTTGGAGAGAGACGGCGAAAAACATTCCCTGTGCAGGATTTGTTAGACTGCAAGCTAAGTGGGATAGATGTTGTTGATTTATTAACTTTTTTTGAACGTGAAGTCGGAAAAATAAAACTCGACGTGCTCAATCCAAGCTGGTTGATTTTTTCTGATGGTTTCAATCAAAGTGAATTAATAGATTGGCGAAAACGGGCATTTGATCTAATTGTAGGTGTGTTACTGTTGTTGGTTACATGGCCAGCCATGCTGCTGGTGGCTATTGCAATTAAATTTGAGGGTGGTGGTCGAGGCCCTGTTCTATTTAAGCAAGTGCGTGTAGGACAGCATTGGAAATTATTTACTGCGTATAAGTTTCGCAGTATGCGTATTAATGCGGAAAAAGATGGTAATGCACAGTGGGCACAAGAGAATGATAGCCGGGTAACCCGAGTTGGTGAGTTTATCCGAAAAGTCCGATTAGATGAGTTGCCACAAATATTCAACGTACTTAAGGGGGATATGAGTTTTGTCGGTCCCAGGCCAGAACGGCCAGAGTTTGTAATCCAGTTGTCCAAAGAAATTCCTTATTATACAGAAAGGCATCGCGTAAAACCTGGCATTACAGGATGGGCGCAGGTTTGCTATCCTTATGGTGCATCGGAAAGAGATGCATTGGAGAAACTTCAGTATGATCTTTATTATATTAAAAACTATTCTGTATTCCTCGATTTTGTTGTCATACTACAAACCGCTCATGAAGTATTTTGGGGTAAAGGTGGCCGGTAGTAGCTCATGCGGCGTGTGGGTGACAAATTACTGCGCCTTTTTTTAATATTGTTGTTGTGTTGACTTATGGATAGTTTAGGGATTATTGGTTATTTAAGCTGTAGCTTAGGGTTTCTCATATTAGCAGCAATTTTGAAAACCAGTTGGCAAGGTCGCACCCAGGGTGCCGTGTTAATAGTGGCGGCACTTACAAATGCAATCTGGTCTACTGCATTAGCTTATACTGATTATACTCATCAATCGAATGCGCCGCTAATTGCTATTGTGGAGCTTATTCGAATTGGTGCTTGGCTCGCCTTTCTCTATATTCTAATTCTGTTTAATGAGAAAAAAGACGATGCGTTAAAATTAATCCGATATGTTGCTTTTGGCACCTTTGGATTGATATTTTTGGAACTCATATTTTTCTCAGTAACTTTGTTAGTAAACATTTCTGTACCCCCAACCATAGTGTTCGATGTATATATCATTAGTTTGCTTGTGTTTTGCGTGATTGGTTTGATGCTAGTCGAGCAGTTGTTTAGAAATTCACAGCAAGAACGGCGCTGGGCTATAAAATTTCTGTGTCTTGGGATTGGTGGCCTATTTGCTTTTGATTTTTATCTTTTTACAGAGGCGCTATTACTCAAACATGTCGATGCTAATATATGGGGTACGCGTGGATTTGTTAATGCTATGGTTGTTCCCTTGATAGCAATTTCGGCAGCAAGGAATCCCCAGTGGTCGCTTGATGTATTTGTGTCACGCAAATTTGTTTTCCACTCATCGGCGTTTATGGCTGCAGGAATCTATCTTTTGGCTGTAGCTGCCGGGGGATATTATATAAAGTTTTACGGTGGTTCTTGGGGAAGTGTTGCACAAATAGCATTTTTGTTTGCTGCCTTAATGGTCTTGGCCTTGCTATTGTTTTCTGGACAAATGCGTTCCCAGTTTAGTGTATTCTTAAGCAAACATTTTTTTAATTATCGTTATGATTATCGTGAAGAATGGCTTAAATTTATAAATACTTTGGCGGATCAGAAGCTCGATAAAAATACGCGAGAGCGAGTTATCCAGGCCTTAGCCGATATAGTCGATAGTCCCGGCGGCATGCTTTGGTTACTGCGGGAGCCTAACCACTACCGAATGATGGCAAATCTGAATATGATAACAACCGGCTCGCGTTTTGACGAATCCGCTGGCGCGTTAACAAATTTCCTAGAGTCCAGGCAGTGGGTGATCGAATTAGATGAATATAATCAAGACCGTGAGCATTATAATGGTTTGGAGTTACCTAAATGGTTAGAATACCTACCCCAATCCTGGTTAATCGTACCATTGTTGCAACAAACACAATTGTTCGGATTTATTGTCTTGGCTCGGCCCCGGGCAAAAATGAAAATAAATTGGGAAAACAGAGACTTATTGATGACAACAGGCCGCCAGGCAACCAGTTATTTGGCTTTATTGGACGCGTCAGATTCCTTGCTTGATGCGCGTCAATTTGATGCTTTTAATCGGTTATCAGCTTACGTTGTCCATGATTTAAAGAATGTTGCGGCACAGTTGGCCCTGGTTGTTAATAACGCAGAACGCCATATGGATAATCCGGAATTCGTCCAAGATGCAATTAATACAGTGGATAATTCGGTTAAGAAAATGAACCGAATGCTTGCACACTTGCGCAAAAACCCAACATCAATAATAAGACCGTCACATCGAGTTAACCTGCTTGCGATTGTGGAACAAGTCGTCAATGCGAGAAATATCGAAACACCTATTCCCCAGCTGCAAAAATGTGCAGAAGAATTATTTGTAATTGCCGACAGTGACAGATTTATGTCCGTAGTGGAACATATAATACAAAATGCACAAGACGCGACAGACGAAACTGGTTATGTTAACGTAATTGCTGCAGTCGACGGGCAATTTGCTTTGTTGGAAATAACAGACAGTGGCCATGGGATGGACACGAAATTCATTCAAGATAGACTATTTCGACCATTTGATACGACCAAAGGCAATGCCGGTATGGGTATCGGTGTTTACGAAAGCAAAGAATTTATTGGCTCTATTGGTGGTAGACTTGATGTTGAAAGTGAACCTGGCAAAGGCACTAGTTTTTTTATCCGAGTGCCCCTGGATGAAAATCAACATAATGATGTAAAACTTAATTAATAAATACTGGATTATGGCAAAACCTGCACTTAAATCGTTACTAATTGTTGAGGATGATCCCGGGCTACAAAGCCAATTACGATGGGCATTTGAAGGATACAATATACTTGTAGCAAGCGACAGAGAGACAGCCATTTCCGGGCTTAAAAATTACAAGCCTCCGGTAGTGACTTTAGATTTAGGATTGCCACCTGATGCAACCAATGCTTCAGAAGGATTTAAAGCTTTGGAGCAAATTCTGAAGATTGCGCCACATACCAAAGTTGTCGTAGTGACTGGAAACGATGAAATTGAAAACGCGGTTAAAGCAATTGCAATGGGTGCATACGATTTCTACCAGAAACCAATTGAACCCGAAGTTTTAGGTTTGATAATCAGTCGAGCATACCGATTATATGAACTGGAGGAAGAAAATAGAAATCTTGTCGATAATACCGCTTCTTCACCATTGGAGGGAGTAGTTGCGGCCAGTCCGCAAATGCTGAAAATATGTCGCACCATTGAAAAGATTGCGCCGACAAACGTGACAACCCTATTGCTCGGTGAAAGCGGAACAGGTAAAGAAGTAATCGCCAAGGCATTGCATACAATGAGCCCTAGGGCAAAATTTCCATTTGTCGCAATAAATAGCGCAGCTATACC
>Ga0316192_10002234_pt1 | contig 14204 bp, 12 predicted proteins | sample MerIslwburrow_MG_FD_204931 | JGI IMG/M metagenome (GOLD analysis project Ga0316192, IMG submission 204931) | Coastal sediment microbial communities from Maine, United States - Merrow Island worm burrow | ecosystem: Environmental > Aquatic > Marine > Coastal > Sediment | place: USA: Maine...
ATAGTGATAATCTCAGCAAAGATGCAGGCGTTTCAATCCACGCGCCCGTGAAGGCGCGACAAAAGTCCTAAATCATGACGACAAAACACGCGCGTTTCAATCCACGCGCCCGTGAAGGCGCGACCGTTTAAGTCTAACTGACTGATATTAATAATCCAAAAGCTAATATTCCGCTAACCTTATGCAATTTTATTCAAATTGTTAAAGAACAAAAAATAGAGCTGGCTATAAGTTGTTAAAACAATGGGTTGGGTATCCGCTAACTCCCTAGGCAATTGATGAGAGCAGGTGGTTAGCGATTATATAATTAAGGCATCATGGATAGGGTCAGCAACTGGCTTGGCACCTATATGCTGAACCTTTTGCCGTCCTTTTTTACCTAGCATGTAAAATCTTAGGCTATCTTTCTCAGCATCAAATATATCCATTAGCTCACTTTTTAATACGACAAATTGGGCAGGGGTTACTTCACATTCAAATACAGAGTGCTGTACTCGCATACCGTAATCTAAGCAGGTTTTTGCAATGTTGCGCAGCCGCCTTTGGCCACCTTCAGATATTACATTGACATCATAAGTTATAAGTACCAGCATAATTATTTCACCAGGTAGGGTGGATAATATTCCGTATCACCTCGAATATGACGCGCAAGTAGCATGGCTTGGCAGTGTGGTAATAGACCAATAGGTACTTTTTCAGCAAGATAGGGGTGGGTAATTTCAACCTGTTTACGTTCTTGCCAGGCTTTTAACAGTGTTTTTCTGGCATCATCTGTTAATCGCACTGCACCACCCGCCTCTGTTATAAAGTCAGTTGGCTTAATCTGTTTACGATTAATTAGCGTGAGTATAAAACGGTCTGCCCAAGGGGCACGAAACTCTTCCAGCAGGTCTAATGCAAGGCTGACACGTCCGGGGCGATCCTGGTGTAAAAAACCAACATAGGGGTCAAGGCCAACACCCTGCAATGCAGAGGCACATTCGTGAGTTATGAGGGTGTAGGCATAGGACAATAGGGCATTAACTGGATCAGTGGGTGGTCGACGCACTCTACCCCCAAAGGTAAACCCACTATCACGCAACAGTTCATTGAACACGCCAAAGTAGGTGCTGGCAGCATCACCCTCTATCCCCATTGCTTCACTGACGGCTTGTGCATGTTGCACCCGACGTAGGCTTGTTGCCAGTTTTGATACAGCTTCACTCAGAAGTAAGTTATCTCCATGATTGCGTATTTCACGCATAATTACAGCGCGTGCATTGGCCACCTTTGCCGCCACCATCAGCCGTGCTATTGAAAGTGATTGCTCATCATTATCCGCCCACCGATACTGGGTTCTGCGCAAGAGTACATTACCTGTCTGTTTACCCTGCACATGGGCAAGAAATTTTCCGTACTCTGTATAAAAGGCCAGACCAATACCTTGCTCTCCACAGTACCCCATGAGAAAAGGTGATACAGAGACCTGACCAAAACAGAGAATATTACTGATGCTAACTGCAGGAAACTGTCCCAGTTTTTCTTTTCCCTGCTTAATAATTACCGTTTCCCGTTCTTTATGCAGGTAAGTCTCTTGACGGGTTATATAGAGCGTATTGAGTAATTTTTTCATAGATGTAATAGATAACCTGCCCTATTAACTCGTATCAGCAAACAGCGAAGTAATATAGGGCTTTGAATGATCCCGCCGAAATGTTGAAGGCTCACACAGATCAGCCAAAGAGCAGGCCCGGCAGCGCTTTACTTCATTTGTTGGCATAGGTGTTTTACCTGATACCAACACCCTATGTGCACCTTCAATTGCTTTTATGGTCGCAGCTCGTAATTGACTATCAAACTGCACGGGCTCTCGCTTTCTTACTTGCCAGTACCATAATGCTCCATCCTCAATGGTTATATCCCGCATCTCTTCCAAACATAAAGCCTGTGCGCAGAGCTGAATTTTGTCCCAATCTTCCTGCTTGGGTTTACCACGTTTATACTCCACAGGAAAATATTGAGTAGGTGGTTTACCCTCTATCTCAAGAAGATCAAGCTTTCCTCTGATGTGCAATTGGTGTGAGAGCACAGCAACACTTCGCTCATAACGCGTATTGCCACGCTGCTCAGCCTCATAACTATCAACACGCTCATGCAGTAGATTGCCATGAGCAGTGAAGAAGTTCTCTGCCCACACCTGTTCGATATGGATCAGGGCAAACTGGCGTGGGCAGTAGGCGTAGTGTTGTAGGGCGGAGATCATGGCAAACTCAGTATGGTTGCTCATTTATTAAGTTCTTCAGCTTAGTAGGTGAAGGGTATTGTCATTAAATAACTCCCCCAGTTTCTTTAAAAAAAGCCTCTGGCTTCAAAATACCTCCCATAATGCCAAGAAAGCTAGCGTCGTATTCATATCGATCTATCCAAGAATAAATACCATCTTGTTTACATCCAATAATCTCCCTTAACTTAAGTTTTTCAATTCGATTCATCCACAGCTGTACCGAATTTTCCTGGATTTCTTGCCAACTTACTGGGATACCCATTTCAAGTTTTTCAACCAGACTGCCTTCCACAATCACCGTTGCTGTTTCAGAGTCAATAATTTGATATTCTGCTGAAACCTCCTGAAAGCCCTGTTTCTGTTCTTCTAATAGCAGCTGGTCAGATTTTTCTTTTTTAGCAGGAAACCTGGAGAGTTCTTTGCGGACAGATTTACTACAAAGCTCACTGCTATTAATTCCATCATTTAACATCTCCACCCATAATTCATTAAAAATATCTGATGATTCCGTGAATCCTGGATGCAAACTAAGGCCATCTTCAGCGAAAATATGAAAATCAAACAACCGACTGTTTGTTCTTTTACCATGTCTATTGATACGCCCTGATACCTGTAAAAAACTGGTGACTGAGCAAGTTTCTCGGTAACCAATCGCAAAATCAAAATCAACACCCGCCTCAACACAACTTGTAGCAATTAAATACCATGGCCTATGATCCCACTCGCTTTTACTTTGCCTACGGATTACTTCTTTCAGCATAATTTCACGATCTTTAGGAGCTAAAGCTGTAGAAAGATGCAAAACACTTTTTTCCATTAACTTACTAAGTTTACCATCTACACATTTTGCTAACGCATTGGCCACTACCGCTGCTGATTGCACTGTGTTTAAAATCACCAAACAAGATGGTTTTTCCTGATTAGTACACTCCCCCCAAGTCATATCTGATTGTAGGCACTCAACCAACTCATCACGTTTTACTGGCTTTTCTATTCGATCAAAAATAACTCGTTTCCCCTCAGCTTGTTCAGTTTTCACTTTTAAGCTGTCGGGTAAAAGGTCTGGCAAAGAGTGGCATGTTTCACTAACTAAATATTGATCCTGCCAAAACTTAACCATAGAACCTGACGAGTAGACAAAATGACAATTCCAATGGTCGGCAAGCTGCTTCATCCAATGCCAGCTAACTTTCAATAACTCGGTGGGTAAGCACGCATGTGACTCATCAATAAAAATAGCTGCTCCAACAACATTGTGCAGCTTTCTTAGTTTTGAGGGGGCAGATGCCGCAAGTGTCTCAAAAAACTGCACTGCTGTAGTAACTACAATAGGTGCATTCCAACTGGCTGTATACTGTCGCATCTCCTTACTACTAAAGTCAGCCTTATGATGATGAGCAACAATGATTGATTCGGCATCTTCACCATCTAATACAATCGCTTTTCTCAAAATCTTAACTGTTTGATCAATGATATTTGAGAAGGGCGCCACGACAAAGATTCGGCTGGAATTATCCTTAATTGCACAACGCAATAGATATGCCATAACTGAAGTTGTCTTGCCTAAACCCACTGGTGCAGAGCAAGAAACCAGATGAGAGGGAAACAGCTCTCCATCAAGACAATACCGGTAGAACTCACCTCGCATTTTGTTTCGGTCAGTACTTGAAGCACCACTAGACAAAACAAGATCAGAAATATAGCTATCCAAAGCCTCCAAGCGTAGTCGCCAGCGTTTTTCAATTGGTTGAAAACTTGCCATTGGTACATTTTGGCTATAACAAGCTGCACTTCCATGGTCAGCATCAACCAAACAGGAGAGCATTAGGCGTGTCGTTAAATTACTGGACGGCAGATGTGAGCTTAACTTAGGCCATTCACCACAAGCATCTAATTGACGTTGTTTATAAATTTCAATTGTTTCATCGGTGGTGGTGATTGCTGCTCTGTGCTTATCCCAATCAGCAGTAAGTTTATGTCGTTGGTGACGCGAACCTCTCAGACAATAAGACGACAGTTTCAGTTGGCATTTTTTTCGCAATTGTTTAATAAAATATTTCTCAGTCTTTCTACTAGGCAAACCCGGTGCATGATGCCCACGAATCAACCAACCCAGTAACTCATTCCCCATCTCTTCCGCAACAGCCACCCCTGCTTCTATATGATCAACCGGTAGACGACCTGACTCTCCGCCTCGAAAGATACGCTGATTTAGCTCATCCAGTTTGCCCATATCATGCAGCATCAACGCTGCTTTAAAGCTTCGATGCAGCTCGTCTCTCTCAGTTCCACTTAGAGAAGAGAAGGACAGAAGGTACTCAAATAAACCCAGCCCATAACTTAACATCTCACCGATATGCTCAGCATATCGGTGAGCTTCCCGCTCAGGTTCATCTCTAGGTGGTGTATGAGCCAAATACTGCATGGTTATATTTTTTAAATTTCACTAACCAGATCACGAATATCTTTAAATCGACCAGACAAATCACCCAAGTCATCCCCATTTGGAATATCATAATCCTTAGCCGATATTGGTTGTGTGACACCCTCTTTTAATCTAGGTGTTAAGGCATTGATGAACAGATGTTCAGGGCAGGAACCTAAAGTATTTTTATGCTCACCAAACCAAGCATGCAAGACAGATATTTGTGGACGAATTGCTGAAGCTGTATGTTGATAGACATAAGGCAGCATAAACTTGAGCAGCTCCAGATCTTCACTTGTTGCCCCTGTTTTTTTCGCAATACTCGGGTTCACAAAAATAGGAATACAATAGATACCATGCTGCACTACCCGGAATGCTAAAGGTGCCATTCCACGGTCTTTACTGGCCTCTACACCTGACTTATTGGTGTTAGTCATTCGAACAACATCAATGGGTGCAATAGACATGCCTACACCCACTTGAGTTGTGCCAGTATTGATTAAATGAGCATACCCTCCTTCTTCTTTTTTCTTTTTTTGCTCTTTGTTCAATTCAGAATCTTTTAGTGATTCAAGAAAAGTATTGCCAAACATACGAGCATCCCAATAGGTTTGCATAAATTCGCTTTTATCCATTGCTTTGATTGCATCCCGGTCTCGCCCCCGATCTTCCAAAATTTTAAATTGATTGTGTGTCTCTGCACCAAGGCTAAGCTGTTGTTTAGCTGCAGTAAATACTTCAGAGTCCTCACACACCATATCCCGTAATTTACGTTTTAATGAAACAGGCGAGATCATTCCAAGACCATCTAGTTCGCGAGTTCTTGGCTCTGACTCCATGTCTGGGTCACCGTTAGGGTTAGACATGGTGACATCCAAGACTAATAAACCAACATGGCGGTTAAAAAGTGTATTCATAATTTTTCTCCCTGATTACTATTCGATGTGTTTTTTTGTTCAAAAGGACGGCCAGCCAAATAACCGAGCATAAGTTCCGTTTTGTAGGCATCAGATTTAGCCACAGGACTAGATAGAAGTTCATTTAATGACTTAGCTTGTTTACTCATCCAGATTTGAGCAAAAATAGCTCCTGTTATCGCTTTATCTTCCGACCGAGCATTTTTAGCCATCATTCGCTTAACCCAGGAGTCATAGGGTCTTCTACGAGAAGACATAAAGCCCATCGCTTTGACTGGGTTTTGTAAAGCCATGCCGTACACCTGATTGCCAATCAAAGTATTAGGAATATCTCCTTTACGTTCACTTTTACAATAACCAATGTGCAACTCATCCATCGCAGAGCATAACTGCCCCAACTGAAAGGCAAAATCTTTCATATAGACCTCCTTAGTTCGTCCAATTTTGTATAAAAGAACAGTCATCAGAGTGACTGCCTTCAGAGCCTGTGTGTTATTTTTAACATTGGTTTTTACATGTGCCTTAGCCTGCAACACTCGCTGCAATCGACTCAAAGTACAGTAATTCAATAAGGGCAGGTATTGCTCAGCAATGCGCTGCAAACAACGCCCCGCCATAACATGGTTATCCCTTCCAAGAAATAACTTCATCACATCGGCAAAGCTAATGCCTGGAAGAGTTATAGATGTACCTCCATCACGAATATATTTTTGACGGGATAGATACATGACCTGCTGTGGACTGATAGCCCTCGGCGAGCACATCTGTTTTTCATTATTCTGTATCAAGGCATACAGTTTAAAGCTAGGTGAATTTTGGCAGGCCGTTTGCCACTGATTTACAGCTCTAATCAACTGGCTAATTTTGGTTGTTGAACTGAAGTTTATTTTACGGTTAGCCTTATCCAAGACAATTATTTCAGCAAAATCAACGGCAGCATCAAGGCTTAAATTCTTGCCTCTAAATGATGCTAATACTGATTCAGTCGCATCAAGATAATCATCAAAATCATCGACCTCCGACTCTCCTGTAATCAAAGGGGTAAGTGGTAACTCCAAATCTTCCTTGCAATAGGCCAACAACAAGCTGGGCGATCCAAGGGGTGATGGTAGTTTTGACCAAGTTTTATCCTTGAATTTAGCTGAATTAATAAAAGAGATACTGGCCGCTAGTTTCTGGCTGAGCTTATCAGACATTAAAAATGCCGCCCCGCCTGAGGTATTATATCGCTTAACTGTTGGACCACTGGTAGTTGCATTTTTGGCAAACAATGCTGTACTGCCTACAACATTCAATTTTTCATTCGGGAATATATCGTAAACAACCTCACCAACATCACCCGTTAGAGCACATTCAGCTTTCCGCGTCTTTTTATTAGTTCTTGACTCTGCTTTAAATAATGCCTGTGAAAGAGCAGTTACTTGCTCTCTGGATGAAGCATAGGTATCAATGTCAGCTTGAGGACGACAGTCAAGTATTAGAGTGATCCGTTTACCATCTTTAATTTGACCTTTTGGTGTCACATCATCACCAAATAACAGAGTACAAATAGCTTTAAGACTTGAGCCATCCTCCCCTTGCTGTGCTGATTCAATCAACAAACTGGCAACTTGCTCAAGTATCTCCACCCCTGTTTCTGTTTGGCTATATCGATCAAATAGCTGATAAACCGCCTCACAACCTTCAGTCCCTGTAAGCTGTTCTTTACGTGCTAACACCTGCTTACGATAACTTGGCCAACACTCTATGTGCGACAAATCAACTGGATACTTCTGCGATATGCACTCAATCAATTCACGATACTCAGCTTCACTCGGCTTACTGACTTCTTCTTTCCACGCAAGATAATCCGCATGCCCTTCTGCCACTAGAGGATAAACAACCTTAACCGCAGGAAACTGATTTTTATTGCCATTTCCAAGTGACCAACTATTTTGAATCTGCTCCCTACTCATTAACTTAGTGGAAATTACCTGACCTTGCTCATCCAGTATCACCCGGAATGTTGTACCCATTCCAGGTGACTGAATATCATTATGTTTGATTGCTGGTGATTCACCCGCAGTCTCCAAACCCTGATAAATTGAATAGAGTTCATTCAACATAATGGAATTCTCCCTTTTTAATCCATGCTTCTTTGCCTCGCTGAAATTGCGGCTTGTACTGACCATTTACAGCTCGGTCAAAAACCTGGTTCAGGACGGACACCAAATCTAAATTAACCTCCGTATCAACCTCTGTTGCATCAGGCAAAGATTCATTATCACGAAGTGGCCCCCAATAACTGGGTACAAACTCATTCCAGCCAAGTGCTGGGGTTTTATAGCACTGACCTTTTTTTACTCGCCGTTCAAAGATTGCCTCCAAAGCATGGCAAGGATTATTACCATGCTTCAAATGTTGACCACTACCATTCTCAACAACTCCGTAAATTCGATAGCAAACATCAGCAAGAATTAAGCTAGAAAACTGGAAATTAACTTTTTTCTTATCCTTCAAAGGACCACGGTAATTATTAGTATACCGTTGAAAACTTAGCTCACCACCAATGCCACCCTTCGGTTTACAAATCTCGACTCTAGTTGGGCGAATCCATGCCTTGCCATCATGGAAAAATGCAACCGACTCAAATATCCCCTTCACCGCAGACCACGTCGGGATTGGATAGCTTGTAGGTGTTGCACCAGTGTCAGGTCGTGACCACATTGCAAATGGCCCTGCTATTTCCATTGATATTTCATATTTACTCATTATTCCCTCCTAATCCTTAGCCTGACTAAACTGCTGACATGAAGCATAAGGCAATATCAGATATTCATAATCAACTTTATACCACCCACCAGTCTCAAATCCTGAGACTCAAACTCCTTTTTTTCACACCCCTCCCATTTTTTTATTACGCCCTCTTTTATAGGTACTTTGGCCGGGTTTTTTCTATCACCTCAAAATCCAAGGGGCTGGCTCTCACTATCATTTTAAGATTTGCGCTCTTTTTGAGAATACTCATAATCAGTTCAGTGTGATTGTGAATAACACATGTAAAACTAATGCAGGCAGCATTTCTTATACTTTTTGCCACTCCCACAGGGGCAAGGGTCATTGCGGCCTGCTTTGGGTTGTTCGCGCACACAGGTCTCTACCCTGCTGGGCAGGTAGTTTTGCCTTTTTTTATTCAGTTCATCTTTTTCATCAATATCATGCAATGCAGTCTCTTCTAAATACCATCGTTGTTGCCGTTTGAGGATTTCCTTTGGTTCGTAAAACTCCCAGGGATTTTCAAATTGCTCCCACTCTGGCTGGCTTTTGCCTTGATTGTAGGCTCGATTGAGATCACTTCTGACAAAGATAGTGTCCATCCCCAGGTTTTCCTGCTGGTCAGCTAATTTTTCCAGCAGTGGACGATGCCGCTCTGGTACAAAATCAAGCAGGGTGCAGCCGCCCATGTAACGAAACTCTTCATCTTCATTTTCAACGGCAATTAGATCGGCTAGCCAGTCTAAAGCCTGCTCCAGGGTCTCTTGGCTTTGTGAGGCAGCATGTGCCAATACGCACTCTGTGGCTGAGTGTCTGGTATACCAACCCAGCGTGGCATCTTCTGCCATGGCATGCAGTGCCCGGAAATTTACTTCTGGTTTGTTTCGAAAGAGTGCTGGCCAGTAGCCTGCCAACCAATCCCAGAACGGGTCATCACTCTTATCACTCATGCGGTATAAGGTGTTGATTAAACCATGGGCTGCTGTTTCTCCTGGAATTTTGCCCAAGATCATGATGGCATGCAGCCGTGTCCAAAAGCTGTCTTCTTCAATGTCTTGCGCTTCATTCCAGTGTTTATCATCAACCAGATATTGGCTGAGCATCTCTACCATTGGGGTATCACGCTGTATGCATTCGTGTATGACTTCATAAGGCACGGCATCATCCAGCATGCTGAGAAGATGAAACAGTTCATCATTGCTCTTTTGGGTTAGCTCTTCTTTGTTGAAGCGGGGTAGGTCTTCCAGTGTTGGTGGTTTAAGGTTGATATCATCAACTTCTTCGCCCCCCATCTTAATGAGCATCTGATAGTAAGCTTCTATGGCAGAGCCTAGCAATGGAGCCTGTTCGGCAATAAACGCTTCATGCTTTTCTTGAGGAACACTGAATGCTGCTTCTGCAACTTTTGGCTGAATAAGGGCGGTGATGGTCATGTCTATGAGCGCAGCATCGGGGCATACATCATGGAATGCTTTCCATTTTGACTCTGCAAGGAGTGTCGCCTGCTGAAACCCGCTACACCAGGCTTTGAGGGTTTTATTGCCCGTTTCTGATATGTCAATTTGCGGATGAAAACACTCACCTGCAATTTCATCAAGTGTCTGATCAACAGCCAGCATTACTGTATTTTCAAGCGCTTCCATAGTTTCAGAGGGTGCTGTCTTAGGGGAGATGTTAAGAATTGCTTGTAGCCAGGATTGCTCTAGCACCTCATTTGGCCCAATCGCCAATGCAGTAAGAAAACCATGGAGCGATGATGCATCCATGGCATTGGGATAATCATCAAGTACAGAGACAAGCTGATCGAACGGTTTTTTCATACGGGGTATGCCTGTTATTTTTTATACTGGTTCATGGTTGATGCTAAGCAAGATACCACAGCTTGGCGCAACTCCTTTGGCGCTATGACCTCTACATCTGCCCCATATTTGAGAACATCCATAATCAGTTCTGTAGGGTTGTGGTAGGGAATGCTGAGTATGTAGTGCTCACCCTGCCATTGACCTTGTTGCATTGGGTGCCACTGCTCTTTTTCAATGTAGCGGGCTCGTTGTTGGCTAAAGCGCAGTTTTGCTATTTTGTCGGCCTTGCCAGAAAAGATGCCAAAGGCACTCTCCAAATGCTCTTCGAGCTTTTCTGCTGTTACTTCAAGAGCTGCTTCTGGGGTGATTGTTATCTGCTCGATATTATCCAGCGAGAAGGTGCGTAGTGCTTTTTTTGCATGGCACCAGGCATCGAGATACCAGTTGTCACGATAGTGTGTCAGACGTTGTGGTGAGATGCTGCGCTGGCTGATTTGTTGGTTATTTCGGTTTTTGTAGCTAATGCCCAGCTGCTGTCGATCCAGCAGGGCTTGGGCCGCTTTGATGAAGTGTTGTTGATTACTGCTGCGTTGCCCTATCCCCAAGATACGAATACGCTGCAGCGCATCATTTGGAGGATGGCCATGTCGACTTAGGGTATGGATAATGAACTGTTTAAGTGGCGTGATCTGCTCATCCAATACACCGGGTTGGATCTGGCTTAGCAGTTGCTGTGCGGCCAACAGCGCCTGAAGCTCAGCATCACTAAACCAGATACCTGGTAGTTCAAAGCTATCAGCACTGATTTGGTTGTAGTAATAGCCCTGTTCATTTGACTCCAGGGGCGCTTGATAGAGATCACGAAACTCCTGAATATCCCGATAGATGGTTTTATCAGAAGCTTCGAGTGTTTCACAAAGCTCTGCAATGGTGATGGGATAACGACGAGTTTTGAGCAGGCGATGCAAGCGATATTGCCTATACTTTTTACTATCCATATATTCCTCATAATAACAGATCATGTGCTTGTGTAGCCTCTAGCTTTGCCTTGCCGAGCCAACTCAGTAAACTAAATCCACAGCTAGCTAATAACGCTCGATCATCTTCCTAAATATTATTTATGAAAAGCTTTCCATAATGTGTATTTAGGAAAGTAAGTGGTTATGTAAAGCAACCCTTAGAAATCGTTCAAAATCAAAGCTCTTTTCACACAATTCTTTACATAATATCTTGATAAGATTTGGTGGCCAGTGATCAAGTTTCGTCACGCTCACAACCTTTATAGAAATTGTTGCCAATGCAGCAATGATTGATTTAGCGTACAAAGAAAGAGTTTGGAGGTTGCTGCTACTTACTCTTGGTGACAGATCTCATTGTACCTAAAGAAATTATCGCAAACTTTATGTAAAGCTCTTGAGAAACATGTATTTGATTTTATTGGTTCCTGCTACTGCTACTTTACATAACCACCTACTTTCCTAAATAATGCTTATGTGCAGCAGTACATAAGCATTATTGTGGCAAGTAAGTTTTTATGTAGAGCAATGGCCTGGAGGCCTTGGTTTTTCAACCTTTTGGCCTCCAGTACTCAACATAAAACCAGGATTTCCCAGGTGCTCCTTGACCGCTCATGCCCATTTTTACAAAGAATGAAGCCAATGAAGCAGTGATTTATTCTCCTGCCAAAAGGGAATTTTAGGCACGGGAGAAGAGCCACTAATTTTTTCCAGGGCTTCCCGCTTCATCTCAAGATTGGATTTGGCATAAATCTCAGTTGTCCGTACATCTACATGACCAAGAAAATCGCGGATGATATCCAGTGAGATGCCGCTCTGTAAAAGATGCATACCCTTAGTGTGTCGCAAGCTATGCGGGCTAATCTTCTGCTTGAAACCTGGATGCGCGCTACGCACGGCTTGCATATGCTTATCTAAAATGTAGCGTACGCCAGATCGTGTTAGCCGGTTTCCCTGGCGATTGCAAAACAAGGGCTGATCTCCTTTTTCAGCGCTATCCAGGTGATGTTCATGCATATAGTCACGCAGGATTGTTACCGTATTATCCATTAATGGTACGACACGAATTTTGCGACCTTTTCCCAGTATGCGGATTTGAGCGGGTGGATCCAGAGAAACATCTTCTGCAGAAAGATCGATAAGCTCCTGAACTCGTGCACCGGTGTCGTAGAGTATGCTTAGCAAGACTGCATCCCGCCGACCACTCCGTGTATGGAGATCGGGCTGTTCTAGAAGCTCAGTAAGTAGCTCTTTGGAGAGATAATCTACTGTGGGTTTTGTATGGCGACGATAAGGCATCGCCAATACCTTTTGGCACTGAAACAGATGCTCTGGCTCTTCTGCTTGAATGTACCTGAAAAACGCATGTAGGGTAGCCAGACGGTGATTGAGGGTACGGGGTGAGCAGTGGCGCTCGTTCTCTAGATAATCTAGAAATGCTTCGATAAATGTAACGTCAATATGTTCGAGCTGTAGTCGCTCTAATGCAAGATCCTTGACGTCGCGGCAATACCGTAACAGAAGGATAAACACATCTCGATAAGCTTTGATGGTATTGGGGCTCATGTTCCTCTGCGCTACCAGATACTCAGTTAAAAATGTTGTTACATGCAGGGAAAAGTCTGTTGGTTTCATGAGTTAACCCTCCCAGGGATGACATCACCAAATGCACTGTTGATGCGTGCCAGGATATCTGGAAAAAATTCTGCTGTGAGATGGAGATAACGCTGAGTGCCCCTCAGATGCAGATGCCCCATATAGGTTGCCAGTAACGGCAATTTGGCGTTGAGGTCAGCACCTTCCCGATACCAGCGCATCAGTGTGTGAACGGCAAAGGTATGTCTCAGATCATGTAATCGTGGTCCTTTTCCTCTCCCACCATAGGGAATCTCACACTGAAAAAGCAGTTTGCGGAACATGTGTGATACGGCCTGATAGCTACAAACTCTTCCTGTCGGCGATGGGAAGAAAAAAGCATCGGCTGGACGTTGCCCCATCACTACTTCATATTTTTGCAGGCGAGCCACCAGCGATGGTGCAGGCGGCACCAGTCTGTCTTTTAGAAACTTACCTTCACGCACGATTAGAATGCCGCGATCAAGATCCACATCCCTGACACGCAAGCCCAACACTTCCTGGATCCTAAAGCCACAGCCATAGAGGAGATGAAACACCTCAGGCATGATGAGATGACGTACTGGTGAATGTGCAGTGGGCGTTACTTGCTTAACAGCATCAAGAAGCCTGTGAATCTCTTCATGGGTCAGAATACGTGGTGCAAAATTGGAGAGCTTATTAACCGATAGTGTTGAGTCTGGTACATAAGTAGGATACCCGTGACGGATCAGAAATCGGGCAAGCTGTCGGGCCAGATAAATCCGTTGTTGCTGTGTAGCCCGCGCCTCATAATCTCGCTTTGCAAGCCATTGCTTGGTGATCACTTTGGGTAATTGGATAGCATCCAATCCACACTCAGATAAATAACGATCAAGATACCAAAGGCCTTTGGCTCCAGCGGTATAGCGATAACCACAAGCGCGCTTCTCCTGAATAAATTTCTCTATAAAGGGCGCAAGGACACTTTTAAACCGAGGTGTTGTTTGATCAATCGACATCTCACACCTCCTCAGGATCTACGGCAACACTGCGCAACCCATCAACATCCGTTTTTGCATAAATGCGGGTTGTATTAACCGAGGCATGCCCCAAGATGTTCGATATTGTTTGTAAGGGCGTTCCTTCATGCAGTAGTTGAGAGGCACAGCTATGCCGCAATGAATGTAAGCCACAGTGTTGCACTGACCGAAATGAAATACCGGCTATTTGGCGCCAGTGTGACACGATGTTGTGCAGATGATTACCTTCTGGGAAAGGCTCAAAGGGTGGCCTAAGTTTAAGGAACACCTCCCGGTATTGGGATTTTGGCCGAGCGGATTTCAGATAGCTGATTAATGCACTACCGATCTCCTCAGTCATTGGCAGTGTAAGCGGTGTGCCGGTCTTGGACTGCATGATCTCTATGCAGGC
>Ga0316192_10002235_pt1 | contig 14204 bp, 13 predicted proteins | sample MerIslwburrow_MG_FD_204931 | JGI IMG/M metagenome (GOLD analysis project Ga0316192, IMG submission 204931) | Coastal sediment microbial communities from Maine, United States - Merrow Island worm burrow | ecosystem: Environmental > Aquatic > Marine > Coastal > Sediment | place: USA: Maine...
TAATTATCATTTTAGTAAAATGATAAAGTAAAGATATAAAGACAAATAATTTTTTAATATAAATTTTATCTTGCAATAAGTTAACAATTGTATATTTTATCGAAATGACTACAAGCGACTTATCTCTCACCCCCGAATTAAAAGTCTATGATGAAACTTGGTGTCTCATACGCAAAGACGGCGAAGAACTCTTTCTTGTAAAAGGAAAGAAAGAAGCCAAACTCGCCGTTGATTCTTTGGCTGCTGCAAGGCAAAATGAAGCAACCGATGAAAAAACTAAAGTTTATCGTGAAGATTTAAATGATGGTAAAAAAGTAATAATTTCCATTCAAGCTTTAGGTGTGCTTTATGACGGTAAAATCGAACAGGATACCATTTTAGATTTCGTCTGTGTACCAATCGCTGAAGTTCTTAAGGGTCGTCTTGAGAAAAACGGTGAAGAAGAAACTTCAGATGAGGAAGAAGTGGAAGAAAGTATTGAACTCAGAGAAGAATGTGATTCTGAAGAAGAAAGCGAAGAAGAAACTGAGAGTAGTGACTCAGATTCCGAAGAGTGTTCATGTGAAACAGAATCTTCTTCTTCAGAGGAAGAAGAAGGTGTTTGTTGTCATTCTGAAGAATGGGATGAATAGAAATGTAATGTATAATGTAAATAAAAATGTAGTGTATTTTTTACTTATAGTAAAAAATAGTATAAAGAAGAAACACAGATTAAGAAAAAAAATGAACACACCTTCAGTAGGAACTGAAATCCGATTTTTTTAAGCGCTGCCACGACAGCTATAATAGTAGGTGGGTCTATCGCTTTCTCCTAAAGCGATAGACGTCAAGGTCGTATGGACGAAAAAACTGTAGTATTTCTGTCATTAGTATCAGCAATGACAGGATGTGTTTTATTCTCAGTTGGCGGAGTTGGTATGTACGAATGTATTTATTGGATAGCCAAAAGATAAATCATTTCTCTATTTTTTACAAAGTAAAAAATATAAATATTGTCCCATCACCCGATTTGGTCTTCGGTAACAGCTTTGATGATAGGCGCTCGGCAAATAGGACATCTTGGTTCACTTCCTTGTCGGAGAATAGAAACACATACTGCACATAAACAGTAATGACCACACGGGACAATAATTAAACTATGCGGACGATCCATGCATATCACACAATCTTCATCATCATCTTCGAATATTTTTTCTACAATGATTTTCTCGATAATTGATTCTTCAGAGAGAACAGTTATATCTTTTTTCTTTATTCGGTAAAAATATTTACCGGCTCTTCCAGATGATAAAGTAATAGCAGACCGAGGTACAGTGTATTTTGCTCCTACTTTTCGAATAGCTCGCGGAAATTGACAGTTAGCTGCATTTAGATAACCGGGACTAATAATTTTAACTCTCAGACGAGATCCTTCCTTGACACATTCTAAATTTACTTCTTTTGGAATCGAATCTCTAGCTATTTTTTCAACAGATTCGAGTTCCATATTTCATATTTTTGTATAAACAAAAATTTCTTTTTTATTTTTATTCATCTAATCTTTTTATATTTTTATACAAAATTGTTTCAAATTTATCGATATAAGAAAAATTCTCAACAATAACTGACTTTTCTCTCAATTCTTTCACATTACCATAAACAAATTTTTTGGTCTTTGGATCTAAATAATTTATCATCATACCAACATTATATTTTTCTTTTTGACTTGTTATCTTAGCGAGCATACGATATGGGACACGCCATTCGAAACCATTGAGATCTTGCACTGTAGCTGTTTTTGGGTTCATTCTTTTTATTTTAACTTTGCGAAGCTTTCCTTCTTTAGAATCGGTAAATTTAACTAAATCTCCTGTTTTAAATTTCTCCTTGTGGAGATCGCGTTTAGGTATGACAGTCGAAATATATGTTGTTTTTCTCATCATATAATACGGAATTTGCCATCGCATATTTTCCTTCTTCAGATCGTCAACAGAAGCTCTACCCTTATTTCTTCTAGCTATTTTACCGTAATGAACAACACCTTCCTTATCATCAAATTCTATCACCATTCCTGGATATACAGTTTCTCGGGTAAGACCAGATGTTGTTATAGGTTTTTTAATAATAGGAGAAGTGGGACCGGGAGGGATAGCACCTTTTTTATCATCGGCTTTCCTTAACATACTATATGAAACATTCCATACGCCTACATGTGTCTCGACTTTCGCTTTTCTTGGGTTCTTTTTTATGATGGTCCCTATAATAGTTGTACCATCACTGGTAGTGAATTGAACTCTCATTTTAACATGAACATCATCTTTAGTTAATCGATCTGTGGCTTCTTTGCCTAACTCGTGGCGAAAATCAGTATGACCAAATAAATTTTTAGCCATACATTGAAATAATTCGCCGTGCGACTGATGAACTCTCATGATTTTACCACGAGCGGTTTTATAAGTTTTTCCGTAATGACCCCATAAATATAACATAAGATGAACCATCTCGTGTTCAACAGTTAATTGAAAACATCCTAAAGTATCATTACAGTATAACCCATTGGCCACCATAACTTTTTCTCCTTTCCGAAAAATATCAGCAAAAGAAGTAGTATTAATGGTCATTATGTAATGACATCCTCTTCTTCCGCACGAACCAGCTATCGATGATTTTTTAGTATTGATTTTACATTCTAACGTGGAAGATGTTGATTTAAGTTTTTTCTTAATTTGATCATTAAAACATATTTCGTCGATAAGCCATATCATATCGCAAACATCTTTAACAGATAACGAAGTAAAATTGGCTGTTTTCCCTGTTTTTTCTAACCATCTTTTATGAACTTCGGCCCGAAGATTTTCGGTGGACGACATTTATTAATAAGATAAAAAATTTTGTTCTTTTCAATATTTATTTTTCTTTGTTCGAAAAAAAATATATCTACATATATTCTTTTCTATAAAACAAGGAATAAGAACAAAGTTCTTTATCTTATAATATTTTTTGAACCTGAACAGGTTTGATCACTACGTTTTAAAAAAAGAAATATAATATTTTGTTTGCGTTTTATACCATGGAAGCGATAAACAAGGCCGCCATGGAAGCCAATCTTAAGGCTTTCTTAGGTAAATGCAGAGTTAGTAAGAATCAGCCGTTCAGTCATACTACAAAGAAGTCAACCGATGGACCCGAAGGGTGGTTCCCCGGAAGATATTATGTAGAAAATGATTGGGCAGATCAATTCTGGATACATTATTGTAATGCAGTGAGAAAAGGAGCTACTCCTACTGTTACGGAACGCCCTGGAGGGTGTGGACCTTTGAGAGCCGACTTTGATTTTAAGGCCTCTTTAGATAGAGGCAAAAAACGACAGTACACAAGAAAAATACTCAAAAACATTGTTCGATTTTACCAAAACGAGATACGAGAATTAATTAACCCTCTCGATTTTGAAGATAAAATGTTATGGTGTTTAGTATTGGAAAAACCTAGACCTAGAGTAGAAGATGGGATAGTGAAAGATGGTTTTCATCTTCATTTCCCCCATTTTATATGCGAGGACTGGGTACAAGATGAATATTTACGAGAAAAGGTAACGACCCAAATGATTGAAGAAACTATTTGGGAAAACTGTGAATATCTAACACCTGTCGATAAATTTATCGACACTAATATGGCTCATAAGCCATGGATGATGTACGGTTCAATGAACTACAAAGGTAAAACTTCAAAACCATATTTATATAATCGATGGGATGCGAAAAACAAGTCTCGTTACGGACATGCTTTTAACAGCCGACAAAGAGAGATGGATATAAGAGATGTATTTGCCGAGGAATTTTCTGAAAGAAAGAAAATGGGAGGGAGAGGATCTTTTCAATATTATCTCCCTCGTTTTCTTTCTATTCAAGGTTATCATCATCCTACCCCTCTAAACATCGAAGCTTCTCGAAAGCATGAGAGAATTCAGAGGAAGAAAAATCGCAGAAAGAAAGCTATTATCAAGAAAAGAAGTCCAGAAGAAGTCATGGCTGATATTAAAATTATCAAAGATGGCGAACTAATGGACATGCTTTCTGATGATAGGGCAGACGAGCGAGATACGTGGATGGAAGTGGGGTGGGTCCTTTTCAATATCGGAGAAGGATGCGAGGAAGCGATGAATATGTGGATAGAATTCTCCAAACGTTCTTATAAATACGTGGAAGGAGAATGCGAGGATATATGGGGGCAAATGGAACTGCGCGGGATGACTATTGGTTCTTTAAGAAAGATGGCCGAGAAAGATTCCCCTGCTGAATATAAGGAATGGAAGGATACCAACATTCGTTGTATGATTTATGAAAGTTTGATGTTCAAAAAGCCTAATCCTGGCGCTGTTGCTAATGTCTTAATAAGAATGTTTGGCGATCGTTTTGTTTGTGCTGATAGTAAAAATAATATATGGTATGAATTTCGAGAACATCGTTGGCGAGAAACTGAAGATGCTAATCGTCTTCGGAAATTAATGAAGTACGAATTACAAGATCAGTATTCAGAAATTAATTCAACACTAAACCAAGAAGTTGGTAGGTTGGAGAAAAAAATAGGAATGATAAGTGACGAGGACGAAGGTGACGACGTGGCCAATGAACTTAAAAAGGTTCGCCGAAAAAAGAGCAGATGTTGGGATATTATCGAAAAATTTGGTGAACCCGTTTTTTATGACAAAGTTCTGAAAATGTGCAAAATAGATATGTATGATTCTCAATTTATGGACAAACTCAATAAAAATAATAAGATTTTGACTTGTGAAAACGGAGTCCTCGATCTTGAGGCCAAAGTATTCCGTGATGGGAGACCCGATGATTACAGCAGTTTCACTACCAAACTTCATTATCACGAATACAGTTATACTGACGAGGAAGCTCAAGAATTTGATATTTTCTTAAAAAAGATGTTCCCCAACAAAAAGAGGAGGGATTACTTTTTGGATTTTATGGCTTCTTGTTTACAAGGAGGCAATATTCACAAAAAGTTTTTGATTTGCACAGGGAACCCCAATGGTGGAAAAACAGCTACCGCGAAGCTGCTGGCAGCTATCTATGGTCGAGGTAATGAAGGTTATTATGGTAAATTTCCCCAAGCGCTACTCGTTCAGTCTACCTCTGCGGTCAGCTCTTCTGCACCAAGAGAAGAACTAATTCATTCTATGGGTAAAAGAATTATGGAGGCGCCAGAATTGACTCCTAAAGAGAAATTAAATATTGGCTTTATCAAGATGGCCACCGGTAGTGATTTTAATCATTTCAGGGGGATGTACGATAAGAAGGGAAAGGATGTACAACCCACTTATACGTTAATGATGTCTTGTAATGAACCTCCTAAATGTCCTGGGGATGATGCTTTTTGGGATCGTGCTCGCGCTCTTTTGCACGAATCCTGTTTTGTTAAACCAGAAAAACTCAAAGAAGTTCCCGTTCCAAAAACTTTTGAAGAGCAGATGAAGGCTAAAAGATTTCATGCTGATCTTAATTTTGAAAGTAAAATACCAGATTTAGCTCCTGTGGGCTTATGGCGTTTCTTTGAACGATTTAAAAACGAGTATGCCATCAACGGTCTCGTAGAACCCAAAGAAGTATTATTACCCACTGATAACTATCGGGCTGATAATGATATTTACAAAGCTTTCATCAACGAGAAAATCAGGAAAGAAGAGGACGAAGGAAAGGCCAAAACTGTTTTCATCAAACGAAAAGAATTGTGCCAACTATTTTCGTCTTGGTACAAAAATAATTATCCATCTCTCATACGCGATAAACCGGGTGAAAATACAATTCGGGACGAAATTACAAAACGCCTTGGCGTGCAAAGAGAAGGAAAAATTTATGGATGGGGTCAATTCAGCAGATGGTGGGGATACGATTTGCATTACGAAGAAGATGAGAATAGCGGTTCGGATTTTTCAGTTCCTAATTTTCTGGGTTCTAAACAAGAATGATTGTTTTCCAAAAAAATAAGAAAGAGATGTTTCAAAATCGAAGATTTATTTTCGATATTGATTATTCTCTTCTCGAAAAAGGAGGCATAATTGTCATTGAACAAGGAGAGTATTATACTCATAGAAAAAACATTTTGACCAGCCTTGTTGTTGATCAAATTGCTATGTCTCTCGGGCGATTTACCAAAAATGTAAAAATTTTCAATTTTGAAAAAAACAAAGAATTTCCAATGTACATAATTAACAATTTTCCAGCAACACAGTTACAAATGGTTATTTGTGAAGACCCCGTTTTTCATATTTATAGCCCCAAAATTAAAAATCACAACTTAGCAATTAATACAATATCAGAAGCCATACATTCAAAAATCGTCATAATTTTCGTTATAAGACAAATCAAAAATTTACCAATTAAAATAAAAAATAAAATAGACATACTAATTTCGTTAAAGAACAAAAAATAATTTTTAGATGAAATCTAAAAATAAAATCATAAATTAAACTTATTTTTGTAACGTACAAAATACATATATATTAAAGGAAAAAAATGAGATATTAATTTCTGATCTCAAAAGAAAGTGAGAAATATAAAACTCTTAAAAATACAATGGAATCAACAATACCTCAATACAAACTTATTCTTGTTGGAGATGGTGGTGTAGGAAAATCTGCTTTTCTTAAGCGTCACCTTAGTGGCGAATTTGAAAAGAAGTATGTTGCTACTCTTGGAGTAGAAGTGCATCCTCTTCTCTTCCATACTAACTATGGACCCATTAAATTTAATATATGGGATTGTGCTGGCCAAGAGAAATTTGGTGGCCTTAGAGATGGGTATTATGTTGGTGCTGATGCAGCCATTCTTATGTTTGATGTAACCAACAAGCTCACCTATAAAAACATCCCTAGTTGGGATAAGGATATTGATAATAAACTTGCTAAGCCAAGCTGGAAAACTATCCCCAAAGTAATTTGTGGAAACAAAGTAGATGTAAAGGATAGAAAGGTGAAGATCAGAGATATCACTTATCCACGCAAGAAAGGGATTCAATATTATGAGATCTCAGCCAAGTCTAACCACAACTTTGAGAAGCCATTTCTCTATCTTGCAAGGGAGATATCTATGCGCAAAGATCTAGTATTCACTGAAGAACTGGAATCTATTAGTTATGAGGATCTCACCGAGGAAGAAAAGAGTGAAATCCCCCTCCCAAAGGAAGAAGGGGAGGAGTGGGGATGTGTAAGCATGTAATGAAACAAAAATAAATAAAAAATAGAAAATAAAAACAATAAAAATGTATATATTTCCCTGAGGGAAATATAAAAATCACTTACAAAAAAACGAAATCAAAAACTCAAAACAACTATTTTTTGTTTAATTTAAGTATGGCTGACAAAATTCGTGAAAGAATTAAAGAACTTCAAAAAGAAGAAAAGGAATCAAAGAAAGAATTGGAAAAAGAGATATATAACAAGAAATTAGGATGGTATAATAAGTTAGCAACTTATTTCACGGATGTAGATGAAGAAATAGCACAAACTATGTTTGAATCTTCAAATAAGAAATATGCTATGTCTTTGCGTTATAATTATCATTATCCGGCACGCTTAGCAAGAATATCAGTAACTAAAGGATTTGATGGTAAACCTTCAATTATCAAGTTAATTAAAAAGAAATATGGCAAAATATTGGTTAATTTAAAAGTTTCATGTTTGATTAAATGTAATGAGGAAGTTTATATTAGTGTTACTTGGACTGGATTAAAAAATGAATAAATCGTAGTTTAATGGTTTTTTTCTATGAAAAAATGAAATATTAAAATCAAAAACTCAGAAAATTGAGATAATATAAAAAACTCAAAAACAAATATCTAATTCAAATATGGGATACAAACATAAAACTTTTGATCATTGTGATAGCTGTGGTAAGGAAGAATACCTGCGAAGTGCATGGGATCTAACCGGCGACAGCGCGTGGTGTGACGAGGATTGGTGCGACGAATGTGGAGAAAAATATGAGAAAGAAGGAGAAGAACGAGAAAAGGATGAACTTATGGAGGAACTCATGGAGTTGGCAAATGAAGTGAAAATAGTAGATAAGTATCTCGGAAAGAAACTAAAGAAGAAACTAAAGGAACTAGAACAACATATGTAATTGAACATCAAATATTTTTAATAAAGTTAAAAATAAAACATACATTATAGAAATTACAAATAGAAATAAATTAATATCTTATTATGGAAGCTTTATCCAAAATTAAAAATGTTAAGAAACAGTTGCTGATGTACATAAATTATCATCAGAAATTAGGAAATTATCGTCCTATTTTCTTTTCTAAAGACGATTTATCTACTGACGTTGCTGAATTAATCAGTAAATGCGCGAAATTATATCAAATAAAACGATGTCATTGTTGTTATGGTCCTTATTTTATAGCTGATAAAAAGAAAGTATGTGCATCGTGTATATACGAGGGTCCCATATTCTGTCATCAATGCCGGAAGTTTCGTCTTTATGACGATTTTTCTGAGTTTTCAGAAAACCCAAAAACAACTCAATATGATAGATGTTCATATTGTAATTATGATAAATTTCCACCCGAAGAAATTATAAATGAAGATATCGTACTTTCTTTGCTAAAAGAAAAAACTGATTATATTTTACAGGAATGCCTGATATGTTCTCAAGATTTCGCTTTCAAAACGAGAGATAAATACAGAGCAGTGCATCCTGAGAAATGCGGTGAATGTCGAAAACTCAAATTAGATAAATGTACTTATTGTCATAAGGAATTGCTTCCTCGTGAGTATAAAAAATGTAACATGGGTTGTTGTACTTTATGTCAACATTGCGTTGTGAAATGCGATAAATGTATCGCATTAGGACTTTTACCGCAGTGCCCAAAAACTAAAAAATGTGTTCGTTTAGTTGGAGAAAAACGGCGTGTTACAGGGAGGGTATGCAGAGAATGTAATATACAAAAAAGTATATCTTGTAATAGTAAAGGAAGAGCGATAAGTGAAGATAAATGCCCGCATCCGTGGTGTATTAAATGCGAGAAGCATTCTGGTATATATCACCCTTCTTGTCTCCAATATTATTAATTTCTTTCTCGGAAGTAAATCTTCATACTTCTTTCCAATCAAAAGAGATCACATTTCCATCGCTGTCTATCTGAATATAATGAACTCCTCTTAAAAATAATTTAGACGAGGCAAATGACTTTTTTAATTTATATACATTATCAATTGTGTGAAGTTCAGTATGATCCAAGGTGCTATGAGTTAGGGTGTGTATAATATTTACAGGAATACCTCGTGTTGATATATCTTCTCTTTTTCCTTTTTTTGATTTATTATTTCCCATCCTTAATTCTATTATATTTTTCATTCTTGTGAAATTAGTTTTGTTTCTTTGAAACAAAACACAATTAATTCGTATTCGAATTAATTTTCTTCAAAAGAAAATAATTAAAAATTGGGTATACCCGTGATATTCTTTATTTTTATTTCTCTGAAATAAAAAACATAACTAATTATCTGGATTGTCTATATTTGCACCAAATGTAGTAGTGGGTGAAATAATAATACTATTTCCCATATATCCGGTAAAACTAAATTGCGCGTCTGGTTCAGAATAACGATTAATCCAATCTGTTAATATTTTTATAGCTATCTGTTCTCCTTGCAAAATACCTTCGTGTCCTTCACTTCTAACATGAACACCCGCCCAATCTCTCCCCAGTGAAATACTGGAACCGGCTAATTTATTCAATTCGCCACTTAGTGTCAATGTATCACCAATAGCAGACAACATAGTACCCGCTGCATTAGGAACCACCGGTGATGGGAAAACCCATGTATCATCTAGAAAGGCTTTGATAACAGTAATGCATGCTCCTGAGGCAACGGCGTGACCGGCTGGGTAAGAGGGATGAGATGGACTTCCCTCAGGATAAGCTTGAGGGAGATAATGATTACCATTCAAAGTAAATATATCAGCTAAAACTCCGCTAGTTAATAAATCGGAATTTATGCTTGCTGGATTCATCATTGTCAATCTATATTGCTCTGCTTCATTTCCAAATGCTTCCGGTCGAAGTCTTCTATTGACAACCCATTTACCATACCAAGCACTACTCAAAGCTGTTTGGGCTGTTATATGCAAACACGATAATAAGTCAGGAGCACTCCATGTAACAAAAGCGTCTTGGTTAGCATCTAACGGAGAATTAAGATAAGGACTAAGAGGAGAAAATGGACAACCTTCCTCTATAACTCTCAGAGCAGCATTAACATACCATTGTCCCGGTAGATCTTGCCATACACAATACGCTAAATCTCTTCCTGTTGACAAATATGTAGGAGTTCCAGATAAAGTTGGACCACCCTCTGTAACTGTTCCATTTTGAACTGATAAATAAGTAACAGATGTAATCATTCTATCGTTGGCAACCGATCGCGTTGGAAAATCAATAGTGGCTGGAATAGTATATGGCCACAATGTATGACTCAAAAAGAAAATTTGTGATATATGCGGCCCAACTGACTCGCCTGTTCCTAATCCTCGAAATATATTAGCGGTTGTGACAGGGGTAGGTCCTTTATAATCGGAAAGAGCAGAAAGATAACCAACACAACTGGCAACGGTAAGATCAGTACCAAAATCGACAAAAGGAACGTCGCGACATAAAGCTTGGCAATAACATTCCACCATTTCTCCTGCTGCCTCAGCTGAAGACATTGACGGTGCTGCTGGTAACGAAATAGATGATGGAGCAACTCCTGTTAGATTAAGAAGAAAAGAAGCGAGAGGTTGAACAAATTTAAGTGTTCCCGGCCCAACAGCTGAAGATAATTTAGCTATGTCTCTTTCCAAAATTCCGTCTCTCATTAAAATATATGATGAACTAGTTACTCTCCCGACTCCGTCGTGAGGTAAAGTTTTACTAAACATAGCGATAAACATAGGAATGGTACTTTCATCTGAATTGGATGACCACAACACGGTTAATCCGGGCGACTGATCTTCTCTTGCTGCTTCTATTCTCATAGCCACCTGACGATAAGCATCCCATACCTCATCGGTAGCAGGAGATGTCAATGTAGCTCCACATATCTCTAATGCATCAGAAACTATAGCGTTATCGTAACTAGCATCATTAAAAATTCGACTTGATAAGATATTGGCGCTGGGGCAAGATACTTCTGTTCCATCTATTATCGCTTCTCGAATAATAGAAATATTATCAAATCGGACGTCGCGTGATACACCAAAATCGGGGAAAGGATTTGCCATTTTATATATACAGTTTTTAATTTTCATTTAATGAAAATTATTATTTATTTTCAAGATGTATCACAATATTTTCCATAAGGAGGAAAATTCATACCATAATTTTTCCAATAATCATAATCAACGGTAGCCTGGGTTCTGTCTTGGAATGGTCCTTGATAAGGAGCAGTGTAGAATCGAGCAGGGGCCATCGCAGGTGGTTGAGGATCGTAATCGGAGCACAATGAACTAGTATTATATCTTCCAGGCCAATGTCCACTACCATAACCAAACGGTGCTCGTCCATAGCCAAAACGAGAAGAATGGTCGGGGTGTGAATCTTTTTCTATATTAATTAAATAGTGGGTTTCCTTATCTCTTCCGGGATAACAAATATAATACGAGGGATGCCTTGGTTCCCCTTTATATAAATGTCTTCCTGTAGTACCATCGGCAATTATTCCAGCATAGGCATGCCATACATTTTTATCTAAATTAAAAACTTCTTCCTTGTCGTTATAAACAACATAGTTGTTATTTTTTGAGTGGTCATAGGACGCCATTTTCTTATTATTACAGTTATTTTTCTTATAAGAAAAATAATTTATTTATTCAAAACATGATTAATTTTCATCGCCAGGAAAATCTATTTCATATTTTGTTTCAATTTCTATTAACCCTTCCGATATTAAACACTCTTCGCACAGATACTCCTCTATTTCAGAATTATATTCTACTCGATACAAAATATTATTTCCACAATTACACCGCCTTGCAGTGCCGCATTCTTCTAATTTATAAACAGAGTAACACGTATCGTCTGACACTCCCGTTTTATTGTCATTATAGCCATTATGGTTGGCTTCTAAATGAGAATAATAATCCAACGCGTCAGGATGGACTTTGATCGAAGAGGAAACAAACTGAGCGATAAACAACCCTTTAAGATTTCTTACTCTGCTCAATGCAACATATGCTTGGCCGTATTCAAAAACACTGTGACCTAAATCGCAAACAGCGTAATCAATGGTAGCTCCCTGGCATTTATGGATTGTATATGCCCACGCCAAAATGAAAGGGATTTGGGAACGACTGGCACACCCATTTTTATCTTCGATTGTCCATGTGTGTGCTTTAACTCTCAAAATTTTAGAGTTAAGAAAGCGAACAGTAATTATATTTTCGTTGGGGTCAGATGCAGACATAGCTACGACTACTCCTCGTGTACCATTAACCAAACCATCTGCCACACTAATATTACATTTTAACATGACCTGCGCTCCTATTTTGAGACGAACAATTTTGGCCATGCTGTCATTGAGCATGTTTTCATATCGTCTAAAACGAACTTTTATATTACGAGTTTTCTTATCGTAGTTTGTGTAGATATCTTTGGCGATAAATTCGCGAGCTTTTCCTGGGAGTTTTGCCAATTCCATTTCATTATATCTATTAACATCAACTTTTTTGGAATAAAGAATGGTTGGCTTAATAACTTTCTCGGGATTTTCTTTCTTTAAGATTTTATTTAATTTTTTATAAGATGAAACTCTGGATTGTAATGTAGTAATATCTTCTGAAGTATGTGACCCACTACGTATTCTCATTAACAAATTAAAATAATCGATATCATCATATCTTTTTGGTTCTGTCAGTACAAAAGAAGCAAGGTTCAACTTTTCCCAACCTTTAGCAAAAAATACCCAATCATCTTTAACTGGAGGCAATTGGAGAAAGTCACCGCTGAAAATAAGTTGAATACCACCAAATACACATTTGGGATTTTTTCGTATTTGACGCCCAATATAATCAAGTTTCTCGAATAAATTTTTGCCCAACATACTCACTTCATCAACTATCAAAACATCAGTATTCTCCCACCTAGTTCTCGCTGGAGTATCGCCAAGTACCCGACCGCACAACCTTTTAGCATCGAGTTGAGCTGTACCTACTCCTGCCCAACTATGAAGAGTAGAACCAGTTAGTTTATAAGATGACATATTGAGATTTATAGCAGCCACTCCTGTTGTAGCAGTACAGCAAACTTGTTTTCCTATTTTTCTTAAATAAATAGCTATTTGTTTTAGCATATAGCTTTTGCCCGTACCTCCGGAGCCTGTTAACTCTATGTTCTTTCCATCTTTAATCGCGTTAATTATATCGGTTACTATTGAATTTGAATCTATTATATCAAGTTCCATCGCTGAGATGAAAAATGTAAGTTATATTGTTCGTTATTTATATAAGATATGTCTTTTCATTTTTATCAAGCAGTATGTTTCAAAATAATGGAAGGGGTAATGATGAAATATCCAAACATTGTTTGTCAAGATTTTTTATTCCTAAATCAATTCGATCAAAATGTAATATATCTTCCAGGAATTTTACCATATCTTTGATATGCGTTCCCCCTGTGTAAACGATTATATTTTGGGCGTATGGATGATCTTTGTCGTTGAATTTTTTAAACATTCTAGCGATAGTATACAGATCAAGCAATGGAGCATACAAAAGTATAACAAACCCAGTTAACAATAAATTGTCCCAACCCTCTTTCCACGCGCGACATGTCATACCATATATTTTTACAAAATACTCGTCGTTGTATCGTTCGGTTAAATAATCCGTGACATAAGTATCCCATTTATCTGACAATTGAGAACGTTTGAATTCTATGTTTATTTTAGATTTTTTAAAATATTTGTCGAACATATATTTTACCCAAAAAGATGTTTTTTTGGGTTTGGCAAAAAAGAATCTAAGAGTGGCCTTATCACGATTTTTGATCTGATCTATAACAAACTGTTCATTGGTAAATCGTCGCATATCAACGAAATGAACTCTCCCTGTTTTGACTGGGCATTTTTTCTTTAGGTTAGAAAAGCATGGTTCAAGGTGAGCAACAATATCTATTATAGTGCCTTGATGTTTTCTCAAACTCAAACGACGCTCAGATCTTTGATAAAATATATCCTC
>Ga0316192_10002236_pt1 | contig 14201 bp, 10 predicted proteins | sample MerIslwburrow_MG_FD_204931 | JGI IMG/M metagenome (GOLD analysis project Ga0316192, IMG submission 204931) | Coastal sediment microbial communities from Maine, United States - Merrow Island worm burrow | ecosystem: Environmental > Aquatic > Marine > Coastal > Sediment | place: USA: Maine...
GGCTGGGACCGCAGTGGATCATCGCGCCACTTTTCGGCAACCTGACGCACAGCGCCCAGAACCAGGCCATTTCGCCGACACCGGCCGGACGGCGCAAGATCGTGCTGGCCACCTCCATTGCCGAAACCAGCCTGACCATCGAGGACATCCGGGTCGTGGTGGACAGCGGTTTACAGCGGGTGCCGCGTTTTGAAATGCGCAGCGGCCTGACCCGGCTGGTCACTCTCCCTGTGTCACGGGCATCGGCCGACCAGCGGCGGGGGCGGGCCGCACGGATCGGACCGGGAGTCTGTCTGCGCCTGTGGTCCCGGGAAATGCACCACACGCTGGTCCCGGCGCACCGGCCTGAAATTCTAGAGGCCGACTTGGCCGGCCTGGCCCTGGAGCTGGCTCTCTGGGGTGTGGATGATCCCGGCCAACTGAAATGGCTGGATCCGCCACCCCGCAGCATTTTTGACAGTGCCTGCGACCTTCTCCGATCCCTCGGCGCCCTGGATCTTGATGGCGGGATTACCGATCAGGGCCGGCAGATGGCCGCCTTGCCGATGCATCCAAGGTTGGCCCACATGCTGGTTGCTGCGGATCATCTCGGGTATGGAGAGATCGCTTGCGATATGGCGGCCCTGCTCGGCGAACGCGATGTGGTTCGTTTTGACCCCGGCCAACAGGATGCTGACATACGTATCCGGCTGGATCTGCTTCAGGCCTTGCGGCGCAAACGGCCCCTGATCCGTCAGGGCGCGACCATCGATTATTCCGCCCTTCGCCGGGTGATCCGTTCGGCGGATCAGCTGCGCCGACAGCTTGGCTGCAACGCCGGCGACGATGATGCGGTTTCCATCGGACGGCTATTGGGCTGGGCGTATCCGGATCGAATCGCCCGACGCCGCCCGGGTGTCCGGGGAAAATTCCTGTTGACCAACGGCCGTGGCGCCTATCTTGATCCTGTTTCGCCATTGGCGGCCGAGAAATTTCTGGTAGCTGTCGAGCTGGATGGCGAACGCCGCGAAGCACGAATTTTCCGAGCCGCGGCTTACAGCATGGAAATTCTCTCGGAACAATTCGCCGAGCAGCTTCGCTGGACGGAAGCAGTCGACTGGGATCCCGACCGCCTGGCGGTCGCCGCGCGGCGCGATTTAAAACTGGGTGCCCTGACCCTGCGCAGTGAGCCGCTGGCCGCACCCGATCCTCAACAAGTCTTGAAGGCACTGCTCAACGGTATCCGCAAGCAGGGGCTTCAGTGCCTGCCCTGGACCAGATCCCTGAAGCGCTGGCAGGAACGCGTATGCTTTTTACGACGGATTCCGGAAGCCGAGCAACAGTGGCCCGATGTCACCAATGAGGGACTGGAAGCGCATCTGATGCAATGGCTGGCACCTTATTTGACCGGAATGACCCGACTGCGTGACCTGGCCCGAGCGCCGCTTAAAGCGGCGCTGTTCAGTATGCTGCCCCATCGGCAACATCAACGGCTTGACAAACTGGCTCCCACCCATCTGACCGTGCCGAGCGGCTCGCGCATTCCCATCGACTATTCGGGCGAAGTACCGGTGCTGGCAGTGCGCCTGCAAGAGATGTTCGGTCTTGCCCAGACTCCCACTGTGGCCGGCGGCCGGCAGCCCTTGCTGATTCATTTGCTTTCGCCGGCCGGTCGTCCGGTGCAGATCACGCATGATCTGGCGGGATTCTGGCAGTCAGGTTATCATGAGGTAAAAAAAGAAATGAAGGGCCGCTATCCCAAACATTATTGGCCGGACGATCCGCTACAAGCCCAGGCCACCGCACGGGTCAAACCGAAGGGTTAAATTTGTATTTGCAGTGTTCACAATTATATTCGTATATGGGCATGATATTCCTCCAATATTTGTAATTGATATAAAAAGTATAAGATCCCAACCGCACGTTTGCAAGAGGCAGGCTTTTCCGCTAAATCGACATCAGCACACCGAAATTGTCGTCAAAATTTCTCGCGACCATATTTTCCTTGTTTTTTCTCAATAAATCTAAAAATTTGTCGATATCATTAAGAGGTACTGGAGACTCGAAAACAAACGTTGAGATCCCCCTGCAGGAGTGTCATTTAAACCCAAGGGAATAGTGGGATGATTGAAGAATGGAATATTGGGTATAACAGCAAAAATTATCTTGATTTTAATCTCTGATTGACCAAGTTTATTGAAAAAAGGCCTCATCCTTCTGATCCCATTATTCCACCATTCCAGTATTCCATCATTCCACGGCATTTGTCTGCGACAGAGGCAGGTATGTCTAGATTGGTCTAAAGAACCCGGTTGTCAATGAGGAAGTAAATTGTGTTGGGGGCATTAAAATGAAAAAACAGCCGATGAAGCCGGTATTTCAGAAATGAAGGTTGAAATCGATATATCGGATGAGTTCAAAAAAACAGTAGAGGACGCCCTTGGGCGTTCACTGTCTTAGCAGCTGTCTCAAAACCCCGGATCAGGTTCGAGATCAGGCGGCTCACCAAAATTTCTTGATCCGAGGAGAATCAAATGAACAATTGTCTAATATTCGGCTTTCAACATTACACGAAATTGAAGTTCAGAACCATTGCAGTCATCTTATCGTTGAGCTTGTCAATTCTATTCGGTTGTTCTCATACCGAAAAAGTGCGGGTGCCTCCGAGAATAGACCTTAAAGCCTATAAAACAATCGGTGTCATCGATTTCTCCATCACCGCTGAAAGTGATTTAAGGGAATTCGTCACCCAACGCTATATCCAGACCGTTCAATCTGCGCAGCCGGGCGTGCGGCTACTGGAACTGGGGACCAAAGAGCATGTTTTGACGACTGTCAGCCGGAAGCAACTGGATCCGGCGGCGATTAAATTCATCGGCAGCGCCTATCATGTCGACGCATTAATATTCGGTCATTTTAGCGCCTCGGAACCCAAGCCGAATGTTCGGCTGTCTTCGACATGGCAGTCAATGCACGCAGGCGCGACAATTGAGGCACTACTCATTTCTAAACTCTGGGAAACCGGCAGTGGTGTCACCCTGTGGACGAACTCTACGATGAGGAAAGAACCGGTGGCCAGCTTAAAGGCGGACGCAAGCGGCAACATCGAATTTGGCGCCTCTGATCCCAAAAAGACCTACGCCAATCTCGTCCCGGAACTTGTTTATGAAAATACCACGGATTTCAGATCCTCTTATTTTTACCGCAAGGTTAAGTAAACCCGCGAAAAAATTGATTTGAATGGGATCGTCGTGGATATTTTTTGAACGCAAAGGAAAGCTAAAAGTTCACAAAAAACACCGCTTTGAAGGGTAAAATTTAGCGACTCCTCAGCCATGTTGTTTATGCAGCATCGGGGTTAAGGCTAACGGAATTCAGAGAAAAGTCGAAATTATCATTCATCACTGGACAATGAAGGGCGCCGCACCTTGCCCACCTGCCAGGATTTTTTTAAGCACTCCCTCAATTTTGACCTGATTCGTCATCCCGGAGATCTTATCGAAGACGTTGCCGTCTTTGAAGAACATCAGCGTAGGAATGGATTTAATGCCATATCTTTCAGCGGTCTGCTGGCTGTCGTCGGCGTTAATTTTGGCAAACACGATCCGGTCGCCATAACTTTCAGCCAGTTTGTCAACCATCATGCCGACTCCTTTACAGGGCCCGCACCAGGGCGCCCAAAAATCAACCAAGGCCGGTTTGTCGGCCTGCAAGACCTGGGTTTCAAAGCTGTTATCATCAATCTCCAATAAATTTTCCGCCATTACTCCGATCTCCTTTCATCAATCAGCTTTTAGGTTAAATAGTAGTCTGTAATTTCACCATTTAGCGGGGTCGATAGCGTCCCCGGTTTCTTTGTTCTTAAAAGATGGTTTGATTCATAAACAATAACACCGATATCATGCTGTTTCAAGACAGCCTGGCTGGTTCCCAGGAAAACGTCAGAGTTAACTTTAATTGATTCAGATCAAAGCGGTCTACTCTAACGGGCAGGCACAAAATCCCAAATCGCAATACTCAAATTGCAAATAATATCAAAATTGATGCTGTTAAGATAGGCAGTTGTTTCTATTGACATTTAAATTTGAATCTGAAAAATTGACCACTATGGGCCCTGGAGATACACCAAAAGAAACTAAAAATAAAACCAGAATATGCCCAAGGGCATCTGTTTTTGGGCGAGCTCTATCTTAATACGGCCGAGAAAGAAAAGGCTATAAAAAATCTCAAGAGGTCCCAAGAAATGTTCCAAGAGATGGGAATGGTCTACTGGCTTGATAAGACAAAGAATGTTATAGAGAAGATATAAAATTTTTACTTATAATATCTTGTAACCATATCTGATTAGGAAAAATTATTAATATGGGTGATTTTTGCTATCTATATGGACGCATGAAATCACGTGATATTCAAATGCCAATCGAAAAATACATCGGTGTTGACGGCTGCAAAGCCGGCTGGTTTTTTAGCGCTATCGGACCGGACGATAATGTCGAAATCGGTATTTTCGAAACCATAGAAAACCTATGGCAGACCTATTCGGAAGCAAAGTGGATATTGATAGACATTCCCATCGGGCTGCCTTCAAAAGAAGTCGAGACACGGCAATGCGACAAGACTGCCAGGCAAGTATTGAGCCCCAAACGTCATTCCAGCATTTTCTCACCACCCTGCCGGGAAGCATTGGAGGCTGATAACTATCCTGAAGCATGCAGAATCAACCGGAATGTCTGCGGCCGCAAAATCAGCAAGCAGGTATGGCACATCAGCCGAAAGATAAAAGAGGTTGATGATCTGATAGCTGCCCACTCAATGGCGCAAATGAAGATGAGAGAGGCGCATCCCGAAATCTGTTTCTGGGCCCTGGCCGGCAAAAACCCTATGGCCCATTATAAAAAAAGCCCGGAAGGGCTTGCCGAACGGTTCGCAGTCCTTAGAAACTACTTCGGTCAATCACCGACCGTTGTCAAAACAGCCCTCGATCGATTCCCCCGCAAACAGCTTGCCCGTGATGATATCCATGACGCCCTGGTGAACGCCGTAACTGCGGCCCGTCTGGATATTTCAATGGAAACTCTGCCGTCCGAGCCCGAACCTATCAGGGATATGCTGGGCATTCCCATGCAGATGGTATACTCGCCTGGATAGAAGGGCCATCGGCTTAGGGTATTCGGCCGCAGGCGAAAAAAATCTTTACCCGGTTAACTTTCGAAGAACAGCCTGCCCAATGAAATCTTTGTTGCCCTTATTTCATCGGGGTTAAATCTCTGTTGCATTTATTTCATCGGGGCACAACGTCGTGATTAACCGGGGATATTAATCCTGCAAATACTATCAAAAAAAATGCTAAATATCGGATCCATTCAACACTCATTATCATTAGTTGATCTTATTCAAATCATTGCTAGATTATGGACACCATCGAAATATAGAGGGACAAATTATGATCATCAAGCCCATCATACGCCGCAATATCTGCATCAACGCCCACCCGCTGGGGTGTGCCGCCCAGGTCAGAGCCCAAATTAATTATGTCATGGATCGTGAAAAAATCGTCGGTCCTAAAAAGGTGCTGGTTATCGGCGCTTCCAACGGCTTTGGCCTCGCAGCCAGAATTGTCTCGGCCTTTGCATCCAAGGCCGCAACCATCGGGGTCGGCTTCGAAAAGCCCGCAACGCCAAAGCGAACCGGTACGGCCGGGTGGTATAACATCGAAGCATTCAGACAGGAAGCTGAAAAAGCGGAGTTGCCGGCCTGGAATGTCAATGGCGATGCGTTTTCGGAAGAAACGAAATCCAACATCCTGGACATTATCAAGGACCAACTGGATACCATTGATTTTTTGGTATACAGCATCGCAGCCCCCAGAAGGATCGATCCGGCGACGGGCGAAATATATTCTTCCGTCATCAAACCCATCGGCAAACCCTTCGCCGCAAGTTCAGTCGATTTCCTCTCCGGTGTCATCAGCGAGGTCTCCGCCGAGCCGGCAACCGCTGAGCAAATCGCCCATACCGTCAAGGTGATGGGCGGCGAGGATTGGAAGCTTTGGATCGAGAAACTGCTGAATGAAAATCTTCTTGCCATGGGGTTCAAGACGATTGCATTTTCCTATATCGGCTCTGAACACACTCGTTCTTTGTACCGCGACGGTACCATCGGTGCCGCCAAGAAGGACCTGGAACAAAAAGCTGAGCATATCAACACCATGCTGACTGCCATTGAAGGCCAGGCCCTCATCAGCGTCAACAAGGCGCTGATCACCCGTGCCAGCGCAGTCATACCGGCAGTCCCCCTGTATACCGCACTGCTCTACCGAATCATGAAAGATAAGAACCTGCACGAAGGCTGCATCCAGCAAATGTACCGGCTCTACCATGATTTTTTGTTTAGCGGGAATTCTCCCAAAGTGGATGACGAAGGACGAATCCGCATCGATGACTGGGAAATGCGACCGGATGTCCAACGTGAAGTTGCCGCCCTCTGGAACGAAATAAATCAGGAAAATATTGGGGAGCTGTCAGACATCCGGGGATTAAGAGAAGAATTTCTGCGGCACCACGGATTCGGCATGCCGGGGATTGATTATTCACAGGATGTACCGCCGGACATGTTTTAAAATTTAGGTTAAACCGTTCAGAGTTCAACGTTTCTGGTTGAAAAACCGAACCGATTCGTATCAAAATGTCATTAACCTAAGACATGGTGTTATCCATGTGGGAGCGGCTTTCCAGCCGCGATAAACGACGGCAGCACGGTGTTGTTGCGATATTCTCCCGCTGGCGGGGTCACACAAACTAAAGTCGTATTCTTGTAATAATGTCTCACTCTATCGTTATAAGTGCTCCGTCGGCGGCGCTGAAAACTTTATTTTCTGACAACATGTTGTCAGAAAAGCCGCGATAAGGGCCTAAGTTGAGCGAATCCATCCTTCGTCATTCAAGTTCCCCACCGCCGCTCAGCGCGTCAACTGGCGATATTTAATGCGGTGCGGCCGGTCGGCTTCCGCACCTAAGCGCTTTCTGCGGTCGGCATCATACTCCGACCAGTTGCCCTGGAAAAAAACCACCTGGCTGTCTCCTTCGAAAGCCAAGATGTGGGTCGCAATACGGTCCAGGAACCAGCGGTCGTGGCTGATCACCACCGCACACCCGCCGAATTTCTCCAGGGCCTCTTCCAGCGCACGCAGGGTGTTGACATCCAGATCGTTGGTCGGCTCGTCCAGCAAGATGACGTTCGCCCCCTCCTTGAGCATCTTGGCCAGATGCACCCGGTTACGCTGGCCGCCGGAGATGGTCCCCACCTTTTTCTGCTGATCGGATCCCGAAAAGTTGAAACGGGCAACGTAAGCACGCGAGTTGATCATCCGGTTGCCGAGTTCGAGCTGTTCGTTGCCGGCGGTAATTTCCTCCCAGATGGACTTAGCGGGATTCAGCTCCCGCCCCTGGTCGACATAGGCGAGTTGCACCGTCTCACCGACTCGAATACTGCCGGTGTCGGGTCTGTCCCGACCGGTGATCATATTAAACAGGGTCGTTTTACCTGCCCCATTGGGGCCGATCACACCGACAATGCCGCCGGGCGGAAGGCGGAAGTTCATGTCTTCGACCAGCAGCCGTCCGTCAAAAGACTTGCTGACCTGTTCCGCTTCAATCACCACGTCACCCAATCGTTGCCCCGGCGGAATATAAAGTTCAAGATCTTTCTCCTGGTTTTGCGCCTCCTGGGAGAGTAGCTTTTCGTAGGCGTTGATCCGGGCCTGGCCTTTGGCATGGCGTCCTTTGGGAGACATGCGGATCCATTCGAGCTCACGTTCCAGGGTCCTTTGTCGTGCACTTTCAGACTTTTCCTCCCGTCGCAGGCGCTCTCTCTTCTGCTCCAGCCAACTGGAATAATTCCCCTTCCAGGGAATCCCCTCACCACGGTCGAGTTCGAGTATCCACCCGGCCACGTTGTCGAGAAAATAGCGATCGTGGGTAACCGCAATGACGGTCCCCGGATACTTTTTCAGGTGCTGCTCGAGCCAGGCGACACTCTCGGCATCAAGGTGGTTGGTCGGCTCGTCCAGCAGCAAAATGTCGGGCTTTTGCAGCAGCAGGCGGCAAAGGGCCACGCGGCGTTTCTCACCGCCGGAAAGAACTTTGACCGGAGTGTCTCCCGGGGGACAGCGCAATGCGTCCATGGCCATTTCCAGGCGTGCATCCAGGTCCCAGGCGTCCACCATATCGAGCTTTTCCTGGACCTGGGCCTGATTCTGGATGAGCTTGTCCATCTCATCGTCGCTCATGGGTTCGGCGAATTTCATATTGATCTCCTCAAACGCCTTGAGGAGGTCAACCGTTTCCTGAACACCCTGCTCAACAACCTGCCGGACCGTCAGATCGACATCTACCAACGGTTCCTGTTCAAGATAGCCCACGGTGTGTCCCGGAGAAAGGATTGTCTCGCCATTGAAATTCCTGTCCTCCCCGGCGAGTATGCGCAGCAGGGAACTTTTGCCGGCGCCGTTCAGGCCCAGTACGCCGATTTTGGCCCCATAAAAATAGGACAGCGAGATATCCTTTATAACCGGTTTTTTATCGTAAAACTTGCTGACTTTGATCATCGAATAAATGATCTTGTTCGGCTCGGTGCTCATAATTCAGATCCTCCGGTAAAAAAATCCAGGGGTCGTGACCCCCATGATTTTTGATTACTAAGTAATAAGGATATCTAAGAAAAGCCAAAACCCCACTTTCAAGGATAAATGGGGTTTAGGAAAGCAACTCATGGTAACCTGATATCTAATTCAGCAAATGCGGTATGTAAAAATTTCAATACCTGAATATCAGATTGAATAATTGGAGGTCAAACAAAATTTAATAAACTACTCCTGCGCTGCAAGTTCTTTCTTTTTTTTGGACTGGATATTTCCGTAATCATCCGGGTTCCATGTCTGATCCGACGTATCGCCGGATTTCGGTGGTTCATTTGATTTTCGGGGGGATTTGGTGTTTTTTCGGTAAATTACCTCCACCATCGACTTACGATTGATGAAATGCCGCTTTTTTTGCACCATCGAACTCCTTTTGTTGAAATCGCACCCAAGATAGGTCTAAGAAAATATCGGCATAAATTGGAAAATCTTTACTGGAAAGTACTAATTAATGGAGGAAATGGGCTTTTTCTAAAGCAGTCTCAAGTTTCAGGCCCCTAAAGCGCCAAATGTTAACGGTCCAATGCGATATACCGGCTAATTTAGAATCGAATTCTTAGGGTGGCATCCCCACCTATCTTTCCTGAGACTTGGCTTTCAGAGCTAGAATAAGCAAAGAAATAATCAACAGAAAAACGGTGTTCATGATCCACCCCGGTCTGTAGGAGCCGGTTCTATCGAAAATAAAACCGCCCAGAATAGGGCCCAGAGCGCCGCCGATTCCCGTTGAAAAAAGGGTGAGCAGGCCATAGGTGACCCCCAGGACCTGCCGGCCGAATCGATCCGAGATTAAATAGGGTGTCACCGGTGCCAGGGACCCGTAACCAAATCCATAAAATATTGCAAACCCGTATAACATGACAACGTTGGTTGTCCGGTAGAGCAGGAACATACCCACTGCCATCGCCAAGAAGCCGAGTGCCGCCGAATATTTGGCATCTCGGATCCGATCGCAGAGCCACCCGAAAAAAAATTTACCACCGCTGCCCATTATGCCGATAACGCCGATGGCCGCAGCCGCCTCTATTTTATCGATTCCGTTATTTATTGCATACGCCACCTGATGGACAAAGGTCATCATCACCGTCATAACGGCAAATATATTACAGACCACCAGCAGCCAGAACCGGGAGTCTGCCAGAATCGGTTTCAGGGACGGTTTTCCAATGGTGCCGTCGGGTGGATCGGTATTCGATGCCCTGGGGGACAGCGGCTCACCGTCCGGCTGCAGTCCATAGCGTTCAGGATGATCTTTTCCCATGAATATCTGTGACATGACGATTCCAACAACGCATGTCAGGGCGCCGATGCACAGGAATCCGACCCGCCACCCAAAATTTTTAACGATATAACCGGCTAGCGGCGCCATGATCATGGTACCCAACCCAATCCCCATAGCGGCTATCCCAATGGCGATGCCCCTCTTTTTGACAAACCATTTTCCGATCGAGGCTGTACAGGCAACAGCACCGCTTCCGGCCGAACCGATCCCGACCAGCACGCCATAGGACAGGTAGAGTCCCAGCGGGGAGGTGACAAAGCTTGCCGCAACAAAACCGGCGGTGGTAAAAAGAACACTGACGGTGGTGATCCATTTTGGGGCGACCCGGTCCAGCAGCCAGCCCGCAAAAACACCGGCACTGGCATACATCAACAGGTTGATGGATGCGGCCAGGGAAATGACGGTCATGGGCCAGTTGTATTCAGCGAACATGGGCTTGACAAAAACCCCGAAGGAATAGCGTGCACCATAAATCAAAGTCAGCATGACAAAGGAGCTGAAAACCACATACCAGCCCCAAAAGACAGGCCCTGTTTTATGGATATTCCTTGTCCGGGAGAAAAATTTTTTATTGGCTTGCGACATCAAGTCAATTTTATCCTACAAGGGGTGCTTGAAATTCCATCGGCAATATTCGAGAACTGTTTTTGGTTAGCCGTGTCGCAACGCGATCTTTTCAAACATGACCACAAGTCCGGCGCCAAGGGTATAAATGGATTCAATGGGGAGATTATCTTCGGCTTTTGAATCGAAAAAGACATGGAGATCGGATGCCAGATCATCTTCCGGCTTCCAATAACAAATCAGAAGCGGTACTTTCGGCAGTGGATGCAAAACAAGTGAAATATCAGATGCGTAATGATTTTTTACCTGCCTTCCATTGAAAAGATGAATCATGTCCTCAAAGAGGTCCGTATAGGTATCGGCAACCTTTTTTAAGGGTTTTTCACATCTCTGCTCAAAAAGCCGGTACCATTTCTTCCCGCCTTCCAGTTCCCGGAACGGAACCCATTTGCCTGAAACAGGAGTTCCCGCGCCCTCTAATATATAGTTGAGTACCGGCACCGCTATCCATGAATGGACGTGAATATCAGTCGATATATTGCCGTCTGTGTCAACGCTGAAGTCCTTGCCAAGACACTTGATCGTCAATTTTTCGTTGGATATTTTCTCACCCAGCCTCTGGGCTGATGAGGAAAGATCTATTTTAACGATTTTTCTTTTCAAATGTTCAATTGATTCGTATTGCATCTGTTCAAGGGGTATCTGATTGGCGGCCATCCCACCGTGCCGTTCGATTATCTCTCGATCAAGTTGAGGGCATTCATCAAGCCGCTTTTGACCCTGGAACACTGCCGCAGCAAAAGCCAGACAGGTCGGTTTGTTACACTTTCTGCAATTTGATTTATCTAGTAGCTTGAAGATTTCCATAGGATTTTTAAACTGATCCATGCGTCACCCCTCTTATTTTTTGTCTTGCTCAGCGGTACAATAAATTATGGTACTATAAACTATATTTAAGGTCGATACAATTGGTATCCCGGCTTACCATCCGCACGTTAATGGTCATATAAGCTATCCATTCAAACTGTAATATCAAAAAAAATGAACCTCTCAAAATCCGTAAATTGATCCTTTTTTTATAATTGCCCTTTGGCAGCGCATGCTGATAAATAAAGGGTACCGAAAGTCGATACTTTAGGAGTCGGCACCACCGAAATTTAAATCATCTGATGGTAACTTAAACAGGCAAACCACCTGGCGTCAGTTGAGAGTGCGGTCATGGGGTTTCAAATTTGAATCAAACTGCAAGGACAGCAATTTTTACAATTCTGGCAATTTTGTCAGCTTCCCAGGCAATATGCGTTGAGGAAGAACCAGTCCGGCAACATCACAAATGGTTGTATGAGATACGGGCAGGTATTTTAGCCCATGATGTGCCGGTTTGGAGTCGCTCTCGCCAGGAAGGAGGCGTTGACTTTAATGCCGAGTTTATTTTCGGGTTTCCAAACTACCGGATATTTTCCGGTATCGTCCGCACCAATCTGGGCTTTAGCCTGAATAACCGGGGAGATACGAGTAAAATTTATTCCGGTCTGCTTTGGGAATATATGTGGGATTCCGGTCTCTTTTTGAATCTTGGCCTTGGATTGGCTGCGCATGACGGGGATTTAGAAAATAGTGATGATAAAAAGGAGCTGGGATCACGGATTCTCTTTCGGATACCGATTGAAATGGGTCTGTTATTTACCCCGCATCAGGGGGTATCAGTTATGTTCGATCATGTATCCAATGCCTATCTGGCCGACCCGAATGAAGGTCTTGATACCGTGGGTCTTCGTTATACCTATCGATTTTAGTGCACAAATTAAATTATAGAACCTAACCCGGATAAACCGGAAATAACAAATAACAAACACCAAATTACAAATAAATTCTAAATCATAATATCCAAATCTCAAATAAGATCAAAACCCAATTGTTTGGGATTTTGAATTTCGGTCATTGTGATTTGTTTGGTATTTGTGATTTGCTACCGATTTTACCCTTGGGGTTTATCTGCCAGTCAACCCCTGAGCCTGCAAAATGCTTTAAGATCGGAGATAGATAACCCAATCGGTCTAAATTGTCGCTTTGGTAATTTCAATATTCAATGACCGAAACAGGATTGGATCTAAATCATTGGCAATGTTTCACACGAGCCAAACCTTGAACCTCTGAACCCTGAACCTTTGAACGTTTACCTTATCCTTTTCTATCCACCCACCATTTATCGATTCGAGGCGGGCTGAATTTAATCAGTTTGTCCAGCAGGCCTTCAGGATTAGCATCCATTAAAACCATGTCCCTGAATCCCTGCACCAGAAAACCTTCCGACACCATATGATCGATAAACTCACATAGACGATCGAAATACCCCTCGACATTCAATAATCCGAGGGGTTTTTCATGGATCCCGAGCTGCGTCCAGGTCAGCATTTCTATGGTTTCTTCAAGCGTTCCAAACCCGCCCGGCATCGAGATAAAGCCATCTGCCAATTCTGCCATCAGAGCTTTGCGTTCATGCATCGAGTCGACAATCCGCAAATCCTGAAGATGGGTAAAAGCAACTTCCTTTTCGACCAGAACCTGCGGGATGATACCGATAACGTTGCCGTTTCTGCCAATCATGGCGTTGGCGATTTCACCCATCAGACCGACGTTGCTTCCGCCATAAATCAGCGTGATATCGTTTTGCGTTAGTGTTTCCCCCAATTTACGGGCAGATTTTATATATTTAGCGTTATTTCCGGCACTGGAGCCGCAGAAGACGCAAATTCGTTTCAACTTGATTTCCTTTTCACAAAATGTTTCAGCGCATCTTCACCACTCAAAGCTTCTATGAGACGGTCCAGTTCCGTTACGCCGTTGTAAGGGGCAATGCCGATGCGCACCAGTCCGCCTCGATCCAGAAGCCCCAGCCTTTCAACCAGGCGAATGGCATAAAAATGACCACCCCAGACAAACAGTCCCCTGCTTCCCAGATATTTAGCGACCTGATCCGCGGTGTATCCTTCGTAGGTCAAAGAGACGGTGGAAGTGCGCGGCTGTCCCGCTACCGGCCCGTAAATGGTTGCTTTGGGAACATTGGCTGTGATGGTCTCGATTAAATACCCGGTCAGCGTCATTTCATATTCTTCAAAAGCCCGCAACCCGGCCAGGATCTGAGTCCTGCGGCTGTCTTTCAAATCCCCGGCTTGCCCATCAAATTCAGTTCCGAATTTCAGGCCGGTGTCTGCAATAAATTCCACCGCCGCAAAGGCACCGGCAATTCCTTCGTGCTGAAGCGTTCCGGTTTCGATCATAAAGGGCGGAGTCTGCTGCTGGGTCCGAAGATTTAAAGGGCTCAGTTTACTCAACACTTCTTTTTTAGCATACATCACGCCGATATGGGGCCCGAAAAATTTATAGGCCGAGCACAAAAGAAAATCCGCATCCAGTTTTTTGACATCGAGGGGCCCGTGGGCCGCGTAATGAACGGCATCCACCACCGCAATGGCACCGACCTCATGAGACATCTGAATAATTTTCTGAACGTCGCTGATGGTCCCCACCCCATTGCTGGCATAATTGACGGCTACCACCTTCGGTTTTTTTAAAAGCTTGTTCCGGAAATCTTCCATATCGAGGGTACAGGTACTGATATCCATGGCGACATCTCCCACCTCAATACCCCGGTCCTGTAACTGCAGCCAGGGTCCCCGA
>Ga0316192_10002240_pt1 | contig 14181 bp, 11 predicted proteins | sample MerIslwburrow_MG_FD_204931 | JGI IMG/M metagenome (GOLD analysis project Ga0316192, IMG submission 204931) | Coastal sediment microbial communities from Maine, United States - Merrow Island worm burrow | ecosystem: Environmental > Aquatic > Marine > Coastal > Sediment | place: USA: Maine...
CAGGTCGCATTGTAAACGGCCGCCGTCAAGTGGGTGCCAGTACCGTCCCGGGACGCCCTCGGGTCCGATTTCAGCAATAGCATTTGCCGGTTGTCGTGACATACTAAAATTATTGGTGCGAATCGACACATTTGCAATAAGGACGGGATTATACTTTTGCACATGAACGGCAAACCGGTCGAGGTAAGCAGACGATGAAACGCGGAGACCTTACAGCATGACAATTATCCGGGAACCAGCAGTCGCCGGGATGTTCTACCCCGGTAACGCCAGCGAATTGCGCGCCACGATAAAGAAGTTCCTCGACCAGGTGCAGGTTCAGCCCGGATCTGCCCCGAAGGCGCTAATCGCTCCACATGCGGGCTATGATTACTCCGGGTCCCTGGCCGCCACTGCATACGCCAGGCTACGCCCTTACCGTGACAGGTACACGCGTGTCATCCTGTTGGGGCCATGTCACCGGTTCGCCACCAGGAACCTGGCATCGAGCGGTGCCGACGCGTTCCGTACCCCACTGGGTGATGTGCCGTTGGACAAAGAGGCAATCACCACGCTGGACATGCCGGAGGTCAGGGTTTTCGAGGCCGCGCACCAGTTCGAGCACAGTCTCGAAGTGCATCTGCCGTTTCTTCAGGAGGTGCTCGGGGCATTTTCGCTCGTGCCACTGGTTATTGGTGACGCAGCGCCGGAGACCGTTGCGGAAGTGATCAACATCCTGTGGGGCGGTGCGGAAACACTGATCGTAGTCAGTTCCGATCTCAGTCACTACCTGGGTTATGACGAGGCCTGTGCCAGGGACCGGTTCACCTGTAAAGCGATTGAGCGCCTGGATGCTCAGTGCATCGATCACACAGACGCCTGTGGTGCCACGCCGGTCAGGGGCCTGTTGATTGAGGCCAAACGCCGAGCCATGGAAGTTACCACGCTCGATCTCCGGAACTCGGGCGATACCGCCGGCGGAAAAGACCAAGTGGTTGGCTACGGCGCATGGATGTTCAGCGAATCTCCCGGATAAGGCCGTTGACGCCGCCCTTGCCTCTGAAACCACGATAACTTCGTACCGTACGCAAGTTCCTGGCAGATTTGTTTGGTGCCATAAAGTTAAAAACACCACGTAACATATTGAATATATGAAATAATTGGTGGAGGCGGCGGGAATCGAACATTTCGTCAAGTCAATTAAAACAATAGGATACAAGGCAACCGTGCCCAAATTGTGTCTTAAAACTTCAATTTTTTTGGCGGTTCATGCCATGCCCGTTTCCATTATTACGAAAGTAGGTGGGAGTGCTGATTTTTGACTATCAATAACAGTAAATGGTCAAGATTTAGGATTGTTCTGAAGGGCTGTTCACGACCGCAAAGCGGTTATAGTTTAAGTACAATTTTAGTGTCAGTTATTGCAGCAAGTGGCCATAAGAGCGAAAAGTCGTAATCTTTATTGTTTTGCACGATATTGTCTCGGTGACACGCCTGTCCAACGCTTAAATGCACGGGAAAAAACGGTTGGATTTGCATACCCGATCATTAATGCCACCTCGGAGATCGGTAAATTAGTCCCCAATAACGTCGCCTCTGCCCTCGACATTCGCAATCTTTTTAACTCTTTCCTGAGGCTTGTTCCTCTTGTCTGTAGTCGTCTCGCCATAGTTCTTTTGTTGAGACCACATATCTCGGCCACCCGGTGGGCGCTTAGGTCGAACTCGTGAATGTGTGGCTGAAGTGTGACATGTAGTGCGTTAATAAACGTGCGCGATGGTGGTGAAACCGCACTGACAGACTCTTTTGTTACACCCAGATTCCTTCCGGGTAGAGGTTGAATAAGCCAATTGGTCGGGAAGCTGATGCTGGGGCCCAAAGTATCGGTAATGGCGGTTCTTACTCCAAGGTACACTTCAGGCACAGCAGCGGGATCACAGACATTGGCTGTTACCCTGGCGCCGTCCCACAACTCGCCAACTGAACGGCGGATTAGTGTTACCAGGAAGGCAATGGTAAATCCATCGTTATGACGGGGCGTGAGTCCACCGTCAGTAACCCGGCGTTCGTAAAAGGTCGACCGGCTTCCGACCGAACTTAGACTATAGATAACAGAGTTCTCGTCATGGTTGGCGTTTTCCATGAAGCGCAGCAGGAATTCACCAACGGTAGAGGAGCTTTCAGCAGCGGTTGCCAATGGCGACCAGGACAAAGGATCCAACTGAGAACCGACATGGACGCCAAAATAAGGATCGCCGGATAGTATCGAAAGATTTTCTGCCAGGGAATACATCTTTGGCGCTGAAATAAAGACGTCTGGATTGTTGAGGTTTTTTTTGGAGATCGCTAAATCGACCAATACCTCTTCCGGATCAATTTTGCGCCGTTTCAGTTCGTCAAGGAACGGTTGAACCAGGTTCAAACGGATAAGCGGAAGGATTGGTTTTTTACTGGTGCTTTCTTTCAAGGTAGTAAATCACTCTCATCATTTTGACGAGATATTAGGCTGATTGCGCAGTAAAAGCGATAATTTACGCCATTAATCTTCCAATATGGCGTATAAGGTTAGGCATCAATTCATTTCCATCTGTAGAATAATTTCCGTTACGCTGCACAATTAACCAATCAGTGATGAGAGATACTCACATTGGAGATGTGTGGCATTTTAATTTTCATATATTTAGAAACCAATCCTTTTTATCCGCTACCAGACAATGCGAGTTGTGATTGGGTTATAAAATTTGTATTTGAACAAGGACCCTTATGAAACTTTTTAAACTTCTATTGATTACCTTCAGCACCATTGCTTTGGCCTTTCCAGTAATGGCCCAGGAGAATACAGCATCGCAAGTATTGTTCAAAAATGTCAATGTCTTCGATGGCACGAGTGACAAACTGGCCAAGGATCAGGAAGTCCTGGTCGAAGGAAACCTGATCAAGAAGATCGGTAGAAACATCGATGCACCCAGTGCGACCGTGGTCGACGGTGGTGGTCGAACGTTGACGCCCGGTTTCATAGACAACCACGTACACCTGATGTTGCCGGGACCGACGCTTCCAGCGATGGAAGCAAATAGCACCTGGGAAGACCTGGCGATTGCGGGTGTCGCCTCAGCCGAGATGTATCTCATGCAGGGTTTTACGACGGTGCGCGACGCTGGCGGCGCCAACGCTGGTCTTCAGCGCGCTATCAACGCGGGTACTATTGTCGGGCCGCGTGTCTACCCTTCAGCCGCTTTCCTTAGTACCCGAGGTGGGCACGCTGATTTCGCGAATTTTACGGCACCAGTCGGGGAAACCTCCAATTTTAGCCGACTGAACATGGCGCAGGAAGTCGATAGTGTTGCTGATGTCCAAAAGTTTGGACGTAACAATTTCCGCATGGGGGCCAGCCAATTGAAGTTTATGCAGTCCGGCGGCGTGGTGTCTGCCTTTGACCCGTGGCAACTGATTGCAGGTTCTCAGGCCGAGATCGAGGCAGCCGTGCAAGTTGCGAACGAGTATGGCAGCTATGTCATGGCGCATTCGTACCGGAAAGAGGCGATCCTGAACGCCCTGAACGCCGGTGTCCGTTCGGTCGAACACGGCTTCATGTTCGACTGCGAAATCTCCGAATTGATGAATGAAAAGAATGCCTATATCACAACCAACCTGACGGCATTCGATCCAAACCTTTTCGACATCCCTGCGATCAGCCAGGTTCCCGCAAGTTTGCGCAAGGCAAAATCAGCTGCTGCTTCGTTTGGCAACTATCTTGACAACATGCGCAAATGCCCGGCGAAGCGCGGGCATCACACGGATTGCGTGGGCACCGCCGATGCCTGCAACATCCAGATTGCCTATGAGAAGCATCTCGCGAACGAATTTTTCGGCGCGTACACATCTCTTGTTGCTCTTACCTCGGTAGGGGGCGAGATAGCAGCCATGACCGGCGATTTCATGAACCCCTATCCCGAAGGCAAACTCGGCGTCATCGAAGAAGGTGCCTATGCTGACATCCTGATCCTCGATGGCAATCCGCTAGAAGATTTCTCCGTGGTCGGAACGGGCGATAAGTGGTTCGGCGCTGAGCCCAGACCGGAGAGCCCAGAAACAATCCGAGTCATCATGAAAGACGGAAAGATTTACAAAAACACGCTGAAGTAGCGTGAGTAAATATTTGAGCATGTCAGACGGGGCAGAATCGTTATTCTGACCCCTTTTGTTTGTCGATTATGCGGCAGCAATCTCTGCTTTCAACCTTGACCGGAGTGCTTAGGTGAGCAATGAACCGATTACTGGCAATATTTTCACTGATCTTATTTCCTTTCATTCTACTAGCGGTCGACAAACCTGACTGTGATCCGGGCGATGGCACCCAATGTGAACAGGAATACGAGGCTGAACGCCAAAAAGTTGCGATGTTGGCTGGCCCGGAACAGGTTGAGAACCGGCTGCAAATTGACTTCAACCAGGTCACTCCGATGTTTCCCCGCGACTTCGCCAATGGCTATTTCGACTGGAAAGAGCGCATCAAGAAAGACTACGGTGTCTCTGTCGGTGGTGACTATTCGGCCGTTTACCTGTCTGCCAGTGACAGCCCTGGGGAAGACAGTGCTTTCGGTGGCATGTACAGGTTTTATGGCACCTGGGAAGCCGCTGGTGACGGCAAGGGTAACTCGGGTGCGTTGATCTGGAAGGTCGAACACCGCCATGCTTACGGCAAATATGTCGCACCCGGCAGTTTCGGTTTTGAAATTGGCTACATCGGTCTGTTCGAACCACCCTTCAGCGATCAGGGCACACGACTGACAAACCTTTACTGGCGCCAACGCATGAAAGGTGGTGACCTGGTTTTTGTGGGCGGTTTTGTCGATGTGACTGATTACGTGGATGTCTACATGCTGTCCAGTCCATGGACCGGTTTCTTTAATTTTGCCTTTTCTACCGGTTCTGCCAGTATTCCTGTACCCAACGAAGGTCTGGGACTGGGTCTTGGTGGTTATCTCAATGAGAATTTTTACATCATCGGTGGTTTTGCTGACACCAACTCCAACCCGCATAAACCCTTCGATGGTTTCGATACTTTTTTTAATGACCGAGAGTACTTCAAGCACCTTGAATTTGGCTGGAACTCGTCCCGTGAAACCGCGTTTTTAAACAATATTCACCTGACACTTTGGCATGCCGATAAACGCGATGCAGCGGCCACACCGAGCGGTTGGGGGGCTAATTTATCCTGGAGCCGTTCGGTCAATGATCACTGGATTCCCTTTATCCGCAGCGGTTACGCTGATAATGGTGGCGCCCTGCTGGAGAATTCTATCAGTGCCGGTTTTGCCTACCAGACAGTATCTGGGGGCAACCAGGTGGGTGTGGCATATAACTGGGGCAAACCAATGGAAAGCACCTGGGGCTCGGGTTTGGATAACCAGCAGACACTTGAGGTGTTCTACCGTATCCAGCTTTTCAAGGAATTGGCCATCACCCCTGATATCCAGTATATCCGCAACCCGGCGCTGAACCCGGAAGCAAATACTTTGTGGGTGTTGGGTCTGAGGGCGCGCTTGGCTTTTTAGTGCGCGTCCTGGTACCTATTAAAAGTGAGATTGATTGAATTGGACAAATACGCCACAGGAATTGCTTTGGATGAGAAATAAAACGGTTATTAAGGGTACCGTCGGGATTAGTAAAACGTACTTCCTGGTCATCTTATTCGTCGCATTACAATATTTTCCGACGTTGGTTAGTGCTCAGATTCTTGGAACTCAAGATACCCTTGTCCGAAACGTTAAGCTGGCCGACCCGGCGGGAAAGGTCGAGGATAAGGTCGTCAATATCCTCATAATTGCAGGTAAACTCGAAGTTGTTACAGAAGACAAAATCTCCCGGGATGAGGCTGACCAGGTAGTGAATGCCAATGGGGGATTCATCGTGGGCAAGCTTGAGATCGGTGAATCCCCGAGTTTCATGATTTTCAATGATGATCCGCGCAAGAATTTCGAGGTCATGCTTGACACCAAGACCTATTCCAGTTTTGCCGTACACGATGGCATTGTGATCAAAAACCGTTTACTGGGAGTGAGATTTGCTGACCCGGAGGATGAGCCTGTAAAGTCCGGCTGGCTGGCTTACACACCACCCCCGATGGCCATACCAATGAACTATCAAGACAGCAGCAAGTGGAACCGCTTTGAAACGAAATGGATATCTGGAATATTTACAGGTGCCATTGCCCTGGACCGAATGAACTGGCTTTCCCAGGACAACGTGAGTGAGGCGCAATTTGGTAATCTGAATGATTATGACGGAGGAGAGATCAGAGCGCTGAGATTCGGGATTTTCGGTACTATTAATTTTGAAAATCCGTGGGTTTATACCATCGCCGGGGCCACCAATGCCTTCGATAAGGGCTTCGAAACAGAAAACAAAGATGATATTACCCTGTTTGACTGGCGCCTGGATATCCCGTTTTTTAAAAACTCAGTGATGAGCATTGGCAAGCAAAAAGAGCCAATCTCCATGGAGAGGTTGACCGGAATGGTCTTTCTGCCCTGGCAGGAGCGTTCAGCTGTTGCTGATGCTTTGCTACCCGCCAGGAACGTTGGTGTTGTCTGGAATGGCAGCAGTCCCGAAAAGTACTCCAGTTGGGCGTTTGGTGTGTTCAATGACTGGTTCGACGCAGAGCAGGATTTTAGCGACAGCGCCAGCCAGTTTGCAGGACGACTGACATGGGCGCCTTTCATGACAGAGGATGAGAGCAATCTGCTTCACCTTGGTCTCGGCTACCGCTATTCAGATGCAAAGGAAGGTTTTCGTTTTCGAACCGAACCGGAATTCAACAAGTCTCCGGTGCTTGTTGATACTGCATTTGGTAATGATGTAGCGGCCCTGCCTGCAGATAAAATGGAAACCTATAATTTGGAGCTATCCTGGCGTAAGGGTCCTTTCTGGCTGGCATCCGAATATTTCCGCACGGCAGTGAAGAATCCTGCTTTGAAGAACCCGAAATTTGATGGTTATTATGTTTCCGCGTCATGGGTTCTGACAGGTGAAATGAGGCCATATAACAAGAAAAATGGGCTTTTCAGACCGGTACCCATTTCCAGGACGGTATACCAAAACGGCAAAGGTGCATGGGAAATTGCTGCTCGTTATTCAAATATCACTCTGACCGATGGCAAGGTAGAAGGTGGCGATATGCAGATCGGGTCGTTGGGTTTGAACTGGTGGCTCACACCCTTCTTTTCGCTTGGCGTAAATTACCGCTACATTTGGAACAATCAAGACGAACTTGATGGCACAAGCAGTGGCTTCACCACCCGGATTCTGCTCATGCTTGATTAACTAATACGTTAATCACATTGAAATAAATAGATAATTGGTGGAGGCGGCGAGAATCGGGCCGCTCACGACCATCCATGGCCTTCGCGACAGACCGACTTCCTGTCAGCCACCCGCGGTAGACGAGCGTCTCATCCGGACCATCTACGTCAAATAAAAAACCACCGCGAGGGTGGTTTTGTTATTTGGTGGAGGCGGCGGGAATCGAACCCGCGTCCGCAAGTGATTCGCTTTCGGCTCTACATGCTTATCCGTCTCTTAATTTAATTGCTGGCTACCCAGACGGCGGGGAAGACCAACAACGATCCTGGATAAGTTTTAACGGATCCACACCAGGCGTGCTTAGCCGCGATCCCGTTTAGGGTGACTCCCGGGCTCCGACGCGTACGGGCACGCTTCGGGCGGAAGGCACTAAGCTAGGTTTTTAAGCTGCTAGTGCGTAGTTGTCGTCGTTGGCAACTAAAAGTTTTGCAGTCAGTTTAACGAGTTGTTTGCAGCTCGGCATGCACCTAGAGTTTCACGACCCACGTCGAAGCCAGGTCGCCCCCAGTACTTACTATCGGACGCTATTCTACAGATTTGGTTCCATCCTGTCTGCTGTTACATCATTACACTGCTGAATATGCCGTTTGCAACAAGCCTGCACAACCAGACTCCACGTGCATCAGGGTTGCGTGATGGAAATACTGATGTGGCATAAGGTTTTCTGATAAATCCCAGCTCGAGAGTTATTCGAACAGTGAAGGCTCAATCCTCCTGTTCAAGTGACTTTGGTTCGCTGTGATAGGCTTTTGAAACATTCGGCGGAAGCACGTATTCGTCCACCGAGGCCATACGGACCTTGATAATGTCCTTGGTCACATTGATAACCGTCAGGTCACGCGCCAGTGCCAGTGGACCATCATAGGTTTTACGCACACCATCAGTAATTGCGGCATTTTTGCGTTCGCTTTCGCCCCGATTACAACACGCCGCAATTATTCACTCAAAACTTCGCTAAACACCTGGCTCAACCTGTAATTGATAACTCTGAGCGCTATGGACTTACCAACATCCTGTCTTTCAGCCACATCCAACAGGTCATTGAAGCTTAAATGCACCTTGTTATTCTCATCCTGCCAGACCAGAAATTTCTGACAAAAAGCATCCAGCCCAAGGGTAGGGGCATTTTTCATGGCTTTTGCGCCGGGAGCAGGCCCGCCAAACAAGATCAGAGTTGCCGGCTTGATGGTGATTCCCACGGCTCCCGAGCGTTTCTGAAAATCCACGCTTCCAAAACTGACAGTGTCATCCTGGGAGTTGATACCTGCCATTACCTTCTCTATCGTGGTTGGAAAGTCATATGGGCTGTCGATGGTCGTGATTCCATCAGGGCTCATGCTTTTCCGCGTAAAGGAAGCCTTATGCTCAGACCCAATATCCTGAAGTGCCTCTGACATACTTGCCTTGTAAGCTGATTCCAATTCAGCGGTTGCGTTTAAGCCATACCTTGATTTGATGTATTCAAATGAGTTGTAAATGACTTTGCTGCTGCCATCGGGTTCTGATTCATACGCGAGCGTCCTCAAAGGTAAGTCGATGCCCACCAACGGGTTTTCCTTCATGAGTTCCGCTTCCAGTCGTGGATTTGAGAAGATAAGCACCCTTGCAGGCGGCATTTCTGAGCCGGCTTCTTTACCTAGCCGGGAGTGATCGATTTCCACAATTTTTTCAAGCGAATTGCTGGCAAGTACGTTGGCTTCCAACTTTGAATAAAGCGCGTCCGGCGCTTTGTATCTCCCGGCTGTGAGTGGCTCGTCGTTTCCACAGCCTGCGAGCAGGCTTGTCGCAAACAAGAATGCAAAAAACGATCTGGAAAGATTCACAATGACATTCCTTAAATGTTGCAAAACAGTCTAATCTAGCTCAAACCCTGATAAAACGAAAGCTCAATACAGCTGTGATCTCAGGTAAAAAGAACCAGGTAAGAGAATCCATGAAGTGTCTGGTTCCATGAGGTGGGATGGTTTGTTTACAACACTTCCAACGCAGCTTTTAAGTGGATGCGCCAGCACACTACCTTAGCAAGTCTATTTCCTATACAGTTCACAGGTTTGGCAACTACAGAGGAAAGAGAATTGAAAATATTGATAACCGGGGGCGCAGGCTTTATTGGCAGCGCGGTAATCCGACACATTCTGGCAAACACTTCAGATGAAGTGATCAACCTCGATAAACTAACCTATGCCGGGAATTTGGCTTCCCTTGATGAGGTCCTCCCGTCAGAGCGTTATACCTTCTGCCAGGTTGATATTTGTGATGCAAAAGATGTTGCTGATGTTTTTGCCCGGCAGCAACCGGATGGCATTATGCACCTTGCTGCAGAGTCTCATGTCGACCGCTCTATTGACGGCCCAGGCGCATTTATCCAGACCAATGTTTTTGGAACTTACACCTTACTGGAGGTTGCCAGAGATTATTGGCAAAATCTTCCAGAGGGGAAAAAATCGCTTTTCCGTTTTCACCATATTTCAACAGATGAAGTTTATGGGGACCTGGAAGGTCCGGAAGATTTGTTTACCGAGGAGACTTCTTACGCGCCCAGTTCCCCTTACTCGGCATCGAAAGCAAGCTCGGATCACCTGGTCAGAGCATGGCAGAGAACTTACGGTTTACCCATCGTCATCACCAATTGTTCTAATAACTATGGCCCTTATCATTTTCCGGAAAAACTCATTCCCCATATTGTGCTTAATGCCCTACAGGGGAGGCCACTTCCTATCTATGGAGATGGCCTGCAAATACGGGACTGGCTCTATGTTGACGATCATGCCCGCGCGCTTTACAAAGTGCTCACTGAGGGCAAGAACGGTGAAACTTATAATATTGGCGGCCACAACGAGATGAAAAATATCGAAGTGGTCAAAACAATCTGTAATATTATGGAAGAGTTGGCCTCTGACAGCCAATATTCACGTGCGGGGGGCAACCCCAAGGGCTTTGAAGGACTGATAGAGTTTGTCAAGGACCGACCGGGTCACGATGTTCGTTATGCCATTGATGCCTCAAAGATTGAGCGTGAATTGGGCTGGAAGCCAGAAGAAAGTTTTGAAACCGGCATACGCAAAACTGTTGCCTGGTATCTGGATAACCAACCCTGGTGGCAGGCGGTGCTTGATGGCAGTTACCAGCTTGAACGATTGGGAGAGTAATTTTTGCGAAGGGCCAATTACCAGCAGGTGGTTCCGGTAAACGCCTGCATACGATTTCGCGTTAGGTGAGCAACCAGTTTATGAAAGTGATAAAAACAGCCATAAATGACGTCTTGATTTTTGAACCAACAGTCTTTGGCGATGAACGCGGTTTCTTTATGGAAACCTTTCGCGAGAGCGAGTTTAGGGGATTGGGCCTGAACGTACAATTTGTACAGGACAATCATAGTTTGTCCAGTAAGGGAGTGTTGCGAGGTTTACATTATCAAATCAGGCAAGCCCAGGGGAAACTGGTGAGGGTTATTGCCGGAGAAGTTTATGATGTGGCGGTAGATTTACGCAAAAATTCAGCAACTTTTGGACAGCATGTAGGCGTGCATTTATCTGCGGAAAATAAACATATTTTCTGGGTCCCGCCAGGCTTTGCTCATGGCTTTGTTGTCTTAAGTGAGAAAGCAGAATTTATCTACAAGTGCACGGAATACTATGCGCCAGAGCATGAGCTATCACTGCTCTGGAATGATCCTCAGTTGAATATTAATTGGCCCCTTGCAGGCGAGCCTGAACTGTCAAATAAAGATCAGAAAGGTGTATTAATGGCCGATGCAGAAGTTTATTTGTGATGTGCCCCTTGTTGCTATTCTGACATCCTGTACTTGATGCAAAGGGGTTAAAAATAAAGTACGTTAACAGTTCACCCAAGGCAGAATTGTACTGGGTTTTGGCTAGTAATAATCGAGTCCGAACTCGCCGACAATTCCCATAACGGCATCAACCTCACCATCGGACATTCTTTGTTGCCAGACACTCGGCATGGCTTTGCTTTTTCGCCGGGTGCTTCCTGGGTCCTTGCTTTCAGCCGTACTGAGCGATTCTATCTTTTCAAGCGCGCCACGGCTCAACTCCAGACCAAGTTTTGTAGCCATGGATGTAAATTGCCCGGATGGATCATTGCAGATATCTTCGTATTTGAACAAAAGCCAATCCGGGTGGGTTTTCGCTTGGTTTGTGTATACGACGTGAATGCTCGCCCAAATTGCGCCCCGGGTAAGCCATTTGTCATTTTTAGCGCGGTTTAATACATCCCTGAAAGGGTCAAGGTGACACCCCATCAGGGATTTCTGACGCAAAAGACCAGTTACACCAAGTTTCCAATCCAGGGCATCAAGGCTTGAAGCAAAGCCGCATGGGTGGCGCATCACAAATAGTATTTGCGCGTTAAACTGTTTAGAGATCCAGGCAGACATCAACGGAGCAGTTGGGTCCTTTATAACCACTTGGCTGGCAGAGCGCGTAGCAGCAGCCCAATAACGCCGGTATGCAGCCCTGGCCAGTTGTTTTCCGCTCTGTTTTCCCTGGAAAGCACCGTCAGCGGTTTGTTGGACAACCCCTGTCACCATTGATTGCTCATCAAGATAAGTAAAGTGCGGAAGTTGTCCACGCAGGGCGGGTATCCAGCGGTGGTTGAACGGTTCATATACATAGCGTGTGTTGATGCAATTGCCAAGTATTTCACCCACCCAGGAGGAACCGCAACGCGGGGCGCCGGTTATGAAGACCGGGCGGCCATAATTAGAGACTGAATGGTTGATGGTGCGAGGGAACAAGCTCATGTTTTCCTTGTTTTTATCCAAGAGGATATTATCAGGTCAATTACGGTACGTGCGTGTAATTTTATCAATTCAACACCCCCTCAATTGCCATAACGCCGGTATAATTGCACTTCCTGTGAGAGGAAACCACCAGAGTCTTCACAGGTGAAGCAGGGAGAGCCCAAGTGAACAGAAAAGGAATCATCCTTGCCGGAGGGACAGGCACACGCTTACATCCGGCAACTATAGGTGTATGTAAACAACTACTGCCTGTTTACGACAAGCCCATGATTTATTACCCACTTTCCACGCTTATGCTGGCGGGGATAAGGGAAATACTGATTATCTCCACACCGGAGGACACACATCGCTTTGAGCGCATCCTTGGTGATGGTAGTCAATGGGGGATAAACCTCAGTTACAAGATGCAACCATCACCTGATGGGCTTGCACAGGCTTTTATTCTTGGCGAGGAGTTTATTTCAGACGACCCAAGCACGTTAATCCTGGGCGATAACCTGTTTTTCGGGCACGGCCTTCAGCCAATGCTGCAAGAGGCCATGGATAATGATTCCGGTGCTTCCGTTTTTGCTTATCCAGTAAGCGACCCTGAGAACTTCGGTGTGGTTGCCTTTGATCACGATGGCAAAGCAACTTCAATAGAAGAGAAACCAAAAGAACCCAAAAGTCGGTTTGCAGTGACAGGCCTGTATTTTTACGACAGAGACGTTGTTGAAATTGCCAAGAGCATCAAGCCTTCTGATCGGGGGGAACTTGAAATAACTGACTTAAACAAGGTTTACCTGGAAAGAGGTGATCTGAAAGTCAATAGAATGGGTAGGGGTATGGCCTGGCTGGATACCGGTACCCATGATGCCTTGCTTGAAGCTTCACACTTCATTCAAACACTTGAAAAGAGACAGGGTTTGAAAGTTGCTTGCCCGGAAGAAATTTCATGGCAAATGGGTTGGATAGATGAGAATCAGGTTTTGAAACTGGCTGAATCGCTTAAGAAGAGTGGTTATGGGTCTTATCTTGTTTCAATGCTTGCACATGATCAATAGAAAGAATTGGAATTGATCTACTAAAATGAAATTGCTGGAGTTGGGGAATGACAGTCAGGTAGAAGTAGACAAGATTGGAAAAATGGCATGGATCTGGTAATCAAGTCTGTGAGTGTAAGAGTTTGAAACATCGGTTGAGCGATAACGACACATGGTTAGTGGTTCACACACCAAAAACAGCGGGTACCAGTCTTAGATGGGCACTGGAAAAGTACTTTGGGAAATTGAAAGTTATTCGTGATTATGGTCCACGATCGCCAGTAACCAGTGATGTTGTAAGGAGATATCTATACAGTGGGGATGAGTCGAAAAAACTAGAAGACTTGGTGACAAAAATCAAAAAGGAAAAGAAAAGCATACTGATTGGCCATTTCCCTTTGCAGAAATATACAAATTTTTTCGAAGCAAGAAAAATCATCACTTTTGTCCGGGAACCATTGGTGAGAATGTGCTCAGAATATCTCCATAGACGAAAAAATGGGACATTTACGGGTACATTTTTGGAGTTTTTGCAAAGACCTGGATATCAAAATATGCAATCACGGTTTCTAACTGACATAAGTGAGGAAACTTTCGTCGGTGTAACCGAAAAATATAATTTATCTTTGCAGCATATAAACCACATTAGTGGGTGGAACCTTTCGACCCGAAAGAAAAATGTAGGACGGCGTGGCGGTGGTGGTAAATTTGCCAGAAATTTATCAGTACGTGAGTTGGATTTGTTTTATAAAATGAATGCAGAAGATGTTGAGCTATACCAGTTTGTGACTCAACGATTTGCAACTCTCGAAGTTTCAGATATTTAAGGCTTGAGTTTTTTGATGGGATACGAGTATAACCAGGCGTAAACGCCTGAGAGGCAAAAATAAAAGACCATGAACGAGATGACAAATAGCTCAAATACTCAGGCATTGCACGAAATTTTTAAATTCTGGCAACTTGTGATTATAAAAGTACGCTTTAACCTGCGTTCCGAGGCATCACAGAGTTACCTGAGTTATGCATGGTGGATATTCGAGCCGCTTATGCTAA
>Ga0316192_10002242_pt1 | contig 14177 bp, 12 predicted proteins | sample MerIslwburrow_MG_FD_204931 | JGI IMG/M metagenome (GOLD analysis project Ga0316192, IMG submission 204931) | Coastal sediment microbial communities from Maine, United States - Merrow Island worm burrow | ecosystem: Environmental > Aquatic > Marine > Coastal > Sediment | place: USA: Maine...
AATGGTAAAGCGCAAACACCAGGGCCACCACCCGCAGCACCTTGCCGGCCGACGGAGAAACCTGCCGCGTCTGGGATGCTTCGTCATACTTTTCCTCGATGGCCGCCAACTCTTCGGCGGACAGCTCACGATCAGTATCGCTTGATGTGCTCATGATGGCCTCCCCTGCGCAGGTCTTGTAGGCGACAGGCGACGCACAATTTTGCGACGCCTGTCGTTTTTAGTTCGAAGCTTGAGAGAAAGGCCGCCTTACTTCAGCAGGCCGACTTCCTTGTAGAACTTCTCAGCCCCCGGATGCAGCGGCACACCCAGTGCGGCAACGCCGTCAAGCGCTGTATCCGGCGTGATCTGCTTGCCCTTGGCATGGCCATTGTCGAGCAGCTTGCGGGTATTGTCGTTCCACAAGGCTTTGGTGATGCCGTACACAAGTTCTTCGGACTGGTCCGACGACACCACCAGCAGGGCACTTACAGCCGGCGTCAGCGTGTCGGTGTCGACCCCTTCATAAACGCCTGCCGGGATCTTCGACGGGATATAGGCCGGGATAACGCCATTGATCTTTTTCAGATCGTCTTCACTGAACGAATGCAGGCTCATGCCCTTGGTTGAGGACAGTTGCACCATGGCTGCAACCGGCCAGCCGGCAGCGTAGAAATAGGCATCAAGCTGACCGTCTGCCAGGCGCTCTGCACTCTGGCTGTTGTTCAGTTCGGCTTCTTCCATATTGTCGCGATTGACGCCCCATGCTTCAAGCATCTGCAGCACGGCAACCTGGGTGCCGGAACCGGCCTGTGCGATACCGACGCGTTTGCCTTTCAGGTCACCGAGATCATTGATCTTGGCGCCCTTTGGCATCACCAGATGCAGGTCTTCCGGAAACAGGTTCGCGATGATGCGCAGTTTCGGATGCGGTTTGCCTTCAAACTTGCCTTCGCCCAGATACATCGAACGGGTGACGTCTGCAGCCGCAAGGCCTGCCTCCAGTTCACCGTTCTGCACTGCAGCATTGTTGAATACCGAAGCCGTGGTCGACTGGGCAATGGCGATCAGGCCTGGCACACCGCATTGACCGCCATCGTCGCATGCGCGCGCGCCCGGTGGTGCGGAAATAGCATTGGCGATTGTACCGCCGATGGGGAAGTAGGTGCCGCCGGCACCACCTGTACCGATGCGGAAAAACGTAGGTGACTGAGCCTGCGCGATGCCGGCCGCCAACAGCGTGCCGGCCGCCAAAACAGCCATGAGTGTCTTGTGGAACTTCATTCCTTTTCTCCCTTGAAACGGCTTCCCTGTGAAACCTCGAAGAAAAAGCGTACGCCGTACAACTTATTTGCACAAATTCTCATTTTCTTTAAAATCATAGAAAAAATTTGTGGGAGCATAATGAATTTAAATCACATGCGCGCCTTCCATGAAGTCATGCTGACCGGGTCGATTTCGCAGGCAGCGCGCAATCTCAACCGCACGCAACCGTCGATCAGCGCCACCATCGCCAACCTCGAAAACGACCTTGGCATGAAGCTGTTCGAGCGCAAGGGCGGCAGGCTGCACGCGGTTCCCGAAGCCCGATACCTGTTTGAAGAATGCGGCGAACTGCTGAAACGGGTAGAGTCGATCACCCGGAACATGCGCCGCATCCGGGCGCTTGAAAGCGGTGAACTGCGCATTGCCTCCATGCCCGGACCCTCGGTGTTTGTGCTGCCGGAAATCGTTTCGAAATACGCCAGAGACAAGGCCAACATCAAGACGACACTTGTCTCGCGCAGCACCGAAGCCGTCATCCAGCTGGTGGCGGCCCAGCAATACGACATCGGCATCTGCGACAATCATCCAAACCTGTCGCGCGAAAGCGGCCTGTTGGACTCTGAGCTGGTGCGGTTTTCCTGCCTGTGCGCAGTGCCGTCGCAAAGCCCTTTGGCAGCGGAAAAAGTCATCACCATCGACCATCTTGACGCTGAACCGATCGGAATACTGATGGACGAACATCCCGTCTCCATCCGGTTGCAGGACGCATTTGCGTCAGCAGGCGCGTCAATGAAGGTGGCATTCTCCACCCAGTACTTCATTCCCCTATTGACCTATGTGGAAAACGGCCTGGCCTGCGCCGTGGTCGATCCCGTAACCGCGCAAAGTTACAGGCTCTATCGCAGCGGACAGACCGCCGGGGTCATCTTCAAGCCGTTCCACCCGGACATCGCCTTCGAACTGGCTATCCTGCGGCCCAACCACCGCCCGGTATCGCTGTTGGCCAAAGATTTTACCGACACCCTTGTCGAGTGTTTTCGGACCATGGCCGGCGGCCAGGCCACCTTTCCGGTCCCTGCTGTCAGTCGGACTTGAACGGTTTCGGCCTGATTTTCGTCTGGTGTTCACTGGAACCGGGGCTGCCGTCCGGATACTGCCCCCGAAAATAATGCTTCTGCCAAGCCTGGCTGACTGTCGCCGGATCGCGAGCTTTCAGCGCCTCGATAAATTCCCGCCGTGACTTGTGCCATCCACGCACCATCTCATTCAATGCTTCGTCGGTGGCCAGACTGCGCAGTTCCGGTTCGGTCGTGTCGACAATGCCTCGTGGAACGGGAAACACCTGCGCAATGGGATCACCTTTTTCGAACCGTATCCACTTGCGTTTTCGGGTCACCTGCCAGTTCATCGTGAAAGTATATGGCATCCAGTCTGATTCAAGCAGTCCGCTGAGAGGTTGAATGCCATCCTTGAAACTGTTCACCGGACCGGTAACCCACAAGTTGATGCCCGGCTCTGTGCGGAACAGGCAGTGGACTCTAAAGGTCAAAATGCCATGCCCGAAGTGACTGGCAATGTGATCAGAGGTGCCTGAGTCGGTCTTGACTTTCAGGCCGTTGGGATAGATGCCCCCGTTCCATTTCAGCCAGCACCCGTCCAGCAAACGGATCTGCCAGCCGTGTGCATTTGCCACCACGAGCGGCAGGCAGCGTTTGGCAAACTGCTCGCGCGTATCATCGATCCAGGGCCGTTCAGCACTGGCAGGCTGCACGTCAATTTGTTTGCCGTCGAGGCTGTAACAGATCAGTTTCATAGGGTTTGTTCACACATTCAAGGTCAGGGCAACTCACCAGACACCATACTGGCTGAAACACACTGCCAGAGGAAGACGGCGCGCTGCGAGCCGGTCTCGGCGATCGTTATTGCATGCAAGTCACTGCCCTTACATGGCGGGCCTGTGCAGTTTTCCATCGATTGGTTGGGCAAACTGCCCGCTTGTCCAGCACAACCATTGCTCCGGATTTTCCTTGATTGCGGACATCTGGCGTTGGGCGGAAAACAATGCCATTCGCCTGATGTCATCCTCCCTGGAAAGGCTCAGGTCCGCTTCAATCGGTTGGTGAAACCGCACGGAAAACTTTTCAAAGGGCGTTGTTTCCAGCACCGTCAACGGAACAATTGCTGCATTGTACTGACGTGTCATGGTCAAGGGTGCGGTCGCCTGAACGAAACACAATTGTTCGTTTAACTGTGTGCAGGCGAAACGCCGCCCGATGAAGGCATTATTGTTCATGAAAACCGGCTGTCCGGTACGCGCCGATCTGGCAAGTTCACGGGTTGCGTTGAAGTGAGTTGACGGTCCGCTGACTATTCGAGATGCAGTGTAGCGGTTTTCCAATGCAAAGTTTATTCGCTGCTCTGTCAACTTTCCAAGCCAGGTATGGCCGTCGCCATGTACATGATCGGAAAACTGGGTTGCTCTGACACCTAACAGATGCAATGCCAGGCGTCCTATAAGCGGGGCGAAAACCGTATTGTCTGTCCAATAGACAACCGGTCTTTTGTCGCTCTGCAGATGAGTGTGTGGAACTGTTACTGAAATCTCAACTTCAGGCCGCCAGCGCGGATACCGCGCCATGACAGCTTTGAGTTGGCGGTTCCGGACATAGCAATTGACAGCCTTGGCCCGCACCTCTTGCAGCAAAGTCTCGTCCCGCTCAGCCAGCACTGACGCCGCAAGATCAATGAACTGTCGTGCAGCGGCGCTGACGTAATCGGTCGAAGGAGAAACAGCACCGGCCAGATGCCTCTGGTACCACCTGGCAGGGTCGGGACGGCCCGGCTGAAGCATCCAGCCCAGCAACTGCAGAAGGTTCCTGTTTGCACTGACAGACGTAACATTCGGACGCGTCAGGCGGCGCGGCGGCGCTGTCGCAAACGTGACGTCCGTCAGTTCTAAAGTGCGGGGTTTGGTACCAGACATGTTGAGCAATCTTACCAGTACATGCCGAAATAAAAGAACCCCGTAAACTACGGGGTTCTAAAAACATAAACCGGATCGGCTCAAATACCCTTCCGGGCAAATGGCTGCAGATCCTAAGAATATATTGCCGCCGATCCTATTGGTGGTTGTGGCTCTGGTGAACGATTGTACATGTTGACCTCCAAGTTAACTTTTACACTCTCGTCATATCACAGTTAGTTCGCCCCCGACAATCCCACAACGCCCGAGCAGTGGATTACACAGTATGTCCATCTGCAACACTCGCCAGGCAGGCAAACGGGACCATGCTCACACAAGTTTACTGCCTCTGCGTCGATGCATTGGACATAACCTCTTCGATCACGTCCATGAGTTTTCTGGATTTCTGCGGATCCAGCGCATCAGGATGGGGTTCGGAAAACCGGCCGGCATCGGTGTCGAAATACTTGCCGGACGCGGTCGCGAATTCATCTGACAACACCGCGCGGTCAAGAATGTCCGCACCGATACTCAGATCATTGCCGGCGACACCGAAGCCTTATTTGACCATCTTGCTGACCGGCTCTTTCACCTCCGCCATTTTCGACAGATCGGCGACATAGCCCTCCACATCGCCACCAGGCATTCGCCTTGCCGCATCCAGTTTCGCCGGATTGCGCCCTTGGAGCAGGATATTATGTCCTTTCGCCGACAGCGTCCTGGCCGTCTCCAGAGCAATGCCGTCAATCAATCCGGTAATCAGAGCGAGATAAGGTTCCGCATGCGCCGGCTCCTCAGGCCGTGAAGTCAGGCAGACTATCTGCCGTCAGACCTCTCACTGTTGTTTCAGCATTTGACTGATCTATAAACACCGAGCCCTAGTACCCGATCGCACATCCGTCCTTGCGCGGGTCGGAACCGCCGATCAGCACACCTTCGTCCCAGTCAATCCAGATCGCCTGCGACCCGCCGATCGGTTTTGCCGGGCGCACCAGCTTGTGGCCCTTTGCTTCCAGGCCGGCCAGGATGTCTGCCGCAATGGTGCCCTCGACTTCAACCTCGCCGGTAAACGGGTCGGGGAAGAAGCGCGGTGCATCCTGGGCTTCCTGCACATCCAGGCCATAGTCGCACAGGCGGGTGAGAAACTGCATGTGGCCGAAGGCCTGGTACTCGCCGCCCATGACGCCATACGGCATCACCACCCGACCGTTCCTGGCCACCATGCCGGGAATGATCGTGTGCAGCGGGCGTTTGCCCGGTGCGATGCAGTTGGGATGAGTTGGATCAAGTACGAAACCCTGGCCGCGATTGTGCAGCATGACGCCCGATTTCGGCGCCATCAGGCCGGACCCGAAATTGTGAAACAGCGTGTTGATGAAACTGCACGCATTGCGATCCTTGTCGACCACGGAGATGTAGACCGTTGACTTGTGCTGCGGGCCGGAAAACGCCGGCAGCGGATCAAGCGCATGGGCATCATTGATTGCCGCACGGGTTTCAGCGGCATGTTCTTCAGACAGGAACCAGTCCACCGGCACGTCCGACTGGCCCGGGTCCGCCAGGTACAGATTGCGGTCCCGGTAGGCAAGCCTGCCCGCCTCGATCTCGCGATGCACCCGCTCCAGCGTGATCGGGCCACCCTCGCCTGCCTCGATGCCGCTCATCACATTGAGCAGCATCAGCGCGATTACGCCCTGGCCGTTGGGCGGGCACTGGTAAACGGTGTTGCCGCGAAACTCCGTGCTGATCGGCGTGACATACTCGCCCTTCATGCCGGCAAAGTCGTCCAGCGTATGCAGCCCGCCTTTGGACTGCAGATGGCTGACAATATCTTCGGCCACATGCCCGGTATAGAACCCGTCACGCCCTGCCTCGCCGATCAACTGCAGCGTGTCGGCAAGTGCCGGTTGTTTGTGCAGCTGACCATGTGCATATGGCTCACCATCTTCGCGCAGGAAGACTTTCGCGGCGTTTTCATCATGGCGCAGATGCTCACGCTGGCTGGCAAAGTCCACAGCGACCCGCGAGGAGATCGGATACCCGTTGCGGGCAAAATCAATTGCCGGTGCCAGCAGGTCGGCCAGTGGCCTGCTGCCATGGTCACGCACCAGCGTATCCCAGGCATCTATCGCGCCTGGAATGGTGACCGAATGCGGGCTTTGCTGCTCGATCTCGGTGATGCCGTTGTCGGCGTACCATTGCGCGGTGGCAGCGCCCGGCGCCCGGCCGGACCCGTTATAGGCGACAATATCGGTTGATCCCTTCGGCGCGTACAGACAGAAACAGTCGCCGCCAATACCTGTTGATTCCGGTTCAACCACACACTGCACGGCACACGCTGCAACCGCTGCATCAAGCGCATTGCCGCCATCCTGCAGAACCCGCACGGCAGCTTGCGTCGACAGCGGATGCGACGTCGCCGCCATGCCGTTTGTTGACAGAACCGGCGAGCGGCCGGGTTGTTCGAGATCTCTCATCTGGGACGTGCCTTTTCGTATGTGAAGCCTGTTGGTGTCTTCAGGTGCCGACCACCAGCGGCGATGTCAACCGCTGCAGTGTTGCCAGCGCGCTCAGTGCGGTGATTTTTCCGGTGGGTGGGTTTTCCTCGGTGGGAATATTTTGAATTGTCATGGTGAAGTCGGAGGAATCCGATTTTGCCGTAATCGTATGGGTGTTGTGCTGCACCGTCGGATCAGCCCAGATTTCAACCATGGTGCGGTCCGGTCCGATACCGGCAAGGCCAAGCGCTGCGGCCACATTCACATTGGCGGGAAATCCCCTGGCCGCTTCGCGTGCAGTGCCTGAAAACACCTTCAAGGGTTCGCTGACTCTATCCAGGTCAACGCCGGTTGCGGTGATATGCGGCGCACCTTTCAGCCCGCGCGGCGGTTTGCGCGTTATCATGGTGATGCTGGTGACATTGCCCTGGGCAATTGCCTTGACCGCATCAAGTCCGATCAGCGCACCGGTCGGCACCACGATTTTCGCACCGCACGCACGCGCCTGTTCCACCAGTTCAGGCCGGTCCAGCAGAGCCCCTACCGACAGCGGAATGAAAATACAGCCATTGGAGATGGCCGATGCTGCGAGCACGTCAAACACTGACCTTGGCGCACATTCCAGCACCACGTCGCAATGCTCGCCGATTTCGCCAATCGGCACGATGTCAGGCCTGTGCGCAAAAGCGGCGGTATTGTCAGCGGCTTTCTGCGTATTGCGTGCAGAAACGGCTGATACCACCATATCTCCGGCGTCTCCGGCATCTACGCGTTTGGCCACCGCCAGTCCGATGGTGCCGAGGCCGGCAATGCCCAGGCGCAGTCTTGGTGCCGATGTCAGGTTCTTTTGCATATGGCTCTCCCGCCCTGCGGGACCGAATGACGCCCCATGCGATTGACTCAACGAGCGATACCCTTAGTCTTTTTCGTTCACTCGGGGCAAATGCCCTGAGAACATTTTTCAATAGTATCTTACAGGGAGAAGTTTATGCGTTTCGCCAAATCACTTATGGGCGGCATTGCCATTGCGGCAGCCGCCATTGCAATGTCTGCCCCGGCGCAGGCACTTGATATGGGTTGCAGCACCGCCAAGCTGATCGTGCCATGGAAGGCCGGCGGCGGCACACACATCATCTTTTCACAAATGGAAAAGACCATTCAGGAAATGGATGTGCCGGTAAAGCTGCAGGTCGTGACCGTACCCGGCCAGGGCGGAAACAAGGGCGCCAAGGAAGCCCGCAAGGCTAAGGCTGACGGGTGCACCCTTTTCGCCATTCACCAGAGCGCCATTGTCGGTTATCTGAATGGCCGTGTGGACTTTACCTGGGATGGTTTCGACATGGTGGCACAGGTCACCTCGACACCCGAGATCATGGGCGCAGCCGGCACAGTGCCTTTCAACTCAATCGAGGAACTGGTGGCTGCAGCAAAAGCAGAGCCGGAATCCATCGAACTTGGCGCAACATTCGGTTCAACCAGCCAGTTCATGTGGCTTTTGTTTGAAGACCTGACCGGTACCAAATTCAAGTACGTGCCGTTCGACGGCACCAAGGAGCGTATTACAGCACTGCTGGCCGACACCATCAAGCTGGCGACGATCAATATTCCAACGGCCAAGAAGCATCTGGCCACCGGCGACCTCAAGGCCATGGCGATTGCATCAGACGAGCGCTCACCGTTGCTGCCTGATCTGCCGACACTGAAGGAACTTGGCGTTGACATGACCTACTCGCTTGACCGCGGCATCGTTGCGCCGAAGGGCACGCCGAAAGAGGTCATCGATTACTGGGCAGGCGTCATCAAGAAAGCGACCGAAAACGCGGACTTCAAGTCGTCGCTTGAATCCAAGGGCACCCAGATCAAGTACCGCAATGCCGAAGAGTACGCCGACTGGTTCAAGGCCGAGTATGAAGCTCATGAAAAAGTCGCCATCAAGGTTGGCATGTTCAAGAAATAGCTTCGCGTAACTGCCAAAAGGACCGGATGCCGATCTGGCGTCCGGTCCAAATTATCTTGTTCCATTTCACATACCAGGCTGGCTCGGGCATCCATGCGCACACTCAATAGAGACACCATAATCGCGATCCTGCTGCTGCTGTTTTGTGGCCTGTTGGCCTGGTCGTCCCTGCACATCAGGTTGCCGGGATACGGCACGCTGAAACCATCCACATGGCCGCAAATCATTGTTGCAGTCCTGACCCTGTTCAGCGCCATCTATTTTGTCCAGTCACACAGCTATCCGGATTCGGACGGCGCCACAGCTGATGATCGAAAGCCCGGATTGAGCGGATTTCTGGAGTATTTTCGCAACCCGATCATCTGCTTCGCGATCTACTTCGTGTTTCTGGCCACCCTGCCCTGGACCGGCGCGCTGATCGGCGGAATACTGCTTGTGTTCGCCCTGCTCACCGTTTTGGGCGGCTGGACGCCGCGAGACCTGGTCCGCCATGCGATCTATGCCACCGTATCCATGGGCTTCATGTGGACCCTGTTCACTTTTGGCCTGCGAGTGATTTTGCCTGAGGGCGAAATCTTCTCGATCCGCTAGAGCCTGAGGAACCACCTGACATGGAACACATCTTCGCCGCTCTCGCTGAAATCGCCACCGTTCATACACTGCTGTTGATGAGCCTCGGTGCCATCGCCGGCCTGCTGGCAGGCGCCATTCCGGGCTTCACCATCGCCATGGCTGTTGTTTTGGCCCTCCCGTTCACCTTCTCGATGACGGCGTCCCAGGGCATTGCCACCATGATAGGTGTGTTCGTCGGTGGCTTGTCAGGCGGTCTTATGTCGGGAATCCTGATCGGCATTCCCGGGACACCATCCTCGGTTGCAACCACCTTTGACGGCTTTCCCATGGCGCGTCAGGGCCGCCCCGGCCTGGCGCTTGGTCTCGGCGTGTGGTCGTCATTCTTCGGCGGCACCATTTCAGCCATCTGCCTGATCGCCATTGCGCCGCAACTCGCCCGCATCGGGCTGGAGTTTCAGCCATGGGATTATTTCTCCCTGGTGTTCTTTGCGCTCACCATCACGGCAAGTCTGGCCGGAAAAAGTCTTATCAAGGGCCTGATTGCGGGTGCACTTGGCCTGCTGATCGCCACCGTCGGCGAAGAAGATATCAATGGCGTTTCGCGCTTCGACTTCGGGTCAGACTATCTGCAGGAAGGTTTTGCGTTTTTGCCGGTTCTGATCGGCCTGTTCGCCTTCAGCCAGTTGATGGGCGATATCCGCAATCCCGCCGAGGCCAAACGCTCGCTGGCCCAGACCGGCGATATCGACATCCGCATCGAACACATGAAGGCTGCCAAAATCGTGCTGTCGAAATGGGGCAATCTGGTGCGCTCCTCGATGATCGGTATTTTCACCGGCATCCTGCCGGCCGCAGGATCATCGATCTCCAATATCCTGGCCTATGACCAGGCCAAGAAGGCCTCCGATACGCCCGAAAAATTCGGCACTGGTTTCGAGGACGGAATTATCGCGCCGGAAGCAGCCAACAATGCGACTGCCGGCGGCTCACTGATTACCATGATGGCACTTGGTATTCCCGGCGACATTGTCACCGCGGTCATGCTGGGTGCGCTGTTGATCCATGACGTGGTGCCCAGTCCCAGCTTCATCACCGAGGCCCCTGTGCTGGCATATTCGATCTTTATTGCCTTCTTCTTCGCCAACTTCCTGGTGCTGTTCTTCCAGTCGATTGCACTGAGGTTGTTCGTGCTGGTGACTAAAGTGAAGATGTACGTTCTGGCTGGCATTATCCTGGCCTATTGCGGCATTGGTGTTTTCGCCCTGCATAATATCGTCAATGACATGTGGACATTGCTGATATTTGGCGTCATCGGCTATATGATGCGCAATCTCGGCTTCCCGCTGGCGCCGATGATTTTAGGTGTGGTGCTTGGTCCTATTGCTGAACGCTGGCTGGCCCGCGCCGTGGCCATTTCGACCGACATGAGCAATTTCATCACTCATCCCTGGTCGGTTTTCTTCCTGACCCTGAGCCTGTTTTCCATGGGCTTCGGAATCTATCAGCGCGATCGCGGCAAGAAGGTGTGGCCGTTCTACTATACGCCCCTGATGGTTCTCGCCCTTGCGCCTGCCATGTTCATGATGGAAGGCTTCATACGCCCCGTCATAGGCATTGTGATGGTGGCCGGCGGCCTGTACGCGCTGTATCGCGCTCATCAAAAGGCGGTCTATTTCAAAACTGCTACCGGAGAGAGCACCTGATGAGCCTGCCTGTTATTGCAATCCTGATGCCCGGTGACATGGGCCACGGTGTCGGCGCTGCGCTGAGCGGCGCCGGTCATACGGTGCTGACCTGTCTGGCCGGGCGCAGCAAAGCAACACGCGCGCTGGCCGCCCGGGCCGGCATGCAGGATACTCAAACGCTGCCGGGCCTGGTAGAGCGCGCCGATATAATCCTGTCCATCCTGCCGCCGTCTGCGGCAGTCGGCCTGGCAACCGAAATTGCCGCTGCCATGCGCGAGGCCGGCAAGACCCCCATTTATGTGGACTGCAATGCCATCTCTCCCGCAACCGCGCGCGCGGCTGCCGACGCCATTTCAGCAGCAGGTGCCGTGTTCATTGACGCCGGCATCATAGGCCTGGCGCCCGGCAAGGGCGGCGGCACCCGGTTTTACGTATCAGGCCCCGACGTGTCTGCCATGCTGGCACTGGACGGCAAGGGGTTCGATGTCATCAGCCTTGGCGACGAGGTCGGACGCGCCTCGGCCATGAAGATGGTCTATGCCGCTCTCACCAAGGGAACCTGGACATTACAGACCGCCGTCATGCTGGCGGCGGAAAAACTGGGTCTCACCGAAGAACTGACGGCAGAGTTCGCCTTCAGCCAGAAACCGGCACTGGACGCCATGCGGGCCCGTATACCGCGCTTGCCGGCCGATTCCGGACGCTGGATCGGCGAGATGGAGGAGATCTCGGCAACCTTTGCAGACGCCGGCGTGACATCCGGTTTCCATGACGGAGCCGCCGACATTTTCCGGGTGCTGGCGCAAACCCCGTTTGCTGCTGAAACCCGTGAGACCATTGATGCAAACCGCACCATGGAAGATGCACTCAAGGTCTATGCGCAAGTAGACATGAACAAGGATTAGATCATGCACAAACGTCAACTGGGCACCGGTGGCCCGGAAGTGTCGGCCATAGGTGTCGGCTGCTGGAGCTTTGCCGGCGCTTACGGACCGACGACCGAGGCCGAAAGCCATGACACGCTGGCTGCAGCGCTTGATCTCGGCATCGATTTTCTCGATACGGCCAATGTCTATGGCGCCGGTGTGTCGGAGAAGGTAATCGGATCGTTCATCAAGGATCACCCGCACAAATTCACAATCGCCACCAAGGCAGGGATCTACCGTGACCCTGACACCAATGTTCGCAGTTTCAACAACTCGCCTGAACACCTGCGCGAAGCGCTGGAGAAATCCCTGCGCCATCTCGGCGTGGACCATGTCGGCCTGTACTATATTCACCGTCGTGAGGCGGACCGGCCTATCGAGGACGTCATGGAAACGCTGGTGCGTTTCAAGCAAGAAGGCAAGATCGGCGGTATCGGGTTTTCCGAGATCGCGCCGTTTTCGCTGCGCCGGGCCCATGCGGTGCATCCGGTCATGGCAGTACAAAGCGAATACTCGCTGTGGACCCGCAGTCCGGAGCTTGGTGTCATACAGGCATGCAAAGAGCTTGGCGTCTCGTTCGTGCCGTTCTCACCGCTCGGGCGCGGCATGTTCGCCGACACACTCCCGGATCCGCAAAGCTTCGGCGACAGTGATTTCCGAAACGGCAATCCGCGCTTTGTCGAGCCGAATTTTTCCTGCAACATCAAGGCGCTTGATGCGTTCCGGGCGTTCTGCAAGGACCGCGGCGTGTCTCCGGCAACTGTTGCAATTGCCTGGGTGCTGGAACAGGGAGACCACCTTGTGCCGATCCCCGGCACCCGCTCACGCCAGCATCTGGAACAGCTCGCTGCCGGTGAAAGTCTGAAACTGACACCGGATGATCTGGCGGAAATCGCCAAATGCCTGCCACCCGGTTTTGCGTACGGCGACAGGTACTCTGACGCGCAATGGCCCGGTGCCGAACGTTATTGCTGAACACATCATTGATCGAAGGAAACGATAGATGACTGATATTCTTCTGGTCTCCAACATGATGCCCCATATCCAGGAAGCTCTGGAAGCCCGGCACACGCTGCACCGGCTTTATGAGGCAAACGACAGGCAAGCCTTCCTTGCCTCCGTCGCAGACAGAATCGAAGGCGTTGCCACCATGGGCAAGGCCGATGCCGCCCTGATTGACGCCTTGCCCAACCTGAAGATCGTAGCAAGCTTCGGCGTCGGCTATGATGGCGTGGACGCGGCTCATGCAGCATCGCGCAATGTTATCGCCACCAATACGCCTGACGTGCTCAATGATGACGTCGCCAATATGGCCGTCACACTGGTGCTGACCTGTTCACGCCGGTTCAGCGAATGGGAAAGATTTGCCCGTGCCGGGCGCTGGGAGCAAGAAGGTGACCCACCACTTGCCCGCGCCATCAATGGCCGCAAGGTCGGCATTCTGGGTCTTGGCCGCATCGGCAAGGACATTGCCCGCAAGCTGGACGTGTTCGGATGCGTGATCGGCTATCACGGCAGAAGCCAGCAGGCTGACCAGGCTTATGAGTTCTATGATGATCTGACCGCCATGGCCCGCGACTGTGACTTCCTGATCGCCATTTGCCCCGGCGGCGAGGCAACCAGAGGCATCGTCAACGCGCAGGTTCTGGAAGCACTCGGTCCGGACGGCACTTTCATCAATGTGGCGCGTGGTTCGGTGCATGATGAAGACGCGCTGATTGAAGCTCTTGCCAGCGGCAAGCTGGGTCATGCGGGTCTTGACGTGTTCGCAGCGGAGCCGAAAATTCCTGAAAAACTGCGCGCGCTAGACAATGTCACCCTGCAGCCCCACCAGGGCTCGGCAACCATCGAGACCCGCCGCGCCATGGGCGATCTGGTGGCCAACAACCTGTTGAGTTTCTTCGACGGCAAAGGCGCGATCACGCCCGTCGCTGAGTGCGCCGACCTGGGGTAGTCCGGCTAGCCGGTCCTGCGCGCGGAAGTTTCATCGAGGCCGCGCATCAGGTCGAAGAACTTCTCGCCCTGCACAGTCACATGCTGGCGCAGCAGTGTTTCGGCTGCTTCGCCGTCTCCTGTTTCAACCGCCTGCAGAATTTTCCGGTGCTCATCGAGCGACTGCCTGATGCGGCCACGCACCCACAACTGCAGGCGTCGAAACGGTTGCAGGCGTTTTTGCAATTGCAGGGCCTGGGACTGCAGGAACCCGTTACCACTGGCCCCGTACAAGACCTGGTGAAAGGTTTCGTTCTCACGATAATAGGCATCGCAGTCGCCGGCTTCCTCAGCCTGTTCGCATTTAAGGCACGCTGTCGAAAACGCCTTGAGCTGCGC
>Ga0316192_10002245_pt1 | contig 14172 bp, 14 predicted proteins | sample MerIslwburrow_MG_FD_204931 | JGI IMG/M metagenome (GOLD analysis project Ga0316192, IMG submission 204931) | Coastal sediment microbial communities from Maine, United States - Merrow Island worm burrow | ecosystem: Environmental > Aquatic > Marine > Coastal > Sediment | place: USA: Maine...
GGAGGAGGTGCAACGTGACCGCTGAACCGTCCACCGAGCATCCGGCACCCGCTCCCGACAAGCAGGAGCCGATCCTCAAGGTTGAGGGCCTCGTCAAGTACTTCCCGATCACCCAGGGGATCGTCTTCAAGAAGAAGATCGGTGACGTCAAGGCCGTCGACGACGTCTCGTTCGAGTTGTATCCGGGAGAGACACTCGGTCTCGTCGGTGAGTCGGGCTGCGGCAAGACCACGACCGCGCGGACGATTCTCCGCCTCGAAGAGCCGACCGCAGGGGCCGCCTACTACGACGGACGGGAAATCTTCTCGATGTCCAAGAAGGAGATGCGGGATCTTCGCAAGGAGATCTCCGTGATCTTCCAGGATCCCTACGCCTCACTCAATCCTCGTATGACGGTGGGCAACATCATCTCCGAACCGTGGACGATTCACGGAATGGTTCCGAAGAAGGACCGAAGAAAGAAGACGCAGGAGTTGCTCGAGGTCGTGGGTCTGAACCCGAACCACATCAACCGCTACCCGCACCAGTTCTCGGGAGGTCAGCGCCAGCGGGTCGGGGTTGCCAGGGCGCTCGCCGTCGAACCAAGCATCATCATCGCCGACGAGCCGGTCTCGGCCCTCGACGTCTCGGTGCAGGCGCAGGTCGTGAACCTGCTCGAGGACATCCAGGACGAGTTCGGCATCGCGTACCTGTTCATCGCCCATGACCTGTCGGTGGTTCGGCACCTGTGCGACCGCATCGCGGTGATGTACCTCGGCAAGATCGTCGAGCAGGGCGACGAGTTCGGTGTCTACGACAACACGGCGCATCCGTACACCCAGGCGCTCCTCTCGGCCGTTCCGGTCCCGGATCCAGCGGGGAGAGCCGATCGGACTCGCATCGTGCTCGAAGGTGATGTACCGAGTCCGGCGAATCCACCGTCGGGCTGTCGATTCCGCACACGCTGCTGGAAGGCGCAAGGAGTCTGTGCCGACGAGGTGCCCGAACTCATCGACCGAGGCCAGGGACACCCGGTGGCCTGCTATTTCCCCCAGGTGGAGTTCGCCGAGGAGGTCCCGAGCGAGAGCCGGGGTCTCGACACGTCCGACTAGCGCCTCGGCCGGTGTCTCGGCAGGCACTGGTTCGCGGCACCGAGCCGTCTAGCCTCCCGGACATGACCGACGACGCCGCTCCATTTCACAGGTTCTACGATCGCTTTGATCTGCTCTTCTATGTCACGGTTGCCACCATTGGCCTGCTGCTGCTCGTCGATCTCGGCCAGGACCAGGGACTCTCCGAAGTACTCTCGTTTTCGGTCACGCTGCTCGCCGCTGCTGCGCTCTTTCTTGCGGTGGCTGCTGCCGGCGTCGGCCCGCGCGGGCGCAAGATCACACTGTTCGTGATCGGAGCAGTATTTGCTGCGGGGATCTTGTCGGCAGTCCTCTCAGACGTCCCACACGGCTACGGCGGCTCTCTCTGGCTGGTTCTCGTTGTAGCCGCGCCGGTGGTCGCCGTCCGACGCTTGATGCGGCACCAAACGGTTACCGCCAACACGCTGCTGGGGGCGCTCAGTGTGTATCTCCTCATCGCCCTGGCAGCGACCTATCTCTTCCTCTTCATCGATACCTTCGCGTCCGGCTCCGGGCGTTTCTTCGGCGAGGAAGAGCCAACCACGGTGTTTGCGTACTTCAGCCTCATCACGATCACGACCGTGGGATACGGAGACTTCGACCCGGTCGGCGTGTTCGGCCGCGCGGCAGCAGCATGGGAGGCGGTCATTGGTCAGATCTACCTTGTCGTGGTAGTTGCCCGCCTTGTCGCGCTGTACAGCGGCCGGCGCCTGTTCCGGAGGGGTGCGGACACCACGACCGACGACTAACTTCTCTCCCATGGATCCGAAAGTCATTGCGCTGGTGCTCGCAGGCGGCGAAGGGAAGAGGCTCTGGCCGCTCACCCGCGATCGATCGAAACCCGCTGTGCCGTTCGGAGGCATCTACCGTTTGATCGATTTCGTCCTCTCGAACCTCGTGAACGCCGGCTATCGAAAGATCGCCGTCCTCACTCAGTACAAGAGTCACAGCCTCGACCGACACCTTGCTCTTGGTTGGTCGATGAGTGAGATGCTCGGCAACTATGTCACGCCGGTCCCGGCGCAGATGCGGCGAGGCCCGCACTGGTTTTCGGGATCCGCAGATGCAATCTTCCAGAACTTCAACATCCTGACGGACGAGAAACCCGATCACGTGATCGTGTTTGGTGCCGATCACATCTACCGCATGGATCCGCGCCGAATGGTGAACCAGCACGACGAGTCCGGTGCCGCGGTCACCGTTGCAGGCATCCGCGTTCCGATTGGCGAGGCGTCCGAGTTCGGCGTAATCGAAGCCGACGAAGACGGGAAGATCATCTCCTTCCTCGAGAAGCCGGAGCATCCACCGTCGATCCCCGGCGAACCGGACTGGGCGTTCGCCTCAATGGGGAACTACGTGTTCGAGACGCAAGCCCTCCGCGATGTGATCTCGGCCGATGCGGAGGACGAGGATTCCAAACACGACATGGGCGGGAACATCATCCCGGCGCTTGTGGCCCAGGGAACGGCCCACGTCTACGACTTCGCCGAGAACGTGGTGCCGGGGCAGACCAATCGTGAGCGAGGCTACTGGCGCGACGTGGGAACGCTTGATGCCTACTTCCAGGCGAACATGGACACGATCGCCGTGGATCCGATCTTCTCCTACTACAACCGTCGCTGGCCGATCCTGACACACCGGCCACCGCTCCCTCCCGCGAAGTTCGTCTTCGATCTCGACGACCGACGGGGGGCGGCCTATGAGTCGATCGTCGGAGCCGGTGTTGTGATCTCGGGGGGAATCGCGCGACGCTCGATCATCTCATCGGATGTGAGGATCCACTCGTATGCCTCGGTGGAGGATTCACTGCTGCTGAACGGTGTTGTCGTCGGCCGAGACGCCATCGTACGGAGGGCGATCATCGACAAGAACGTTGTGATTCCGGATGGGTTCAAGATCGGTGTTGACGAGGCCGCGGATCGTGAACGTTTCACAGTTACGGAGACCGGGCTCGTCGTCATCGGCAAGGGCGACGCGATCGATCCGGACTGAGCCTCGCGTTTGGCGGACGGAGCGGTAGCCTCCCGGTCGTGCACCGACATCTATCCCTTCGACTACTGACCGTGTTCGTTGTTGTCCTTGCGCTGTTTGTTGCCGCGTGCAGCCCCGATGCCGATCCGACCACAACATCGTCCTCTGCTGCCACCACCACAGACGGAGGCAGTGACGACCCCACGACCACCACAGGGGGTGGCGGACAGGACTCCACAACCACCACGACCGCTGCGACGTCGGACGTCACCATCTCGGTTCCCGGCACGGCCTCGGATTCGATCGACCCCGACACTGTCGATGAGATGCGGTCCGAGCTGGCGGCGTTGATGGTTGAGGCCGAGCAGGTCCGTGGGATTCCATTCATCGCAACTCCGACCGTGGTGATCCTGGACAATGCCGAGTTCTCGCAGCGGGTCTCAGATCTTGTTGCCGAGGACCTCGACGAAGAAGAGCTTGCGAAGGACAGCGCCTTCTTCGCGATGCTCGGGATGCTCGATCCCGGCACCGATCTCTACCAACTCCTCATTGATCTCTACACGGAACAGGTCGCCGGTTTCTACGACGGCGACACGGAGGAGATGGTGGTTCCCGCCGCTCCGGACGGATTCACCGCGCTTCAGAGGATCACCGTCCTTCACGAGTTGGTGCATGCGCTTACCGACCAGCACTTCGACTTCAACGATGAGTTCGAGATGCTCATCGATGAGGGGAATGGCGACGATTCTTCGGCGTATCAGGCTCTCATCGAGGGTGATGCCACTCGCTCGCAGTTTGTCTACATGGAGGGCATGAGCCCCATCGAAGCTGTTCAGGCGGCTACGGAAGCCCTCGCGTATGACACGTCGGTTTTGGACTCGGTGCCCAACTGGATCCAGTCGGACCTCACCTTCCCGTACGACCAGGGGCTCGTGTTCGTTGAGGCAATCACAGCGACCGGAGGGCTCGCCGCCGTCGACGACGCCTATCAGAGCCCGCCACAGACCACCGAGCAGATCCTCGACCCGGCGCGATACGCACGGAACGAACCTCCACGCGACCTCGCACCACTCACGGTCGAGATCGACGGGTGGGATCTCTACGACGAAGCAACGTTCGGCGATTGGGGCCTCCGACTCCTTCTCGACGGGAGTGTGTCGCCGGGAGAGGTCACCCAGGCGGCCTCGGGCTGGGGGAACGACAGCTATCGAGTATTCACCCGCGGCGACGACGTAGCGATGGTGATGTCGTACATCGGAGACTCCGAACGTGATGCCGAGGAGCTCGTCAACGCGCTGGTTGCTCACATCCGGGACGACATGGATTCCGGGCCGGCTGAGGAATCCGCCGGCGGCCTCCTCTATCGGCAAGGCAACGTCTATTCGTTCATCGATCGAATTGGCGACGGTATCTACTGGATCGTCTCGACCGACAAGTCCGCCGGCGAAGACATCCGCCAGCAACTCGGCATCTAGGTCCCGGCACGAAGCCGAGCCGCTCCCGCTTCGTGGGAGAGGCCAAGACCCGCATTCTCTCCCCTCCCTCACGAAGTGGGGGAGGGTGCCCGAGCGCAGCGAGGGCGGCAGGGGGTGGCCTGGGAGCCAGAATCGCGGAGATGAGTCCCGCCGCGGGTTCAAGACAGCCCCCTCCGCTCCGGCAAGAAGCCCCCTCCGCCTCCGAGCATTCGCTCGAACGCGCCTCCGCCCACTGCGTGGTGGAGGCGAGGACCTCCACCTTCTCCCCTCCCCCTCTTCGTGAGGGAGGGTGCCCGAGCGCAGCGAGGACGGGAGGTAGCTGCCTGCCGCCCACGCCACCCCCGCTACTCGCGCCGGACCACCGTTACCATCACCTCATGCCTGTTGAAATCGATATTGCGCGCGTCGCGAACCTTGCTCGTATCGCGTTGACCGACGAAGAGCTTGCGGAGTATGCGGCGCAGCTCGAGAACATCCTCGAGCACGCCGAGCGGGTCCAGGCCCTGCCGACCGAGGGGGTCGAGCCGACGTCGCATCCGCTCCCGGTGGTGAATGCGTTCCGGCCCGACGAGGTGACCGGTTCGCTCGATCGTGATGACGCGCTCGCCGGGGCACCCGAGGTCGAGAACGGCTACTTCCGCGTCCCGAGAATCCTGGACGAATCATGACCGATCTCGCCGACCTCACGATCGCACAAGCGACGGCCGGCCTTCACGCCGGCGAGTTCACCGCGATCGACCTCCTCGACGCGGTTGAGCGCCGGGCTGCAGTTACTGAGGCTGAGCTGCACGCCTATCTCACGCTGGACCGTGAAGGCGCCCGTTCGGCTGCTCACGCCGCGGACGAGGCGATCAAATCCGGCGATCCTCGCCCGCTGTTGGGAATTCCGATTGCGGTGAAGGACAACATGGTGACCAGGGGCGTCGAGACGACGGCCGGATCGCAGATTCTCGCAGGATGGAAGCCGCCCTACAGCGGAACGGCCGTCCTCCGACTCGAAGAATCCGGCGCAGTGATGGTGGGCAAGACCAATCTCGACGAATTCGCCATGGGATCGTCCACCGAGAATTCGGCGTACGGCCCGACCCGGAACCCCTGGAACACGGACACCGTGCCCGGCGGATCCTCTGGAGGATCGGCAGCAGTCGTGGCCGTCGGTTCGGCACTCGGAGCGTTTGGCTCGGACACGGGCGGCTCAATCCGCCAGCCGGCGTCCCTCACCGGCACGGTCGGCGCCAAACCGACCTACGGGCTTGTCAGCCGGTACGGCTTGATCGCCTTCGCGTCTTCGCTCGACCAGATCGGTCCGATCGCCCGGACCGTCCCGGACGCGGCCACACTGCTTGAAGCCGTGGTGGGGTGGGATCCGCTCGACGCGACCAGCTACCACGGTGACGTCCCGGCAATCTCGCGGTCGCTGAACGCAGGGGTTGCCGGTATCCGTGTGGGCGTGGTTGCCGAACTCATCGGCGAAGGCATCGATCCCGAGGTCCTGGCTGCAACGAAGGCAGCCGTTGATCGGCTTGCCGACGCGGGGGCGGAGATCGTCGAGCTGTCCCTTCCCGCGATCGAATACGCCCTGTCGGCGTACTACCTCATCGCCCCCGCGGAGTGTTCCGCAAACCTGGCGCGATTCGACGGCGTTCGCTATGGACTGCGTGTTGACGGATCGACAACGGAAGAGATGATGGCCAGAACCCGAGCTGAGGGATTCGGACCCGAAGTCACGCGCAGGATCCTGCTCGGCACCTACGCCCTGTCGGCCGGCTACTACGACGCTTTTTACGGCCAAGCCCAGCGAGTCAGGACGTTGCTGCGGCGCGACTTCGCCGAGGCCTATGAGCAGGTTGACGTGCTGGTCTCGCCGACCAGCCCAACCACAGCATTCGAGATAGGCTCGAAGACCACCGACCCGCTCACGATGTACCTCGCCGACATCTGCACGATCGCTACCAACCTCGCCGGTGACCCCGGGATCTCGGTGCCGATCAGCCTGGACAAAGAAGGCCTTCCGATTGGCTTCCAGGTGATGGCGCCGGCGCTCGGCGAGGAGGTCATGTTCCGTGTGGCCGCGGAGGTTGAGCGCCTTGCTGAATTCACGGCTCGGCCGAAGCTCGCGACATCGAAGGTGGTGGCGCCGTGACTGACTGGGAAGCGGTGATCGGCCTCGAGACCCACGTTGAGCTCCAGACGAACTCGAAGATGTTCTGCGGCTGCCCTGTCGACTTCGGTGATGAACCGAACACGGCGGTATGCCCGGTATGTCTCGCGATGCCTGGGGCGCTGCCCGTGCCGAACGAGCAGGCGATCGAAGGCATCTTGTCGATCGGCGAGGCACTCGACTGCACGCTGACCGAGCGTTCGTTGTTCTACCGGAAGAACTACTTCTACCCGGACCTGCCGAAGAACTACCAGATCTCGCAGTACACGTTCCCGCTGTGCGTCGACGGACGCCTCGATGTCGTTGTGGACGGCGAGCCGACGACGGTCGGGATCACACGGGTCCATATGGAAGAAGACACCGGGAAGAGCACCCACCTTGGTGAGAGTGGCCGGATCCATGGAGCCGAGAACACGTTGCTCGACTTCAACCGTGCCGGAGTGCCACTCGTTGAAGTCGTTTCAGAACCCGACATCCGCTCACCGGAGCAGGCGCGGGCCTACGGCGTGGAGCTCCAGCGGATCGTACGAGCGCTGGGCGTGTCGGACGCCCGACTCGAGGAGGGTTCGATGCGGTTTGATGCCAACATCTCGGTCCGCCCCGTCGGTACCCACGAGCTTGGCACGCGCACCGAGGTGAAGAACGTCAACTCCTTGCGGTCGCTGCAGCGGACCATTGCCCATGAGATCGAGCGCCAGATCGAGATTCTCGAGGCAGGCGGCTCGATCCATCAGGAGACGCGCCATTGGGATGAGGCCAAGGGTGTGACCCGGTCGGGTCGCACAAAAGAGGAGTCGGAGGACTACCGATACTTCCAGGATCCCGATCTTCTGCCGTTGTACATCGACGCCCAGTGGAGAGAACGTGTCGCAGCACGGCGGCCGGAACTCCCCGCTGCAAAACGTAAGCGATATGCGGGCCTCGGCGCAGACCGTCGCACGGCTGAGCTTCTCGTTGACGCGGGAGACCTGGCGGTGCTGTTCGAAGATGCCGTCGCCGAGGGGGCCGACGCCCGGAACGTGGGGATCTGGCTCACCGGCGAGGTCGTGCGGTATCTCCGAAGCGAAGACGTCGACGTCGCCGATACCGGCCTGACTGCGTCGTCGCTTGTGGATCTCGCCACGATGATCGACGAGGGAGACTTGTCTGCCACGGCGGCGAAGGATGTCCTCGCGTCGGTGCTTGCCGGGGAAGGGGGCCCTCGCGAGGTCGCCGAAGCACGCGACCTTCTTCAGATTTCGGATGTGTCGGCGATCGAGACTGAGGTCTCCGCGGTACTTCATGAGCATCCGGAGGCGCTTGAGAAGATCAGGTCCGGTGACTCGAAGCCGATCGGATTCCTCGTTGGCCAAGTCATGCGGTCGACGGGCGGCAAAGCCGATCCGAGAATGGTCCAGGACCTGATTCGCCGCAAGGCGGGCGGCTGAGCGATGGCCCGGATCGTCGTGCGCGACGAACGGAGGATCGAAGGCCGCGACGCTGCGGAGATCTGGACGCTGGTCGCGGACCTCTCGAGATTTGGCGAGTGGTTTCCCGTGCACAACGCCACATCGATGACAGGCGATGTGCCTCAGGTCGGCAACATCATCTTTGTCACGATCGGACGCCGCAGAGATCCCGCAGATGCGATCCGTCTCGAGGTCTGCGAGTGGGAGGCGGGTCGTCGGTTCGCCTGTGACGTACGAGAACTCCCCGGCATCGATCAGGGCCTGTTTTCGGTCGCGGTCGAAGGAGTGCCCTCGGGCGGATCAACGGTGACGCTGCTCTTCGTGGGGGAGGGCGACGGCGTATCCAGCCGAATCTCAGGGTATGTGATCGGCAGGCGATTCCGCGGCGCACTGGATCGGCTCGCGTCATGATCCAAGCTGTTGTGTTCGACTGCGATGGTGTGCTCGTCGACTCCGAACCGCTTGCGGATGAGATTTGGAATCGGGTGCTCGCCGGCTTCGGGTACGAAACGTCGGTCGGCGACGCCGAGGACATACGCGGAACATCGGAAGCGACCACCTACGAGTACTACGCCGTGAAGGTCGATCTGCCTCCGTTTGACGAGTTCATGACGAAGATCGACGCCATCCGGGTACCCGTGTACGAGGAACGCCTCGTCGCATTCGACGACGCCGTTGCGACAGTGCAGGCGCTCGCCGCTCAAGGGACCACCATGGCGGTTGCCTCTTCATCACGGCGCCACGCCCTCGAGGGGAAGTTGGCCCTCACCGGGCTCGACCGGTACTTCGATGTGATCGTCGGAGGTGACGAGGTAGAGCATGGCAAGCCGGCGCCCGATGTGTATCTCGAAGCCGCCAGACGATTGGGAGTTCCCCCAACCGACTGTGTCGCGATCGAGGACGCGGATCTGGGAGCCGAGTCTGCGGCGGCTGCCGGGATGCGTGCAGTCATGATCCGGCGCGACGGCTCGATCTCGTTCGACTACGCAAGTGTGACGGAGATCACCGTCGACGTGATCAACTCCTGGCTGTGGCGATTCTGACGCCCCGTTCTCGATTCGAATCCACCACGCTGGAGGCGCGATCGGTTCGGTCATGTACCGTGACAGCTCTACCTTGGGGTCTTCATGGACTTCCTCTTTGAAGCTTTTGGTGAAGCCGTCGACTTCCTGCGCGACTCTTCGGGTGAGCTCGGCGCGGTCGTCGGACTGACGCTGCTGGTCGCAGGCATCGCAACCGTGGTGGCCGTCGCCCTCGGTGTGCCGCTCGGCGTCACGCTTGGACTCGGCCGTTTCCGTGGACGCCAGGCGCTTCTCACATTCGTGAACGTAGGGATGGGGATTCCGCCTGTCCTCGTCGGCCTGATCGTCCTGATGATCCTCTGGTCGGACGGCCCGCTCGGATCGCTCGACATCCTTTTCACGCCGATTGCCATGGTGGTCGTTCAGGTCTTCCTTGCACTTCCGATCGCCGCCGGGGTCACCGCCGGAGCCGTTTCGAGCTTGTCACGCGACGCCGTCGAGCAGCTGGCTGCTCTCCGGCTCGGCACGGTTCGACGGGGGATCGTCGTGGTGAAAGAGGTGTGGCCCGGTGTCACCGCGGCGATCGCCGCGTCGTTCGGCAGAGTTGTCTCCGAAGTCGGCGCCGTTCTCATCGTCGGAGGCAACATCAAGGGAGAGACCCGGGTGCTCACAACGGCGATCGTCCAGGAGACCCGCCAGGCCCGTTTCGGCGCCGCGCTTGCGCTTGGTCTGGTCCTGTTGATCATTGCATTCATCGTCACCGGCACGTTGACCTGGCTGCAGTCACGGGAGCGGGCCGATGCCTGAATATCGCTTCGAGGATCTGCGCTGGCCGGTTGATGAACCAGTTGTAGACGTCGACGAACTCGTTGTCGAAGACGGGGAGCGTCTTGTGCTGTTCGGTCCGAACGGATCGGGCAAGACGACGGCGCTCCGCCTCATGGCCGGCACGATTGGTGGTGGCAGGCCGGACGGGGTTGTGTACCTTCCCCAGCGGCCGTACTTGTTCCGCGGCACTGCCCGGTCGAACCTCGAACTTGGCCTTGATGACGTCGAGCGGGGTCGAGCCGCAGAGCTGGCCACCGAATTGGGGGTGTCCGACCGCCTCGATGGCTCCGCTCGCTCGCTGTCTGGCGGGGAACGGATGCGGATCGCTCTGGCGCGCACGCTCGCATCCGACGCGGACATCGTGCTGCTCGACGAACCACTCGCTCCACTCGACCATCGCGATCGAGAGCAGACCGCCACCACTATCGCCGTCGCGCTCCACGGACGTTCGGCCGTGATCGTCAGCCACGACCGTTCATCAGCCGCCATCCTCGGTGACTCTCTGGCCGTGCTGGTCGATGGTCAGGTACGACAGAGGGGACCGATTGCTGAGGTGTTCACGACACCAATCGACGACGTCGTTGCCGCCGTTGTCGGTGTTTCGAACGTCCTATCTGGGGTGGCGGCCAGCGGCGATGGAGCGCTTGTTGAGGTCGAGTGGCAGGGGCGGATGATTGTTGCTGCCGGGTCGCAGACCTCACGCGAGCAGGTGAAGGTCCTGTTCGGTGGGGAAGCCGTTGCCGTTCACCGCGACCGACCCGACGGAGCTTCGCCGAGGAACGTCATCGAGGGAACCATTAGCGACATCCGAACCGTCGGTCGACTCCTCGAGATTGTGGTCGACTGCGGCGCACCGGTCGCTGCGCTCATCACACCGGGATCGTTCGAGACCCTCGACCTGCACCAGGGTTCGACGGTGTTCCTCAGCGTCAAGGCGGTCGCGATGACGGCCGTGTCCGTGGGTGACGCCGAGTGAGGAAGATGCTCGCTCTGCTGGCGGGTGGCGCGTTGGTGGTCGCCGCCTGCAACACCGGTTCCGAGCGTGTCGTTGTGGCAGCCGGGACCACCATCGTCGACTCCGGGTTCATCGAAGCCCTGATCGACGAGTATCCGGGCGATGGGAGTTTCTCGATCGTCGCTGCGTCGAGCCGTGAGGGATTTGCTCTAGCCGACGGCGGTGCCGCCGACATGCTCTTCACCCATCTCGCAGAGGTCGAAGACGGATACGTTGCAGCCCATCCCGATGCGTGGCAGTCCGCAGTGTTCGAGAGCCGGTTCCTTGTGGTTGGGCCGCCGGGACAATCCGTCATCCAACCCGGAACCGATGTTGTGGACGGCTTCTCCGCCATCGCGACTGGCGAAGCCCCGTTTGTTTCGCGAAGTGACGGATCTGGGACGGCGGCGCGAGAGCGTGCAATCTGGGATCTGGCAGTCATCGAGCCCGCTGGACAGCCCTGGTACATCGAGACGGGCCAGGGTATGGGATTCACGCTCCAGGTGACGGACCAGCGCGACGCGTTCACGCTGGTGGAAGGGGGTTCGTTCTTCGCCGAGGCCAGTGTTCTGGGTCTCGAGGAAGTTACGGTCACCGCCTCGCCGGACCAACTTCTCAGCAACCCCTATCGCATGACGCTGGCTGACCCGGCGCAGACCGAGGCCGGAAGGGGTCTGTTCAGCTGGGTGATCTCAGACGAAGGACGCGCGGCCATGGTGAGCGTGAATGAGCAGTTGTACGGCAGGGTCGTCTACGCGCCATCCTTCTGATCGACGCGGTGTCCCCTAGAGAATCCAGAAGACGAGCCATCCGGCAGCCAGTCCGTAGAGGCCGGCAACCACGTCGTCCATCGTGATCCCCACAGCGCCCGGTAGCGACTCGGCTTCTCTCACCCCCGGGAGGACCTTGAAGATGTCGGCGAGGCGTGCAACTACGACGGCGACGAGCCACGGCCACCCCGTGAGTCCGATTGCAGCGACGAAGGTGCCTGCGACTTCGTCGATCACAATCCACCCTGGGTCGGCGTGGTCTCCCGCGAACGGAGCCGACGACCAGAGTGAGAGAGCGAACGCAATGGCGAACGCGATCGCTCCCACCCACCACGGATAGCGCCACAAGAACAGAGAGATCACCGCGGCGAGCGCGGCCCCAAACGTTCCTGCTCCATTGTCGGATCCCCACAGGCGTCGCGGGATCAGCCCGAGATAGAGCCCTGAGGCGATGAAACGATGCACGCGTGGGAGGTTAGGGCCTCCGCCGAGGAGGTCGTTGTCGGCTGAGAGCGACGGAGCTGGGCTGGGTCTGCCAAGCTTGCGCCATGGGTCATCCCGTAGTGGTCATGTGTGCGCTTGCCGCTGAGTTGGGGCTCCTGCGTGCGGCGATGACCGATGGTCGCGAGGCACACGCAGGCGGGCACCGGTTCGAGGTCGGCACGATCGGCGGGTGCGACGTGGTGGTCACATCTGTCGGCGTCGGCAAGGTCAACGCGGCGATGGTGGCGACACTTGCTATCGACCACTTCGCTCCCCGCGAGGTGTTCTTCACTGGGGTGGCGGGCGGCGTCGACCCGGTCCTCGGGATTGGTGACGTTGTGGTGGCCGAGCACGTGCTGCATCACGATGCCGGCGTCTTCGGACCGGACGGCTTCGAGATCTACCAGTCGGGGCATGTGCCCTTCTTCAACCCGACGGCCACGATCGGCTACCGGCCATCTCCCGGTTTGCTCGATCGCGTGCGGTCTGCCGTCACGGGCCTCCACCTCAGCCCGGTGTTGGGCCGCGTGCCCAACCTTGTGTTTGGAACGGTGGTGACCGGTGATCAGTTCATCCAGTCGGAGGAGGAGCGCCGGCGCCTTCATGAGGCGCTCGGAGCTCAGGTGGCAGAAATGGAGGGTGCTGCGGTCGCACAGGTTGCTGAGCACTTCGGGGTCGACCATCTTGTGATCAGGGCTGTCTCCGACCGCGCTGGCGTCGATTCGGCTGTCGACTTCGCCCGCTTCCTCGACGAGGTATCGGCCAACTCGTCGAGCGTCGTGCTCCTTATGCTCGAAGCGACACAACGAGGCCGTTAGACGCTTGCGACTCGGGCATCCGATCTGTGGCAGAATCGGGGGATGCAGCCCACCACGTACATCTGGATGGACGGCGAGCTCGTCGCTTGGGACGACGCGAACGTCCATGTTCTCTCGCACGGACTTCACTACGGCACCGGGGCCTTCGAAGGGATCCGCGCCTACGAGACGGACTCGGGAACGGCCGTATTCCGGCTGACCGAGCACACCGAGCGACTCGCCCGTTCGTGCAAGGCACTTGGAATCCCGGTCGATTGGACCGTCGATGAACTCGTCAAGGCGTCGAAGGAGCTGTTGTCGCTCAACGGCCTCACGTCTGGATACATCCGGCCGCTCGTCTTCTACGGAACCGGTTCGATGGGGTTGAATCCGGCGGGTGCATCGGTCCATACGATCATCGCGACGTGGGAATGGGGCGCCTATCTCGGTGAAGAGGGCGTCGCGAACGGGATCCGCGTGAAGGTGTCTTCGTGGCGCCGCATCGGCCACGATGCACTCATGCCGAATGCGAAGCTCACGGGGGGCTACGTGAACTCCGTCTTGGCGAAGCAGGAAGCGCTCCGGGCCGGCTACGACGAAGCACTCATGCTGAACTCGGAAGGGTTTGTCGCAGAAGGGAGCGGCGAGAACCTCTTCGTCATCCGCGACGGTGTTGTGCGGACTCCGCCGGTGACCGCGGGAGTCCTCGACGGGCTCACGCGTGAGTCGGTGATGACGCTGCTTCGCGACGATGGATATGAGGTCGTCGAGACGAACATTGCCCGAACCGACCTGTACTACGCCGATGAGCTGTTCTTCAGCGGCACCGCCGCCGAAGTGACGCCGGTGCGGGAGGTCGACGACCGGCCGGTCGCGGACGGACGGCCGGGCCCGGTGACGAAACGAGCCCAGCAGATGTTCATGGACACGGTCACGGGCAAGAACGAGCGCCACGCGGACTGGCTCGAGTACATCTGACCCCCCGGGTTCTACCATGGCGGCGCAACCGAGCGAGTGGACGTATGGCACAACAGCCGAACATTGAACTTCGAGACTCCGATTTGCCGCGCCCGGAAGCGGGCCCAAATCCCGAGCGGCGCTGGACCCCTGATCG
>Ga0316192_10002247_pt1 | contig 14167 bp, 12 predicted proteins | sample MerIslwburrow_MG_FD_204931 | JGI IMG/M metagenome (GOLD analysis project Ga0316192, IMG submission 204931) | Coastal sediment microbial communities from Maine, United States - Merrow Island worm burrow | ecosystem: Environmental > Aquatic > Marine > Coastal > Sediment | place: USA: Maine...
TCTTTTTGAAAATCATATTCAGGTAGAGAGACAAATTTTAGCTGTCCGCTTTCTTTGATCGGTTGAATATTTTCCTTTAAAAAAGAGGCTTTTTCTCTTGGGTTCGGGTCAGTTGCCCATTGCCAATGATTGGCATTACTCCAATAGTTGGCATTTTTAAAAGCAGGCTCATAGCCGGTCTTATCATTATTGAATTGAATGCTTCCGCCACAATGATCAAAATGCAAGTGAGATAAAAATACATCAGTAATATCATCTCTATGAAAACCCAATTTTGCGAGTGATGTATCTAAAGTAAAATCTCCAAATAAATAATAATGGCTCCAAAATTTTTCAGACTGCTTATTGCCAGCACCATTATCAATTAAAATGAGTTGATTTCCATCTTCAATTAACATGCAACGCATGCTCATATCAATTAAGTTATTGCTGTCAGCTGGGTTTGTTTTTTGCCACAAAACTTTAGGTACTACCCCGAACATAGCCCCGCCATCTAGTTTGAAATTCCCAGTTTCTATTGGATAAATTTTCATTTATTATAAAAAGTGTACAAATATCATGAAAATAAGCCGAAAAAATGTTAAATAAAATAAAAAAACCTCCTAAGTATTGAGGAGGTTTTTATGAGGCGTCGAGCGGATTCGAACCGCTGTACAAGCTTTTGCAGAGCTCTGCCTAGCCACTCGGCCACAACGCCATATTTAGATTGCAAATTTAATCAAAAATATAGATTTTACAATGAAACTTGAAAATCTATTTTAAATAGTAAAAAAACGCAGTTTAGTATATTTTTAATGGAAAAAAAATTAAGGGATTCTAAAATTAAGGTTTCTTAACGTCTCGTTTTCTTCATTTTTATTGTTACCATTGCTACATTTCCACCAATAGGAGGATTAACCTTCGAGACTTCTACAATAGCTTTTTTAACAACTGAAATTTCATTTAATATTCTTATTAAAATTTTATCAGCAACCGTTTCTAGTAATTTAGTGCGAATTGCCATTTCTTCTCTGACAATTTTATTTAAATGAACATAGTCTACTGTATCCCTTAAATTATCAGTTTTAGCAGATTTTGACAAATCAGCTTCAACACAAAGATCCACTCTATATTCTGAACCTATTTTACCTTCTTCATCCAAACAACCATGATAGGCATACAAACGTATATTTTTTACTTTAATGACTCCCATTAATTTTAAATTTTGGTAAAGATATAACTATTATAAAATGAACATATATAAAATTAGTCTTTTGCGATTAACCAATATGATTTTATAATATGTAATAAAATTTTATTCTATTAAAACTTCCATTGAACTCTTACGTCTAAATTCAAATTAATGGATGAATTATGATTCTTAAATAAATCATTACATTTAGCATTAAACCAATAATAAAATGAATCCTCCATGAATAGAAGAGTCTTTAAACTCTCCAAGAGAATAATGCTTTGAATCCCGTAAGTTCAGTAACCATTGAAAAACAATAAATTTTCGTACATGAAAGTTCGAGAGAAATTTATTTTACTTATTATAAGGACATTAGTTATTATTACTGCTCAGTACTTTACAAAAAACGAAGTGAAGAGTATTGCTTAATAATTCGCATCATTGGGGTAATTTTTCATAAATCGTTCGGCATCTTCAACCATAACTTTGCTTCCACAGAAAAAGGGCACACGTTGATGTAATTCTGTAGGTTTAATATCCATTATCCTCATATATCCATCAGATGCTTTTCCCCCTGCTTGTTCGGCTAAGAAAGACATAGGATTACATTCGTAAAGTAGCCGTAATTTTCCTTGTGGAGCTTTTGAACTGGTTGGGTAAATATAAATACCGCCTTTTATCATATTTCGATGAAAGTCAGATACTAAGGAACCTATATATCGCCCCTTGTAAGGCCTGTCATCTTCTTCTAATTGACAATATTTTAAATAGTCTTTTACCCCTTGCGGGAAATGAATATAATACCCTTCGTTTATGGAGTAAATACTACCATTATCCGGAAAGGTCATATTGGGATGCGATAAATAAAAAACTCCAAGAGCAGGATTTAAAGTAAATCCATTAACTCCATTCCCGGTCGTATATACTAGCATAGTAGAGGTGCCATATACCACATAACCTGCAGCAACTTGTTTGTTACCGTCTTGTAAAAAATCTTGAAGTTGAACTGGTGTTCCCGGCTCAGTTACTCTTCTATAAATCGAGAAAATAGTACCAACTGAAACGTTAACATCTATATTTGAAGATCCGTCGAGCGGATCAATTAAAACAACATATTTGTTATTATTAGATTTGTCATTACCAGAAATTGTCACAAAATCATCTTCCTCTTCACTGGCAATACCACAAACAATTTGTCTGTTTGTCAAGGTTTCCATAAAGACCTCATTCGCATACACATCTAACTTTTGTTGATCTTCGCCCTGAATATTGGTGTCACCTGCATCGCCTAAAATATCAACTAACCCTGCCTTATTAACTTCGTGGTTTACAACTTTTGATGCTAATCTAATCGAATTCATTAAACGAGAAAGTTCGCCCGATGAATATTTAAAATCCATTTGATTTTCAATTATGAATTCGCCTAAAGTACTGTGTTTTTGCATAGCAATAAATTTGGTTGCTTTATACAGGCAAATATCGTTAAATTTGCCTGAATATATTGGTCAAATATGGAATTTATAATTAGAAGTGGGGAACGATATGATATGAGTTCTGTTTTGAAACTCGTTAATGAATTAGCAGTATTTGAAAAAGAACCAAACGCGGTTAAAATTACTGTCGATGACTTAATAGAAAATGGATTTAACGATAATCCCGCTTTTTTTACGATTGTTGCTGAGTTAGAAGGAGTAATTGTAGGAATGGCGTTATTTTATTATAGGTTTTCAACCTGGGAAGGACCTTCACTTCATTTGGAAGATTTAATTGTTACTGAAAAGTTTAGAGGTAATGGAATTGGAAAAGCGTTATATGATAAAGTTTTGCATTTTGCTTTGCAAAAAGGGGTTAAAAGAGTAGAGTGGGTAGTTTTAGATTGGAATAAGCCGGCCATAGCGTTTTATAAAAGTACAGGTGCTATTATGTTAGAAGATTGGAATATTTGTCAAATAACTAATCAAGATATTGTGAAATATTTAAAAAAGAAATGAAAGTATTCAAATTTGGAGGTGCATCTGTTAAGGATGCTGAGGGTGTAAAAAATGTAGTGCAAGTGTTACAAAAGCTTGGCTTTAGTGATGTTTTGTTGGTAATATCGGCTATGGGTAAAATGACCAATGCTTTTGAAAAAATTACAGATGCCTATTATTACAAAAAGGAAAAATTACATTTTTTAATTGACGAGGTAAGGGCATATCATTATGAAATAGCAACTGACTTATTTGGAGATAAAGAACATCAATTATTTTCTGAAATGGAAGAGTTGTTTAGTGAAATGACTGGTTTTATGATACGTAATAGGTCTAAAGATTATAATTTTGTTTATGACCAAATAGTTAGTATAGCAGAATTTATTTCAACTAAAATAGTAAGTTCTTATTTTAATAAAGTAGGTATTGAAAACACATGGATAAATGTAAAAGAGTTTATAAAAACTAATAATGACTTTAGAGATGCTAAAGTTGATTGGAAATTAACCGAACAACATATTAGGGCTAAGATCATTCCACAAAAGTTATATATAACGCAAGGATTTTTAGCAAGTGATAACGAAGGTAAAACAACCACGCTGGGTAGGGAAGGCTCAGATTATTCAGCAGGAATATTTGCCTATTGTCTAAGTGCTGAAAGTTTAACAATTTGGAAAGACGTTGAAGGTGTTTTAAATGCCGATCCCCGTTATTTTGAAGAAACTCAATTGTTGCAACAAATATCTTATACAGAGGCTATAGAATTAGCATTTTATGGAGCGTCAGTTATACACCCTAAGACTTTACAACCGTTGCAAAAAAAAGAAATTCCTTTATATGTAAAATCATTTAAAGAGCCTCAAAATGAAGGAACTAAAGTTGATAGAGGAAGGCAAATAAAACCTGAAACACCATGTTTTATTGTTAAGAAAGATCAGATCTTATTATCTATTTCATCAATAGATTTTTCATTTATTGTTGAAAGGAATATTAGTGATATATTTGATTTACTTCATAAGCATAAAATGAAGGTTAATTTAATTCAAAATTCTGCAATTAGTTTTTCAGTGTGTATGAATGATGACTTTGATAAATTGGAAAATCTTTTTGAGGAATTAAAAGTTAAATTTAAAATTGATTTTTATAAAGATGTTTCTTTATTTACGATAAGGCATTTTGATGAAAATGCCATTGCTAAAATTGAAAAAAATAATACTATATTATTAAAACAGATAAGTAAAGAAACTGCGCAAATTGTTATACAATAATTTGCCTATATTTGGGAGTTATCTAAAAAATCTAAAATGGGCTTAGTCTCTTCAAAAGAAATTGCCGGTGTAATTGGCCTGGAAAAATATGGATTTTTAGGCACCTTTATGGGTTGGGTAATGTTAAAGTTGTTACGCATTTCCAGGCTTAATAGGATATATGATAAGCATAAAGATAAAGAAGATGTAGCTTTTTTAAATGCCATTTTAGATGAAGTACAAATACAATTTGAAATACCTGAAGCAGATTTAGTAAGAATCCCCAAAGAAGGTTCATTTATTAGTGTTTCAAATCATCCTCTTGGTGGTATAGATGGTATTTTATTATTAAAGTTGCTGGCCGAAAAAAGACCTGACTATAAAATTGTTGCTAATTTTCTATTACATAGAATTGAGCCTTTAAAACCTTATGTAATGCCTGTGAATCCTTTTGAGGATAGAAAGGGTGCAAAATCGAGTGTTACAGGAATAAAAAATGCATTGTTACATTTAAAGAGTGGTTATCCTTTGGGAATCTTTCCTGCAGGGGAGGTCTCTACTTATAAAGATGGAAAGCTCATTGTTGATAAACCATGGGAGGAAGGTGCTATAAAATTAATTTATAAAGCAAAAGTCCCGATCATTCCGATCTATTTTCATGCTAAAAACAGTCGGCTTTTTTACTTTTTATCAAAAATTAGTGATACTCTAAGAACTGCCAAGTTACCTTCTGAGGTTCTTTCTCAAAAAAGTAGGGTGATCAAGGTTAGGATTGGTAAAGCTATCTCAGTTAAAGACCAGGAAGAGTATGAAAACATTGACGATTTTCACGCTTTTATTCGTAAAAAAACATATATGTTAGCGAATCCATTTGAGGTGAGTAATCCTTTAATTAAGACTCCTAGCCTTAAAATACCCAAACAACCTAAAAAGGTTATTCCTCCGGTTTCACAAAATCAAATGATTAAAGAAATTGTGAAGTTGAGAGAAAATGATTCCAGATTATTGGAGAGCCATAATTATGAAGTTTTTTTTGCATTGAGTCATAAAATACCTAATATCTTACGTGAAATAGGTAGATTAAGAGAAGTTACTTTTCGTGAGGTTGGAGAGGGGACTAATAATGCTATTGATCTTGATGAATACGATAATTATTACCATCATATGTTCTTATGGGATAGTAAAACAAATAATGTGGTAGGTGCTTATAGAATGGGATTAGGTTATGACATTTACCAAAAGCACGGCATAAATGGTTTTTACATTAACACCTTATTTAGGTTAGAACCTGAATTATTTAGTATGATGGAACAAACCATTGAAATGGGTCGGGCATTCATTGTAAAGGAATATCAACAGAAACCAATGCCTTTGTTTTTATTGTGGAAAGGTATTGTTCATGTAACCTTACGCTATCCTGAATACAAATACTTAATGGGAGGTGTAAGCATCAGTAATCAGTTTTCTAATTTTTCTAAATCATTGATGATCGAATTTATGAAATCACACTATTACGATCCATATTTAGCCCAATACATACATCCTAAAAAAGAATATAAGGTAAAACTTAACGATGCCGATAAAGATTTTGTATTTGATGCTAGTAAAGCGGACATGGTAAAGTTTGATAAAATCATTGATGAGTTGGAACCGGGTAATTTGAGAATGCCTGTTTTATTGAAAAAATATGTGAAGCAGAATGCAAGATTAGTGGCATTTAATGTTGATCCTAAATTTAATAATGCCATTGATGGGTTGATGTATATCAGAATAGCCGATTTGCCAGATAGTACTGTAAAACCTGTAATGGAAGAGTTCCAGGCTGAATTAGAAAGAAAACTTTTAGAGAATGAACAAACCTCATGAATATATTAAACTACAAAAAAGGCTTATCAATTGATAAGCCTTTTTTGTTAAGTGTAATTATTTATTAAAACCACGGTTTTTTGTTGACTTGATATGTTTGATAGAATTCTTCGTCCGATTTTGTCAAGTAAATAATGCCTTCAATTAAACCGATAACTGGAGGTATCCAAACTAAAAAGGCTCCAATTACTAAACAAACCAGGGCATAACTTACAACTGTTAAACCAAGAAGTATTAAACCTTCTTTTTGATATCCCAAAATAAATTTATGTACACCGAGAGACCCTAGGACAATCGCTAAGATACCTGCTAATATTTTTTTGTTTTCACCCCCAGCTCCGGTCAAACTCTCATATGCTTCTTTTGCACCTTCTTTAAATTCTTTAGCTGTTTCTTTTGCTTCTCCAGCAAATTCTTTAGCTTCTTCTTTTACGTCTTCAAATACTTCTTTAGCATCTTCTTTTAAATCTGATGCTTTTTCACTAGCCTTTTTAGCCGCTTTCTTTGCCGCATCTTTAGCCTCTTCTCCTAAATTTTTATTTTCTTCTGACATAATTTTCTGGTTTTAGTTAATGAACCTAACAAAGCTATAAAAATAATGAATACAAAAGTTTAAGATAGATAGGTTTTCCTTAAAAAATGGTATTTTTGAAATCATTATCAATTTATATGGAAAACAAACCTAAAATTGCGGTTTTTGGCGGAGGAAGCTGGGCAACCGCCATTGTAAAAATGCTCAGTGAAAATTTAGATGAAATAGGATGGTACATGCGAAGTGTATATGTGCTAGAACATATAAAGAGAAATCAACGTAACCCCAATTATCTAAGTTCTGTTGAATTTGAAACAGAGAAGTTAATTTTATCGAATGATATAAATGAAATGGTCGAGTATGCCGACTATTTAATTGTTGCTATTCCATCGGCTTTTTTACAAAAAGAACTTGATAAATTGACAGTGTCTCTTAAAGGTAAAATAATATTTTCGGCCATTAAAGGAATTGTACCGGAGTCAAGTTATATAGTAGGCGAACATTTTCATGAAAAGTATAATATTCCATATAAGGATATAGGTGTAATTACAGGGCCTTGTCATGCCGAAGAGGTTGCACTAGAGCGATTATCGTATTTAACAATTGCCAGCAGAGATGAAATAAAAGCTAAATATATTGCGGATAATTTAGCAAGTAGTTATATTAAAACTAAAACCTCTGATGACATTATTGGAACAGAGTATGCAGCAGTGTTAAAAAATATTTACGCAATAGCGGCTGGAATTGCTCATGGATTAGGGTATGGAGATAATTTTCAATCGGTATTAATGTCTAACTCAATTCGTGAAATGAAACGTTTTATCAAAAAAGTACATAAAATGAAACGCAACATTAACAATACAGCCTATTTGGGGGATTTATTAGTTACAGGTTATTCTGTTTTTAGTAGAAATAGGATGTTCGGAAATATGATTGGTAAAGGCTATACCGTAAAATCAGCTATGCTGGAAATGAGCATGGTTGCGGAAGGTTATTATGCTACGAAAAGTGCTTATGAACTAAATCAAAAAAATGGTGCGCAAACTCCTATAATAGATATAATATACGGAATACTGTACGAAGGGAAAGATCCAAAAAAGCAGTTCGAAATATTAGTTGAGATTATAGATTGATTCTATAGTTTCTGGAGTTGTTTTGAAGCAAAAAGTCCTTCATTTAATAAATTTAAGGCTTTAACCTTATCTTCTGCTGCAATCAATAAAGACATATTATAATTACTTCCACCATAGGAGATCATTCTTATAGAAATGTCTTTTAAACTATTCAATACAGAAGCGCTAATTCCTTTTCCGCTTTGTGAAAAATTTCCTGCCAGGCAAATAATACTCATATTGGTATCATATTCAACCTTGCCAATCGCCTCGAGTTCACCAACTATTTTTTCCAGATGAGTTGCATTATCGATCGTTAACGAAACTGCAACTTCTGAAGTTGTGATCATATCAATGGCTGTTTGGTGTTTTTCAAATACTTCAAAGATATTTTTCAAAAAACCGTATGCCATTAACATTCTATATGATTTAATTTTTATAGCAATAATACCGTCTTTGGCTGCAACCGCCCTTACGCCTGAACTGCTGTTGCAATTTTTTATTATTGTTCCTTTATCATTCGGATTGAAGGTGTTTTTTAATAATACTGGGATATTATTTTTTTGGGCTGGAATAATACTTTGAGGGTGTAAAATTTTAGCGCCAAAATAGGCTAACTCAGCGGCTTCATCGAACGATATTTCATCGACTGAATATGTATTTTCTACATATCTTGGATCATTATTATGCATACCATCTATATCAGTCCAAATTTGAATTTCAGAAGCTTTAATAGCTGCTCCAATTAAAGAAGCCGAGTAATCACTTCCTCCCCTTTTTAAATTATCAATGGCACCCAAATTGTTTTTGCAAATGTATCCTTGGGTTATATAGCTATTATAACTATCATCTTGAATTAAAACTGCTTTTAATTTTGATTCTATTAAAGTCATATCAGGTTCATCATACTCGTCAATAGACATAAAATCCAACGCAGCGATAAGTTTTGAATTTTTACCTAATTCTGTCTGATAAATGTGAAATAAATTCGTTGAGATGATTTCACCTTGGGCCAAGATTGTTTTTTCCGCTGCACCACCATCTTTTGTTAAAGAACGCAAATAATCAAATTTTAATCTAAGGAAATTAAGTGCCTGTGATCGATAATATGCATTAGTATATAATTCAATAATTAATTGATGATAGTTGAGTTCGAGCTCATTAATTATAGATAAAGCTTCCTGTTCTTTACCAACGAATAATAGATCATTGATACAAACTAACGTATTCGTTGTCCCCGTCACTGCAGATAAAACTATAATTTTATCCTGATCATAAGAGTTGACAATTTTTGCCACTTTTTTAATGTTAACAGCATTACCAACCGAGGTTCCACCAAACTTTAAGACTATCATTTAATTGAGATTTTGTGCAAAAATTGTCAAGTTGACCTTTACATGCAATTTTTTAAACTATTTTTACAGATTATAACATTAAGTTTAATTTTAAACATGCGAACAATTCAAGAGGCAGTAACTGCTATTATAAATAAAACCCCTTTTATTGAAGAGGCTCTTTATGATAAATTGATCAATGTCTCATCTTTGGCGAGAATAATTAAGCCCGAAGTTGAAAAAATGTTGAAAAAAGAAATTAAAGATGGTGCTATTATGATGGCGATAAACAGATTGTCACCTTCAAGTGTATTAAAGACACGTAAGAACATAAAAAAGATAGCCCTTTCTTCAGGCGATTTTATTATGAGATCTGACCTATGTGATTATACTTTTAAGAACACACCAACCTTAGTTCAAAGAATCTCGAAACTATTAAATGAAATTGGCACTGAGAATGATAATTTCTTGACTATTTCACAAGGTGTATTTGAAACTAATATTGTAGTTAGCAAGAAGTTAAAAGAAAGGATTGGTAAGATTTTCAAAGATGAAATAACGCTATGGTCCATTACGAATTTAGCTTCTATAACTATAAAATTACCAAAATCAAATATTGAACAGTCAGGTATTTATTATTTTATCTTAAAACAATTGGCCTGGGCAGACATATCTGTGCAGGAGGTTATCTCTACGACGCATGAAATTACCATAGTTGTTAAAGAAACAGATATCAAACAAGCCTTCTCTATTTTAATGGATATGAAACTAGGCTAAAATTAAATAAAGGTATTCGCATTAGCGATCGCTATTTCTAACTCCTTCCTATATTTTTCTATAATTTGAGTATCCCAATTAAAAATTGAAGTAAATTCTTTTAAGATAGTTTCTTTCAGTATTCTTACACTTTCTATGTCAAAGTACATTCTACCGGTCCTTCTAATAAAAAAGTCTAAGGGCGTTTGTACCATTTCATATTGTAAGCAAAACCATAATTCTGCTTTAGCTAATCGAATTTTCGGGTTTATCTCTGTTAACTTTTCGAACTTTTTTAGAATAACGTCCGTTTGTTTACCGTAATTATGAACTAAATAATCTGTATCAATTTTGGAAAATCCTAAGGGTTTTAGCTTTTCAAATATTTTATTTTTATAGGTTAGTACTTCTTTAAAATTTTCAAATTTTCCACCGCTTAAAACTATGTTATGAGTTTCAATTTCTTTAAATTTCTTATCATATTTTTTTTCATACTTTTTACATACCAAATCAACAATTCGTTCCGCCATTTTGCGGTAACCTGTCAATTTACCACCGGCAATAGATATTAATTCTGACTCAGATACGAAAATTTCATCTTTCCTTGAAAGTTCTGAAGCAGATTTTCCTTCTTCATGAATGAGAGGTCTTAGTCCGGCCCAACTTGATTGAATATCTTTTAAACTTAAATTAATGCTTGGAAACATATTATTTATGGCACTTATTAAATACACAGCATCTACAGTATAGACTTCTACATTGTCTTTGTTCTTTTGGTAATTAGTATCAGTAGTACCTGTATAGGTGATTTTCCCTCGAGGAATGGCAAACATCATTCTTCCATCAGGAATATCAAAATAGATGGCTTGTTTAACGGGTAATTTTTCATGTGGGAAGACCAAATGTACGCCTTTGGTTAGATGTAATCTTTTTCCTGTATTTGAATTATTGATTCGTCTTAGATTGTCAACCCAAGGCCCCGTTGCGTTTACCACATATTTCGCTACAATATCATATTTTTCGCCAGTAATTGAATCTATAACTTTTGCACCTCTTACTTTTTCTTCATTATAGAGAAACTCAACAGCTTTACAATAATTTAGGGCCTTTGTATCATAGTTAAGAGCTGTTTTTAACACTTCCAAGGTTAGCCTGGCATCGTCTGTTCTATATTCAGCATAGTACCCTGCCCCTTCCAGAATATTCTGTGGCAGCAATGGCTCAATTTTATGAGCTTCTTCTTTAGTAAGCATTTTACGTTTATCGTCACCTTCAACACTTGCTAAAATGTCATAAATTTTCAGCCCAATAGAAGTTAACCAAGAATTGTATGTTCCGTTTTTAATTAGCGGTAAAACCATTTTTTCTGGGATAACTAAGTGTGGAGCTATATTATGAACTATGACCCGTTCTGAACCGACTTCTTTAACTAGCCAAAAGTCAAATTGTTTTAAATAACGTAAACCACCATGTATTAATTTAGTTGATTTACTGCTAGTGCCTGAAGCGAAATCGTTTTTCTCAATTAATGCAACTTTCATTCCCCTGGAAGATGCATCCAAAGCTATTCCCGCGCCGGTTATCCCGCCACCAATAATTAAAAGATCAAACTCTTCAGACGATAAAATCTTGTTAGTAGCCTCCCTGTTAAAAGCTGAAAAACTATTCATTATCCCAATTCATTGTTCGTTTCACTGCTTTTTTCCACCCTTTGTATAAATTTTCTAACTTTTCTTTACTCATTGTAGGAATGAATTTTTTGTCTATTCTTTTATTAATAAGAATATCTTTTTGGTACCATAAACCAACAGCAATGCCGGCAAGGTAAGCTGCTCCTAGAGATGTAGATTCAATATTTTTTGGTCTTTCAATTTCCGTATTTAAAATATCAGATTGAAATTGCATCAATACATTATTCGCACAAGCACCACCATCAACTTTTAAAGAAGACAATTTAGTTTGACTGTCTTGTTCCATTGCTAGTATAATATCTTTGGTCTGGTAGGCCATAGACTCTAACGTTGCTTTAACCAAGTGGTTTTTGCCGGTATCTCTGGTTAAACCAAAAATAGCACCTCGAGCATACATATCCCAGTAGGGAGCACCAAGTCCGGCAAAAGCTGGAACTATGTAAACTGGATTATCATCACTTATTTGAGAAGCAATTTTTTCACTTTCTTCGGCAGAATTAATTATCTGTAACCCATCTCTAAGCCATTGAATGGCTGCACCAGCAATAAATACACTTCCTTCTAAGGCATAATAGATTTTGTTATCGATTCCCCATGCAATGGTAGTTAATAAACCGTTTTTTGAGAGTTGCATTTGTTCACCCGTATTCATTAATAAAAAGCAACCCGTACCGTAGGTATTTTTGGCCTCTCCTTTGTTGAAACAGGCTTGTCCAAACAATGCAGCCTGTTGATCTCCGGCTATACCGGCTATAGGAATGGTATGGCCTTCAAATTCAAAATCACCAAAATGAAAACTTGAAGGTTTCACTTCTGGTAGTATACTCCTAGGAATATCAAGTTCTTTAAGTAACTTTTCATCCCATTCTAATTTTTTAATATTAAACAACAAGGTACGAGAAGCATTAGAATAATCGGTAGCGTGTACTTTACGGTTTGTTAAATTCCATACTAACCATGTATCAACCGTACCAAACAATAGTTCACCCTTCTCCGCTAGTTTTCTGGCATTTTTTACGTTATCTAATATCCATTTAATTTTAGTTCCTGAAAAATAAGAATCTATAACTAAGCCGGTAGTTTCTCTAACATAATTTTCTAAACCTTTCTTTTTTAATTCTTCACAAATAGGCGCAGTTCTTTTGTCTTGCCAAACAATAGCATTATAAATAGATTCGCCTGTTATTTTATTCCAAACAACAGTTGTTTCACGTTGGTTGGTAATACCTATTCCGGCAATATCGGTAACGTCAATATTATTATTTTGAATAAGATTATTAAAAGTGCCAAGTTGAGAATTTAAGATTTCTTGAGGATCATGTTCAACCCATCCTGATTTCGGAAATAATTGCTCGAATTCTTCTTGTTCTATTCCTATTTGATGCCCCTTTTCATTAAATAAAACTGAGCGAGAGCTCGTTGTTCCTTGGTCTAAAGCAATGATATATTTTTTTGACATTTTATTCGGGTTTATCCTCTGTAACTCCTCTTACAGCGGCAAATATTAGTATAACAATAACTATTAATACAATAAGCCAGTATTTAATATGCATTTCATTATGATACAACATTTTGTATGTAGCAGCTCCTAAAAAACTACCTAAAATTGGACCAAAAATTGGAATTGAGGCATAGTTCCAATCAGAATCACCTTTGCCTTTAATAGGAAGTAAATAATGAGCAATTCGAGGTCCCAGATCTCTTGCCGGATTTATGGCAAAACCAGTTGTGCCTCCTAAAGAAAGTCCAATAGCCATAATTAACAATCCAACAACCAAAGGATTTAATCCTTCAGTAAAATTATTTGTTCCTATAAAAAGTAAACTAAAAATCAAAATCGCAGTAGCGACCATTTCACTTACGAAGTTGTGTATGTAAGATCGTATCGCTGGGACTGTACTAAATACAGCTAATTTGGCTGTTTTGTCTTCTGTTTTTGACCAATGTGGAATATAAAAGATCCATACTAATACGCCTCCGGTAAATGCTCCAAGCACTTGAGCAACCACATATCCAAAGACTTTTTCCCAAGGGAATTCACCGGCAAAAGCAAAGCCTAAAGTCACGGCCGGATTAATGTGAGCCCCACTAATATTCCCAACCGCGTAAATAGCAAAAGTAACTCCTATTCCCCAAGCTACAACTATGGTTAGCCAACCTGTATTTTCTGCTTTGGATTTTTTTAGTACAGCTCCGGCAACAACGCCACCACCAAACAAGATAAGTAAAAATGTTCCTAAAAATTCGGCTAAATAAATTGACATAATATAAATTATTCGTTTATCTGTTCAATTTACAAATTATTATTAATTAAAAAAGGGATTGAATAATCGAGTATGAAAGTATGCGAACTGAAGAAAAAATTAATAATTATTCATCTAAATCTTTTCGGTTCTTCATTCGATAATATATTAAATAAGCGAGAACAACTAAAAGTGCAAAGGGTAGGTAAGTTCCAATGAATACACCAATTTCGTAGCTGCTATCT
>Ga0316192_10002248_pt1 | contig 14166 bp, 11 predicted proteins | sample MerIslwburrow_MG_FD_204931 | JGI IMG/M metagenome (GOLD analysis project Ga0316192, IMG submission 204931) | Coastal sediment microbial communities from Maine, United States - Merrow Island worm burrow | ecosystem: Environmental > Aquatic > Marine > Coastal > Sediment | place: USA: Maine...
ACCCATTCGGCATCCTCTCGAACCCAGATGGCGGCTCGCTTCGAGCCGTCATGGCCCCAGGCCAACCGGCCGTCGTTTCCCATCACGAACGAGGCTTCGTCATCGACTCCCGGATCGGAACGTTTGGTGACGGTCCACGCTCCGTCGCTGAACGTCCAGCGGACATACCCGGCGAATTGGGTGCCGTTCACGTGGTCATCGGCGGCGCTGCGCCCGCCGATCTCGACGGTCGGACCGTCGACCACGATCCAGTCGGCCCACGGCAGGCGAGTGCCGGCGGCGGCGTCGGGCAGGGTCTCGGCCTGCCAGTTGGACCCATTGGGCGACAACAGAGCCCGGGCTCGACGCTCAATCGAACCACCCTCGAACAGCGCCACCATCGAACCATCCGATGCGGCAGCCAACTCCATGAACGCGACACCGCCGGTGTCGTTGGTGTCCCACTCGGTCGACTCGGCTGTTGGGGGCCACGGCGAACGAAGGGGGTCGACATCGAGCGAGGTGTCCGTGGCCGTCGTTGAGGTCGAGCTCAACGGAACTGGCTCGGTGGACGATGGCGACGAGGTGGGCTGCGCCGTCAACGTCGTTTCTTGAGCTGCGTCCCGTTCACTACTGCTCCCGGCGCCGCCACACGACCCGAGGACCACCAGCGACGCGATGAGGAGCGCCAATCGACCAATTCCAAGGTGTGGAGAGCCTGCTGCCAGACGGCGAAGTGGTCGGCGCTCAGTCCCCACAGCGGGCGATCGGCACCTTCGTCTGGCGTCTCGAGGTTGACCGCAGTCGAGAACCTAGGCTTGGATCGCAGCGGCGGACAGGCCTGCAGCCACCCGCGATGGCAACGGCTGGAGCAGGTCGTGTTCGTGGCCCCCAAAGGCCTGGTAGAGATCGACCCCGAGCCCCTTCAGACCCGTCAGGGCCTCGGTCACCGCTGGAAGCGAAGCGTAGGCGGACGACAACGACACCTCAGCCACTGTCGGAACCCCTCGGCCGACGGCTTCGCACAGCAGTGACAGCGCAAGATTGTCGCTGTGGGCGGCCCACCATTTCGTGAGCGTGTTGAGTGTGCAGGGCGACACCACAACCCGCGACCCCGGCGGATCGAAGGTGGGCGTTGTCGGGAACGGCATCTGAGACCGAACCGGCCAACCGGTCATGGCCTCGATGATGGGCCCGACATGGTAATGATCGAGCCAGGCGGCGGCCGTCGGGGTGGCAACGACACTGACCTGCCGACCGGTGTCGAGTTCGAGTTTCAGCCGGAGCAGAGTCTTGCTCGACACGCCCCCGGCGGCCACGATCAGGAACGTTACCCCGTTGTCGTCGACGACCAGATCCGGTCGTCCCGGCGCCCGCTCCAGCTCAAACGGCGGTGGGGTCGGGGTCGGCGTCGGTAGTGGAGTACCCGCCGGGGCGGCGCCTGGGGGCGGCGGCGTAGGTGACGAGGCCATCAGCGGTAGGACGCGGCCTGGATCTCGTACAGTTCCCGGTAGGTGCCGTTGGCGGCCAAGAGTTCCTCGTGGCTGCCGTGTTCGGCGACCTGAGAGCCGTCCAACACCACGATCAGGTCGGCCATACGCACCGTTGAGAAGCGATGTGACACCAGGATCGTGATCCGCCCCGATTCGGCGCTGCTGCCTGCCATTTCGGCGTAGCGCTCGAACAGGGCGTGCTCGGTTTCGGCGTCGAGGGCCGAGGTCGGCTCGTCGAGCACCAGTACCAGCGGGTCGTCACGCATGAAGCCGCGGGCCAGGGCCAACTTCTGCCACTGGCCGTAGGACACCTCGACGCCCTCTTCCCAACTCGGACCCAGTTGGGTGTCGAGCCCGTGGGCCAGGCGGTCGATCACGTCGTCGGCCCCTGATCGCTCGGCCGCGTCACCGACGGCGGCGCGATCATCGATGCGGGGCTCGTCGCCAACACCAACCGAGGTCAGGGCCCGCAGTTCGAAGCGGAAGAAGTCCTGGAAGGCACCGGCCAGGCGGGACCGCCAACCTTCACTTGGCATGTGGGCCAGATCGACGTCATCGACCATGATCCGACCCGAGGTCGGGGCGTACATCTTGGCCAGCAGCTTGACCAACGTGGTCTTGCCCGCCCCGTTCTCACCGACCACGGCCACCACACGGCCCGCAGGCAACGACAGCGAGACATCGTCGAGCACCAGCGTCTCGGTGCCGGGGTAGGCAAAGGAGACGTGCTCGAACTCGATGCCCTCGACGATCCGTTCCGGGACCTCGGCGTCGGCCTGCTCGTCGATCGAAGCGGCGAAGGCCTCCAGCCAGCCGAGACGACGGGATGAATCAACCCAGATACCCCGCAGGAAGCCGAGTTCGGTGACCGCTGCTGCCACGTAGCCCGAGAGCCGACCCCCGGCCGCCAGCACCAGCAGTACCGAGCCGACCGAAGCTTCGAGACCGGAGGCGACGAACACCACCGCTCCCACGTAGGCCAGACCGAAGATGGCCCACGTTCCGGCGCTCCAGGCGGCGCTGGCGAACTGGGTTCGGGCCACCGGCCGGTACCAACGGTCCCAGGCGTCGTTGCGTTGGGTCCGTAGCTCGCTCTGCAGACCGCTGAGGCGGATCTCCTTGGCCGGACCGGCCGAACTGCCGGTCACGAACAGGTGGCGGGCCAGGCGGTTGTTGGCCGAAACCTCTTCCTCCACCCTTCGCTCAACCGCCGGACGCCAGGTGGCGACCCAGACCGTTGGTAGGGCGAACAGACCGAGCAGGATCAACGACGGGTGGATGGTGGCCAGCAGCGCCAGGGTGATGGCGAGGCGGAGCAGCCACCCGACCATGGAGAACAGCGACAGGAACAGATGGTCGAGGGCGAAGACCTGATCCCTCAGTACCGACAGTCGATCGAGGTATTCGGGCCGTTCGTGGTGCTCGACGGTGGCGACCGAGGCCTGGAGGCGGGCCACATGGCTCTCCAGTGCGATGGAGACCTTGTCACGGAAGCGCCGCTCCACCCGTTCGAACACCACCGACATGAACCACATGGCCGAAGCCGAGAAGGCCAGACCAACCGCCGACCAGTAGATTTTGGCCCGGTCGCCGTCAACAACGCCGTCGGCCAGCAGCTTCAGCCACAGCGCCAGCAGGGCGTCGGGCAGGGCCGTGGCCAGCGTCATCGCCAGCGAGACGCTCAGCAGGCGTGGTTCGGCCCGGTAGCCCAGTTTTACCGTCGACCACAGGGCGGGCAGCGTCGGCGGTAGATCGTCAAGCGAGCGTGTCATAGCTGAGCTGCTCCCCACTCTCGTCGAGCTCCACAAACCGTGAGGCCTGGAGTTCGTACATGGTCTGGTAACGACCGACGAGGGCGATCAACTCGTCGTGGGAGCCGTCTTCGATGACCCGACCGTTTTCCACCACCACGATTCGATCGGCCTGGCGCACGGTGGAGAAACGATGGGAGATCAAAATGGAAGTGCAGTGGTTGGTGGCGTCGATGAGCCGGGAGAAGATCTCGGCCTCACCCCGCACGTCGAGCTGGGCCGTTGGTTCATCCAGCAGGATCAAACCTGCCCCCAGGCGAACCCCGCACAGGGCCCGGGCCAGTGCCACCCGCTGCCATTGCCCGCCCGACAGTTCGGTGCCCCCGGGATAGCCCTTGGCCAGGATGGTGTCGAGATCACGCAGGTCGCCCGCTCCGGCGTCGGCCAGCGCGCCGAGGATCACCTCGTCGGGGGCGCCCCGAGGGGCAACGTTGAACCGCAGTGATTTCTCGTAGCGCACAAAGTCCTGGAACACGGCCACGACCTGGCTGCGCCATTGCTCGAGGTCGAGGCCACGCAGGTCGTGGCCGTCGATCTCGATGGCGCCGTTGGTTGGATCGTAGAAACGGCACAACAGCTTGGCCAGCGTGGTCTTGCCTGCGCCGTTCTGGCCGACGATGGCCACCGAGGTACCGGCTTCGATGTGCAGGTCGAGGCCCTCGAACACCGGGGCGGAACCCGTGGGGTAGGTGAAGGCCACGTCGTTGAGGCGAATGCCGTCCTCGGGCATCCCCGCCGCCGGTTCCGAGCCTTGGACCAGGGCGCCGGCTTTGGTCATGGCCGGGCCCAACCGTTCGACCGCCGCGGCCGGGGCCGACGAGGCGTCGAGCGCCCAGGTCAGGCCACCGAAGGCGATGGCGCTGGTGGTGATGGCGGCCACCAGGAAGATGGCCCCCGAGCCCAGATCGATCCGGTTGTTGATCAAGGCATCGGTCAGGCGCCAGAATACCAGTCCGTTGGCCGCGGTGACCACCACCACACTGGACAGCACCGACTGTTCCCGTAGTCGCGTTGCCTGCCATTGCAGCTCGAACAGTTGCTCCCGGCGGCTGACGAAGCGCTCAACGACCCAGTCGGCCAGGCCGAACAGCCGCACCTCCTTGGCTGCGGGGGCATCGACGGCGAGGCGGTAGGCGTAGTCGGCGTGTCGTTGGGCGTCGCGCACCGGTTCGGTGTTGCGGTCCTTCCACACCCCGCTCTCCCGCAGCAGGCGGTGGGTGGCGGCCCAGGCGCCACCGAGCGCGAACGGTGCCCACCAAGTGAAGGCGAACAGCACCAGGGCGGCGGTGATGCCCGAAACCAGTCGTGACAGGCCTTGGGCGATGAACCCGATGGAGATGAACAAGGGAGGACCGGTGATGCCGAGATCGAAGTCCCGGGCCATCGTCAGGTCGTTGGCCAGATCGGCGTTCTCCAGGTGGGCCAGGCCCGGCGGCTCCGTGGTCGTACCCAGCAGCCGGTCGTTCATCCAGCTGGAAGTCTGGCGGCCGAGCAGCATGCCGACGGCGGAATGCAACGGCGCCAGTACCTGCATCAACACGAACGTCACACCCAGCAGGGTCAGCGGAGGGGCGAGATCATTGCCCTGGTCGACGGCTCGGATGACAAAGCCGGTGGCAACGGCGAACACGGTGGGGGCGGTACCGCTGACGAGGAGCAGGGCCCACCAGGTGATGGTCAGTAGTGGCGACGCCCGATACAGCGTGGCGAAGAAGACCACACGTTGGGATTCCCGTAGTCGCTTGATCACGGGCGGGGGTCAGAACTTGTCGAGGCCGAGATCCCGGGCATAATCCGCAGCATAGGGCTCAAGGTCATCGGTGTTCAGCCCGAACCGTTCGAGGCTGTAATCGTGCTTGCCGTGTTTGTGTCTTGGGTGGTCGGCCAGATGCGTGTCCACCCGCTGCTGCAGATCAGGGGGTACCCGCTCCCCGAATGCCTTCAGCACGGCCCGCACGGTGGCTGCGGGGTCGGCGATCAGTTCTGGGTAGAGCACCTGGGCGTTTGGCCGCTGCTCGATCTGCTTGCGGGTCTGGTTGGCCATGTCGGCCATGCGATCGACGAAATGCGGTAGTGGAACCTGGGCTCCCGGGTGGCGTAGCGCCGCACCGACCACCGTCACCAGCGACATGGCCGACGGGATGGCGTTGTGCAGATCACGATGGGTCATGACGTAGCGGGCGTTTGGCAACAGAGCGTCGATGGTGGGGAACAGGCCCATGTAGGTCGGGGCCTTCAATACCCAGAAGCCTCCGGGACGTTGAGACTGCAACATCTGCAGCTGCCAGCGCCACAGCGTCCACGCCTCGCACATCTCCCGGTGTGTTCGCTCCAACAACCAATCGGTGTAGGAGAAGTTGTAGAGCATGAAGTTGAACGAGTGCAGCGTCCGGTCCATGAGCTCCAGGCCTTCGTCGGGGCCCGTTGGCTGGAGGGTGTGAATCGTTCGGAGCTGGGGGATGTTGGTGTTGACGAAGCGCACATAGGCCCGGTACTTGGCTTGACGGATCGCAGGCCGGTGATGGGGGAAGGGGTCGAGGCTCTCCCAACCCTTGAGGGGGCGCGATCCAGGCACCGTCGACAACAGGTTGTAGAGCAGGGTGGTGCCGGTGCGGGGCATGCCGGTGATGATGATGGGCCGCACCAGCTTCTCATCGCGGATCTCAGGGTTGTCGCTGATGTGACGGACGATTTGCAGCCGGGTGGTGAGGAGTCGGCTGAGTATGGTCGGCCATGCAATCAGCCCCATCGTGGTCAGGGTCGGATCGTCCCTCAGCGGCTGAAGCAGCTCCTCCAACGGCTCGGCCACCTGGCCAGGGCCGAAGTCACTCAGACCGGTCGACTTGACCGCCCGGGCCATCAGCTCCTCGGGCTCGGGGTAGCGGCGATGAGCCAGTCCTCGGAGGGGCTGGGTCGTGCGGGCAAGTGCTCGCATATGAACTGGGGGGTACCCGGGGGGAATGTTCTCTCCCATAAACGCCTTACATCTGTAGCCTGACCCGACACCATCACTTTTGGCAGGTTGTCCACTGAGGAGCATTGGCCATGATGGCTTCGCTTGTTGCATCGATCCCGAGTCCTTCGAGTAGTGCCATCTCGCTAGGGCCGATTGACCTGCGAGCCTACGGCTTCCTAATCGCGTTGGGTGTACTGGCCGGTGTTTGGCTGTCGAGCCGACGCCTTGCCGAGGACGGGCTCGACCCCGAGATCATTCCCAACATGGCGCTGTGGGTACTACCTGCCGCCATCGTCGGGGCCCGGGCCTACTTCGTGTTCACCAACTGGGGCCGCTTCTCCGACGACCTTGCCGCCGGCTTCCGCCTGTGGGAAGGCGGTCTGGGCATTCCGGGCGGGGTGGCCCTCGGGGCCGCCGTCGGGGTGTGGAAGCTCAAACGGGACGAGATCCCGCTGGCGCCGGTTTTCACCGCCGTGGCCCTGGGTCTGCCTCTTGGCCAGATCATCGGTCGCTGGGGTAACTGGTTCAACCAGGAGCTCTACGGAACACCGACTGACCTCCCGTGGGGTCTGGAGATCGACGCCGCCCACCGCCTCAGCGCCTTTGCCGAGTTCGAACTGTTCCACCCGACCTTCGCCTACGAGATCCTCTGGAATATTGGTCTGCTCGGTGCCCTGCTGTGGATCGACCGCAAGCGGGTATTGAGGCCGGGAGCGTTGTTCGCGGTGTACCTCATCGGCTACGGCATCGGTCGCATCCTGATCGAACTACTCCGTACCGACCCCGTCAATGAGCTGTTCGGTATCCGACTGCACATCTGGGCCATGATCGTCTTCATTGCGCTCGCCGCCAGCTACATCTGGCGGGTCGGTTTGGAACCGTCGAAGGACGATGGTGCCGAGGTCGGCGACGGTGAGGAGGCCGAAGCCGAATCCACGGTTGAGGAGGTCGACGCTGAGGACACCTCCGATGACTCCGACGCTGACGTCGACGTCGACGTCGACGTCGCCGATCAGGACAAGAAGAAGTCCAAGGCGTAGAAGGCCGACCCCCTCGCCGACTAGACGCCCGGTGACTAGACGCCTGCCGGTTCGAGGCCACCGCTTTCGCTGAGCTCTACCGAGCAACTGTGTTCGGTTTCATCGGCCATCAGGCGGGAGCCCGTGTTGGTAGGCCCACAGCGCCAGCTCCACCCGGTTTCGGGCTTCGAGTTTGGTCATGATGGTCGACAGATGAGCCTTCGTAGTGCCGAGGGAGATGTGTAGCTTGCGGGCAATCTCCTGGTTGGTCAGTCCTCCGGCCACGGCCTGCAGCACTTCGATCTCTCGCTTGGTCAGTCCGAGTTTCTCCGCTTCCCCCTTGGGAATCGGCGCCTTCAGTGAGGCTTGTTCCAGTAACCGTCGGGTCAGTGCCGGCGAGATCATGCTGCCACCGCCCGCACCGCCTCGATGAGCAGGTGGTGCCCGGCGTTCTTCAGCAGAAACCCGGTAGCGCCGGCCTGTAGGGCGCCGTAGAGGTAGTCGTCGGTGTCGAAGGTGGTGACGATCACCACCTTGACGTCGGCCGTCTCGTCTTCGCCGGTGATGGCGGCCGTGGCTTCGATGCCGTTGAGACCCGGGATTCGAACATCCAGCAGACAGACATCCCGATGGCAGCGCTGAGTCAGGGCCAGTGCTTCGTTCCCGTTCCCGCCTCGGCCACCACCTCGATGTCGTCGGTTGCTTCCAGGATGAGGCGGAAGCCGACACGAACCAGCTCCTGATCATCGGCGATCAGTACCCGAATACTCATGAATGGGCGTTGCCGGTCGAGGCTGTGCGGCCGAGGTCCGGGGCGGTTCGAAGCTGTTGGTCGAGGGGAACGGCAACGCCCATCAGCCACCCTCCGCCTTCGCGGGGCCTGGCCTCAAAGGTCCCGCCCAACGCCGTGACCCGCTCCTTCATACCAAGAAGTCCGAATCCATGCTGCCGATCGCTGCGGATGGCAAGGCCGTCGTTTATCACTTCGAGATGAGCGGTGGTGGGGTCGAACGTCAACGAAACGGTGACGTCGACGGCGTGACGGCGGGCGTTCGTCACCCCCTCTTGAGCCAGGCGAAACAGTGTTCCGGCCACCGCTGTCAGAAGGTCAGACAGGCGGTCGGCCCCGAGCACCCGTACCGGTGGTCGACCGTTGGGATCATCGAGTAGCGCCAGGTCGACGGGGGGACCGGAGCGGGTAGGCATCGTCGTCGTGGCGAAGGATGCCAACCACGCGGCGCATCTCATCGATTGCGGTCCCCGCCGTTGCTTCGATGGCTTCCAGGGCCTGGCGGGCGGCTTCGGGGCGGGATTCCATGACGAAACGCCCGGCCTGGGCCTGCACGGCGATGGCCGACACATGCTGGGCCACGGTGTCATGGAGGTCGCGGGCCAGGTTGTGGCGTTCGGCCAGCCGCAGATGGCGACGCTGTTCTTCGACGAGCGTGGCCCGGTAGCGGGCGACGAGGGTGATGGCTGGCCACGGCAGCTGACCGACCAGACTCTCCGGCCCCTGCTCTGATTCGCTGAGCAGACCACCGACGACCAGGAAGGCGGGAACCAGGAGCGCTCCGAGCACCACTCGACGGGGAGTGGCCCAGCGGCCAACGGCGTAGGCCAGGATCACGCCACCGGCGATCTGCCCGTAGGCCACATTGATGAACCCACCGGTGTAGGCGGCATAAGAGGCACCAAAGTCGTGACTGGTCAGCAGATCTGGTCCGGTGGGCGGGGTGAGATCGGGGATGGGAGGGAAGCCGTCTCTCGTCGCTGATGCGACCAGGACCACCGGACCGGTTTGGTCGTCGGAACCATTGTTGCCCGACGAACCCAGATCGAGTTGCCCTGAGCCCGGCAGACCAACAAGATTTTCGCCAAGCAGGGCCCGAAGGCCCTCGGTGACCTTGGCGTCAATCGAGCCGCCATGGTCACCCTCGTAGGCCTCGACCCTGACCCCTTTGTCCTCCAGGAACGCCACCTCGTCGGGGTTGAGATGCCCGACCATGTCGTCGATCGTGCCGTAGACGTAGATCACGTTGGAGAGGTCGGTGTCGGCCAGCCGTTCGGTGTAGCGGTGCTGAGCAACCGAGGCGGCCAGACGAGCCATGTTGACATCGCCCTCAGGCGTTCCCGCTCCCATACCGCCCTCACCTTCACCATCGAAGATGATCTCGGTGCCGTCGATGAAGGCCGCGGTCCGCCCGGCGGCGAAGATCTGCCAGAATTCCGTTTGCAGGTTGAGGCGACCGACCATGATGAGGTCGCCGTCGGCGGTGTTGCCCTGGGTGGCGAGGAGTTCCTGAGTCAGGAAGGCACCAACGGAGATCCCCAGTACATAGACCTGCTTGCCCTGGTCCTTGAGGTGGTCGACCGTGGTGCCGAGCATGGCGACCGTGCCTGCCGTTGCGTCCTCCGCCTGTTCGAAACTCAGCTCCTGGCTGAGAAACCGTTTGGGGTCGAGGGTTTGGGCCTGGTGGACGTTGACGACGTAGCGGTCGTCGAGGTTGACGTCGACCAGGATCGTTGCCAATTCGAGGTTGTCGAGTTCGATCAGCGGCCCGCCTTGGGCGGCGACGATGACGGTGTCCGCCGCCGGGTTGCCGAACGACTTGAACTGGGCGTGCTCGCCGTCGCTTCCGGTGATGGTGCCCCGGAACGGGTTCCGGCCGTCGGTCGCTCGCCCAGAGCGGTGGCATCGGACTCGGTGACCCTTGAGATGTCGCCTTTGGCTGTCGGGCCGTCGTCGTCATCGCTGCACGCTGCTACCACCACGGCCAGTACCACCAGGGCGAGGAGGAGCGGTCGGGCACGCAGGAGCATGGGAATACCTCGGAGGAGTGGTCGGGCTAGCCTCCATGGTGGTAGGGCAGCCGGTCTGTGCCTATTGGCCGATCGGTCGCTTCGCATCAGCCGAATGGCCGAGAGACCGGGGCACCGGAGCCGGCTCAGGGTGCCCCGGTTCGGCAAACGGTGAGTGTGGACCCTGCTGCTCAGGCGTCCAGAGCTTCCAGCACCACCAGAACGGCGCCGTTGTCGACCTGATCGCCGACGGCGCACCGGACCTCGGCCACCATCGACGCTTCGGGCGCGGTAACCGTGTGTTCCATCTTCATGGCCTCCATGACCACCAGGGTCTGACCGGCCTCAACCTGGTCACCAATCTCGATGGCCACCACTCGTATCGCTCCTGGCATCGGAGCCAACTGACCACCGGCCACCGACTCACCCCCAGGATCGGGGAACGGTGACAGTTCCATGGCATCGAGGCGTCCACCGGGACCCTGTACGTGCCAGCGATCGCCGCTGCTGACGACGGTGTAAGTGGAACGCACACCGTCGACCGTGGCCTCCAAGCCCTGGTCCCAACGTCGTCCCATCGTGGCGAGGACCGAAGTATCGTCGTCGCCGATCGTAACCTCGAACGAGCCGCCCCGATGGGAGCGGTGGGACACCGTCACGTCCTGGCCGCCGACGGTGAGAAGGAGTTCTTCCGCAGGCATCACCGAGTTGCGGAATCCCGAACGCATGAAGGCCAGTTGTCCAGCCCGGTCCCGATTCTGGGCCTGACGGTAGAGCACCAACGCCGACAGCAATGATGAATCATGGTCGTTGGACGCCGCGGGGGCGATGTCGACCCGCCCGATGAAGTCGGTGGTGGTGTTGCCGGAGAGGAACTCGTCGTGGCGCAGGGTCGACACCAGGAAATCACGATTGGTGACAACCCCGGCAATCGTCATCCGCTCCAGGGCCAGCGCCAGCTTGAGCGCCGCCTCCCGGCGGGTGGGGGCGTGGGCGATGACCTTGGCCAGCATCGGGTCGAAATCTACCCCGACGACCGAACCGGTTTCCACGCCTGAGTCGAGCCGGATCGCTGGTGCCGCGGCGACGCCGAAGGCGCTGAGGGCGCCGGTGGCGGGCAGGAACCCGGCCGACACGTCCTCGGCGTAGAGACGGGCCTCGATGGCGTGACCGTTCACGCCGAGATCGTCCTGGGTGAAGGCCAGGACCTCGCCCGAGGCCACCAGGATCTGTTGGCGCACGAGGTCCAGTCCCGTGACCTCCTCGGTCACCGGGTGCTCAACCTGGAGGCGGGTGTTGACCTCAAGGAAGTAGAAGCTCTGATCCCCGCCCACCGGACCGTCGACCAGGAACTCGACGGTGCCCGCGCTGTAGTAGTCGATGGCCCGGGCCGCGGCGGCTGCCGCGCCGCCCATGATGGCCCGCAGTTCATCGGTGGTCCCTGGGCTTGGGGCTTCCTCGATGATCTTCTGGTGGCGCCGCTGGATGGAGCACTCCCGCTCCATGCAGTGCACCAGGTTGCCGTGTTGGTCGCCCAACACCTGGATCTCAACGTGACGGGACGCCGTCAGGTACTTCTCCAGGAAGACGGTGCCGTTTCCGAACGATGACTCGGCCTCCCGTTGAGCCCCGGCCACGGCCTCGCTGAGCCCGGCTGGGTCCTCCACCACCCGCATGCCCTTGCCGCCGCCACCGGCCGCCGCCTTGACCAGCACCGGGTAGCCGATCTCCTCTGCGGCGGAGGCCAGGTCGGTGCTGCCGTCGATCTCGATCGAGGGCAGGGTCGGAACCCCGGCCTCGATCATCAGCTTCTTGGCCGCCAACTTGTCGCCCATGGCGGCAATGGCCGCCGGGGGTGGCCCAATCCAGATCAGTCCGGCGTCGATCACTGCTTGGGCGAACCCGGCGTTCTCCGACAGGAAGCCGTAGCCGGGGTGGATCGAATCGGCCCCCGAACGTTTGGCCGCGGCCAGGATCTTAGCCTGGTCGAGGTAGCTCTCGGCCGCGCTGAAACCCCCCAGGGCCACGGCCTGGTCGGCGTCGGCCACGAACGGGGCCTCGGCGTCTCCTTCGGAGAACACCGCCACCGTGTCGAGGCCCATGGCCTGGGCCGTTCTGAACACCCGCCGGGCGATTTCACCCCGGTTGGCCACCAACACTCGATTACATCCGGAAGACACCGAAACCCTCCGCTCCCTTGACTTCATTGTTGTGACACACCGATAGCGACAGTCCGAGCACGTCGCGGGTGTCGCGAGGGTCGATGATGCCGTCGTCGGCGACGCGACCGGTGGCGTGCAGGGCCAACGATCCCAGCTCGTGGTAGTGCTCGACCGATTCGGTGATCTTGCGATCGGTTTCCTCGTCGAACTCCAAGCCCTTGCGGGCGGCCTGGGCCCGTCGCACCAGCGACATGACCCCGGCGATCTGCTTGGGGCCCATGATGGCGATCTTGGCCGTCGGCCACAGGTAGGTGAACCGGGTGTTGAAGCCCCGCCCCGACATGCCATAGTTGCCTGCCCCGTAGCTGGAGCCGAGGATGACGGTCAGATGGGGGACCATCGAGTTCGATACGGCGTTGATCATCTTCGAGCCGTTCTTGACGATGCCGCCGTGCTCGAAGTCCTTGCCAACCATGTAGCCGGTGATGTTCTGCAGGAACACCAGCGGGATGTCCTGTTGGTTGCACAGTTGGATGAACTGGGCCGCCTTCTCCGAACTCTCGGAGAACAGCGGTCCGTTGTTGCCCAGTATCCCGACGGGGTAGCCGTGGATCCAGGCCCAACCACAGATCAGGGTCGGGCCGTAGCGGGCCTTGAACTCCTCGAACTCCGAACCGTCGACGATGCGGGCAATCACCTCCCGCACGTCGATCAGGGCGTAGAGGTCGCGGGGCATCATCCCCAGCAACTCCTCTTGATCGTAGTGGGGCTCCACCGAAGCCCGATTGGGCCCGTAGCCCCGCTTGCGGTGGTTGAGATGGGCCACCACCTCCCGGCAGATCCGCAGGGCGTCGAGCTCGTCCTCGGCCAGGTAGTCGGCCAGGCCCGAGGTCTCGGCGTGCATCTGGGCCCCGCCCAGGGTCTCGTCGTCCGACACCTCGCCGGTGGCCATCTGTACCAGGGGTGGGCCGCCCAGGAACACCTTGGAGCGCTCCTTGATGAAGATGTTGTAGTCGCTCATGCCCGGCTGGTAGGCGCCGCCGGCGGTTGAGGAGCCGAACACGACGGCGATGGAGGGGATGCCCATCTTGGACAGCTCGGTCACGTCGTAGAACAGGCGCCCAGATTCGCCGAAGTGGGTGAGCTGCTCCCGCATCTGACGCTCGGGGTCGTCGTTGCCCCGCAGGTCGCCACCGGCAGATTCCACGAACTGCACATAGGGCAGCCGGTTCTCCCGACAGATCTCGATGGCCCGCATCAGTTTCTTGCCCGCGAAGGCGGTCATGGCCCCACCGAGCACGGTGGGGTCGTTGCCTTCGATCAGGCATTCAACGCCAGAGATGACGCCGATACCCATGACGAGGCCGGCACCGACGGTGTAGTTGGAGCAGTAGGCGGCCAGGGGGCTGATCTCGTAGAACGGTGAACCAGGGTCGAGCACGGCGGCGATGCGCTCCCGCACCGGCAGCTTGCCGCGGCCGCGGAGCCGCTCCATGGCCTTGGGCCCGCCACCGGCCGCCGCCTCATGGTGAAGCTGGTCGATGATCTCGACCTGTTCCAACATGTCGGCCCGGTTCTTGGTGAAATCCCCACCGGAAGTGTCAATCGTCGATCGAAGCATCGCCACGGTGCTGGTATAGACGATGAGGGCCACCAATGGCGAGATGGCAGGCCGAGGATCTGCGAACAAGCCGATTTCCCGACTACCTTCGCGGCCATGTCTGGCTCGCAGCGCGCCCCTATCCGAATCGCCAACTGCTCCGGGTTCTACGGTGACCGGGTGGAGGCGGCCCGGGAGATGGTCGACGGTGGCACCATCGACGCCCTCACCGGCGATTGGCTGGCCGAACTGACCATGCTGATCCTGTCGCGCACCCAGGCCCGGCGACCCGGAGGGGGCTACGCCCGCACCTTCGTGACCCAGATGGAGCACGTCATGGGCACCGC
>Ga0316192_10002249_pt1 | contig 14165 bp, 10 predicted proteins | sample MerIslwburrow_MG_FD_204931 | JGI IMG/M metagenome (GOLD analysis project Ga0316192, IMG submission 204931) | Coastal sediment microbial communities from Maine, United States - Merrow Island worm burrow | ecosystem: Environmental > Aquatic > Marine > Coastal > Sediment | place: USA: Maine...
TTGATGATTCGCCAAGATCAGCATCCGTTATGACCATAGAAGAATGTAAACTCGCAATTATATCAAAGTCTGCGTTTGACGAATGCCTCGAAGCAAATCCTCAAATTGCACTACGCGTCATTCGGGGATTATCAGGCCGATTACGGGATTTAACTGAAAATGTTAAGAGCCTGGCTTTGATGGATGTCTATGGTAGAGTTGCACGAACATTGCTTGATTTGGCGGAGGAAGACAATGGCGAGCAAATTATTCGCCAGCGACTCACTCAGCGTGATATTGCGAATATGGTTGGTGCTTCCAGGGAAATGGTGAGTAGAATACTGAAAGATCTTAGTGTTGGTGGTTATATTACAATTAGGAACAAAACCATTACAATACATGATAAATTACCGCATGCGTGGTAACAAAATAACAAAATAAAAATGTGGGTTCTTCGGAAACACTTTCACGCTATTGTTTGGTTGTTTAATTTAAACAACATTTCATCCGTATCTATACTTTTCTAAACCCGGTTTTAACATATTGGTTACTGTTAATCAAAGAAAAAAGAGCTCGCATGACTTTAAAGGATTTGATTTTCAAACTTGGCTTGAGCATATAAAAGAATCGCGCTCAGCAGAAGAAATCAAATTACTTAAAGATGTGTATTCACTAATGGCTGGAGTTGTTGAACACCAGCAACATATCTTTGGTGAATCTGAGCTTGTCCGTGCATTATTGACGGCAGAAATTCTCGCCGATTTACATGTGGACACAGAAAGTCTGTTAGCAGTGATGTTATATGGGGTATTACAGGTATCGGCTACTAACATGGCTGATATTGAATCACGTTATGGAAATAATGTTGCGCAACTAGTTCGTAGCGTGCAAAAAATGCAACTTATCGATTCCTACCATATTCATAATTTAGAATCTTATAACGACAAGCAACATCTTGAAGGTGTCAGAAAACTATTATTAGCCTTAGCTGAAGATGTACGCGTTGTCCTTATTAAACTGGCTGAGCGAGTCCACATTATGCGTATATTGGGTCGAGTGTCAGAAGATATACGCCACCAAATTGCCACCGAAACACGAGAAATATTTGCACCTTTGGCGAGTAGGCTGGGAGTCTGGCAACTAAAATGGGAGCTGGAAGATTTGGCCTTTCGTTATTTGGAACCTCAGGCATATATGCAAGTTGCCAGTATGTTGGATGGGCGGCGCATCGATCGAGAAAAATACATAAAAAACGTTACCAAGGTATTGAACGATGAGCTTGAGAAGGTTGGAATTCAAGCTGAAGTGAGCGGCAGGCCCAAGCATATCTATAGTATATGGCGAAAAATGCAAAATAAAGCGGTTGGCTTTGATTCGGTTTATGATGTTCGTGCTACCAGGGTATTGGTTAATAATATATCTGAATGCTATACGGCTTTGGGCGTTGTCCATAATTGCTGGCGTCCAATAAAAAGTGAATTTGACGACTATATCGCTTCACCAAAGGGAAATAACTACCAGTCGTTACATACAGCGGTTATTGGCCCAGAAGATAAAATTGTCGAGGTTCAAATTCGGACACATGATATGCATTATTACTGCGAATATGGAGTAGCTGCGCATTGGGGATATAAGGAGGGTGGCAAACAGGATACAAAGTATACCGAACAGATATCGGTGTTACGTCAACTATTAGAGTTAAATGAAACTGGAGAGGAAAGTGGCGATTTTCTCGACCGGATAAAATCTGATATATTTGAAGATCGGGTATATACCTTAACACCCAATGGAAAGGTCATTGATTTACCAAGAGGTGCTACGCCATTGGATTTTGCTTACCATATTCATACGGATGTCGGGAATCACTACAGAGGGGCAAAAGTGGATGGAAAAATAGTGACTCTTGGTTATCAGCTCAAAAATGGGCAGAAAGTGGAAATACTGACTTCCAAACACAGCTCTCCCAGTCGAGATTGGTTAAATCCACATCGAGGATTTACGACTAGTTCACGCACAAGAGCCAAAGTCAGGTCTTGGTTTAAGAAGCTTGATTATGATAAAAACGTGGAAGCAGGTCACTCAATACTAGACCGCGAATTTGGACGTTTAGGGGTCCATGGTCAGAATCATGAAGCCTTGGCCACGCGCTTTAAGTATAAAAAGCTCGACGATTTTTATGCAGCGGTAGGTAGTAGCGATATTTCTACGGCGCAACTTGCCAATGCTGTTCAGGAAATTATACTTCCGCAGAAAAGTGATTTTCGAAAACCAATGGATGTATTAAAGCGGCATCCAAAATCATCAGAAACTTCGGGACTTGATAATATTCAAATTATGGGCGTTGGAAATTTGATGACCCATATGGCTCGCTGTTGCAAACCGGTTCCTTATGACGCAATCACCGGATTTATTACGCGAGGGAGAGGAGTGACCGTGCATAAAAGAGACTGTTCTAATGTATTGCGTTTGGCTGCAAAAGAAGGAAATCGATTAATTGAAGTAGCCTGGGGCAACGCTGGAACTTCCACCTATCCTGCCAATATCTATGTTTCTGCATTTGACCGGCAAGGTTTACTGAATGATATTACTCAGATATTGTCGAATAACCACTTGAACGTCGTGGCAGTAAACACTAAAACGGATAACACCTCTTATTCGGCGGAAATGAATTTTTCCGTAGAAGTGACTGATGTCGATCAATTGGGCCGAGCTTTGATTAAAATCGAACAGTTACCAAATGTTTACCAGGTGACAAGAAAATCCAGTTAAGCGCTACTAAATTTTGCAAGAATTCTAGAAAGCACTTAGTGTAGGTCACTACACTGAATAAATGGGAAACTATTTCGGGGTATAGCGGTCAGGTTTTATAAGTTCAGTTTTCCAATTCAAAAAAGTAGGTTACAATTGTCACTTGGACAGCAATTTGATTACTTGGTACCCGTAGAATTGCTGGTAATATGTTCTAATAAGCTTTATTCTCGGACCCGAAGGGTTGGTCCAGACTTTTTGCTCATAATTCATTATAATAAGAATAATTTAATGAGAAATCGATTTCCTGAAGTATTTGATGGGACCTTAATTGACTAAAAATAAAAATGTTGTATTTTGGCAAATTTAGTTTAAATTCATGTGTTTATTAACTATATTGTGTAGGTAAATGGCGAGAAAATCGAGTTTTACAAATGAAGAATTATTAACTTGTGGTAGGGGGGAGTTATTTGGGCCTGGTAATGCTCAATTGCCTTTACCACCAATGTTAATGTTGGATAGAATCGTTTCCATATCAGAAAGTGGCGGTCAGCACGGCAAAGGTGAAATTATAGCCGAGCTTGATATAAACCCTGATCTTTGGTTTTTTGCCTGTCATTTTGAAGGTGATCCAGTAATGCCAGGTTGTTTAGGTGTTGATGCGATGTGGCAACTTGTTGGATTCTATCTCGGTTGGTTGGGTGGGCCAGGAAAAGGGCGCGCCTTGGGTGCTGGAGAGGTCAAGTTTTCAGGGCAGGTGACTCCTGCCAATAAATTAGTGACATACCGTATCGGTATAAAGCGAGTTATTATGCGAAGCTTGGTCATGGGTATTGCCGATGCAGTGATGGAAACAGATGGGCGAGTAATCTATGCAGCAAAAGATTTACGCGTTGGATTGTTTACATCTACTGAAAATTTCTGAAGGAAAATATAGTTTGAAAAGAGTAGTCATAACAGGCATGGGAATTGTTTCTAGTTTAGGGAACAATAAAAAAGAAGTTGCAGATGCTTTAAAAAATTGTCGGTCAGGTATATCTTATAGCCAAGAGTATGCTGATCTCGGATTTCGCAGTCATGTGCATGGCGCCATCGACGTCGATATTGAAGCACACATTGATCGTAAATTAAGGCGATTTATGGGGAGTGCAGCAGCGTATAACTACATTGCAATGCAAGAGGCTATTGAAGATTCGGGACTCACTGAATCCCAAATATCCAATATACGAACTGGTTTGATCACAGGTTCTGGTGGCGCATCCAATGAAAATGTTGTCGCAGCTGCCGATATTTTGCGCACAAGAGGACTACGTAAAGTAGGCCCTTATATGGTTCCACGGACAATGAGTAGTACGACATCTGCGTGTTTAGCGACAGCTTTTAAAATCAAGGGTGTGTCGTATTCCATTAGTTCAGCTTGTTCCACCAGTGCCCATTGCGTTGGTAATGCAGTCGAGCTTATACAAATGGGTAAGCAAGATGTGATGTTTGCAGGTGGCGGAGAAGAAGTGCATTGGTCTTTGTCCGTACTTTTTGATGCAATGGGAGCTCTTTCTTCAAAATATAACGAAACACCTGAAAAAGCAGCTAGAGCATATGATGCAGCCAGAGATGGTTTTGTAATATCCGGTGGTGGTGGTCTTCTTGTACTTGAAGATATGGATCATGCCATAAAACGTAATGCACATATTTATGCTGAAGTAGTCGGTTATGGCGCAACATCTGATGGGCATGACATGGTACAACCGTCAGGAGAAGGTGCTGTAAGATGTATGCAGCAGGCGATGTCCACAATTGACCAGAAAATTGACTATATTAACGCTCATGGAACTAGCACCCCTGTTGGTGATGTTCGTGAATTAAGCGCGATAAAAGAAGTCTTTGGTAATGATATTCCACCAATTAGCTCCACTAAATCATTGTCTGGGCATGCATTAGGTGCGGCCGGCGCCAATGAAGCGATTTATAGTTTATTGATGATGCAGGAGAGATTTATTACGGAATCCGCTAATGTAGAAGAATTAGATAAGGAAGCGGAAGGTTTTCCTATAGTTCGAAGTAGAATGGACGATATTAATCTTAACATAATAATGTCAAATAGCTTCGGGTTTGGTGGTACAAACGCGTGCTTAATATTTAAAAGGTTAGATTAATAATGAATGATTTCTCCGTCAATTTAGGTCGAGCAAAGGGTAGGAGAACATTAGATAAAGTAGAAGGATTTACCACCGTAATTGGTGAAGATACAGAATTTATGGGCAGTATCCGTGGTAAAGGAAGTTGTATCGTACACGGCCGAGTGGAAGCCGATTGTGATATTGAAGGTGCCCTGGTGCTTGGTGCAACTGGCCATTGGGTAGGCAATATTACCGCAGGATGCGTCTTAATCGCTGGATCAGTAGATGGAAATGTAACCTCTTCAGGTAAAATGGAAATTGTGTCAACCGCCCGCATCAACGGCAAGATTGAAAGTTCTGTATTGGCTATCGCCGAGGGTGCTATCCATGAAGGCGAAATCAGAATGTCTAGCTCTAATGAAGTCACCCGATTTAAGGATCGTCGAGCTTCACGCTTATTAGAATAATTATAAATCTGTATCGCTCAGTATTATTCCCCGCGTAAACCATCGTCCATTACATTCCTCTTTTTCATTTACTTAACTATAATAAACAAGGCAAATCTCTATAAGTAAATGAATGCAAAGGTATTATTTCCTTTGTGCCGGCATTCTCTTTGTTCAGCTTATATTCAGTTACGTATCTATATAATGAAATCTAGATTAAGGTCTTGACCGCGATCAACATACCGTAAGGCTATGAAAACTCTGCAACGGGTCAAACCGATTAATCTAGGTTAAACCACAATTACGTAAATGGAGAATCACTATGAAAATCGTAAATACAAGTGTCATGATTTTATTAACCTTTTTTGCAATGTCTGCCCAGGCTGATATAAGCTTGGCAAAGAAGAGTGGGTGTCTCGCTTGTCACACAGTGGATAAAAAAATAGTCGGCCCTGCATGGAAAGACGTGGCTAAACGATACGCTGGACAAAAAGAAGCACGTTCCGAATTAATCAAAAAGGTAAAATTGGGCGGTAAAGGAAATTGGACAGAAATAACCAAAGGTGCTCCCATGCCGCCATATTCGCCAAGGGTGAGTGACCAAGATATAGAAATCCTAGTCGATTTTGTCTTAGCACTACCCCATTAGATTACAACGGTTATTGTCAAAAACCAACTGGAAAGTACAAATGAGGATATTGGTTGTCGAAGATGAAGAATCCCTTCGAATACAATTAGAAACGAGTCTTACCAAAGATGGATTCGTTGTTGATCTAGCCAAGGATGGCGAGGAAGGTTTGTATTTTGGAAATGAATATCCTATAGATATCGCAATAATTGATTTGGGACTACCTAAATTATCCGGAATTGAAGTTATTACTCAATTGCGTGCCAATAAAAAACAGTTCCCCATATTGATTTTAACCGCACATGGACGATGGCAAGATAAAGTTGAAGGGCTTTCCGTGGGTGCAGATGATTATTTAGTTAAACCATTTCAAATGGAAGAGTTATCAGCACGCATAAATGCACTCATTCGGCGTTCGAAAGGTTGGTCTCAACCAAATCTGGAGTGCGGTCCAATTAACCTCAATTTGACCTCAAAAGAGGTGTTGGTCAATGAAATTGAGATTGAATTAACGGCATTTGAATTTAGGGTGCTGGAATATTTAATGTTGCACGCTGGGGATGTCGTATCAAAATCAGAATTAACAGAACATATTTATAGTGACGATAACGACAGGGATAGTAATGTCATTGAAGTGTTTATAAGACGCTTACGAAAAAAACTTGATCCTCTTGATACCCTAAAACCAATCGAGACCCTCCGAGGCAAAGGTTATCGTTTGGCAGCAAAGAAAAATAATCAAAAGGAATAACTAATGCTGTCGCTCAATGCACGCGTATCTATAACGGCCAGTATCGTGTTAACGAGTTTCTTTGGCTTAGCAGGAACAGCCTTAGACAATAACTATCGGTCAAACACTACAAGTAATCTCCAGCAACAGTTGTTAAATAACATTGTAACTTTAATAGCAGCTACAGAATTGGATGAACAGGGAAATGTTTATATCCCTGACGCCTTATCCATTGCAAGAAATTATGTCATAACACCACAATATTATGCGCGTGTAGCAAGCAATAGCGGTGATTGGGAATGGCGATCCCCACTGGCTAAAGAGTTAAAATTAGAATTTTTAGATGTGTTACAGCGTAACCAACATCGTTTCGAGAAACGCCTAAAATTCGATAATACGTATTTTGCAATGTATAGTATGGGTGTTGCATGGGGAGATCGTAACGACCAACAGGTTTATACATTCAGTGTTGCACAGAATTTAGCTAACCTAGATGCGCAAATTAACAATTATCGTCAAAATCTTTGGGCATGGTTAGGTGGGGTGGCACTACTTTTATTAGTTGTACAATGGAGGGTATTAAAGTGGGGTTTGTATCCACTAACGAAAGTCGCTGGAGAAATCACGGCGATTAAGAATGGAAACCAACAAGAGTTGCAACAGGAATATCCTAGCGAGCTGAAAACCTTAACAGATAATATAAATAATCTACTATCTCATCAAAATCAACATTTACTGCGTTACCGTAATTCACTAGCTGATCTGGCACATAGCCTAAAGACACCAGTGGCCATACTCCAAAACGCAGTAGCACAGAGCAAGCAAGATAAAATTTACGACTTGCTAAATGAGCAGCTTGCTCGTATATCTCAAATCACCGACTATCAGCTACAAAGAGCCGCGATGGCAGGTGGTTTACCCTTAGCAGCTCCGGTGAACATTAATGATATTGTTTTCAAGCTTTTTAATGGCCTACAAAAAGTCTATGCAGAGAAAAATGTGCAAACATCGCTAGATGTAGACAAAGCCATTATTATGTATGGTGATGAGGGCGATATCTATGAAGTCTTGGGTAATATCGCTGATAATGCATTTAAATTGTGCGCACACAAAGTGAAGTGTACTGTAGAAACAGCTGACTCATCTAAGGGTATAATGATCAGAATCGAAGATGATGGCATAGGTGTATCAAAACAGATTGCTAATGAAATATTAGAGCGGGGTAAAAGAGACGAGGCACTTTCGGAAGGCCAGGGTATTGGCCTAGCAGTAGTAAGTGAAATTGTTAAGCTCTATAAAGGCGAATTGACAATTGGTGAGAGTGAATTGGGTGGGGCGGCATTTACCATTTACCTTCCGCAGACACGGTAGATCCCAACAGACCGAAAATAGCCATAAAATATCTAAGGAAATTTATTACACGTCTTTACGGTCTTGATTCAGTGGGTGATCTTCATTGTAGATTTGCACTACTAAAAGTACCAATAAAATGATTGCAAGTGTACTTACACCGCCAACCATATAAGTCAATACATCCAGCATTTGCACATCCTCCTGCTATACAGCATCAGTTCACTAAATTAACAATTTGTTTGTTGATAATGCACCAAAGAAATGTAATCTGCAAGTATTAAAGTACTAAAAATTAATTACGTAGAACCTAAATTGTTATTCGATTTACCAATGACTACACTCATGAGGTATATCGTCACACATACTGTAAACCTCTATAGTTCACGTTAGAAATTATGTGTCAAATGTCACTGTGAAGTATCTTGAAAACAAGATCTGATTTTATTTGACCAGTTTTTATGATGGCTATTTATATAAATACTCACTGATATATTTAAAGCAAATAAACAGTTTTTTGAGACCGAATATCTAATGGCTTCTTCAAATGCTTCTGTACCAACTATTGGTTATTGCGCGTAGAAAATTTGTTGATGCACGACCGTTTATAAATGTGGCCATCTGGTGTTCGTAGTGCGTTTTTTTTTCGACACACAGTTTCCCTCGCAATTATAGATGAGATTGGTTTATTGGCGTATATTGAACGTAAAGAAGACTGAAAATACTAAACTAAGTTAAAGATTATTGGCTTCCGATATAAAAACGTACTGAGCTCAATATTTTAGTTTGAAAAATACTGTATAAATCCACTAAAGATTTGGTACAATACTATTTCGATAGAGCGCGCAGAATCTTTGTCATGCGTAATTAAGGGTACTCACTGATCAAATTTGATAATTTACGCCAGTATTGTTAAGATGTTGTTATTAAACAATGGCTTATTAATAAGGTTTTGTGTGGTTTTCTAGATCGAGCCTATTCGGTCTAAAATTTCGAGAAATTATTATAATCTAGTTGCACTTTTCGGTTAATTCCGTGTATTGTTTGTTATTTATAAGGTTATTGTTATATTGTTTGCGTACTTGAAGTAGGGCGGTTAAGTGTATGTATTATTTGATAAAAAAGTCATTCTATACGTTTTCGTATTGGTTTCCAAAATCTAGTGTGCGAAATATCAAGGTCTGAATACGGTTATCCTTAGATGAAAGCCAGTGGCTCGAAAAGCGTGAATGATTCCCAAACACCTTCAATTGTGGGTGATAGTACTCCTACTCGTCTGTGTTATGTAGATGATAGCCGCACGTCTGCCTATGTTGTAAAAAGGCTTTTACGTCCTTATGGATACATTGTCGACCATTTTAATTCCGCCGAACCCGCTCTAATCTCATTAGTCCAAGAGAACTACGACCTGCTATTAACAGATCTTAAAGTTTCTGCAACCGGTATGGATGGTGATGACCTTGTGCGTGCGTTGCGTAATACTGGCGATGTAAAAATTAGTTCTATGCCGATTATTGTTATCACCGGTGCAACCGATAAAAAAATATTGACAGAAGTTTATGCCGCTGGTGCAAACCAGATCATGAACAAGCCAGTTAGTGGTGATGAACTTGATGAAGAAATCAGGAAATTGGTTTTTTCGCGTAAACAAAAAGAAACAGGTGACAATCAAATACAAAATAGCACAAAAAAGGCCGCTTCTAAATCTAAAGGGCCGGTAACTCCAAAGGCAAAAGGTTCTGTCAAAACCAACGATCGAAAAGTTGATTCGAATCAGGAAATGAAAAGTGGTGGGACTGTCATTCCTTTTGGAACCGAAAGTATAAATACAAGACTTGCAAATACAGATTCTGAAGATGTTGCAGAATCAATCGTATTGGAAGGTAAAGTTGAAGATATTCCTACATTAGGTGCGTCCGATCAAAATTCAGTAGAAATACATACAGAACAGAATTCCACTTCACTACGGGAGAATGAGACTCCAGATGGTTCTAGTAAACCGCAACGTAGAGTTATTAAACCAAATTATACGTCATCTGGATCAGTTAGACCGCAGCCAGCGGCAGAAGTAAAACCTGCCAGCCGTGTTAAACCCAGAATAGAATCTTACCCTCAGGACTTTGGCCAACAGGGAGCTTCAGACAGCCCCAAAAAGTCTGTGGCTGGAAGCAATAAAATTAAAGTATCTAATCCGGTTGTTGATGGTTCCTCACTAAATGCAACGGTTGCCAAACGTACTAAACAGCTTAGCGCCAACGCTAAGGCCGCCTTAGTTGCTAAGAAAAAAACAGAATTAGCCAAGAAGATACGTCAAGCAAAAATTCAAAAAGCTCGTTTAGCTAAAGCTTCCCGATTAGATAGTCTCACTTTAGAACCACTGAATGATGGATTCGATAAGGCTGTTGAATCTCAAGATATATTTACTGCTGCACCGTCTGTCGATAGCCGTTCTGATCAATCGTCAACGAAATCAAAAAGAAATGAAATCAAAGAAAATAAGTCTGCAGAAAAATCTCATGTTGTTGAAGATTTTGTAGCGCCTCCACCCCAATTCGGCATTGATCAAAATACAAACATTCTGCATGAAATGGAAAAGTATCCACTTGTTGAAGCGGATCTTGGCTCAAATTATTCGCCATCAAAAATAGTGTCTACAATCGGCTCGGTTCTAGAATTATACGGTCTAAAACGAATATTAATGAGTTTTGCGTTGCTAATAGGCGCATATTTTATTTATTTGATGTTTGAAGATTATTTTCATCAGGGAATTGACGTGGAAGTAGCAGTTGTGGAGCAAGGTGAAATATTTCAATCGATTACATACCCCGGTAAAGTCGTAAGCAAGTTAAAAGTAAATGTTACACCTTCTATTTCAGGTCGATTGACTAAGATATATGTCGAAGAAGGTGACACAGTAAAATCAGGTGATTTATTAGCCCGATTGGATGATCGTGAGGCGAAAAGCTATTTGGCACGAGCAAACGCAAGTTATAATAGCGCTAGAGAAGAAGTCATTATGGCTGAGCGGACTTTGAAACGCCTAAAGCAAGCGTTTTCTAAAGGAGCCGTTGCCAAGCAATTAGTAGAAGATGCCGAAGTGGAACTGCGTTCGTCAAAGGCAAGACGATCAATTGCTGACGAAGAAGTGCAGACCTCTAAGCTTACACTTGAAAACCCTAAAATTGTTGCGCCATTTTCTGGAACGATTACTGCCAAATATGCTGAAGTGGGTCAGTGGGTTGTCCCTTCTGAAACTCTGTTTACTCTTATAGATCAAAAACAGAGAGAGATTGAAGTAAATGTTGATGCTGCGGATAGCGGTGGAATTGCTGTTGGCCAAACTGTAGGCTTGTCAAGTGATGCATTTCCTGGGTTAGAATGGTCAGAATCAGTTACTCGACTGGCTGCTGCTACCAGCAATGTTGGAAACGCCAATACAGTTAGCGTATTTATTAGTCTTGGTTCGAATGCTCCGTCTTTAAGGTTCGGGCAACAAGTTGATGCAGATATTCGCACTGCTTGGAATCCCAATGCCATTAAAGTCCCTTACGCAGCAATTTCAAATCGTAAAGGTTCGTCTTGGGTGGCAACAATTGACAAAGGAAAAGCGAGATTTATCGAAGTTGAAACGGGAATCGAAGATTATACTACAGTAGAAATTCTCCATGGAGTTAATGTCGGCCAGACAGTAATTCTGACAAACGGTTTGGATTTAGCACAAGGTGATAAAGTCAACTTGGCATCTAAAAGTATGTAGCTATTCTCAATGATAGACTTACAGGATGTGAGTAAAACCTATTATATGGGTGAAATTGCGGTTCCCGTTTTAAGAGGCTTGTCCTTACATATTAATCACGGCGAATTTGTCGCTATCATGGGCCCATCCGGATCAGGAAAATCCACTTTATTGAATATTATTGGTTGCCTCGATACAATCGATTATGGGCGTTATATCCTTGCCGGAACACACATAAATCTTGCCTCAAATGCTCAGTTAGCTTCTATACGAAATAGCCGTATTGGATTTGTTTTTCAAGCCTTCAACCTTATACCAAGAATTAATGCACTGCGAAATGTGGAGCTGCCTATGGTATATGCGGGTATTCGCCAGGACATTCGAAAACAAAGGGCATTGGCAGCTTTACAAATCGTAGGCTTAAAAGATCGAGCTCACCACTCATCCGCTCATTTGTCTGGAGGACAGCAACAACGTGTCGCCATTGCTCGTTCGATTGTTAATAATCCTGATATTATTATTGCAGATGAGCCCACTGGTGCATTAGACACGACTACTAGTGGTGAAATAATGCGAATATTTCAGCAGCTAAGTGCTAGTGGTAAAACGGTTGTTATGGTTACTCACGAGGAAGATATAGCCGCTTACGCACATAAAATAATTCACGTTAGAGATGGCAACATAGTTTAATAATAAGATGCTAGGGCAATATTAATATGTCATTTTCTTCCGGTGTACTCAATGATGTTTTCGCACAGGCAATCTATGCATTAAAAGATAATAAACTGCGAACCACCTTAAGTATTTTGGGTATTGCTGTTGGCATTGGTGCCGTTATGACAGTTGGCACAGTCACCCAAGGCATGAAAAAATATGTATATAAGGAATTAGATACTTATGGCCTTAGTTCGGTTTGGATTTATCGGGATTGGGGTGAAGATGATCCGAAAAGATCAGTCAGGCAGGGCAGTGGTATCACTAATGATGATTATAAACTAATTGGTTCGGGTTGTTGCCCTGCTGTCAAAAGGGCAAGTCCTGTAGTCTATGCAAAAGACAAAGACCTAAAGATACATGCCGGTAGTGTGTATTACAATGCAGCCATAGAGGGTGTTGGCCTCGAATATATGGTAATTAATAATGATACGCTGTTAATCGGCCGTAATTTTAGAAAAGACGATATTCTACGCAAAAAACCCGTGGCAATTGTTGGTGTTAAAGTAGTCAAAGAACTTTTTGGAAAAAGTGGAAATGCCATCGGAAAATCATTTCGATTTTTTAAGCAAAAATATACAATAATCGGCGTTCTCAAAGAGAAAAATCGTGACTTACTCGCACAAATAGGAGCTGATAACTATGATATTAACGGTCGAGTATTATTACCTTACACCCTTTACCAATCCATAATGGGCTCAAAAGATATTCATACCCTTCAGGCTGAGGCGGTAGCAATTGAGCAGACAGACTCCGCATTAAAACAAATTACCAATATGTTGGAAAGAAGGAACAATTACCGCTTCGAGTACATTACGGAAAGTATGGATGAGTGGATTGGTAAGGCCAATGAAATATTGCTCCTTATAACGGCCATCGGTTTATTGCTTGCTTCTATTGCCTTATTAGTGGGTGGCATGGGAATAATGAATATTATGAGTACGTCTGTAATTGAACGCACAAGAGAAATTGGTATTCGAAAGGCTTTAGGTGCAAAATACAAAGACATTTTGTATCAATTTTTATTTGAAGCAATAATAGTAAGCATTATTGGCGGTTTTATTGGTCTGATTTTAGGAGGTATAACGGCCTATTTAATCGCATTTTTTAGTGGTTACCCCTTGGATCCCTCGTGGATCACCGCATTTTTCGCCATGATTATTTCCATGTTAGTCGGAGTTTTATCCGGCTACTATCCCGCCCATCGTGCAGCCAGACTTAAACCGGTTGATGCTCTGCGCTACGAATAATTCCTCAACTTCTATATCTTGTTTGTTTAATTTTATATCTCTTCAAGCTATATCCCGTAAAATAATTTAGTAATTACATAAAATTCCAGCAAAGTTTGGATTATTGGCATATATTTATAATACTCATAATATTTAAAAAGAAAATATTTAGGGCTAGGAATTATGAGTAAATAATTTTTAGCTCATTTGGGCCGAATATGGTTTTTGTTAGGAAATTCTAAATAAAAATAAAACGGGCGCGTACAGATGTTTGATGGGAAATCCATATTGATAACAGGAGGGACGGGTTCCTTCGGGCATCAATTTATAGAAACACTATTGTTACGTTACAAGCCTGCACGGGTTGTGATTTTCTCTCGAGATGAACTCAAACAGTTTGAAATGCAGCAAAGGTATGATGGGCCTCAAATGCGCTACTTTCTTGGTGATGTAAGAGACCGGGATCGACTACAGCAGGCGATGAGGGG
>Ga0316192_10002251_pt1 | contig 14147 bp, 13 predicted proteins | sample MerIslwburrow_MG_FD_204931 | JGI IMG/M metagenome (GOLD analysis project Ga0316192, IMG submission 204931) | Coastal sediment microbial communities from Maine, United States - Merrow Island worm burrow | ecosystem: Environmental > Aquatic > Marine > Coastal > Sediment | place: USA: Maine...
CTGATGTTTTTTGTCGAATTCGCGGCTACATCTCGACTTGCCGTAAAAATGCCATCAATATCTTGAGGGCAATCGAAAATGCCTTTAATAATCAACCTTTCTTGCTAAGAAGCTGAGTAGTTACAATAAGGTTATATATTTATTACTTCATCATAGATGTTTTTTAAAATAAGTAGTGCCATACCTGTGCCATAGCTTTTACCCACGTTAGGTGAATCCACGAAACTGCCATCAATTTCTTGATTTTTCAACATGATATCCAATAACCTAAAACTGTATTTGGCTCTCATTCTTCCATTACTTAGATTTTTAATAGCCAAAGATAATCCATAGAGATCGTAGTAATAAAAAAAACCACCTTCATTGTATTTACCTGCATGAAAATCGTATTGCCTAACGGCATTAAGGCGGTTTACATTCTTAAAAAATCGTTCAATACTTTCTATCATGTGGTATTGGTCACTTGCAGTATTGTGAGACCAAAGGGCATATTCACAGTAGGGGCTGCGAGTGTAATCATCAGGAAATTTGCCAGGCTTATTTCCGTAAGCATAGGGGAATCCACCCTCTTGACCACGAAATTTTTTAAGAATTACAAGAGCTGAATTTATCATGTCGTCAGGAACGATAAATCCTTTACCTTTAGCTACGGCTAACGATTGCAAGACATTAGCTGTTGTAAAAGGGTTGTAGTATTCGTGTCCCCAAGCTCCTATATGGTTGCCTTTTTGACATTGATGAATGGCAAGTTGATTGATGATATGTTTGATTTGGTCAGAAATAATTTCTTTTTTTGTGGGTTGTACTTTGTCTAATCGTTGACATAAATACATTAATTTAAATGTATACGCATACACTTTTTCTATACGTGTTGAACTTAAATTTTTATCATTCATCAAATACGAATCAGATAAATCAAGTGTTTGTGTGATAGCTTTGTTGTTGAACGATTGCCATTCATTAAGAGCGTAACTCGCAATAGCGCTGATAGCTGTGTAGGTATTGTGACGGTGTTCAACTCCCATAAAAGTATAGTGACTATCGGTCCAAGCCCCGTTGCTTCGCTGGTACTTTGTTAACCAACTAAGGGCGTTATGAATAGCTGTGTTGAGTTTTGGAATAGGTTGTTGATGGTGTGTGTGTGAGGGAACGTGTTTTTCAAATATGTTTTCAGGTAGTCGCTGTAGACACTCCATATTATGAATAAGTGGTCCTGCACCCATCAAATAGAGTGCCGCACTAGCGGCGGTAGGAGTTTGAGGATGTTTGAGGAAAATTTGTTCCCAATAGTCCTGTGCTTGTTTTTCATTTTTATTCAACCAAGAAACTTGTGCCATGATGTGTAATAATTGAGCCATTATTTCAGGGTTATCACAGAGTTTTTGTAATCTTTGGCAGCTTGAGTAGGCTTTGTCTAATTGATTGCTTTTGAGTTGTGCTTGAATCAAATTCATTTTTATGTCTTGCAATAAAGACTTATGTTGCTGTGCTTCACTATAGGCTTGGGTAAATAATTCAAGTGCTTTAATATGAGAACCTTCAAGACTGTGCGCTTTCCCTAAAATTTGTCGGGTTTTCCCATTGAAAAAAAACTTGTTTTTTAATAGTTTCAAACATAATTTTTTTGATTTTTCAATGTCGCCATCTTGGAGATAGTTGTTAGCTATAGCGAGTTGGCCAATACCTATTTTATTATTGTTTCCAAATAACCGTAGTGTTTTTTTTGTGGGGGTACTGGGATGGTTTAAATGAGGATGTTTGTCTAAAAAACATTGGAGGATATGATAAAAATATTCCTCATTGTACGTTGCTATCCTGTCTACAATTCTTATGTTTTTGTCCATGGCTTCCTCGTAAGGAGATATCATGGCAAAGCCTGGTTCAATAAACTTACCTGCGATCAGGCCATATTTTTCAGCAATATCCACATTTTTTTTATCAAATGTCATACGTACCGCTATAAACTTTCTATTAATTAATTCTTGTGTACTTTTATAACTAAATAATGTCATCCTCAAATGAATATCATAATCACGGGCCATATAAGTTGGTGATTTCGGTACTCGCATTGAAAGATGCTCTTTATAGCCTTGTTTGCCATCTTTAAAGTTGATTTGATCAAATGGCAGCCCAATAGATAAAAGTAAGGGGCGCTTGGTTAATTTTGCGAGGCGTAGTGCTTCTTCAAAATCATAGACCCAATGAATAATGTCCTGTCCGGATTTTTTTGCTATTTTTATTAGATCATTACGAGGTATTTGAAGTCCTGAAGGCATAGGCCCAGATTGGTAGTCATCCCGTGTGAGTTGGGGATTCCCTTCGTCTGCGTCGTCAAGTTTAGGAAAATAATACGGTGAGGGCTTTTTTTGGGTTTTAGCGACCTTTTTGGTACTATTTGTCGTAGGCTTAATGACGGTGGTTTGAGATCCGCATGAAAAGGTGATGAAAACGAGTATTAGTAAGTAATAACGTGATGTCAATATGCTCTCCTTTTTTATAATTACAAGATGATACCTTACTCGTTGACTTGGTCATAGACTAATGTAAAATGCAAGCTGTTTTGCCTTATTTTTACGGTAAAAATTGATAAAAAATAACAAAGTAGGAGAATTTCACATGGAAATATATGTAGACAGTGCCAACCTTGATGATATCAAACAAGGCTTAGCCGTAGGACTGTGTGATGGGGTAACAACTAACCCAACATTAATCGCCAAAGAAAATGTCTCAATGGAAAAAAGAATAAAGGATATCTGTGCCATTGTGGAGGGCCCAGTGCATGCAGAAACTCTTTCACTTGAGACGGATGAAATTGTTAAGGAAGGTCGTGAATATCATTCTTGGTCCAAGAATGTGGTAGTCAAAATTCCTTTTTGTGAAGCGGGTCTCAAAGCGGTTAAGATTTTAAGTGCGGAGAACATTCCTACAAATGTCACTCTGATATTTTCTGCAGCTCAAGCATTATTGGCAGCTAAAGCAGGTGCCACGTATGTTTGCCCATTTGTAGGTCGCTTGGATGACATTGGTGGCGATGGCATGGGTGTTATTGACCAGATAGTTGATTTTTTGAGTAATTATCCAGCCGTTGATACGGAAGTGATTGTGGCTTCTATTAGGACCCCTGATCATGTAATGACCTCTGCGAGTATTGGTGCGGATATCGCAACAGTATCCTCAAAAGTGATCAGCCAAATGGCCAAGCACCCTTTAACTGATTCGGGTATTGAGGCTTTTTTGCAAGATGCCAAAAAATTTGATCAGGCGTCATAATTATGTCTTTAACGATTGATGCTGTTCATGAGGCTCTTAAAGATGTTATGGATCCCGAGATCAATAAGCCTTTGTTAGATCTTAAAATGATTGATGATATTGTTATCAGTGGGCAGGATCTGTCTTTAACGGTGTATCTCACAACGCCCGCATGCCCACTTAAAGAAAAAATCAAAAACGATGTGACAGAGGCCCTTGATGCCGTGCCCAATATTGGCAAGATTGATCTTAAAATTGATTCGCGTACCTTAGGTGGTCAGGCTCCTCAAGAAATCGCTACAGGGGTAAAAAACTTTGTGGCTGTTGCCAGTGGTAAAGGTGGTGTGGGTAAATCTACAACGGCTTTAAATGTGGCCTTAGCGCTTAGTGCCAAAGGTGCTAAGGTGGGTTTATTAGATGCAGATATTTTTGGCCCCTCTATTCCTCACATGGTGGGCGCAGGAGATCATAAACCAGAAGTTATTCAGGAAGGCAAGATTCTACCTTTGGAAATTCATGGCTTGAAGGTGATGTCGATTGGTTTTTTTGTACCGGCAGATCAGGCAGTTGTGTGGCGAGGCCCTATGTTACATAAAGCTATTCGTCAATGTTTGGGTGATGTGAATTGGGGTGACCTAGATTACCTGATAATTGATTTTCCTCCGGGTACGGGTGATGTGCAGCTTTCCATTGCTCAACTGATTCCTCTTACGGGAGCTTTGGTTGTGTCAACGCCTCAGGATGTTGCTTTGCTTGATGTGCGTAAATGTTTGGCTATGTTTGAAGTGACCAAGACCAAAATCTTTGGCATGGTGGAAAACATGAGTTTTTTCCGCTGTCCTGAATGTGGGCATAATAGTTTTATTTTTGGCAAAGAAGGTGCGATCCGTCAAGCTGAACAAATCAATGCGCCTTTACTTGGTCAAGTGCCTATACGTCTCGCGATTCGTGAAGGGGGTGACGAAGGCAAACCACCTTTTCTTACAGATGCCACTTGTCAGGAAGATTATGTCAAAATTGCTGAAAATCTGGCTGCTCAAATCTCAATGTACCATCTATCAGGTGCTCAACCTCAAATCTTACAGGCGAAATAATTATGAATATTCCCGATCTCCCACGTATTGAAAAAGCGGTAAAAGAAATCTTATCAGCTTTAGGTGAAGACCCTGAGAGAGATGGTTTGTTAGAAACGCCAAGGCGCGTAGCTAAAATGTATACTGAAGTGTTTTCAGGGCTCTACAAAAAACCTGAGGAAGTATTGAATAAAGTATTTGATGAAAAGCATGAGGAAGTTGTCTTGGTGAGGGACATATCCTTTGATTCAATGTGTGAACATCATTTGTTACCTTTCACGGGTACCTGCCATATTGCTTATATTCCTAAAGGTAAAATTTTGGGTTTGAGTAAATTTGCACGTTTGGTGGAAGTGTTTTCCAAAAGACCTCAAGTTCAGGAAAGACTCACCACTCAAATTGCTGAAACCTTAATGGAAACTTTGGACCCTCATGGGGTAGCCGTAATAATGAAAGCTACTCATGCCTGTATGACGATTCGTGGTGTGCGTAAGCCTGGAAGTTCTATGGTGACGTCTAGCATGTTGGGGTTGTTTCGTAAAGATATTAAGGCGAGAACAGAAGTGCTGAATTTAATTGGCCATGATCGCTGATCAATTATCTGTTAAAGATAAAAGCTTTTTAACTACCGAACAATATAATACGTTCACTTGTTTGTTCCCCAATACGGATCTACTAGAAATCGCCGATACATTAAAAGCTAACAAACCCTTGAGTTCTCATCAGGGAATTCTTCTGTTTGAAACGTCGGATGTTTACGCTTTAGCTTTTCTTGCCAATGCTATGCGTACAAACTATCATGGTAAAGATACATGGTATGTAATAAATCGTCATATTAACTATTCTAATCTTTGTCAGGAAACTTGTTTGTTTTGTTCTTTTTCTAGGGGAACGTTGAATACGGATGAAGCCTACGAAATGAATTTAGAAACGGTACTCAAACGAGCTGAAAAAGATGTTCCTTTAGGTGTTAGCGAGATTCATATAGTGGGGGGAAATCATCCTTCTTTGCCTTGGTCTTATTACACGACAATGTTAAGTGAGCTAAATAAAAAATTTCCTCAAGTTGGGTTGAAATGTTTTACGGCGGTTGAAATACATCATTTTGCAAAACGTTTCAATAAATCATATCATGAAATATTACAGGAACTTAAAGACTGTGGTTTGTCATGTATGCCAGGTGGCGGTGCTGAAATATTTTCCCCACGTGTGCGTAATAAAATTTGTCGAACGAAAGCCACGGCAGATCAGTGGCTAGAAGTGCATCGTACGGCCCACGAATTGAATATCCCTACCAATGCAACGATGCTGTTTGGTACCATAGAAACACATAAAGAAAGAATTGATCATCTCATTCGTTTGAGAGAGCTTCAAGATAAAAGTGGTGGTTTTTTGACTTTTATCCCTCTTGTGTATCACAATGAAAATAATAGACTTTCTCAACTGGATAGCCCAGGAAGTATGGAAAAATTAAGAATGATTGCTATCAGTCGATTGATGCTCAATAACTTTCCCCACATCAAGGCTTATTGGGTGATGATGGGAATTTCTGTTGCCATGTTGGCACAGAAATGGGGATCCTCTGATATGGATGGCACGGTGATTGAAGAGAAGATCTATCACATGGCAGGTGCAAAAACGCCTCAGGTATTGACACATGATAACCTCGTATCTTTTATTCGTAAGGAGGGCTTTGCGCCTCGTTTACGTGACAATCTTTATCAAGAACTCGCATGCAACTAGGACAGTGGGAGTGCTTTCCTGTTGAAACGGGACTTTTTCGTTTGGATGGTGGGGCCATGTTTGGCAATGTCCCTAAAGTATTGTGGGAAAAATCTATGCCTGCTGATGAATTCAATCGTATTGTGATGGCGTTGCGCACCTTGTTGTTGAAAAAAGGAGATCAGCTTATTCTTGTTGATACGGGCATGGGGCATAAATGGAGTGATAAAGAGCTAGTGAGATACGCTTTGGATTATTCTAAAAATTCTTTACAAAACTCTTTCAAACAATTGGGATATACTTTTGAAGATGTCACAGATGTGATCTTAACGCATTTGCATTTTGATCATGCGGGTGGTGCCACTTGTTATAAGGGTGATAAACTTGTACCTACATTTTCTAATGCTAGGTATTATGTACAACAAGATAATTTAAAAACTGCAAAATCTCCCAACATAAGAGAGAGAGTTAGTTATTTGCCACAAAATTTTCAACCTCTTATTGATCATAACGTATTGGAAGTGATAGATGGAGACATAGAGCTTTTTCCAGATATCAAGGTCAAAAGAAGCTATGGTCATACACTTGGTATGCAAACAGTTTCAGTGATTTCTGAAGGTGAGGCTTTGTATTATTGCGCAGACCTTATTCCCACCTCCTCACATGTGTCGCCGGCTTATACCATGGGTTATGACATTCAACCGGTGGTAGTGATTGAGGAAAAAATTACTTTTTTGAATGAAATTGAAAACACAAATGGTATCTTGTTTTACGAACACGATCCGCAGGTGGCTGCCAGTCGTTTAACCAAAGACAAACGAGGACGTCATTGCGCAGGGGAAGTTGTGCTCACGTCGTGACACAACCAGCTCCTCGACCCGCTACAGTTGCTCGTCGATTACAAAAAGAATATCCGGATGCTGAATGTAGTTTACCTCACACCAATAATTTTCAGCTTCTTGTTGCGGTGATGTTAAGTGCGCAGTGTACGGATGTTAGAGTTTGTATGGTGCTTCCTGATTTATTTGCTAAGGCCTCAGATGCGAAGGAAATGGCAAAATTAACGTTTGCGGAGATAAAGAAGTTAATTTCTTCAGTAGGTTTGACCAATTCAAAAGCAAAAAATATCAAAAAAACCTCTGAAATTCTTGTACAGCAGCATGATGGAGAAGTGCCGAATAATATTGAAGATTTGATTAAATTACCTGGAGTGGGCCGTAAAACAGCCAATGTGGTGCTTGGGGTGGCCTTTGGCATACCTTCTTTGGTTGTGGATACTCATGTCACACGAATTTGCAATCTACTTGGTTTAACACATAGTAGAAATGCAGAAGTGATAGAAAAGGAAATTTCAGCTAACTTGCCTAAAAAATATTGGACAAAGTGGGCGCATGTAATGATTTATCATGGCAGAGCTGTTTGCGTTGCTCGTCGTCCTAATTGTCGCGTTTGTGTGTTGAAGGATATTTGCCCTTCAGCGAATGTTTGACATGTTTAAATGAGTGTCTAATTGATTGATTCCATTCCAAATAGCTAACATTTGACAAACTATCATTAGTAGAGAACACTTATAGGTACTACAAATGTAATTTTAACAAATAGTGCAAATTGGAAGGTTATATGTGTTGAAAGTTTGGTGTTAAATGGCATTTAATTATCATAAATCCTTATTTTTTGGTAATATCTAAAATATCATACAATTTATCGTAATGTGTATAAAAAAAGGAGACAATTGTGAAATTAGGCTTTCGTCAAGGAGACCCATTAAAAGTTAAAGCAGATGCTGCTGTTTTTTTGGTGCAAGAAAATAAAATAACGACATGTCCTGTTTCTAAGGCTGACAAAGACCTGAACAAGTATTTGATATCTCTACAGAAAAACAATGAATTTTCAGGTAGGGCTGGCACTGTATGTGTTTTGCCTTCTTATGCAAAATTCCCCTGTCGTAAAATCATATTATTGGGTATGGGTAAAGATCTTAAAGATTTGAGATCTGCCTATATTGCAGGGCACAATCTTACTCAAGCACTTAAAAAAAATAAAATTAAAAATGTTAATTTGAGTTATCACTTAGATTTTGATATTTCTCGTCAATTTTTATTAGGGTTGTCAAATGCGGATCATAAATATTCATTAAAATCAAATAAAAAGAAGTATGAAGAAATAAAGCTGACAATTTGTGGTCGCTCATCGAAAAATGATTCAGAACTTTATAAGGAAGTTGTTGCTATCAGTGGTGGCGTCAAGTTGGCTCATGATTTAGTGATGGCACCTTCAAACTACTTAAAGCCTAAAGACATGGCTAAAGCAGCCCAAAATATTGCCAAACGTTATTCCAAAGTCAAAGTAAAAGTGTTTGGTAAAAAAGAAATTCAAAAACACAAAATGGGTGGGTTGTTAGCAGTGAATCAAGGCTCTAAAGAAGATCCTCGATTTATTGTTATGGAATACAAGGGCGGACCATCCACCTTAAAGCCTCTAGTGTTTGTGGGTAAAGGTCTAACATTTGATGCGGGTGGCGTGAATATTAAAACAGGGCCAAATATGGGTGAGATGAAGTTTGATATGGGGGGTGGTGCTTCTGTTATTGGTGCGTTGGAATCTATCGCCGCAGCGAAGTATAAGGTTAATGTGATTGGCATAGTACCAAGTACTGAAAACCTAGTAGATGCAAATTCATTTGTAGCAAGTGACGTGTTGACGATGTACGATGGTCAGACAGTTGAAATTACCAATACAGATGCTGAAGGTCGTTTGATTTTGGCTGACGCCTTGGCCTATGCCTGTAAAAAATATGATCCTAAATTCATTGTTGACCTCGCGACACTTACGGGTGCTTGCGCCATGTTGTTAGGTACCGAGGCCTGCGGCATGATTTCTGACTGTGATAATGTTGTGAATGCCATTCAAAAAGCCAGTGACAAATGTTTTGATAGAGTTTGGCGTCTTCCTTTGTACCAAGAGCATTACGATGCGATGAAAAGTAACATCGCAGACATGGTCAATGCTAAGGGTGGAGGTAGAGGAGCGATGACTGCGGCTGCATTTTTGAGGAATTTTGTAGACAAAAAGGTTGATTGGGCACATTTGGATATTGCAGGAGTGGTTTGGAATAAAACGGGTATGAAAGGTTATCTTAAGGGAGCGACGGGGTATGGTGTTCAGTTGTTAGCGAGTTTGGCAAAAGATAATGCGAGATAAGAAATCACAATATTGTGTGTTTCCATTGTCAGGTGTCGTATTGTACCCGGGAATGTTGATGCCTTTGCATGTGTTTGAAAATCGCTATAAAAAATTATTACATCGTGTACTTAAAAAAGATAAGCGAGTCACTGTAGCGCTCGTTCGACCAGGTCAACCACGCGACAATGAAGATCATGAAATGGTTTTCAATGTCGCCACAGAAGGAGAAATTATTCATTGTCAAAAATTAGATGGTGATACTTACAATATTGTTATTGAAGGTCTCAACAGAATCAATTTGGGGACTGAACGATTAGAAGGGTCAGTGCGTGTGTTCGAAGGTGAAGAGATGGAGGACACCTTCAACGATTCAGATTTAGACAAAATAGTTGAACTAGGTGATGTAGTTTTTGAGCGGGTTCAAAGGTGGATAACAGAAAAATTACCTGAGACGGTACATGAAACGATTTTAAAACGTATTCTTGAGGCAGAAACTATTGGTAATAGATTAGATAGAATGAGTTCATTTGTTATTCATTCAGTAGCTAATCGTCAGGTAATTCTGCAAACTAAAGACGTTCTTAAAAGAGCAGAAATATTAGAAAATTTAACGCGTTGGGCAGGTGTTAACGATTACTATAAGTATGTTAGCTTGAATTGAATTAGGATTTAATCAATGAAATATTTTTATTTACTTTTATCGCTAGGCGTGCTTTTCAGTTGTGGAGGGTGTACGAGTAAAGAAACATCTGCAACAAAAAACCAATTGTCAGATGAAGACGCGGCGATTTTACTTACGGTATTTGATTCACTTAAAGATCTTGAAGATTTGTCAGATGTTGATAAATCAAATAGAGCATTTTCTTATGCTTTAAAATACATGGATCATATTTGGGAACCTATGTATAGAAGGATGGCTGTTTTATCTAATGTGAGCGTTGTGTCTGCTGAAGATATTCAATTACAGAATAAGGACGATATTCAAAAGATAAAAAATAGAAAACTTAAGGAAAAAAATCTTCAAAAATATCGTGATTTAAGAAGAAGCTTGATTAAAATATTGATAAAAAAACCAAATGATACAGGGATTAAGCTTCTTATCTACCATCTGGACAAAGACATTCCTGAAGGTAAAGATTTTTTAGAAAAGTTTTCGGGGCAACAATATGGATATGATTTGTCTTTGTGGAAAAAATGGTTATTTGCACGTCAGATGGAAACTTTTAATATTGATAAAGAACAAATTATTAATGGCTACAGAAGTATAAGTGATGAACATCGTCGTTTGTTTTTAAAACAGTTGTTGAAACAGATTAAAAAAACTATTGTTACTACAGGTGTGGACGATCAATTTGTTGAAAAAACAGGTACAAAGGTCCCTGATTATGTTGACTGGAAAAAAATACCTAAAAGTACACAAGGTGTTGTTAACTCTCAGAACAAACAAATTGCAAAAATGGTAGCCATGATTGTGTTTCTTGAGGCTCTCAATGATAATAATCAAGCAAATAAAATTTTTGCCATAATGGGTTTGAAGCAATTAGTTAAAGATGGTGAAGAAGTGATTGTCAAACGCATTGAATCTAGCTCTGATGACAATATCAAATCTCAGCTCATACAAGTTTTAGGTAGCTCAGACAGTAGTAGAGTCGCGAGCAAGTTACTTTATTGGATTAGAAAAAATCAAATGCGCAAATCGTCTTTGAGAGCTTTAGGCAATTTGACGCTCAATAAAGAAGAAGCTTTAGGTGTTTCGGGTGAGCTTATTAATTTGTTGAAATTATATGAATCTCCCGATTCTGAAACGGTCGCACTGTCTTACGCTGCACTTATTAATTTGGGCGATAAAAAATGGTTTATGGAATTATTGAAGCTGTGCCCTGAAAAGAAGTTTTCTAGTAATTACATTGATCACCAAAAAGAATCAAATTTTGGATGGTTACAGATGCGCCGTGTTTTGAGACATTATTTTAATCAACGTTATCCAGATAGTAATAAATTTGATCAAACTATGAATAATAACGAGTCAACGTCGGGTCATTTGAAGCAAGAATTAAACCCTTCAAATATGCAGTCTGCTAAATTTTATCGCTACATTAGGCTGCATCGTCTAAATTTCAACCATGACAACTGGCGTAAGTGGTACAATGACAACATGTTAGATTGATCTTGAGCATTTCGTTCAATCCTGTTAAACTCAGACTTAATTCCTAACCTGATAGAAAAAGAGAAATGACGTGGTAGAAGATAACAACCTAGATGATGACATGATGACTATTGATTTAGATGATGATATGGTCACTGAAGAAATAGATATTGACGCTGAGATTCCGACAAAGTCGAGTTCTAAAAAGAGTGGTAGAAAAAATAAGAACAAGACCGTGAGAACTAAAAAAATTGATGATGGTAACGATGAAGTTGAATCCAGAGATGAGTCTCCTGTTAAAAACCGTGGAAAATCAACTTCAGGTTTAACACTTATATGGATTATTGTTCTTTTAGTTGTTACAGCAGGGATGGGTTTTGCCTATTATCCTACGATTGCTATCACAATGCATTTTGATAAATTGGCTAAACATTCTTCAGACCCTAGTGTGGATTTAAAGAGTACACGTTTGTTTATTTTTACGACTGATGAAGTAACATACAAAGAATATATTCAACGTCTTAAACAATACCGTAGTCTTGATGGTTCTACGAGACAGATTTATGCGGTGCGTATCATGACACAGCATATACTTTGCGTGTATAACAATGAGCTAGATGTCAAAACTGATAATCCAGATCTTAATGTCGAACAAGCTATTGGCACCTACAATCATTTGACTCAATTTTTAACTGATTTTGAAGATATTATCCTAAACGAAAATCCTAATGAGGATCTTTTCAATGAAATTGCGCATAGTTTCACTGTGTTAAGTATGCAAGAAGAATGTGTTGATGAGGTTTGTCAATTAATCATTCGTTTGATTGCTAATCATAAAGAGGTTAATTATTACCGTCGTCAAGTGCTTACTAAAATTTTGGAATTGTTCGATGATTCTGTTTCCACACAACGCATCATGGTGCTGCTCAAATCTCTTCAAGGCAGAGAGAATCCAAATGAAAAAGAATTTGGTAATGATTTGGACGGACCTAATAGATTATTGTTAGCAGGTTTCTTATGGGATCGTTTTATAGATGAAGTAAATTCAACAAATCCTTCAGCACGTGGAGCGCCATGGAGTGATCAAATTGCACGTTTGAATGCATTTGTTGATTTATGGATCAACGACCGAGATCAACGTGTAAGAAGGTTAAGCTACGATAATTTTTCTAGACTGTATGGCTCTAGAGCTCAACAATTATGGTGTAATATGTTGTTGGAAAAGGGCGAAGAGTTTTTTAATTATCGCAATTTAGCGATAACGATGTTGCGCCGTCAAACAGGTAAAATTTTCGAGTTTGATCCCTTTGATGAATCATCTAACAACAAAGAATGGCAAGAATATCTGGATAATAATCCTGCGCCACTCAAAGAAATAGATAAAAAAATTGTCAAAGATATTGACGGGAAAATTGATAAAGAAGTGGATAAAGAAATATCAGAGTAATAAGATATATTCGTAATATACAAAGCTATGTTGAAAACAACTACAAAAGTTGATCAGAATTAATGGGTACATTAGAACATCTACTTGATAACAATCAGAAATGGTCAAAAAATGTCACATTAGAAGACCCTATTTTTTTTGATAAACTTGCCGATCAACAGAGTCCAGAATATATGTGGATTGGATGTTCAGATAGTCGTGTACCTGCAAATAACATTGTTAAACTATTACCTGGTGATATGTTCGTTCATAGAAACATTGCCAATTTAGTTGTTCATACGGATTTGAATTGTTTATCTGTTATTCAGTACGCGGTAGATGTACTCAAGGTCAAACACATCATTGTCTGTGGACATTATAGTTGTGGGGGGGTCAAAACTGTTTTTGAAGACCGTCAATTTGGATTGATTGATAACTGGTTGAGACATATTCAAGATGTCAAAGTAAAGCATGAAACTTTTCTTTCAAATATTGATGACCCAGTGGTTAAGGTGAACAAGCTTTGTGAATTGAACGTGATCGAACAAGTAGTTAATGTGAGTCGAACAACAATAGTTCAGCAAGCTTGGCAAAAAAATCAGGATCTAACGGTCCACGGTTGGATTTACGGTTTACACAACGGTTTATTAAAAGATCTTAAAGTTTCCATGACAAACAGTGAAGAAGTGCCGGTGCTTTATGACAATGCAATTCATCGTCTTGAACTGAGTGTGACATCACCAATTAAATAGTTTTTTGAGTATTTTGTTGACGATTTCAAATCTGGATATCTCTCCAGATTGTTCAAATGCTTTTTCAGTTTTGGCAGTGGCGTTGGTCAGCATATTTCCATAATGATCATTATCAGCTTTGATTTTTTCTTGAAGTTCATTCTTACGATTGATAATTCGTATGCCTTCCTCTTTATTGATAAAACGTAATTCGCATTTTTTACAGATATCGAGACGTAAACCTTTTGAGCTACTGTACATTACAATTTCAATCTTTTTATTGTTACACGAAGGACATCTTTTGATGTCAGTTTTGGGATCGCTAGGCCATACATGCTTGCAGGCTTCGCATATGCCAATTTGAATACTTAGAACCTGTTCAAAATTTGTTTCCGAGTGGCATTGTGTACATATACTCATAATCACATATAAAATTATAAATTGCGATTAAAGAGTTGTCTAGTGAACGTTAAATGGATTTAGTATTGTTGAATTGTTTATGATAAGGTCGCACACACCAGCGCGCCCCTACAGGCAAATATTTTATTGTTTTGATATACTAATATGTGGTAGTAATGTAGGACTTCTTAAAGGCTATATATGAAACAAAGTATCGA
>Ga0316192_10002252_pt1 | contig 14138 bp, 9 predicted proteins | sample MerIslwburrow_MG_FD_204931 | JGI IMG/M metagenome (GOLD analysis project Ga0316192, IMG submission 204931) | Coastal sediment microbial communities from Maine, United States - Merrow Island worm burrow | ecosystem: Environmental > Aquatic > Marine > Coastal > Sediment | place: USA: Maine...
CGCCGATATCGCCAACAATGAGAGGGCCCGAGTGAATGCCGACCCGCGTCCGCACCGGCGCCAGTCCCGTCGCTGCGCGTTCTTGGTTGTCTGCAGCAAGCGCCTCGTGGATTGCAATTGCAGCCCGAACAGCCCGGGTCGGCGCGTCCTCAATCCTGTCGGGAGCTCCCCAGAATGCCATTACGGCGTCGCCAATATACTTGTCTATTGTCCCGCCTTCGTGCTCGATACAGCTGGATATGATAGTGAGGTGGTGATTTATGAAGTCGGCGACCTGAGACGGATTCATGCCTTCGCAGATCGGTGTAAATCCAGCTATATCGGTGAACATGACCGTCAGGTCACGCTCCTCGGTTCCCGCGCCGACCCGGTTTTCACGAATGAGGCGCTTGACTAGCGCCAGCGGAACATAGCGTCCGAAGGACTTCAGGCCAACAAGCATAGCGTTGAACGAGTTCGAAAGGTCGTCGAGTTCCTTGATACTGCTCCTCGCCAACGGAGCGGCCTTTTCGAAATCCAGCGCCGCTACCGCCGCGACGCTATCCGCTGTCTCCCGAATGGGTCGCGTGATCATTCGACTCATGATGATCGTCAGAATCAACGCAACAGCGAGCAGAGCCGAGCCGATAATCGCTGCGCGAAACATGGTGCGAAGTGGCGCGTCGACTTCCGAAGCGACGCTGTAGGCACCTACCCGGAGTGGGACATGGCCGTAACCGGCTATTGTCTTCGTAATGGCCAGATAGCGGGTACCGCCTGCTTCCAGTTCGAGGATACTGATGCCTTTCGGCTGATCGTATTGCATTTGCCGGTTGGGTTTGGCGTCGTCAAGGCGTTCGATAACGGGATCAACGATTTCACTGGCGGCAAGCAGCGGTTTGTCAGCCGAAAGTCCATCTGTCTGCAAAACCAGGAACATATGGGCAAGGACCTTGTCGCGACCATAAAGCACAAAAACCGTCGAGCGCGGCGGATCGCTCAGCTCCAGGGCAAGTTGTGACAGCTGTTGTGTCGATATTCCAATTGCCACGAACCCCAGATAATCGTCGTTCTGCCAAACCGGCATACGCAGGTTGAGTAAAGACTCCTTCAGGCGGCCTGCATAGACTGGAGGGCCCCAGAAGGGTTCCTTTCGAGCTTCAGTTTCCCTGGCTATGCGATCAAGTTGACCATCGCTCTCCACCGCCAGCCACTCTGTTTCCAGTTTTCCCAACGGCGTGCGTGCAACGCGAACAGCGTTTCCGGCTGCATCTGCGACAACCAGCACTCTGGTCTGCGGCGCAGCTGCCGACAAGCCTGCAAGATATTCAGCAAGCTTTTCGCGATCGATGAAGTTCAATTCACCTGACCGGATTGCATCGGCGACAGCTTCAGCCTGGTATTTGGCCGGGTCGAGATAACCCCGCAGCGCCAGCTCCAGCCCGCTCAGGCTTCGCCCAACGACGCGGCCAACCAGATCCGTCACAATGGTCCTGGTTGTGAACACGTGGACGGCAAAGATCGAGCCCGCGGAAGCCAGTACGAGGCAACCCACGCAGGCGAGAACAATCGGGAATAAACGAAGCTTGGCAGTCACAGCGTCACGCATCCTGCTGAAAGGCGCAAATTCACATCAACACCGCGTAGCTAGCAAAACAGTCAGCGTAAATACATCAACAGGTTTGAGCAACTCCGATTCAAAGCCGATGTATTGTATCATCGCCCGGTTCCTCCATCGGCAACGCGATGGACCGAATGCCATGACACTTGCGCAGACAGGCGTTCCGAGACGAAAGACACTCTGGTCCTCCACCGGGTGGCAACTGTCTGCTACGGGAGTATTGTGTTGAACAACTCCAGGATTGCGCAGCCCAATATGTCACTATCGCCGCAAAATACCGAAATTGGCCAGCCCCCGGCCAAAACTTCCAAAAACCGACTCCATCAGGCGAAAGTATCCGGACCAGAGGCAAAAGGGGAGTTTTCTTCAACGGCACAGCCACTGGACGGACATCGTCAGTACCTGCTGAAAGTGCCTGTTCCGGTAGGTAAAGTGGCCATTGCACCCAGCCAATGTACCGGAGGACCCGCAACCAGCGTCTAATGGATAAAAAATGGTGGGCGGTATTGGTTTCGAACCAATGACCCCTACGATGTCACCGTAGTGCTCTACCACTGAGCTAACCGCCCGGAGACTGCTTGAATCGAAAACCTTGTTGCAAGGTCAAAAAGCAGACTGGTGCGTCTTGGACGCGAAGGCTTCTATATAAGGTTGCAGGGGCCCATGCAAGGCCCTGTTGCCGGTGATTGTCAGGCGGCAATCATCCGGTCGACTTCAGTGACCAGATCGCGCAAATGAAACGGCTTCGACAATATCTTGGCATCGCGCGGGGCATCTGAATCCGGGTGCAGCGCCACGGCCGCAAATCCGGTGATGAACATGATCTTCAGGGCCGGGTCCAGCTCGGCAGCGCGCCTGGCCAGTTCAATGCCATCCATTTCCGGCATCACGATATCGGTCAGCAGAAGATCGACCTCGCGCGACTTCAGTTCTTCAAACGCACTGGCGCCTTCGGCAAACGCATGTACCTCGTGACCGGCGCGCTCCAGCGCCCGGGCAAGGAAGCCGCGCATGTCATTGTCGTCTTCAGCAAGTAGAATACGCGCCATTGCCGCTAATCAGCCTCCAGCAATTCACAATGGCCAGCTTTCACAACTGCCCACCCACACCGCGCCACCATAGTGTCAAAGAGTAAACCTGATGTGAAGACGTACAATGACGATTCAATCGATTGCCGTCCGCTGCGGCGGTTTTCGCGCAATGCACCGGATATGACCCGCACTGATTTTCACGAACAGCACTTCACCCGGTGAAATAGTCCGGGTCCGGCGGATAAACATCGTTGACGTGCCGACTGGGTCAGGGGCTTAATGGGCCTTGCAGATGCTGCAGCCACCCATCGTTCCTCCAACCGTACAGCGACCTTGTCTCCAATGACGCCCAAACCCAAACCTGATCAGGTTGAGCCCGGCTTCCAGATTGACGCGCCGCGGGTGCAAACCTCGCCGGTCGTGTTCAACTCGCCGCATTCCGGCAGCGTCTATGATGCCGCATTCCAGGCTTCGTCCAGGCTGGATCTGCACAATCTGCGCCGGTCGGAGGACTGTTATGTCGACGAACTGTTCGGCACCGCCACCGCGCTTGGTGCACCGCTGATGAAAGCCCGGTTTCCCCGCGCCTGGCTGGATGTGAACCGCGAACCCTATGAACTGGACCCCGGCATGTTCCATGATCCGCTGCCGGCCCATGTCAACACGGCCTCTGTGCGCGTTGCCGGTGGCCTGGGCACAATTCCGCGCATTGTGAGCGAAGGTGAAAACATTTATCGCGATACGTTGGGCTGGGCAGAGGCCGACCGGCGCATTCAGCACTACTATTTACCGTATCACGAGGCACTCGGAGGCCTCATGACAAACACGTTCAAGCGATTCCAGACCGCGATTCTGGTCGATTGTCATTCGATGCCGTCGGTGGCCGGACTTGCCGGCACCGGACGCCCGGACATCGTGCTGGGAGACCGGCATGGAACCAGCTGCTCGGCCTGGATTTCCCGGCACCTGGAAGAACAATTGCGCGCCCATGGGTTGAAGGTGTCACGCAACCGGCCATATGCCGGAGGTTTCATAACCCAGAAATACGGCCGGCCCCGTGAGGATTTCCATGCCATCCAGATTGAAGTCAATCGCGGCCTGTACATGAATGAAGCCACGCTGAAGAAAGCCCGCGGGTTCTCACGGCTGCAGACCCTGATGCTTGATGTCATGTCGCGGTTCATCTCCCGCGCGACAGAAGCAACGCCGTCGCGGTCCGTTGCTGCCGAGTAATGGCCACCTCCCCGATCCCGCCGCAAATCCGGTTGCTTGAAGCCGGCCGCGAGCATGGCGGCGTAATCGACGCGCTGGTCGCGGCCTTTCACCAGCATGAAGGCGTTTCCATGCGGGCGCAGGCACGCCGCGCCTCGATCGACAAGCTGCTTGAAATGCCGGCCCAGGGACGCATTCTGCTGATCCAGACCGCCACTGCCGAAACGGTCGGCTATGCGATCATGGCATTCGGGTTTTCGCTTGAATTCGGTGGCCGGGACGCCTTTCTGGACGAACTGTTCGTCGCTGAAGCATACCGCCGGCAAGGTATCGGAAAAGCCGCTTTGCAGGCGGTCTGCACATGGGCATGCCGTGAAGGGCTCTGCGCGCTGCACCTGGAAGTGGAACGCGACAACAAACCGGCAAAAGCGCTATATACACAAATCGGCTTTGGAGATCGCAGCCGCTATCATTTGATGTCACTGCACATCACAGATGTCAGGAATAGCTGAGCCGAAACTGTCTGGCGACCTGTCCGGTTTGACAGACCAAAAAAAAGGCCGCACATGCTAATGCACGGCGGCCCAAGTCTAGGGAGGAAACGCCCTAAAAGGGCAAGTGAAAATAAAGGACTGATCCTTCGTAATCACTATAGCCTATATTGCACTGCACAGTGCCGGTTTCAAGGCTGAATCGTCAGAATAATTTTGACCAAAAAGTAAAAATATACACCGTTGAAAATACATAAAGCGTTGAAATATAATGATTATTATTGACACTCTTCACGTTTGCACACCCGTTTATCGCTTAATTGCATTGCAGAAGTGCATAGATTGCATAGCTCAAAAACTGCAATATGATGGCTTATTGTGCAAGTGCAACATAAATAAGAGCTTCACGTCATGATACAAGATGAAAAACCCGCCAGCACCTCACCGGATGCGCTTTTGGCGTTTGCAGTCGAGCTGGCGCAGGCCACCCGCGCAATCGTTCTGCCAATGTTTCGAACCCCCATGGCGGTCGATAACAAGCTGGCCGGCGGCTTTGATCCGGTCACGCAGGCAGACCGCGCCGCGGAAAAGGTGATGCGCGCCATGATCGAGGAGAGATATCCCGATCACGGCATTTTTGGTGAGGAATTCGGCGAAAAGACCGGCAGCAGCGACTTCACCTGGATACTGGACCCGATTGACGGCACCCGCAGCTTTATCTGCGGCACGCCCACCTGGATGACACTGGTCGGCGTCAAACATGCAGGTCGCATGGTTGCGGGCGCTGCCGGGCAGCCGTTTACCGACGAGGTTTTTGCCGGCACTGCGGCAGGGTCACACCTGCTGCGGGCAAACCGGACAACCGAATTGCGGTGTACCAGCGAAACCGACCTCACCAAGGTGCTGGCCGGCACGACGGCGCCATCATTATTCCGGAAATATGGCCACGAAGCGCGCCTGATGCGCATTGAAGACGCGGTGCAGAGCGTCCGCTATGATGCAGATGCCTATTTTCATTGCATGGTTGCAGCGGGCCAGTTGGGCATCAGTCTCGACACCGGCCTGCAGTCATACGACATCGCTGCCCTGATCCCGATTGTGGAAGGCGCCGGCGGCATCGTGACAACCTGGGACGGAGGCGATCCATCCGACGGAGGCGATATTCTTGTCGCCGCCAACAAACCGCTGCATGAACAGGCGATGGCCCTGCTTGCCTAGAGAGTCCAGCGCCTTGCTGTTTGGCCGTCAGTTTATATTGTCGGCCACAAACGCATCGAATGCCGCAAAGAACTGATCCCTGAACGTATCGCTTTCGGCCAGGATGTCGTGCTTTGCACCGTTGATGGAAACGGTGACCGCGCCGGGAACAAACCGGGCAAACTGCTGAATGGCCTCGTTGGACACCACCTTGTCCTGGCCCGCGATTACCAGCAGCGCCGGGCAGCGCAGCGGCGTTGTGTCGTTCAGCGAACGAAGCTTCCTGCACGAGTTCAGCGCCGCATTCACCCAGCCGACAGTCGGCGCAATCGCCGACAATTGCGGCGCTTCCTGCCACAGCCTCATATTGCGCATGAAGCGCGTCCTGTCCGAGGTCAGCTGGCTTTTGTCGAAGTCCTCCTGCCGCGGCAGTCTTGACACATGGAACGGCAGCTTCAACCGGCCAAGCCCGACCCATGTCATGGCTTTCACAACCACCAGCTTGAACCATCGCGGCAGGTGTGTGTTGGGAATATCGATCAGTGGCGCCACCATGACAGCAGCCGCAAACCAGTTGTGCCGGGAAACCAGGCGCAGGCCAATGTGACCGCCCATGGAATTGCCCAGCAGAATGTAGGGCGGAGGGCAATCCGGCAACACCACCTCGGTCATGAACCTGTTGAAATCGGACAGGTAGTGAACGAAACTGGAAACATGACCGTGCCGGTTGGCCCTGGCGGCGGCAGGTGACCCGCCCTGTCCGCGCCAGTCAAGCGCTGCCACCTGGTAACCGCGCTGCGTCAGGTCCCGGATGCTCTCAAAATTGCGTTCCATGCATTCGCCGCGACCTTGCAGAAAACATACAGTGCCACGCGCATCACCTTGCGCGGGAAACAGGCCATAGCGCACTTTCACCCTGGCCGAAATCTCCAGGTATCCACAGTTGGCATCATCAGGCGCGGGGTTTCCGGCAACCGAAACAAATCCGTCTCCCATATTGGCTGCCATTCCTGTGTTCATTCCCCTGGGGGCCTGTGTTGAGCATCAAGTTTCAAGCCATCACATATATGGCGTTTGGCGGTTTCCACCAAAACCATTCTGATCCAGCCGCTCACCCGATCCCGTTTCGCCAGGCCCGTCTTGTGTATTGTAGGTAAACCAAGCCGCGATGTGCAGCAAGCAGACAGCAGACCTTGAAACCGGACAAAGACCTCCTAAATATTATTTGTGGTCGCCACAACGGGTCCACGCAGCTGAGAGTCACCCTGCCCGGCTCAACGGGAGGGTGCGCAACCAAACTTCATCGCTTACCGAAAGGATGACTAACATGTTTGATCTGACACCACTTTATCGCACCGGCGTAGGTTTTGACCGTCTGGCCAAGATGCTTGACGAGGTAAATACCGTGGATACGCCAACTTACCCGCCTTACAATATCGAACGTACCGGCGAAGACACCTATCGCATCACCATGGCTGTTGCAGGGTTCACCCCTGACGAACTGGGCATAGAGGTGAAAAGCAATGCGCTGATCGTCTCAGGCCAGAAGACCGAGCGCACCGACCAGGTGAACTTCCTCCACCAGGGCATTGCGGCACGCAATTTCGACCGCCGCTTCCAGCTTGCCGAGCATGTCCAGGTCACCGGTGCAGAGATCGAAAACGGCCTGCTTCACATTGACCTGAAGCGCGAGCTTCCCGAGGCAATGAAACCACGCACCATCGAGATCAAGGGTGCCGGCAAGAAAGCCAGGTTGATCGAAGAACAGAAAGCCGCCTGAACAGGCCGGGTTTCACGATAAGACGGGGCGCCGGGGACATCCCTGGCGTCTTTTACCGAACGAACCAGGTATTATTTCTTTTTCCGCTTACGGCGCTTTTTACGCACCTTGCGGGTTTTGACGTCCGCCGGCACCACGTCGAGTATCTCGCCGTCAAACTGGCTGATCGTCACCCGGTATCGCTTGCCGTCGCGCACTGCCAGGTACACGAAAGGCAGATCCTGTTTGCAGCGAACCGCGTCGATGACCCGAAATCCATCGTCGCGCAACAGCCTCGCCGCATCAACACAATTGAGATCAAACCGCGCATATCCGTCCCGGTCGGGATACGGATACCGGTACGGATTATAGCCCGGATCTCCGTAATAATAGAAACCACCGCGTTGGGCCTCTGCCTGCGGCAGGGGCAACGCAATGATGCCGGCCAGGCCGGCCAGCAATAGCGTCAGATGGCGCCGTTCCATGTCTCAACCTCGCTCACCACTGCATCACAATCAGCCTTGCTGGTCATGAACGAACAGACAAAGCGAGCAAATATCTCACCATCTGCCACCACATCATTCCCCGGACCCGCGCCTGGCCACTGATACGTCACGACACCTTTTGACAACAGCAGGTCGAACAGGCTTTTTGGCATGATCGGAAACACCTCGTTTGCCTGTACCGGCAGCGGTATCCGCATCTTGCCGGTGGCTTCCAGAACGCCACGCAGGTAAGCCGCCATGCCGTTGGCATGACGCGCATTGTCAAGCCACAGGTCGTTGTCGAGGTAGGCATTCATCTGGGCCCCGAGGAATCGGCCTTTCGACAGCAATTGTGCCGCCCTCATGCGCCGATAGGAAAAGTCGGCTGCCAGTGCCGAATCGAAAAAAACCACCGCTTCCAGCATCATTGCACCGTTCTTGGTGCATCCGAAAGACAGCGCGTCAACGCCTGCCTTCCACGTCATCTCGGCCGGCGAGCATCCCAGCGAGACCAACGCATTGGCAAAGCGCGCGCCGTCCATGTGCAGTTTCATGCCCCGCGAATGGGCAAGATCTGCAATCGCGGTAATTTCGTTGACCGAATATACCGTACCCAGCTCGCTTGACTGGGTGATCGACACAGTTGCCGGTTTCGGATCATGTTCACCGCGGATGAAACCGTTCAGTGTCCTTTCAATACTCTCCAGCGTCAATTTTCCCATGGGATCATTGACGCCAATCAGTTTGGCCCCGCCGGTAAAAAGCTCCGGCGCGCCGCATTCGTCCACCAGGATATGCGCCTCGCCATGGCAGATGACCGCACCGTATGGCGGGGTCATGGCCGACAGGCACAGACTGTTGGCCGCCGTGCCGTTGAGTACCAGGAAAGACTCCACCTCACGCCCGAACAGCTCAGACAGCTGATCTTGCGCCTTGCGTGTGTAGATATCTGTTCCGTAAGACTCCTGTGTGCCCGTGTTCGCCGCCACGACCGCATCCATGATCGCGGGATGAACACCAAATACATTATCGCTGCCAAAATTCATTGATCAGTCCCTGTACACGCAGTTGCTTACACTTTGGCCGTCTGATTATCACAGTCACTCAACCCGCGACACATCAAATAACCTCTTGCCACTGGCACCAAGAGCGCTTGCATATTGGACAGATTTCTGGCAAGACACAGGCAGTTTAGGTCAGCAAAACTGACCTAAATTATGGCAGACCACCGAACAAGATCGGGCAACAGGCACGATGACGGCAAAAACCAGACAGAAACGTCGAGGCACGGTCTGCCTGACGCAGGGAAAACGCACGACGCTCAAACGCTTCTAGAACGTCAACCACGCAGTTCTCCCAATAAAGCGGAGGAATTTGCAGGCGAACGTTCAAGATGGCAAGCAAACAGCGGGGTCAGTGTCCGTTTGACCCAAAACCTTGTCACCAGATATTCGCCGGAATTCTCCAGACATTAGAGTTCTACACCCGGGTTGTGTGGTTTTCGCCAGGCACGAAACACCAACGCTCGCAAACAGGCAAGGATCGCCGGACATGACACACCAAGTTTCTGCACGCTCGAAGGCTTTGACACAGGCCGGCCTGCCCGCAAAAACCGGGCTCTATGATCCTGTCAATGAACATGATGCCTGCGGCGTTGGCATGATCGCCAACATCAACAACGAAAAGAGCCATCGCGTCATCGCCGACGGCCTGCGCATTCTTGGAAACCTGGAACATCGTGGCGCCGTGGGCGCTGATCCCAAGGCGGGCGACGGCGCCGGCATCCTGCTGCAAATCCCGCACGATTTCTTTTCAGCCGAGGCAAAACGGCTCGGCTTCACCCTGCCCGACGCCGGCGACTATGGCGTGGGGTTTGTGTTTCTGCCGCGCGATCCTGCCGTGCGTGAACGCATAGAACAGATTTTCGCCAAGGCGGCCCTGGAGGAAAACCTTGAAGTCCTGGGCTGGCGCGACGTACCGGTCGATCCGGACGTTCTCGGCACGTCCGTTCGCCCGACCGAGCCGTTCCACCGCCAGGTATTCGTGGCCCGCGGACCAAGGTTCAAGGACACGGATCCACTGGCTTTTGCCCGCAAGCTGTTCGTCATGCGCAAAGTGGTGTCCAACCGGGTCACGTCCATCACCGACACCGACAGTTCCGGCTACTACGTCGTGTCCATGTCACCCGACACGATTGTCTACAAGGGCCTCGTGCTGGGGGTGAACCTGGGTGAATATTATCTGGATCTGAAGAACCCAAGGGTCACCTCGGCCCTGGCGCTGGTGCATCAGCGGTTCTCCACCAACACCTTCCCGTCCTGGCCACTGGCACATCCCTACCGGATGATCTGCCACAATGGCGAGATCAACACCTTGCGCGGAAACTACAACTGGATGGCAGCCCGCTATGCCACCATGAGTTCCGACATGTTCGGCGCTGACATGGAGAAACTGTGGCCAATCTCCTATGAAGGTCAGTCGGACTCGGCGTGTTTCGACAATGCACTGGAGCTGTTGCAGTTTGCCGGTTACCCGATGTCACATGCCATGATGATGCTGATCCCGGAAGCCTGGGCCGGCAATCCGCTGATGGATGAAAACCGCCGCGCCTTCTACGAGTATCACGCAGCCCTGATGGAACCATGGGACGGGCCTGCGGCAATCGCCTTCACCAACGGGCGCCAGATCGGCGCCACGCTGGACCGCAACGGCCTGCGGCCGGCGCGCTACCTGGTTACCAGTGACGGCTTCGTCATGCTCGCCTCCGAAATGGGCGTCCTGGATTTTGCCGAAGAGACCATTACCACCAAGTGGCGTCTGCAGCCGGGTAAAATGTTGCTTATCGACCTGGAAGAAAAGCGCATCATTTCAGATGAAGACCTGAAGGACGCGCTGTCGACCAAATATCCCTATCGCGAATGGCTTGACCGCACGCAGGTGCTGTTAAAGGACATGCCGGTCTCCAAGCCACGCGCACCGCAAACCAATATTGCCCTGCTCGATCGCCAGCAGGCATTCGGATATACCCAGGAAGACCTCAAGTTCCTGCTCGCACCAATGGCCCAGACCGGCCAGGAAGCCATCGGCTCGATGGGCACCGACACGCCCCTCTCCGCCCTGTCGTCCAGACCGAAACTGCTGCATACCTATTTCAAGCAGCTGTTTGCCCAGGTAACCAACCCGCCGATCGATCCGATCCGCGAGGAACTGGTCATGTCACTGGTGTCGTTTATCGGCCCGCGTCCAAACCTGCTCGACCTGAAAGGTACCTCGCGCCAGAAGCGTCTGGAGGTGCCGCAACCGATCCTGACCAACGAGGACCTGGAGAAAATCCGGGTGATCGGCGACATCAAGGACAATGACTTCCTGACCATTACACTCGACATAACCTATGCAGCCGCCAATGGCGCGGAAGGTATGGAGGAGGCACTGGATCATCTGTGCGCGCGCGCTGAAAGTTCCGTGCACGAAGGCCATAACATCATCATCCTGTCCGACCGGATGGCATCACCCGACCAGATCCCCATTCCGTCACTGCTGGCAACATCGGCCGTGCACCACCATCTGATACGCAAGGGACTACGCACATCGGTTGGCCTGGTCATCGAAACCGGCGAAGCCCGCGAAGTCCATCAGTTTGCGACCTTGGCCGGGTTCGGCGCAGAAGCGATCAATCCGTATCTCGCCTTTGAAACCATTGAGGACATGCTGCCGAAGCTGGCTGAGGAAGTCAGCCGGGAAGAGGCCGCAAAGCGTTACATCAAGGCCATCGACAAGGGCCTGTTGAAGGTCATGTCCAAGATGGGCATCTCGACCTACCAGTCCTATTGCGGTGCGCAGATTTTTGATGCCGTCGGACTGAAGCAGGACTTTATCGACAGCTTCTTCACCGGCACCTCCACCCAGGTTGAAGGCGTCGGCCTGGCTGAAATTGCGACCGAAACCGTGGCCCGTCACCGGATGGCATTTTCCGATGCGCCGATCTATCGCCACTCCCTTGACGTTGGCGGCGACTATGCGTTCCGCTTCCGGGGTGAATCACACGTGTGGCAACCTGAAGTCGTGGCCGATCTGCAACACGCCGTGCGTGGCAACATTCCCGAAAAGTACCGGGCATTTGCCAAGCAGGTCAATGATCAGGCGACACAACTGATGACCCTTCGCGGCCTGTTCAGGCTGCGACCTGCCGAAGAAATGGGCCTGCAACCGGTGCCGCTTGAAGAGGTTGAACCGGCTGCAGACATCGTCAGGCGGTTTGCCACCGGGGCAATGTCGTATGGCTCGATCAGCCGTGAAGCCCACACCACGCTCGCCATGGCCATGAACCGCATCGGCGGCAAGTCGAACACCGGTGAAGGTGGCGAAGAACCCGATCGTTTCATCCCCCTCGCCAATGGCGATTCCATGCGCTCCGCCATCAAGCAGGTGGCATCGGGCCGTTTTGGCGTCACGACCGAGTACCTGGTCAATGCAGACATGATCCAGATCAAGATGGCGCAAGGTGCAAAGCCAGGTGAAGGCGGCCAGTTGCCCGGCCACAAGGTCGACAAGACAATTGCAGCGGTGCGCTATTCCACCCCGGGTGTCGGCCTGATCTCGCCGCCGCCGCATCATGACATCTATTCGATCGAAGACCTTGCCCAGCTCATCTACGACCTGAAGAACGCCAATTCGAAAGCCGATATTTCGGTGAAACTGGTTTCGGAAGTGGGTGTTGGAACAGTGGCCGCCGGTGTATCCAAGGCCCGTGCCGACCATTTGACCATTTCAGGTTTTGAAGGTGGCACCGGTGCATCGCCGCTGACATCCATCAAGCATGCCGGGTCGCCGTGGGAAATAGGCCTGGCCGAAACCCAGCAGACCCTGGTGCTCAACGAACTGCGCAGCCGCATTGCCGTACAGGTTGACGGTGGCTTGCGAACCGGCCGTGACGTGATCGTAGGCGCGCTTCTGGGCGCCGATGAATTTGGCTTCGCAACCGCCCCATTGATTGCCGCCGGCTGTATCATGATGCGCAAGTGCCATCTGAACACCTGCCCCGTCGGCGTCGCCACCCAGGACCCGGAACTGCGCAAGCGGTTTACCGGCAAGCCGGAGCACGTCATCAATTATTTCTTCTTCGTGGCAGAAGAGGTGCGCGAACTTATGGCTGCGCTGGGTTTCAGGTCACTGGACGAGATGATCGGACGCACCGAGTTTCTCGACAAGGACCACGCGATCGAACACTGGAAGGCACGCGGTCTGGATTTCTCGAAGATATTCTCCAGGCCACCCGTCTCCAAGGACATCGCCATCCGCCATTGCGAACGCCAGGACCATCACCTTGAGGCCATCCTTGACCGTAAACTGATCGAGCTCGCAGGACCGGCGCTTGAAAACCGGAAGCCGGTCAGCTTCGAACTGCCGATCCGCAATGTCGACAGGTCGACCGGTGCCATGCTGTCGGGTGAAATCGCCCGCCGCTATGGCCACGCCGGCCTGCCCGACGACACCATATCAATCACCCTGCGTGGCACTGCAGGTCAGAGTTTCGGTGCCTTTGTCTCCAAGGGCGTGACACTGGACCTGATCGGCGAAGCCAACGACTATGTCGGCAAGGGCCTGTCAGGTGGCCGCCTGGTGGTCCGTCCACCGGAGAACGCCGCCATCGTGCCGGAGAACTCGATCATTGTAGGCAACACGGTGCTGTATGGCGCCATTGCCGGTGAGTGCTATTTCCACGGCGTTGCCGGGGAACGCTTTGCCGTGCGCAATTCCGGTGCCCTGGCGGTTGTCGAGGGCACCGGCGATCATGGCTGCGAATACATGACCGGCGGTATTGTCGTGGTCCTGGGGCAAACCGGCCGCAATTTTGCAGCCGGCATGTCCGGCGGCATTGCCTATGTTCTGGATGAGGCAGGCGACTTCCGGCAGCGCTGCAACCTGGCCATGGTTGATCTTGAACCGGTCCCGGAAGAAGAAGAACTGCTGCAGCGCATTGCCAACCAGTCAGGCGATCTGGAAAGTCATGGACTTGTCGATGTGCAGGGCGACATGACAAATCACGATGCAGAACGGCTGTTCCAGTTGATCAGCAATCATTCCCACTACACCGCGTCCGGTCGCGCCAGGCAAATTCTCGACAACTGGCAGACCTACTTGCCGAAGTTCGTCAAGGTCATGCCCGTTGACTACCGCCGCGCGCTGAAGGAAATGGAATTACAAAATGCCACCGGCGAAATGCTGATTGGCGTGAGAGAGGGCAAGTAAGATGGGCAAGATTACAGGCTTCAAGGAATTTGAGCGCCAGGAACGGCCATACAAGCCCGTCGCCGAGCGGGTTTCCAATTTTGACGAGTTTGTCATTCCGCTGGACGAGGCCGA
>Ga0316192_10002253_pt1 | contig 14137 bp, 8 predicted proteins | sample MerIslwburrow_MG_FD_204931 | JGI IMG/M metagenome (GOLD analysis project Ga0316192, IMG submission 204931) | Coastal sediment microbial communities from Maine, United States - Merrow Island worm burrow | ecosystem: Environmental > Aquatic > Marine > Coastal > Sediment | place: USA: Maine...
AAACCCTATGGCAAGTCGTTCTTCCTGATCCTGACAAAGATCCCAGAGCCAAATTTACAGTGGATGCTAATAGTGAAAGCATCTGGAAAAGCGATACAAAAAAAGATGTTCCTCAGGATATTGTAATTGATCTTGGGGAAACATTGGTTTTATCTGGGTTTACCTACCTACCGTCACAACAAAGGTATATTGATGGAACGATTTCTCATTACCAGTTTTACATAAGCAAGGATGGAAAGAATTGGGGAGCACCTGTTTTAAAAGGCGAGTTCAGCAATATCAGAAACAATCCGATACTTCAAACTAAAACATTTGATTTGAAGGAAGGAAGATTTGTGAAGTTTGTTGCTGAAAAAGAGATCAATGATAAAAACTTCATTACGATTGCTGAATTAGGGGTATTAACTGAATGAAATAATAAATTGAAGATGCAAAAACCGACTAGTCATTCCTGGTTTTACAGGAATGACGTCAATAAAAACTTAAAAATGAAAATTACACAAATAATCATCATTATTCTTGCAAGTACTAACTTGCTGTTTGCTCAAAGTAATCTTAACGAAAAGCTCCCAACCCGTGGTTTGTGTATCGCCGCGCCAAAACCAGATGGAATTGCCCGCTTTGTGAAATTCATTGATGAGGAATTAGGTCCGAACCATATCAACACTTTAATTCTCCGGGTTGATTACAACTATCAATACGAAAACCATCCAGAGCTTAAAGATAGTATTGCACTATCAAAATCAGATGTAAAAAAAATTGTAGCAGCATGCAAAAAATTCAACATAAATTTAATTCCACAAATCAATTTGCTCGGTCATCAATCCTGGCATAGCAGTCTGGAAGGATTAGTGCGGGTATATCCAGAATTTGATGAAACACCGCACGTTCAACTGCCTGAAAAATATGAATGGCCAAATGACGATGGTTTATATTGTAAAAGCTATTGTCCTTTGCATCCGGATGTTCATAAAATTGTATTTGAATTGATCGATGAAATTATGGAAGCTTTTGAAGCAAAAGCATTTCATGCAGGCATGGATGAGGTTTTCTACATAGGAGATGATAAATGCCCAAGATGTGCGGGTCTTGATAAAGCTGAGCTATTTGCTGGAGAAGTAACTAAGATCAGAAATTACCTGGCGTCAAAAGATCGTGAACTCTGGATCTGGGGGGACCGATTAATTGACGGGAAAACAACCGGCATGGGCATGTGGGAAGCTAGCATGAACAATACACATCGGGCCATAGATATGATTCCAAAAGATGTTATGATTTGTGATTGGCATTATGAACGCGTAGATCCTACAGCTGTCTTATTTGCTGCCAAAGGATTCAAAGTTGCAACCTGCCCTTGGAGAAACGGTGATCTGGCAACTCAACAATTACATTTAATGGTAAACCTAAGGGAAAATGCCACATTTGCCATGAGAGACAAATACCAGGGCATGATCCAGACCGTCTGGACGAGTGCTGAAAATTTCATGGACTATTATTATGGAGTCAGAGAACAGCCAAACGTGGAAAACGGAGATCAGGCCGGTTGCTTCAAAGCTCTCATAGAAGCTATGAAAGAGTTATAGTAGCTAATAAAACATGCATCAAGATTTATCTAATATCACCAGTGTCTGATAGATCTTGATTAAACCATTGTAGTTTTCCATTTTTAACTTCCATTATCACTTTTTGAGGCACTTGTTTTGATAAGATGTCATCTTAAATTCTCCTATTTTTGTAACTTCACTATTATACAATAGCCAAAAGTAACCACACGAAATGAAGCCTCATTATTTTAATAAGATTTTAGTCCTCCTGATCCTTTGCACTTTCTTTCACTACTCAAAAGCACAAGATGGTCATTACTGGACGGAGCAATTTGGAAATAAGTCAATGCTTCTAAGCGGAACTGTGAATGCCAATGTACAGGACCTTGGACTAGTGTTCTATAATCCTGGCAGATTATCTCAAATAGAGAACCCGGCTTTTGTCATAAGTGCAAAAGTCTATGAGTTAAAGAAAATACGAATAGTTGATGGCTTGGGTAAAGGGGAAGATCTTAAAAAATCAGATTTTGGTGGTGCCCCTAACCTGGTTGCCGGAACCTTCAAAGTCCCTTTCTTAAAAAACCACCATTTCTCCTACTCCTTTTTGACCCGTTTCAGAAACGACACCGAATTCAGTACAAGGGCGTATGAAATCGACCAAACGATTGATGACCTTCTTTATTCAGATCTTTCGGCCAAAATTCGCTCGCGTAATAAACTTTTGGAAGAATGGTTTGGGCTTACCTGGTCATTTAAAATTAATGATCATTGGAGTGTAGGATTGACAACTTTTGGAACACAAACCAATAACAATGCTTCTCTCGATCTACAACTTCATGGATTAACAGAGGCTGATGATGTCCACGTAGCGAACTTCAACAGGGAATTGGGAATGAATGTTTATGGTATTTTATGGAAGGCAGGTATTGCTGGCACCTGGGAAAAAATAAATTTGGGGCTCACAATTACTACCCCTAGGATAGATATTTCAGGAAAGGGCAATTCAGTATACGAAGACCATGTTGCAGGCTTATCAGAACTAGAAAATGAACCTGTTGAAGATACGTATATAGAAAATTATCAAAATGATCTTGATGCTCACATGAAGTCACCTCTTTCGGTTGGTCTAGGGATTAGCTTTAATCTACAAAAGTCAATTTTTCACTTAAGCAGCGAATGGTTTAATAAAATTGATCATTATACAATGATGGAAGCTGTACCATTCACAGGCCAATCCTCAGCTGATACATTATATTATCGACTCATTGACAACTTAAGTTCTGTCATTAATTTTGGTTTAGGCTTTGAACATTATTTCAATAAGAAATTTGAAATTTATGGGAGTTTTGCAACTGACTTTTCCGCTGTGAATAGTGATAGTGGCTATCTTTTTCAGTTTGGAGATGATGTAACTAATTCTACATTTGATGGTGATATATACCATTTTGGAGGTGGTTTTGCGTTGAATCTTAAGTGGGCTGAATTAACACTAGGAGCTACTTTTGCCTCTGCAACAAGACAGATTCCCAGACCACTTGACATAGGTGGGGACCAGATACTTAATTCGGATGCCTTTTCAGATTTGAAATATAGTAGATGGCGTTTTATTGTAGGTTTCTCATTTCCTTTCGCAGATAAGATTACAGATAATTTAACTAATTGATTACGGTTTTTTATGTGCCCTTCACCATTAGCCCATTTCTAGTCCAAGAATACCCCTGAATCAAGTATGATGCTGACATTTCATGGATTATTATTAAATAACCTGGCATTAGTCGGGGCAATCAAACAGGCTGTTTTAAGGATTTATTGAATCTTAGTTAGGAATTACAGCATGATGATATGTTTGAATATATCCTGATACCCGACGCGTTTTTGTGTTTTACCTATGTTTTGCTGGCTATGCCCTTACTTGTATTTCTTTGGAGTAATCCCGTGACCTATCAAAGCGCTCTTAAAAAATGGAAGTTCTGCAATTAATAAGTTTGATTTAGTTATAAGCTAACTACTTGCTAGTAAAATTTCTATACTCCTCCAGAAATGCACAGAGTATTCCAATATTTTGATTAAAAAGAGCACTAGAAATTCTGTCCTCAACCCTGTACTCTCCATTCCATTTATTACCTTGTACTTCCTTTCGGAATTTGTCGTCATGAACTATCCATCTCCCCATATCATCCTGGCTTTTGATGATATTCAAAACGCTTGCAGCTAAATCATTGAGTTTAGTTCCATGATTTTCTGGAGCCTTTTCAGCTTGACCGGTTACCTGCATATACCGAATTTCAACTGCTTCCAATGCCTCTTTGATATCCGTTTCATAACCATAACCCGTTCTCCTTTCCAATGAGAGCTGGTGCAACGAATCTACCCGAATGCGCCCACGATCATAATAAAGTGGCTTGTTAGTACCCAATTCAAGAAAACGTCCCCATTTTCCATTTGGCAAACGAGAAGCTTTCAACCATTGGAGAGCATCGGGAATTGGTTCCAGGAATTTCCCTTGCCCGGTATGCAAATAAAGGTCGATAAGGCTATGAATATTGTGTAAACTGGCAGAAGGGCAAACAGCTGGTGGTTCAAATGTTCGCGCCCAGGCGGGCTGTAGGTATTCATTGTACTGCTGCGCCCATCCAGGTTGTGGTGGTGGCAATTGGGAAATCATCAAGAATCGTCCTACATGTTGCAAGCTTTGAGAAAATTCTTCTTTATCATAATAAAAATCAGCTTCTATCATTACTCTAATGCAATCGTTAATACCGTGATCGTTGAACGTAGCGTAATCGTGGTAGTTGCCCTGTCTTGGATATTGATGTGGCCAACCACCGTTATCCAATTGAGATTGCAGCATCATATTCAAGGCAATTTCTATCGCTTGTGTTAAGGAAGGCTGATCTATAACCTGATCCAGAGCCATTAAGAAACTAATCGTGCTTTGGGTCTGATTATCATCAAAACTCACCTTATTCCCTTTAGGACGATCAAAATAGATTTTATGGTCCCAGCCACCCAATTCGTTTTGCCCCTGGATGAGTGCGCCAGCTGCTTTCTCTGCTGCCTTCAGAAAGCCTTTATTTTTAGTGACGCGATAGGCTCTCAAATAACTCATACCTACAGCCGGAGTTCCTGGAGGCTGCACCTCAATAGTACGATCATCCGTCTTGCCCTCTCCCCATTTTTCTTTACCATCCAAACTGTAATGGTAAACATAGCCGCCTTCAATGGCCAGCGATTGCATATAGGCAATACCTTTCTCAAGACTTTGTTCAGCTTCTATTGACAGAGTTGATAGATCTTGAATGTTTTGTGCCTGGACAGATACAATAGAATAAAACAGGAAAAACAGAACTATCAGGGGAATCAAATTTTTCATATGCTTTATCATAATAGGAATTATTATGATAGTATCGAAATAAACTGAAAATTTTCCAATTAAGGATAAGAATCTCACTTTATCATTTTTATCCAAATCACTTCCTTGCCTGCTTCTCCGGAAAGGGCAATCTGGCAATTACGAACAAGAAGCAATAGATTATGCTAAATGCATTAGTTGTATGGCAAATAAATCCCTTCTTCTATGTGTAATTTATAAATCTACAAATCAAAAGTCTCTCAATTAAAGTAAACTACGAGTAACTCATAACTACAATTAAATCAATTTAGACTGATTTAGTAGAAGGGATGTCAAACTCAGCATTTCGCGGATCAGCAAGTAATCGGTTAGCTTCTACTGAATGATCTCCTACAAAATGTTCTGCTTCCCCATCAAATTCCAGCCATGGTCCAACTACATACTCAGCTTTGTCTACAGGAACTCCCATGCCATCTCTTGCAATCTCGTGTACTTTCATGAATTCTTCATAGGCGATTTTATTATCACCGAACCTGCCAGCCTTCTCATTGAAAGGAACTTTCTCTCCAAGTCGATAGGAATTATTCATCAGGTGTCCGAGTGTACAGCTGTAATGCGCATCGTACATGGTGCCATTGGCCATTTTTGGATCATTGGCTCTACAGGCAGCAATAAAGCTTCCATAATTGCCCCCTGGTGTAATTTCAACTTCTTTGATTGGCACATCCCTGGGTTGACTGCCATTGGCAGACTGATACTCCCCATTAACAAGTTTGCCACCATCCTCAAAATAAAAATGGTTGGTCACTTGTCGCTCATATCCTTCATAGTTAACATTCCTGACATTGAAAAATACATATTGCCCATTTGAGAATTCAGCCAGAGCAAACATGGTATTGGGTGTTTCACCCTGATCATTCCAATTGAATCTACCACCAATAGCCATTACACGTTTAGGATGTGTATTCTCCACCTCAGCATCAAGTGCCCAATAAGCCACGTCGAGCTGATGTGTTCCCTGATTATTTAGTTCTCCATTACCCGTTCCCCAGAACCAATGCCAGTTGTAATGCACCAGGTTTTTATTGTACTGATCAATAATAGATGGCCCCTTCCACAAGTTCCAATCTAAGTTACTAGGTGCATTCGATGGTGATTCAAAACCAATTCCTTCTCTAGGCTTACAGGCAAAACCATGAGAAACCACCATTTTACCATACTTGCCTGATCGAATATCGGAGACTTGCCTTGCCCATTTGGGATCACTTCGCCGTTGTGTTCCGTGCTGAACAACAATTCCATATTTTTCAGTAGCTGCTAAAGCCACACGTCCTTCGTAAATATCATGGCTTGCAGGTTTCTCCACATAGCAGTGCTTCTTAGCCTGGGCTGCCCAAATAACCATTTGAGAATGCCAGTGATTTGGAGTGGCACAACTGATAGCATCAATGTCCTTCATATCCAGCACCTGACGAACATCACCAACTCCTTTCACATTTTGGCTTATACCCTCCTCCTGAGCTCTGAGTTGAATGACTCGATTCTCGAGCACCACACTATCAGGATCAACAAGATATGCGATCTCAACATTGTCTAGTTTGCTAAATCCACCAATATGGCTTTTGCCTCGACCATTTACGCCGCAAACTGCCATACGAAAACGATCATTGGCCCCAATAATCGATGAATATGATTTGGCACTCATGGCCATTGTCCCAAGAGTTAAGCCAGCTGTACCTAGGGCACTTTTCTTAATGAAATCTCTTCTATGTGTCATAATATTTGGGCTTATGTTGTTTTAGCAAAACATATAAATTTGCTTAACCAAAAATCCAGAAATCCATCAGTCAAGCAATTTGTTCATTCCTATGATTTGCCTATCATTTTGTTAAACACTTCCAGTTGCTCTTTCATAGCGGCAATTCTGTCAGTAGGTTCTGTCCTGGCTTCAAGTAAGATCCATCCTTTATAGTTCATCCTCGCAAATAGACCCATTAATTGTTCATAAGGATAATTTCCAACATTTAATTCTCTAATATGTACAGTGTCACCAAACCACTTTTTGACCGAATTAAAATTCTCCTCTAGGCCAGGAGGTAACAAATCCTGATCATTGCAATTCCAGCAAACCTTTACACTCTTCTCTGTTACCTGATCAAAAATTGCCTTCATATTGGGCAATTGTTGAGTTAGTTTACCATGTACTTCAACCCGGATTAACTGACCAAGGTCGCTGGCATATTTTCCACATTGATTCAATGAAGCAGCAATCTGAGCAATTGTTTTTTCCTTAGAGACTTCCTCTGGAAGGCCATTGGGTTTTACCTTAATTCCAGTAGCCCCAATATCCTTGCACAATTTCAAGTAGTCTTTTGTCCCTTGGATATTTTGTTTTACACGATCCTGATCAGCATGATGATAATCGAAATTGGATCCATATCCCACACAGGTAACCGAACTATCGGCAAAGCGCTTCTTAACATCCGCACGTTGACTGGCAGAAAGACTCGTCTCAACGCCGTGAGCATGCTCAGTGCGTAATTCAACCGCGTGTAAGCCTGCTTTTTCACAATTTCCAATTAACGTAGGTAAATCCCAGTCTTTACCCCACTGGTAGGTGACCAGGCCAAGTTTCATTTTTGATTTTTTAATGACTGCTTGAGCTGAAAATGGGTCAATCAAAGAAAGACCCACACCAGCAGCAATGCTTTTCTGTAAAAAATTACGCCGGGAATGATTATTATCCATAATGTTAGTAGTTATTTAAATTTTGAAGGAGAGCCTATTTCTTAGCATACTCATCAGCAAGTTTATTGATTTGATTATCGGTCAAGTCCTCAGCTGCTATTACAAGTCTGTATTTGAATGTCACAGACTCCCCCTTTTTCAAGCTGAAATTTAGTTCATTTTTACCGTTAGAAAATACCTTCTGACCAAGTGTATTGGCTGCAAACAATCCATAGTCACGTGCATGCCAATAGGTTGGATAACCAACATTTTCCGGATAGTCAATGATCACTAAAGATACTGCTTCCCCCTTTATTTCACTTGCCAATTTCATCCATCGGCAACGGGTTCCCCATACCTCTTTACCTTCCACTCCGTCCGCACTTCTGTAATTTCCCTTCACGTATGTATTGTCCATTTTTTCAACTCTGGTCACAACGCCATGCGAATCAACCAAATCAGTAGGTTTTTCCGAAGGAAGCTCCAGTTCACGAGCGACGCGAATAGCAAACATCCCTTCCTTATTGTCTGTAAACTTCACCTCATCAATAACTGCCTTCAATGTCGTAGTGCGATCGATAATACGTACATTTTCCATTGCTTGAAATTCAAAGCTTGTTTCTTCCTCTAACATGGTTATATTATCAGGAGATTTCCATTCAGCTGTTGTTACTAACGTCGCCTTGCCCTTACCACTCTCTGCTTTTTCGATAGTCTTATGAAATATGCTTCCATAACCGCTTCGTTTTTCTGGTGAAATCGCCTCTGAATTATTCCAGAAATCAAGTCCGTTAACATCACCATAATTTAGCCATATACCGACATGATGCGGGTGATCACTCCGATCCCCTTCTTTATTAATCAGGGGAAAACTTCGTGTCAGCATATTACCTGCTGGAGACATGACTGGCCACAACACTGGTTTTTTCACATTGGTGGGATAGATGTATGAGGTAAAAAGTTTACCATCAACCATGATGTCTACTTTTTTCTCCGCATCATTTACCTTTAAATCAATAGCCATTTTGCTGCTTTGACCATAAAGCAATGAACTGCTGCTCAACACAGCAAATAATAGTAAAGCTTTGTATTTCATTGAAGTATCTTAATGTTTAGTTGGGTATTTATTATGATGATTATCAATTGTGCATAACCATCATTAAACTTATACCTGTCAGGATTGCTCCTGACAGGCATTATGTTTATTCTATTTGCGATTCTCTACATTTGCATTTTTGCCATTAAACCTTATCAGGAACTACATAATCTCCACGATAATTTCTGGTCAGCATCTCATCAGCTTCGGGATCATTCACGAAGGTCTCAGCACTTGGATTGAAGGTTAACACACGTTCTAATCTATAAGCAATGTTACCCAAATGTGCCAATCCGGATGATAGGTGTGCAGTTTCTACTGGTCCATTCAGAATGGTCTTGTCATGCTTTCTCACTGCTTCTATGAAGTTGGCAAAGTGACCGTCTGTGCCACCATCACCTCTGGCCATTCCTGTACCAGAATCTCCACCATCTTCTCCAGATTTTCCTGGAGTTCTATCTTGTCCCAAATAAGACTTATACTTGTCATAACCATCAACAACAATTATTCCCTTGTCGCCATAGAAAATATTGCCAACAGTAGCACCATCTTCAGTGTTTGTGCACCATGGGCGTACTTCAAATTGTATAATCTTATCTTCTTCAGGATACTTATAAACAGAAGTCAATACTTCCGGAACCTCCTTGCAGTCATCCCATAGGAATTTACCTCCCATTGAGGTAATTTTTGTTGGAAGCCCAACATCCAGTCCCCACATGCAAAGGTCAGTTTCATGAATGCCCTGGTTACCTACATCACCATTACCATAATCCCAGTGCCAGTGCCAGTTGTAATGCACAAGATTTTTAGTAAAAGGACGCTTTGGAGCTGGTCCAGTCCATAGATCGTAATCAATACCATCTGGAACAGGGGAGAATCCCTGATCACCTATATCCCCTCTCCATCTGAAAACCAGACCACGTGCCATGTACACTCTACCGATATATCCATCACGCATTAATTGTATGGCTTCATTAACGGCAGGTGAACTACGTAATTGTACACCGTGTTGAACAATACGATCATACTTCTGTGCTGCCTCAACCATTTTGCGGCCTTCCCAGATATTATGTGATCCTGGTTTTTCAACATAAACGTCTTTGCCTGCCTGGCAAGCCCATATCACCGAAAGGGCATGCCAATGGTTTGGCGATGCAACACTTACCACATCAATATCTTTGTTGTCCATCACCCGGCGAAGATCCTGCTCCAGCGCCACATCTTTATTATAGGTCTCCTTAAAGCTCTTTTGACGCGCTTTCAGGAGGTTCATATCCGGATCACATAAGGTTGTGATCTGAACATTATCCTGTACCATCAGGCTTTTGATATGACTCTTTCCACGACCATTTACACCCAGTACAGCTGCATTTATACGGTCATTTGCTCCAAAAGCATTTGAGGGAATGATTGTTGGGGCAATAATTGCAGCAGAGCCTGCCACGGCTGTTTTCTTTAAAAACTCTCTTCTCGATTTTTCCATGTTTTTATGTTTAGTGTATTATTTAATCTGTGTTGAATTATTTAAACCACATTTTTTCAGCAAATCAGCAATGGTATTCAACCATCAAGTGTGTGATTTGATCGCTCTCAAAAAAATATTCGACCATTGATTCTCAGCTGTCTTTACAATAATGAATGAAAAAATGAATTTAATAAACTCTCATTAATTTACCTTTGTTTGGGTTATGTATTCTTTACTGTTGTCTATAAATATCATTAATAGTACTTATTTTAAATTCTTTGATACTATCTAAAAACCTATTTATTATTCTTTATTCTAAATATTCTATTTTAGACTTGCTACAGTTTGATCTATTTTAACGCACTCAAGAATGTAAATGGAAATAGATAGGAATTTTAACCCTTAAAAAAAGGCGAACCATACGATTCGCCTTTCATTTCTTGAGTTTATGTTCATATTAATCAACCACAGGTAGAACCAGGATAACCACAGTTTTGTGGGTAGCCTCCAAGAGTTCTATCAATTTGTTGCTGAGGTATTGGTCTGAAGATATGATAATCCTGGATATTACCACTTGCTTCATCATTGTGTAAACGTACACGCTCAACAAGTTTTCCAGTTCTTGCCAAATCAAACCAACGTAGCATTTCTCCATCAAATTCTCTTGCTCGCTCATCCAGGATAAAATCCAACGTCACATCACCAGCTGTAATTTCCATTGCAGCCTCCATGCCATCCCAGGCAGCTCGTCTTCGAATTTCATTGATATCATCTGCTGCTCCCTGAGGATTGCTTTGCTTGAATCTTGCCTCTGCGCGAATCATGTAAGCATCAGCTAATCGAGCTACCACGAAATCCCGTGAACCATTGGTCCATTGTCTGTCAGGACGGAAAGGATCAATAAATTTATTTAATGACGGGAACAAACGCTCAGTATACTGGTCTGTAGTGTACACTTCAAAACGAGTAGCATCTTTTCGTGATTGTGGCCATTCAGCATCCTTGCCAGGACCGGGAATAAATAATGCGGTATCTCCAACAAGATACTTAGGATCGCCATTACCATCTACTGGAATATTGGCCGCATTATTTGCATACCACACATGCTTGTAAGTTTTGTCATACCTGGCATCAATGGTTCGATCCCACATACCTAAAGAAAAATTAGTAGGTCTGAAACGTTTCCATGGTCGACCGTTTTCTGTATCACGCTGCATCCCTGGAAGTTTATCGTATTCCATAAGGAAGTACAGGTGACCTCGATTACCCTGGTCTCCATTTAAGATCAAATCAGATGTGTTTTGAACTGACCAGATAACTTCAGAGTTTAACTGATTGTCATAATCAAATAAAGCTCCAAAATCCTCTTGTAGCTCAAATCCATAATCATCAATCACATTGGTCATCAATCGTTCCGCATCAGCAGCATCGTTAGCTTCCCCATATGATTTATATGATCGTGTTAAAAAGGCTTTAGCCAACATAAATTGAGCTGCGGCTTTTGTAGCCCTGCCATAATCACCTTGCTCCTCAGGTAAATCTAAGATAGCAGCCTGTAAATCCGGAATAATAGCTAAAGCATAAATGTCCGAAGCTGGTGTTTTATTCGCTTCAACTTCAACGCCTTCAGTCTCTTCCAAAGTCAGGTGAACATCACCCCACTGCTGTACCAAATAGAAATACCAGAATGCACGGATAAATTTAACTTCAGCCAAACGTGACTTAAGCAATTCCTGATCTAAACCTTCGATCGACTGAGATCTGTTTATTACCGCATTGGCCTGATTGATTCCCTGGTAACAATAATTCCAGGTTTCCCGCACCATGCCCTGCGAAGCATTGAGGTTATTATCATACCAGTTTACTACTTTATGACTACCATCTGCGCCATTGGTATGCACATCGGTACCAAATGTATTCATCGTAAATCCTCTTTCAGGAGGTCCATAGATATATTTCAAATATCCATACGTTGCATCCACTGCATCTTCTAGCCCGGCAGGAGTCGTATAATACGATGATGCAGAAACATCTGACACCAGTTCCTCCGTTAAGAAATCTTCACAAGATTGGCTCATGAAGGCCAAAATTGCGAGTACTAATATTATTGATTTTGTTTTCATAATCTTATTCAAGTTTTTGGTTAAAACTGGAAGTTTATCCCTACCATATACAATTTACTTGATGGTACATCTCCTGTGCCAATGCTTCCAGCATTTTCAGGATCATACGTTTCGTACTTTGCCGAGAACCACGGATTTTGAGCCGTGGCATACAATCTCAGTGACTGCATTTTCAACTTCTCGGCTACAGTACTTGGGAAATTATATCCTAACGTAACGTTTCTAAGTTTCCAATAACTTCCGTCTTGATATCTCAAGGTTGTATGTTTCTGAGGACGTTCCTGATTGATATTGGGTCGTGGATAATCATTGGTTGGATTATCAATTGTCCAGTAATCAACATCAATGTTATTATATCTACCCTGCATGGTCGCTTGATCAGAACTCAACCGACTATCAATCATATGTCCAAGTCTGTAATAGAAAAACACAGATAAATCAAATCCTGCAAATTCAAACCGATTGTTGATACCTCCAAATACATCAGGCACATCAGAACCTAAGACGGTTCTGTCTTCACCAGAAATGATTCCATCAGGAGTTCCATTAGGGCCTGACAGGTCAGCAACTCTGATCTCACCAGGATAAGCTCCATCTACTTCCTGTGCTTGTACAGCTTCATTAGCTTGCCAGATGCCTATTTTCTGGTAATCAAAAAATACGCGAATTGGTTGCCCGATAAACCAAGCATTCCCAATATCATCCAATGGTTCGCCATTTTCATCTTTTAATGCAAGTTCTGTAATAGCTTCCTTGTAGTGTGCTATATTTACATCCATATTCCACTTAAATCCTCCATCAGAATCAATGATCGAAGCGCCTAATGTAAGCTCTACACCTTTGGTTTCAGTAGAACCAACATTTTGTTCAATGAATTCATATCCGGAAGTGATTGGTAAAAATCGCTCAAGTAATAGATCCGTTGTTTCAGTTTGATACCAGTCAAACGAACCTGATAATCGACCGTTAAAGAATCCAAAATCCACACCGACATCAATGGTTTTGGAAATCTCCCAGGCTTTCTCAGGATTTGGTATTTCATCCAATCTAAATCCAGCAGCATTAGCACCATTCCAATCATAGAGCGATCTAGCCAAACGACCAGCAGTTGCATATGGATCCACAGATTGATTGCCCACAGTTCCATAGGATGCTCTAAGTTTCAATTCACTTAACCAGTTTCCTGAGCCAGTCATAAAGTTTTCATCGACCATTCTCCAACCAACAGAAACACCTGGGAAAGCTGCCCATTTATTGCCATCAGCCAACACTGATGATCCATCTGTTCTATAGGTAAATTGAACAAGGTATTTTCCGGCATAACTATAGTTTATTCTTCCCATAAAGGAAGCCAAACTTCGTTCTTCCAAATAGGACTCATTTCGAGATATAGTCCCCGCTGTTTCAAACTTATACCACAATTGAGTTGCATAAGGCAGGTTAATTACATCAGTACGCTGTCTTTCTTCTCGTTGTCGTTGAATGGACTGCAGGAAGGTCAACTTCAGATCATGCTTATCTCCAAAAGTTTTGTCATAGGTCAACAAGTTTTCAAGAGTATATCCTGTTTCAGTATTGTGTTCCTGTCGAGCATAAGGTTCAGCACCTCGTCGTGCATTCGTCTCACTTCCCTGAAATACACCTTGTCGTCTGTAACGTAAGTCAGGGCCAAACAATAATTTATACTTTAATCCATCAATTATATCAGCCTCCAAATACAGAGAGGAGAAAATTCTGGTATAGTCCCGTTCATCAATCATAGCCCCATCTACCAATTCATTGTAAGGATTGGTACGAATTCCATCAGCAATTGGTAAGAAATTCAATCCG
>Ga0316192_10002254_pt1 | contig 14136 bp, 18 predicted proteins | sample MerIslwburrow_MG_FD_204931 | JGI IMG/M metagenome (GOLD analysis project Ga0316192, IMG submission 204931) | Coastal sediment microbial communities from Maine, United States - Merrow Island worm burrow | ecosystem: Environmental > Aquatic > Marine > Coastal > Sediment | place: USA: Maine...
TATTCTCCTTGATTACATAATCTGTTTAACTGCTGACAACTTTATTTCACCCAGACCTGCTGTATTAATCCTCATCGCCTCGCCTGCCTTACCCATCAACACACTCTCGACTGGCACGATAGTGCTTGTTTTTAAGCCTTCCACATCCCCCCCCATTAATGCGGTCGCTTCAATGCTGTATTCACCCGGTTCGTAGACCCTGCCATCCTCACCAACACCATCCCATTGGTAACTCACCGGCCCTGCCTGCTGATCACCCAAACCAACAGTCTTAATCGTCTGACCTGCGCCATCCTTAATCACCACCTGCACGTTGTTGGCGTTATTTGGCACCTCAACGGTTCCAGCCATTCCCACCTCACTCCAGAGAAAGTTATTGTCCGACGGCACTTCCACCCAGCGTCCTACCAGCGATGAAGCCTGTAAAGCCTGATTAGATTGCAGTGCCGTGGCCATCTTCTCTACCGAGCCCTTCAGTTCATCAATACCCGTTACCGATTTAAACTGAGCCAATTGACTCATAAACTCGGTATTTTCCATTGGCTTGAGAGGATCCTGATTTTCCATCTGGGCAATGATCAGTTTGAGAAAGGCGTCCTCGCCCATCTCAGCATTTGCTTGGGGTTTTTTGGGTGCCTGTAGCAGACCCAAGTTACCCAGTACATTTGTATCTATTGCAGCGGCCATCGCTTATATCTCCCTGTTAACGACCCAGACTAATTGTTCGCATCAACAACTGTTTTGATGTGTTAAAGACTTCCACATTATTTTGATAGCTACGCGAGGCAGACATCATGTTGGCCATCTCTTCCACTGTGTTTATATTGGGTGAATAAATATTTCCCTCAGCATCGGCCAAGGGATGATTTGGCTCATAGCGCACCAATGGCGCAGCAGTACTTTCCATAATTTCTTTAACCCGGACACCCACGGAATTTTTATCAACCGCCTGCTGTAACAGCGTCTCGAAGACCGGGCTTTTTGCTTTATAAACCTGAGCAGGATTACCACTAACACTGTCGGCATTTGCCAGATTGCTGGAGATGGTATTCAGGCGCACAGTTTGTGCATTCATCGCTGAGCCTGCAACATCGAATACATTAAACAGCCCCATTAGCTACCTCCTTTTATTGCTGTGACTATCGATTGGCTTTTACCCTCAAAGAAACGCAGTGTTGCCTGATACTCCATGGCATTCTTGGCAAACGCTGCTTGTTCAACATGCGTTTCAACGCTATTACCATCCAGAGCGGGTTGAGTAGGAATTCGAAATTTTACGAAGTCGTCCAGGCCACCAAGACCGGCACTGCTGATGTGACCTTTTTGGGTAGTCTTTAATGTGCCGGCACTGGATAAAGCAGTCGCCTTTCTCATCGCCGCCTGAAAATCAATATCCTTGGCCTTGTAGTTGGGCGTGTCAGCATTGGCCAGATTAGAAGCAAGCACCTCAGTGCGTTGCGCTCTGAGCTTTAAGGCTGCTTCATGTACTCCAAAAACATTGTCTAAACTAATCGGCATCACATAACTCCTGTTTGCATGACACAATGCAAACGCAATGCCAACCTTAAAACTTCTATATTTTCATTTGGTTACGAACCAGATAAAACATGCGACCAGAAGAAACGGCAAGCCCCTGCCGCCAAGCGGCAAGTCTATGACCGGTCAAAAATAGTTACTGGAAGTAATACAAGGGGACTAACTACGATTCGATGTAGCGCTGGGAAAACGATGAACTGTTGGGCTTGAACCGCCTGTTTTGAGCTGATAGACGATACCGCCTTTATGACGAACTGTTTCAAAATCATCTGAATAACTGGCGATGGTTTCAGTCGAACCAAGAAACAGGTAGCCCCCTGGCACCAGGGTCTGCGCAATACGCCGCAAGATATCGCGTTTGAGTTCCGCAGAAAAATAAATCAAAACATTACGACAAAAAACAATATCGAATTTACCCAGTGAGGCATAACTATTCATAAGATTAAGTTCTGCAAATCGTACTCTATTGCGGATCTCATCTTTCACCTTCCACAAATCACCCTCCTGCTGGAAAAAACGTTTTTTCCGTTCAGGCGACAAACCACGCGACAAGGCCAGCGCATCATAGATACCTGAGCGACACATCTCCAACATAGTCGGTGAAATATCGGTACCTACAATCTGAATATTATTTGCCAAACTGCCGGGGCGACTTTGCATATACTCCTGCAAAATCATGCTGATTGAATATGGTTCCTGGCCTGATGAACTGGCCGCAGACCATATCTTTAGCTGGCTGGGACGCTTCTTGGCCAGCTCAGGCAAAATCATATCTTTCAATAATTCGTAGGGATGATTATCTCGAAACCAGAATGTTTCGTTTGTTGTCATCGCGTCGATGATGCGCTCACGCAAGCCCGAACGCGGCTGCTTCTTAAGCTGCTCAATCAACTCACCAACAGCCGTCACGTTAACCTCCTTGAGCAAACGATTCAGCCGACTGGCAACCAGATACTGCTTATTCTCACCCAGGACAATACCGCAAGCTTCTTCTAGAAACTGGCGAAAGGAATCATAATCACGCGCTGAAATTGTTTGGTTCAAGACTTCTATCCCTGAAAATTAATAATCACGACGACACTACCGACAAAAACTACAGCTATTGCCATTAAAGTCACGATCCAAGCCCGGTTAAAAACCTCGTTCTTCGACAAACGCTCTGACCCTGGTCATGATCGATGTCGCCAATTCATCCGGTTTGAATTTTGGCACAAACAGATTCGCCCCCACCTTTTCAACCATGGCATTATTGAACGTACCACTCAACGAGGTGTGTAGCATAATAAAAAGCCCTGCCAACTGCGGATCCTTACGGATTTCAGTGGTCAAAGTGTAACCATCCATTTCAGGCATCTCAATATCCGACAACACCATGGCCAAATGATCCAGTTTTGGATCGTTGTTTTCAGCCCACTGTTGCAGCACTTTGAGACCCTCATTGCCGTTATTTGCCAAGGTACACTTTATCCCCAGCTGCTCAAGGGTGCGTTTAACCTGATTACGGGCAACACTGGAGTCATCAACAACCAACACATGCTGTGCTTTAACCATATCTTCAATATTTTGTGTCAGCTCTTCTGATACTTCAGTTGAAGAGTTAGTCACCTCAGCCATAATCTTTTCAACATCAATGATTTCAACCAGCTCATCATCCAGTTTGGTCACGGCTGTCAGGTAACTGTCCTTGCCCGAGCCTTTTGGCGGCGGCATGATGTCTGACCAATTGAGATTAACAATACGTTCAACCCCGCCGACTAAAAACGCCTGGGTTGCACGATTATATTCAGTAACAATCATAAAACTATTGGAAAGATCTTCTACCGGACGACCGCCAATTGCCATGCTCATATCCATCACCGGAATGGTTTTGCCGCGCATGGTGGCAACACCGCGCACTACGGCATGAGAATGAGGAATCTGCGTTAGCGAAGGACACTGCACCACTTCTTGAACCTTAAATACGTTGATCCCGAAACGCTGTTTGCCAGAAAGGCGAAATAGTAGTAATTCCAAACGGTTATGGCCGGCCAGCTGTGTTCGCTGATCAACTGAGTCCATCATACCAGCCATAAAATTCACTCCATGCTAAAAAGTATAAATCTTCGTTCTTTTAATATCGGGTCAACAGATGATTATCTTGAGAACTTTTGAGGCGGCACGATTTTTGCTGCTATCTTCAATCATGACAGCCAAACAACAAATATTTGACATGCGGTTTTTTATAAAACAGTTCATGTGCCTGTCGCTTACCAGCATCCTCATGCTGGCGGGGCAATCCCAGGCATCTGAATTTCAGTCCTTAGACGATATTCGTAAGGCCGCCGCAGATTTCGCTGCAAAAAAGCAACCCATCAATCAAAACAGCACCATAGAAACCGGCCATCTTGACCCAAGGTTACGACTTAATAAGTGCGACCAGCCACTAACAGTCAGCCCCTTAGGCCGGCGCATTAATGCCGCCAACATGACGGTTATGGTGAAATGCGAAACCAGCACCCCCTGGACGGTCTACATCCCCATCAAGATAAAGACATATATCACCATTGCAATTGCCAACCGACCACTGTCACGCGACACACCTATCACCAAGTCTGATATTAGCTTTGAAAAACGCGAAATTAATCGCCTAAGCCGCAGCTACTTTGAAAGCCCAGACAATCTGATTGGACGAATTCCAAAACGTTCGCTGACTAAGGGCAGTGTTATTTCACCGCGAGATCTGGCTATTAAAAAGGTTATCAGCAAAGGTAGCCGTATCAGCATTCTCGCCAAAACTGGCGGCATCACAGTTCGTATGCCCGGCCTGGCCCTTTCTGATGCTGGAACAGGCGACCAAATACAGGTGCAAAACCTTTCATCAAAGCGCAATATTCAGGCCACGGTTATGGGCCCCGGCATTGTAAAGGTGGCAATGTAATGCGTCACAAAAACACTATTATTGCAGTTCCAACATCTCAAGTTCTGGCTATCATGTCCGATAAAAAAGTAAAGCATTTATGCTTAGGAGCGTCTAATCATGCAAGTTGACACCTCAGGCTCAATCCCAAGCCTTTTACAAGGCACCAAAGAAGGCCAATCAGCCCAAAAACCATCTACGGTTGAGCCAAATGCTCAGCCCCAGCAACAATCACAACAAACAAGGCAAGCAGATACCGTGACTTTTACTCAAGCAGCAGCTCAACTTGCTGAAGTTGAGCAACACATAAGGTCGGCGTCGGTTACTGATACTCAACGGATTGAGCAAGTACAGACCGCCATCAAAAATGGCAGCTATAATCCCGACCCAGTTCAGGTGGCCGGTAAAGTACTCAACTTTGAGTCTGCTTTAAATAGCATTCGCGCATAACACAGGAAGCAATCACGTTATGAGCAACATAGCGCTAGGCCAGCAGCTGGAACTACTATTTCAGCAGCAAATCAATGCGGCGGCAGAATTACTTCAGCTGTTACAGGATGAGAATCAGGCGCTGATTCAGCGTGATTACGAACGCACATCACAACTTACAAACTTAAAAAAGACCAAGGGTGCTGAAATTGATCTCTTAAACAATCAGCTCAGTCAAATGTTTGCAGCAGCACAAGCACCCAAGCTTCACGAAGCTATTGATAAACTCATAGCAGAGTTACCCAGTCAGCTAGGTAACAAACTCAAACAAATAAAATCAAAGCTGGAGCAGACCTCCCTTTCCTGCCAAGATCAAAACACCATCAATGGTCAAATAATTGCCGTAAACAAGCAGTCTGCTGAAACAGCCCTGGCAATACTGCGCGGACAATTTTCCACCAACGAACTAACCTATGGCGCTGGTGGCCAGCCCGTCAAGGACAAGCTGGCAACATCTATCACCAAGGCTTGATGACTTTAGTCAATTGTCTGTATTCTTGCTAGCAAGCTCTCCCCGTCAATTAACTCAGGCTTGGTTGCATTGAAGTAGATGGAAAAACTTTCCGATAAAATCCGCATACGCGCCTTCTTACAAAAGATGCTGGATAAACGTGCCCTTCTAACCGTTTTAATCAATGGCCGCGAAGAACCATGTTCCTCCGCAGTTATCGAGGTAAACAGTGATGATGAAAGTTTCATTATTGATGAGCTAAAGCCTGAAGCCAGCAACCAACTACTCAAAGAAAACCCTGTCATTCAACTCAAGGCGCAGCTGGATGGGATCAGCATTAAGTGCCAGGCAGAAATCAGTGAGTTTGGCCAGGATAACAACATCCTTTTCTATAAGCTGGCCATACCTGATGAAATTGAATATCACCAACGCCGTCAGGCGGTCAGAATCAGTTTGAGTGCAGCACACCCACTACCCATCACATTCAATGCTGTGAATGGCGAAAGTTTTGAAGGTGAAATTAAAGACATCTCTATCGGTGGGATCAGAGCCAGATTCAAAATAGACCTACCAAAAAGCCTGGAAAACTGCCAGCATCTAAACTGTTCTTTTCTGCTCCCACCTGATAACAAACAGACGCTTAACTGTGATCTTGTCATTCGCGTTATCAAACATAAAAAAGATCAATTTGGCCCCAGCTTTTTAGGTGGCGAGTTCATAGACATGCCCAAACCTCTCGAAAGACAGCTACAACGTTCAATCATGACCCTGCAGCGCGCATCACGACAAAAAGACAACATATAGTTCCATCATCAGCGCAGCGGTTATATACTCCTGCTCCATCTCATACGCCCCGGTAGCTCAGCTGTATAGAGCAATCCCCTCCTAAGGGATAGGTCGCAGGTTAGAATCCTGCCCGGGGCACCATTTTTTCTACCTAAGACCCCTCTTTATATAGAAATATGATATTAAATATAATTATTAATTAATTTATCTTATATAAAATAAACGCTATCCTGTCGCATACATCTAAGTAGTTGCCACAGGCAAGACGGAATAACACCTTATGAACACAAACCCGCTATCCATTCCCCCCATAAATAAAGATGAAACCGCTCAGCGACCGGGCATGTTTATCTATGGTCAGGTTGATCAGCAGCTGATTGACGAGCGAGTGGCCCAATTCAGGGATCAAACCCAGCGCTATCTGGCCGGCAAACTGAGCGAGGACGAGTTTTTAGCCTTGCGTCTGATGAATGGCGTTTATGTCCAGACTCATGCACCCATGATGCGTATAGCCATTCCTTATGGCCTGTTTTCAAGCGAACAAATGCGCATGCTTGCCCATATCGCCCGCACCTATGACAAAGGCTATGGCCACTTCACTACACGCCAGAACATCCAGTTTAACTGGCTCAAGATAGCCGAAATCCCAGATCTTCTGGCCGACCTGGCCTCAGTACAAATGCATGCCGTTCAGACCAGTGGTAACTGTATTCGTAACACCACCACGGATCCGCTTGCTGGGGTTGCTGGTGACGAGCTGGAAGACCCACGTCCCTACTGCGAAATCATCCGCCAGTGGTCAACTCTACATCCTGAATTCGCCCATCTACCACGCAAATTCAAGATTGCCGTCACCGGTGCGAAAAAAGATCGTGCGGTCACTCTGATACACGATATTGCACTCAGCCTGGTCAAAAACGATGCCGGCGAGATAGGCTTTAAGGTCAGCGTCGGTGGTGGCCTTGGTCGCACGCCGATGATTGCCCAGACTGTTCGACCATTTCTGGAAAAACAGCATTTACTGTCTTATCTGGAAGCCGTACTGCGAATCTACAATCTCAAAGGTCGCCGCGACAACAAGTACAAAGCGCGCATCAAAATCCTGGTCGGCAGCATGGGCGTCGAGGCCTTTAGCAAACTGGTCGAAGCAGAGTGGCTGAAGATAAAAGACAGCATGATTCTGGATCAGGCCGAGATCGATCGAGTTAAGGCTCACTTTGCCCCTTTTGCTTACGACACGGCGACCGAGCAAACCGTAACCGATAACCCGGCCTTTAACCGCTGGCTCGAACACAACACCAGCGAGCATAAAGTTCCCGGCTACCGAGTCGTTCATGTGTCTCTCAAAGCCCCTCAGGCTGCCCCTGGTGACATCAGCGCGGCGCAAATGGATATAGCCGCCTCATTGGCCGAACAATACAGCTTCGGCCTGCTACGCAGCACCTATGACCAAAACCTGGTGTTTGCTGACGTCAAACAGGCTGACCTGTTTGATTTGTGGCAGGCACTTGAGGATGCTGATTTGGCAACGCCAACCATCGGCACCCTTAACGACATGATCTGCTGCCCCGGTCTGGACTTCTGTGCTCTCGCCAATGCCAGTTCAATTGATGTCGCCGCTGACATCCAGAAACGTTTTCAGCAGCTCGATTATCTCTATGATCTGGGTGAAATAGATCTCAAGATGTCGGGCTGCATGAATGGCTGTGCTCATCACTCGATTGGCCATATTGGCATCCTCGGTGTCGATAAAAAAGGCGTGGAATGGTATCAGTTCACACTCGGAGGCTTCTCAGAAAACGAGGCCCAACTGGGACAACGACTGGGACGCGCCATTGCCAAGGCCGATGTAGCCGACACCGTTGAAAAAATAGCCAAGGTCTATATTGAACAGCGGCTAACAAATGAACGCTTTGTCGATACCTTTTATCGCATTGGCATCGAGCCATTCAAAGGACGCGTCTATGAAACTAATTAATAATCGCCAGATCGTCGAAGACAGCTGGCAAACCATTGCTGATGAAAGCAACATCGAGCAACTGCCTGGCGGCAAGCTGATTGTCTCATTCGCTTTCTGGAACGATCACAAACAAGCCCTGATAGCGCGTGATGATGCCCTGGGCATTAAATTCAACCCTGAAGATGACGTAGCAGATATCGCCGCCGACCTTGCCAGCTTTGCACTGGTAGTTTTACAGTTTCCAGCCTTTCGCGATGGCCGCGCCTATTCACAGGCCAGAAATCTACGTCAGCACCATGGCTATCAAGGCGAGATCCGCGCCACTGGCAACGTCTTGCGCGATCAACTGGCATTCATGGAACGGGTTGGTATCAATAGTTTTGAAATCGACAGCCATCAAGATATCAACGATGCCATCAACGGCTTTGATGAAATCAGCATCAAATACCAATCATCGTCTGACGAGCCACTCCCCCTCTACAAGCGGGCCACGGCTTAAACATAAAAAAGGCGACTCAATGGTCGCCTTTTTTATGTTGGTCTATTTTCAGATCAGCTACAAAGCCGCAGCCTCAGCCAGCAATTCCTCGTATTGTTGCACAGGAAGATAGCCTGGCATTATCTGACCATTGGCAAGAACAGATGCCGGCGTCCCTGTCAGGCCAAGTTTTCTAACCAGAGTCATATGTTCATCAATCGGGTTATCACAAGTTTTTTCAGCCACAGGTTTACCCAATTTGGCCTGAGTGAGTGCTTCTTGCCGATTCTCAGCACACCATACTGAAACTGCCTTTTTATATGATTTTGAATCTTTACCGGCGCGTGGAAAAAACAGATAACGCACTTCAATACCACGTCTATTCAACTCATCGATTTCCGTATGCATACGACGGCAGTACATACAATCAATATCAGTAAATACAGTGACACGATGTTTCACTTTTTTGGGCGAAAAAATAATCATCTTTGATTCGTGAACTGAGTTGATCAAACCTAAACGCCCCTCGGCACGTTTGTCTTCAGTCAGATTTTTTTCTGCCTTGATATCCACCAGACTACCATTCAACAGATAACGACCATCAGCCGAGATATAAAACACCTCCAAACCGAAAATGACCTCATACATACCTTCAAGCGGGCTCTGCTGAATACTGTCTGGTTCAACCCCGGGGATGATCTTTTTTACTGCGGCTCGCACCTTGTCCACATCCGTGGCCGCCATGACGTTGCCCGAAAAGCCCAGCGCAAACATCAAACCGATCATTACAACTCGAAACATAACTAGTTCTTCCTAAATAGACTGTAAAGTTTGAGCCCATTATAACCGCAGGGTTCAATCAAGCAGAGCATTTATCCGCGCGGATGATGCTCTGCATGCAGTGACTTCAACCGTTCACGGGCAACATGGGTGTATATCTGCGTTGTCGACAGATCACTATGCCCCAACAACATCTGCAATACCCTGAGGTCAGCACCGTGGTTCAAAAGATGCGTGGCAAAGGCATGGCGCATTGTATGTGGCGACAAACTGGTATTAATCCCAGCCTGCAAAGCATAGCGTTTAATCAAATACCAGAACGCCTGACGCGTCATCGCGCCACCACGCCGGGTAACGAACACAGCATCAGAGATCTTGCCAGACAACAGCTCTGCGCGCGCCTCATCCTTATAACGCTGCAACCAATCAAGACACTCCTCCCCCATTGGCACCAGTCGCTCCTTGCCACCCTTGCCGAAAATACGCACCACGCCCTGGGCCATACTGACCTCAGATAGCTTCAGTCCTACCAATTCGGAGACACGCAAACCACTGGCATACAGCAGCTCCAGCATTGCCCTATCCCTGAGGCCAAGTGCCTCACTAACCACAGGGGCCGCCAGCAGCGCCTCGACATCCTCTTCTGTCAGTGACTTTGGCAAGGGTCGGCCCAGCTTGGGGGCGTCAATCTGGGCGGTGGGATCCTTATCAACGCGACCTTCACGTAACAGGTATTGATAAAATCGCCGCAGACTGGAAAGCAGGCGTGCAGTGGTTCTTGGACTCACCCCCTGCTGAACACGCAGCGCAAGATAATCAAGCAGATTATCCCGCGCTGCGCAGCTCAGGCCTTTATCCTGTTTGTTAAGCGCCACAGCCATACCTTGCAGATCACTACCATAGGCAGCCAGAGTGTGATCACTAACACCACGCTCGACCCACAAACTATCAAGAAACGATTCAATCAAAGCTTGGTCTTCGGGTTTGATGGCAACGAGATGTGATTTTTTAGCCGCCATCTATCGCCTGTTCATGCTGTAACAAACAGCGTTTAATAGATAACTCATTGCCTTGACGCTGCCCCATAAAACCGCCTAAACCTGATTTGCCAACAACCCGGTGACAAGGCACCACCACAGGAAGTGGGTTGGCACGACAGGCATTACCCACAGCCCGAGCCGAACTGCCCAATCGTGCCGCCAACTCACCATAGCTGATCGTTTCGCCAGCCGGAATCAAACGCAAGGCATTCCAGACTCGCTGCTGAAAGGCAGTGCCTTTTAATTCCAATGGCATTTCAAACTGATGGCATGGATTGCTGAAATAGCAATTTAACTGATGGGTTATTTGTTTTTGCGATGCGGTTAACGGCGGAGATGTCGCAATATCATCGACAAGAAAATCGACACTCGTCAGCAAGCTGTTATTGATACCAAGCCCCAACTTGATGCCCAACCAAGGTGTCTCGATTATGACATCAAACCTGTGCATTGTTTTATCTGCCGGCATGACAAACCTTAGCCACTAGTTGATGTTGTTTTTCAGGCGTCTGATCTGATAATCATAAATAGCGCGGGCACCATCATCTGTCGCCGCCGATAAGGTCTGGTAAATATTCACGGCATCACTCGGCAGGCCGGCTTGCTCCAGAGCATGTGCAGCACGATGACGTGCAGCCTCAGCCCAACCATCCATTTCACCAGTCTGATTCAAACGGGCAGACTGAAGATATAAACGCGCAGCCTCAGAGTATTGTTGCTGTGCCATGCGTGTTTCAGCCAACCAATACAACACTTCACGCTGCGAACTGCTATCAGGCAGTTTATGTGACAATTCAGCCAGAATAGAAAAGGCTGCCACTAACTCGGCCTTACTATTGAGGTCTTGAACGGCAAGCAGCAAATTCGCAATTTGCGCCTGACTCAGACTTTCAGCAGCAACAATTTCCTTCAGCAAATCTGCACCGTAAGCAGGGGAACCGGCCAAAATCTGCACGCGCGCACGGCGCAACTGCCATTCAACAATATCCACACCTTTTGGTGCATCCAGCTGACTCATCAATTTTGAGGCCAGCCCCAGGTCACCGTCAGCCAGGGCCATATCCACCAGCCGGTACATCACCGCCAGTGGTAATACACCAACATCAGTAAACTGAGACGATGAAAGGTACATAGCCCGCAACAACTGCAAGTGCCCTTGCTGCTCCAGCAAAGACACCAATAAGCCATGCGCCCTGACATTGATATCACCCCCCTGAGCCTTCACCGCCAACCAGGCATAGATCGCCTCAGCCTTTCTGCTGCGCGTCTGACTCATCTCTTCTGCCAACTCAAACCATGGGCCAAAATTACCCATTAATAGCTGCTGTTGATTAGCCAGCCCACGCCCGTACTCGGCCAGGGCGAACCAAAGCGCATCGACCACAGCCGTAGCCTGAGCGCCGTCTGTATCGCCAAGGCCAAGCAAAGCTTCCAGAGCATCGATACGTTCTGGCAAAGTGTCTAGCTGTTTAATTTTTTCAAACAGGGCATTGAATAAAGCCTGTTTCAAGGCAAGCCCCAACTGCGGCTCTGACAACCATTTCAGCGCTTCGGCCAACAAATCGGCATCAAGCGGCGTCAAGCCCTTTAACAAGGCCAGCACATAAACACTGCGGGCAACCGGCTTATCGCTCACCACCGTCAACACGGCCGCCTCATTAGCACGATCAGAAACGATCATGAGACGCGCCTTCAAGGCCAACAGCTCATGATCAAGCCTGGAGTCAGGGTAGTCCTGTTCGTAGCGCAGCAGCGCCGTACGAGCATTGTCGTAACGGCCATCAACAAGATAACTTTGCAGTACCAAACGACGCCACTCCGGCAAACGACTTGCATCCGGAGCGCTGCTCCAAATCAATGACTGCAAAAGATCGCGCGCTTGTTCACCTGCCCCCATCGCCAGATAGGCATGGACAAGTTCAGCAAACAGCCAGTTTTGGTGGCTGTCAGGCACATTTGCGGGCAGTGCTTCATATTCACGCACCACCTCTGCCCAGCGGCCCTTCTGCTGCAGCAGAACAACCTTTTGTCGATGCCATTCGATCCATGCCTCTGGTGCCTGCTCAAGATTCGGCTCGGCCTCAACCAGCAATTGCATGCCGAGGCCTTCAGCACCTTCTGCACTCAAAAAAGATAATTCTTGCAAGAGGGTCTCGGGCAAACCATCTGCCGCCTGGAGACAAGAAGAAAATAAAAATGAAGCGGCAAACAAACCCGCCAACAGGTGTCGGAGGCTAGAAATAAAAGAAGGGCGGACCCCAGACTTCTGGGCCGCCCTTCTTTTAATCAGATCACGCATCGAGCGAAAGAGTTATTACAACTTCTCTTTGATACGCGCTGCCTTACCAGTCAACTCACGCAGGTAGTACAACTTGGCACGACGCACATCACCACGACGCTTAACGGCAACGGAGTCAACCACTGGGCTGTAAGTCTGGAATACACGCTCCACACCTTCACCGTTAGAGATCTTGCGCACAGTAAACGCAGAATTCAGGCCACGGTTACGCTTGGCAATGCAAAGACCTTCGAAGGCCTGCAGACGCTCACGCTCACCCTCTGTTACCTTTACCTGTACAACAACGGTATCGCCTGGGCCAAACTCAGGTAATTCACGCTTCATTTGTTCCGCGTCCAACTGGTCGATGATCTTGCTCATGACTCTTTCCTCAAATAACGATCTTAAAAGTTAAATTCCAAATCTGCGGCAGCGCCGCTCAATTCTGTTGCCCTTCATGTTCCTGGATAAACTCATCCAGCAACTGCTGCTGCTGCTTGTCCAGACTCATAGCTTGCAATAAGTCTGGTCGACGCAGCCAAGTCCGGCCCAACGACTGTTTTAGTCGCCAACGACGTATGGCTGCATGGTCACCACTCAGCAACACTGGCGGCACCTGCATACCCTGATAATTCTCAGGGCGGGTATAGTGCGGGCAATCCAGCAAGCCTACACTAAACGAATCCTGTTCAGCTGAATCCTGATGCCCCAGGGCACCGGGTAACAATCGCGTTACCGCATCGACTACAACCATGGCGGCCGTCTCACCACCGCTGAGAACGTAGTCACCAATAGACCACTCCTCATCAACCTCAAGTCCGATCAGACGTTCATCGATGCCCTCGTAACGACCAGCCACCAATATTAGTCCTGGTTGCTGTGCTACCTCACGCGCCAGCGACTGATCAAACCTGCGCCCCTGTGGTGACATATACACCACCTTGGCCGTCGGGTTGAGCTGTCGCGCCGCGGCTATGGCCTGACGCAGCGGCTCAATCATCATCAACATGCCCGGGCCGCCGCCATAAGGCCGATCATCAACAGTTCGGTGCCTGTCTTGAGTGTAATCACGAGGATTCCACACTCCTAGCTCAAACACACCACTGTCTAACGCCCGGCCTGTGACCCCGTAGCCCAGCAGGTCAGTAACCATTTGCGGGAACAGGGTGACAAGGTCAATCCGCATCATAAACCCGCATATTGCACTATCCTTCTACTGCGACGCCCCCATGGTATGCCCTGCCGGGCCTTTACTCTGTCGGAGTGCTCAACATAGTAAACTATGTTTGCGCGCTCCTCTGTCGCAAAAACCCGCCATGCCACACCCTTGAACCATCTCGCTACGAACGAAAGTACAATATGCGGGTTTTAAAACTCCGGATCCCAATCGACCCGCATTACGCCGGCCTCAATATCCACTGAGTGGATATATTGACCCTGAA
>Ga0316192_10002255_pt1 | contig 14134 bp, 8 predicted proteins | sample MerIslwburrow_MG_FD_204931 | JGI IMG/M metagenome (GOLD analysis project Ga0316192, IMG submission 204931) | Coastal sediment microbial communities from Maine, United States - Merrow Island worm burrow | ecosystem: Environmental > Aquatic > Marine > Coastal > Sediment | place: USA: Maine...
CGATTGATGGGAAACCGATTCTCTTTCATGCGGAACAACAGTCCGCCAGGCACATCGAGCTGGCCGGCAACAGCCCAAAGGGTGAAGACCGCACGGATGGCTTGCACGCCACTGTCCGCATACTCGAGACCCGTGTACATGACCGGGCAGGCACCTCTCGCCTGGGCGATGCGCCGTGCCAACTCCACCACCTTGGCCGCGGGTATGCCGGTGATCTCCTCCACCGCTTCGGGTCTGAAGTGTTGGATGTAGTCCAACAAGGGCTCCCAACCGACCGTCCAGTGGCTCACGAACTCATCGTCGTAGAGCTCTTCCTCCACCAGGACGTTGATCAATCCCAGGGCCAGGGCGCCGTCAGTTCCGGGGCGTATCGGAACCCATTCGGCTCCAGCGTCCCGGGCGGTCTCGGTACGTCGGGGATCGATGACCACGACTTCGGCGCCTCGCTGCCGAGCCCGCTGGACCTGCTCGTGGGCCAACGGCGGCGAATCGGTGGCCGGGTTGGCCCCCCAGACGACGATGAGCTGAGCCTGATCGATATCGAAGTCCATGGTGTGATACATCTCGCCCATGGTCGTGTGGGGCGCGATCATCGCGAACGAGACGTAGCAGAGAGCGCCGACCCCCAGAGTGTTGGGCGAGCCGAACGGGAAGAGGACGCTGGAGGCCGACGAAATTGCCACTCCTGCTGGCTGGAAGATGTCGCACAGCGAGAGCTCGAAGCTGCCACGCCCGGTATAGATCGCCGTGGCTTCCGGACCCGACTCCGCCTTGATCGCCTGGAGTCGCCCCGCGATGGTGTCCATCGCCTCCTCCCAGGAGATAGGCTCGAACTCTAAGGTCCCCTTGGGGCCGACCCTCTTCAGAGGATGCTGCAGACGCTGCGGGTCATGCACGATCTCCGGTGAGTGCACACCGTTCGTACAGATCATTCCCAGCGGATGGTCGGGCAGGGGCTCGACCTGCCGCAGCTGGCCATCCTCGATCGTGGCTCGCACCCAGCAGCCCGCCGGGCAGATTCCGCACAGGCCGTCCCTCACCTCGATCAACCCGTCTCGCTCCTCTTCTCCAGAAGGGCGAGAGCAAAGGTCTCTTCCGCGTCGGTGTACCACTCGGCGATGTGCAGTCCCGCTGAGCGAACCATGGCCTCGGCGCTGGTGCGGTCGAACTTGCGGCAGATCTCGGTGCGGATGGTCTCACCCTCGTTCATGGTGAATCGCAGCCCCAGATCTTCCACTGCGATCTCCAGATCGTGCCGAGCCGCAAGATGCATCTCGACCCTCGCTTCTTCGCGATTGAAGAACGCTAGATGCTCGAAGGCATCCTGGTCGAAGTCGGCACCCATGGCGCTGTTGACCACCGAGAGGATGTTCTTGTTGAAAGCCGCTGTCACACCGGCGGCATCGTTGTAGGCACTTTCCAAGACCGCCCGGTCTTTGATGGTGTCCAGGCCAACGAGAAACCGATCTTCCTCATCCATTAGCGCCGTCACGCTCGAGAGGAACTCTGTAGCCTGATCAGTGTCCAGATTGCCGATGGTGCTCCCCATGAAGAGGAAGAGCTTCTTTCTCGAGTGGTCCAGCCGATCGAGCGGGTGGTGGAAGTCCGTCACCAAGCCCATGATGGTGAGATTCGGATACAGCTCCAGGAGGTGCTCCGCCGCCTCGATGAGTGCGGTCTCGCTGATGTCTACCGGGACATACCGAATCAGGCGCCGCTGGTTCTTGTCGACGGCATCCAACAAGGCCCGAATCTTCAAGTTGGCACCCGAGCCGAGCTCTATGAGGTCGCCGGCGGCGAAACCCGCCATGATCTCGGGCCCGAACTGTTCCAGCATGGCGAGCTCGGTGCGGGTCTGATAGTACTCGGGTAGCTCGCAAATCTCCTCGAAGAGCTTCGAGCCCCTGGCGTCGTAGAAGTACTTGCTGGGCAGGGTCCTCGGGGACGTGGCCAGCCCAGCCTCGACCTCCTGGGCCGCCCCGTCCCCCTCGTGACCTGTCAGGGCTGAGAAGACCCTGAGACGATTGCAGTCGCTCTCGAAGATGACCGTCATAGAGTGCTGCTAACCGTACCAGAAGAGAGCATTTGCGGATCGGAATCTACCTTGAGATCCAGATCAGACCGGCACTTCCACAACCGTCTCCGTGCGTCTCGCAGAGAAGACGAGCTTGCCGTCCGCGACATCGACATGGATCGTGTCCCCTGGTCCGAAGGTCCCATTCAGGATCTTCTCGGCCAGAGGGTTCTCCAGATACTGCTGGAGGGCGCGCTTCAAGGGCCTGGCCCCGTAGACCGGGTCGTAGCCCACGTTGCCGAGGAAGTCGAGTGCCTCGGTCGTCAATTCCAGTCCCATTCCGTTGCCATCGAGCCGCCCGGCGACGATCCTTACCTGGAGCTCCGCGATCTGGCGAATCTGCTCTCGCTCGAGCGGGTGGAAGACGATGATGTCGTCGACCCGGTTGAGGAACTCTGGCCGGAAGTGCTCACCCAGGATCTCCATCACCGCCGCCTTCATCTCGTCGTAATGCTCTTCGCCGGCCATCTCCTGGATCACGTGCGAGCCGAGATTCGACGTCATGACGATGATCGTGTTGCGGAAGTCCACCGTGCGGCCCTGTCCGTCCGTCAGGCGTCCATCGTCGAGCACCTGGAGCAGCACGTTGAAGACCTCCGGGTGAGCCTTCTCGATTTCATCCAGCAAGATCACCGAGTAGGGTCGGCGACGCACCGCTTCGGTCAGGTATCCGCCCTCTTCGTAGCCCACGTAGCCCGGGGGAGCTCCGATCAGTCGCGCCACCGAGTGTTTCTCCATGAACTCCGACATGTCAATACGGATCAGCGCATCTTCGGTATCGAACAGCGACACGGCTAGTGCCTTGCAGAGCTCGGTCTTGCCGACACCAGTCGGGCCGAGGAAGAGAAACGACCCGTTGGGACGGTTGGGATCCGACAAGCCGGCTCGCGAGCGACGGATGGCGTTGCTGACCGCCTTGACCGCCTCCTGTTGGCCGATCACCCTCCGACCCAGCTCGTCTTCCAGATGCAGCAGTCTCTCTCGTTCCCCTTCCAGCATCTTCGAGACCGGTATCCCGGTCCAGCGAGAGACGACCTCGGCCACCTCTTCCTCGGTGACCTTGTTCCGCACCAGTGTCATCTCCTGCTCCTCGGCCTGTGAGGCCGCCGCGAGCTGTTGCTCGAGCTCTGGAATCCGACCGTACTGGAGCTCCGAGGCTCTCGCCAGATCACCTGCACGTTGTGCCGCCTCCAGCTCGAAGCGGGCCCGCTCGAGGTCCTCCTTGATCTGCGCCGCACCTTCCAGAGTGGCTTTCTCCGCCTTCCAGATTTCTTCGAGGTCGGCGAACTCTCTCTCCAGTACCTTGATTTCCGCCTCCAGGTCCTTCAGTCGCTGCTTCGAGGCCTTGTCCTTCTCCTTCTTCAATGCCTCCCGCTGGATCTTCAGCTGAATGAGACGCCGCTCGAGTCTGTCCATCTCCTCTGGCTTGGAGTCGATCTCCATCCGGATCCGCGAGGCCGCCTCATCGATAAGGTCGATAGCCTTGTCCGGCAGTTGGCGGTCCGTGATGTAACGGTGAGACAGCATCGCGGCTGCCACGATCGCCGGGTCCGTAATCTCGACCCCGTGATGGACCTCGTAGCGCTCCTTCAAGCCGCGCAGGATCGCGATCGTATCCTCGACCGAAGGCTCGCTGACCAGGACCTTCTGGAGACGACGCTCAAGCGCCGCGTCCTTCTCGATGTTCTTCCGATACTCGTCCAGGGTCGTCGCGCCGATGGCATGAAGCTCGCCCCTGGCCAGAGCCGGCTTCAGCATGTTGCTCGCGTCCATCGCCCCTTCCGCCTTGCCGGCACCCACCATCGTGTGGATCTCGTCGATGAAGAGGATGATCTGACCCTCCTGCTTGGCCAGATCGTTGATCACCGCCTTGAGACGCTCCTCGAACTCTCCCCGGAACTTCGCGCCCGCGATCAGTGCTCCCATATCCAGCGACAGCACGCGCTTGCCCTTCAGGCCCTCCGGGACCTCGTCGTTGACGATCCTCTGAGCCAGTCCTTCGACGATCGCTGTCTTACCGACGCCCGCCTCACCGATGAGGACGGGGTTGTTCTTCGTGCGTCGTTGCAGCACCTGGATGGCACGACGGATCTCGTTGTCGCGGCCGATGACCGGGTCGAGCTTACCCTGCTCCGCTCGCTCCGTCAGATCGACGGTAAAGCGCTCCAGCGCTTGCCGCTGCTCCTCCGCATCGGCATTGTCGACTTGCTGGCCTCCCCGCACCCCATCGATCGTCTGTTCCAGCGCCGCCTCGGTCGCCCCTGTCTTGCGAAGCATCTCCCCGAGCGGACCTCTGTCTTGTACACCGGCGAGCAGAAACAGCTCACTCGAGATGAACTGGTCGCCTCTCTGCTGTGCTAGTTTGTCCGTCACATTGAGCAGGCGGTTGAGATCCGGCGATATCAGGACATCGCCAGCGGTGCCTTCGACGCGAGGCAAACGGTCGAGAGCCTGCATCAGATCGACGCCCAGTTGGTCGACGTTGACGCCAGCCTTCGCCAGGATGGGCAACGCCGTGCTGCCATCCTGCTCCAGCAGCGCCGCCATCACGTGTATCGGCTCTACGTATTGATGATCCCTGCCGACAGCCAGGCTCTGGGCATCCGCCAGTGCCTGTTGGAACTTCGTCGTCAGTTTGTCCATGCGCATGGTTCTTCCCTCCTTCGCTTCGCGAACTCTAGTCCTGTCCGGTTGTCAGCGCCGCTTCAGGCTGCGTTGGCCCGAACCCACTGCTCGATCTGGGGCAGACTCATCGCGCCAGGCTGGCGGGCCACTTCCCGACCCTGCTTGAATACGACGAGGGTCGGAATGCTCTGAATGCCGAACCGGGAAGCCACCTGCGGTGCCTCCTCGGTATTCAGCTTGGCCAGGACCACCCCAGGCTCCAAGCTCGCCGCGGCCTGCTCGTAGGCGGGAGCCATCATCTTGCACGGACCGCACCACGAGGCCCAGAAATCCACGACCACGGGTACGTCACTGCGCTCGATGAAACGATCGAACGTCGATTGATCCAGGCTGATCGGGCTCCCAGCGAACAAGGCCTGCTTGCAGCTGCCACATCGGGGCCCGTCACTCAGTCGCCCAAAGGCAACGCGGTTCACCTTGGCACAACTCGGACAGACAATATGTTTCGAATCAGTCATGATCTTCACTTGGTTGTTGAGTCTCAAAATCTGCTTGTGGGGCACTCACCCTTGATATCCAACATTTTGAATCACGGATTTAATCCCCAATCCGCGCACTGGACCCATCTTTTTCCGGGGCATGTGTTAATCTTCGCCTCCCTTGAATCCGGCACTGGCTGCCGATCCGATCACAACTACCGATCTGACCAAAGACCGCGCTCAGGGCGCTCGGGTGAACCATGTCTCTGCAGGAACGAAACGACCTCCGCAACCTCGCCATTATCGCTCACGTCGATCACGGCAAAACGACTCTGGTAGACGCCATGCTCTGGCAAAGCGGCACCTTCGGTGCCCATCAGGAGGTTCGAGAGCGCGTGCTCGACTCCATCGATCTGGAACGCGAGAAGGGCATCACCATCATGGCCAAGAACACGGCCATCGACTTCCACGGAATCCGTATCAACATCGTCGATACCCCGGGCCACGCCGACTTCGGCGGCGAAGTCGAGCGCACCCTGAAGCTGGTGGACGGAGTGCTCCTGCTCGTCGACGCCTCCGAAGGGCCGCTCCCACAAACCCGTTTCGTTCTGCGCAAGGCTCTCGACGCCAACCTGAAGCCGATCGTCGTGATCAACAAGATCGACCGTCCGGACGCTCGCTCGCAAGAGGTCTTGAACGAGATCTACGACCTGTTCATCGACCTCGATGCGACCGAAGAGCAACTGGAGTTTCCGGTTCTCTACTGCATTGCCAAAGATGGGATCGCCAGCCTCGAACCTACTGTGAGCGAGGGTGATCTGCGGCCGCTTTTCGAGCAGATCCTCGAGACCATCCCCGCTCCTCGTTTCGACCCCGAAATGGCGTTCCAGTTCCTGATCACCTCGCTGGACTACGACGACTACGTCGGTCGCCTGGCGATCGGTCGCATCGTCAACGGCCACGTTCGCAAGGCTCAGGAGGTCACCCGAATGCTGCTCGATGGCTCGACGGAGATCATCAAGGTGACGCAGCTCTACGGCTACAAAGGGCTCGACCGGACGTCGATCCCAGAGGCTGGGCCGGGTGACATCGTGGCCATCGCCGGTCTGGATGAGATCGCGATCGGCGAGACCCTCGCCGATCTGGAGCACCCGGAAGCTCTGCCGCCGATCCTCGTCGACGAGCCGACCCTCGAGATGGTCTTCTCGACCAACACCTCGCCCATGGCAGGCAAGGAGGGGGCCCACGTCACCTCCACCAAGCTGCGCGAACGGCTGATCAAGGAATCACTGACCAATGTAGCTATCCGCCTCGAAGAGACCCCGGGCAGCGACGCCCTGAAGATCGCCGGACGCGGCGAGCTGCAGCTGGCGATCCTCATCGAGATGATGCGCCGCGAAGGGTACGAGTTCTCCGTTGGCAAACCCCAGGTGATCGTCCGCAATGGTCCCGAGGGACCTGAAGAGCCGATGGAGCTGCTTACCGTCGATTGTCCGGAGGAGTTCGTCGGAGCGGTCACTCAGAAGCTCGGCCCGCGCAAGGGGCGAATGCTCCAGATGATCAATCACGGTACGGGTCGCGTGCGCATGGAGTTTCAGGTTCCGGCACGCGGTTTGATTGGCTTCCGCACAGAGTTTCTTACCGAGACCCGCGGCACCGGCATCATGAACCACCTGTTCGACTCGTTCGGTCCCTGGCAGGGCGAGATCCCCCAGCGCATCACCGGTGCCCTGGTTTCCGATCGGGCGGGCCGAGTCACGGCTTTCGCCATCGACCACCTGCAGCCGAGGGGAATGTTCTTTTTGGCTCCGGGGGACATGGTCTATGAGGGGATGATCGTCGGCGAGCACTCCCGGCCAGGTGATCTCGATCTGAACATCACCAAGGAGAAGAAACTCACCAACATGCGGGCCGCCTCGGCTGACGAGCTGGTCAGGCTGGTGCCCCCTACGCTCCTGAGCTTGGAACAAGCCCTCGAGTTCCTGGCCGAGGACGAGCAGCTCGAGGTCACGCCCGAGTCCTATCGCCTTCGCAAGCGCGTCCTCCGGGCGAACCAACGCAAATAGCAGGAGGGGGTGAGGCGTCCGGTCGTACCTCCCGGCCGGTCTTTGAGGGCTTGGGGTTGAGGCGGCTGTCGCTTGCTCCAGCCGATCTTTGGGGCATTGGGGCCCCCTCCCATTCCCCTTGGTCCGCACACCCCTAGGCCCTTACTTCCCATTGCCTCAATGCCTCATTGCCTCATTGCCTCAATGCCTCATGGGTGCAAAAGGTCCGTCCGGGTGGTTCGCAGGCGGACGGTGGCGGCTACTCAGACTATTACGGGCAGGCCGCCACCTCGTCTCATCATCGCGCCGGGAAAATGCGGTGACAGGCACCTCATTTGCTGAGGCAAGTGCACCCTCGCCGCCGAAGACGGAGAGCGCTCCCGTGGCGCTGGGAAATGCTCCCGTGGCGCTGGGAAATGAGGTGCCTGTCACCGCATTTTCCCTTGCGCTGCGCTCGACTCGGCGCCCCCTATCGAACCACCCGAACGAACCTCTTGGAACCGACGCTGGCAGGGTTCGGCGTGGGGACCTCCAATCGACATCGGCTCAGCGATCGCCAGTGGTCTCAATTGCGCCTTCGTGCAGCACGCGCTCGTGCAGTGCGTCGAGGAGCTCGATCGTGGCATCGAAGTCCTGCTGGAGCTCTCCGTACGTCTCCTCGTCGACTCCGCTGTAGGGTCTCGCTACGAGGGACATCTTGTGATTGAGAACCCGCACCGACAGATCAGTGTAGCTAGGCGCCCAGAGGTTCTTGAGAAACCGGCTCGGAGCCGTGCCAGCCAGCTTCCAAGCCAGCTCCGAGAGTTCATTCCCGGTCAGCTCGAGCTGACTTGGCTCCGAGTAGCCATCTACCGGATCGCGAAGCCGGACCGTGGCCCTCTGGCCTTCGACCCCGAGAACGAACTCGGTCACCGACTCCCCCGGAGCCTTTCCGTCAGCCATCACCTGAAAGTGCAGCTCGAACGTCACGGGATCGAGCTCACCTGAGGCCACCTTTTCGAGACCCTCCTCGAGATTCGCTGCGCCGACCCCGGTTGCAGCCGGCTCCTCGCAGGAATCCAGAAGACGATTCACCAACCGGGCGAACGACTCGGACTGCTCACCGCGATTGATCTGGAACACCTCTTTCTCGACGCCTGCCAAGCTGACACTGAGGCTGCAAACCATTGTTCGGGCATTGTTCGATTGCATCCGATCAGGCTCCGGCTGCCCACCATATCGATCGGGAAGGGAGGGGAAGTCGGCTTTCACGAGCTGCTGCAGCAGGTCCGAGATTTCGTCTTCCGTCAACTGGAATTGCCTCTCGCCTCCCCAGATGGCCACACCGCTGCCGAAGATCCTCGCCGACCTCCACTTCGAGCCTCTCCTACAGCTCGCGCTCAGCTCGAGCCCGGTACGCTTGCCAGGATCCGCCGCAGCGCCCTCCAAGGCGGCTCTGAATCGAAGTTGACTATCGGAATCCAAGGCGCCTGCCACAGTCTCTTGCAAGGAACCTGTCTCCTGAATGGGGACTGAGGATTCTCCCGAGCGCTTCGACGACTCATCACATGCGACCAAGAAGACGACGGCGATGCTAGCCAATGTCGTGGCCTGCCGGAGATCCCTCGCGACACGTTGGATTGGAAACACGGGTTTGCTGTCAGTCATTGAGGCGCGAATATAGCAGGCAACTGCCCAGAGCCAGTAACCCGAGACCCTGTAACATCCCTGTGGCATGCGCAGTTGCCCCTGACACGGACTGTTCTGTAGTATCGGGCGACTCGTCTCCCTGGATCCACGAGGGGTTTCTCTGGCTGCCTCAGTGATACGGGAGGCCCCACGGCGAGTGGCTCACCCGAGTTGCTGGGCCACGCGATAGACCGACGTCTGAACAGGAGGTACCCATGAACAAGAACCTAGTCCTCTGCATGACCCTGTTGGTTCTCATCCTGTGCCTGGCTCTCGTCTCCTCCAGATCCATTCAGCACCAAGACGCCGAGGTCGCCCTCAAACCGGGGCCGGCCTCTCCGGCCGGCATTAATGGGTCGGGTCCAAGCGGTGGGCCTTCAGGCCCATCCAGTGATCGCGGCGTCTTTCAGGCCAACGGTCCGACTCGGGTGAATCTGCTCGAGGTTGAGCCAGGCTTCGTTCCCGATGTGAACATCGTCATTCCACCTCCCGCTATGCCCATCTCCCAGGCAGAGGCCGAGCGATTGCGCCAGAAGGCCCTGCTCATGTCGCCGGACAGTGACATCCAGGTCGCGACCTCCGGGCCGAGCGCTCTGGCACCGACACTCGGTGTCAGTTTCGAGGCTCTCGACGCCGAGGACTGCTGCAGCAGCAGCGTCAACACCCCTCCTGATCCGGAGTTGGCCGTCGGCAAGGACTACGTAATCCCGGTGGTGAACGTCGCTTTCAAGATCTTCGAGAAGGATGGTACGCCGGTGGTGGGCGCGACAACCTTCGCCTCTTTCATGTCGGCCGATCCAAACTGCATCGGCGTCTTCGACCCCAATGCGATCTACGACGAAGCGGAGGATCGCTACATTTTGGGTATCGACGCCAATGGCTCGAACTACTGCATCGCGGTCAGCGCAAATCCGGGAGACATCGTCAATTGGAACCTCTACAGCATTCCGACGCTTCAAGGCTGCGGCACGTTGTTCGACTATCCCCATATCGGCGTCGGTCCAGACCTCATCGTCTTGGGCTCCAATCAGTTCGCCGGTGGCTTCTGCGAGGGTCGGGTCTGGGCCATGGACAAGACTGCCGCGTACGCCGGCAGCGCCATGAGCTTCGTCACCAAGAGCACGGGAAGCGATGGCACACCGATGCCGGCCAACTATCATGGTGACTTCGGGTCCTTGAGCGGACCCCACTGGTTCATGACCGAGGTCTTCGACGGCTGCAACCACAATGTCTGGTCCTGGACGAACCCCTTGAGTGGCTCCAGTCCGACCAGGAAATCGAATCTCAATCTCTGCACGGCCACCGGTGTAACCGCCGGATTTCCGGTCAACTGGCCGCAATCGGGAGGCAGCTCCATACAGGCCAATGACTGGCGGGGCCAGTCCAGCGAGCTGAGGGATGGCATCATTTACATGACGAACCAGACGATCTCCTGCAATCCCGGCAGTGGCACGGTGGACTGCGTTCGTTGGGCCAAGATCAACCCGACTGGCAACACGATCATGGACGCCGGTGTCTATGCGTCCAACGGCCAGTATCGGACCTTTGCCAATACCGTTTCCAACGCGTGCGGAGACATGGCCGTCGGCTACTCGAAAGGGAGCAGCTCGACGTTTCCCTCGACCTATGTCACCGGCCGGCTGAGCACCGACCCGCCAGGAGCTCTCCAAGCCGAGACCCTGCTCAAGGCAGGCGAGGGCACCTATTCCTGCTTCGACGGCTCGCCATATAGGTGGGGTGACTACACGGGCATGACGATCGACCCGGATGGTACGACCTTCTGGTATCTGGGTCAGTACTCGAAGCCCGGAGCTCATGCCCAATGCGATTGGAGCACCTACATCGGCTCCTTCACCTTCGACACCTGCACGCCAGGCCTGGACCTCTTCTCTGACGGATTCGAGTCTGGAAACACCAACAACTGGAGTAACACGGTTGGTGGACCGTAGGATGCTCAGTCCTAGCGATCTCGACGATATCGAGTTCTGATCTCGGAGATGAGGAAGACCAAGAAGGGCCGGGCAGTTCTACTGCCTGGCCCTCTTGCCTTCTTCAGCGACCTTCATGAGTTGGAGGACCTTGGCGACTGCCGGTACGGCACCAACGACGGAGAGAGGCACTCCCCCGTCGCTGAGAATCCGCTTGGCCTTCAACAGGATTTCGAGGGCGGGGACGTTGACCAGCGGACTACCGCTCAAATCCAAGTCGATGCGATCGGCCCCTTTCACCGCCAACCGCTGGGCCAGCTTGCTGATCTGCAGCCCCCCCTCTCGGTTGATGTATCCGTGGGTGCGAATTCGCGCCGAGGTGCCGTCACGTTTCACCGTCAGCTCCAGGGACAAGCTCCACCCCGTGCCGGGGTGCTGCGAAGTGGCTCTCTCTCGACCCGATCCCATCTCACCTGCTCCCATATCGCTCGGCTGGTAGGAGTGGCGCCCCCCGGAATGCTCCACCGAACGTAGGATCTCCCGACCTCCCGCTCGTTGATCTCCACCGCTCATGGATCGTCCCCCGTTCTGATACGCGACAGTAGCTTCGCCTCGCCGCAGCGCAGATCCGCTGGTCAGATACCCATCATTGGATCTGCATACCTGCATACCCTGTGCCATACTGCTCGAGTCGGCCGACCCTGGGAGCCCCGGATTTCGTGAGCGACCCGTCGATCATCCCCTACGTGGTTGGACAGTGGGTCCGTGGCGAGCGTTTCTACGGTCGCCAGGCCCACCTCCAGGAGATCCTCGAAGGATCCCGGGAAAGCCTTTGGCTGTTGGGAACTCGCCGCATCGGCAAGACTTCGCTGCTGAGACAACTGGAGTGGATTGCGTCCAATAGTCCCGATCTCGGGTATCTGCCTCTATTCTGGGATCTCCAAGGCGCCGAAGACCCTGCTGAGCTACATCTGAGCTTCCATGATGCGCTTCTGGACTCTGGACAGCGCTGGTCGGACCTGGGAATCGAGGTTTCCAACCTCGATCCAAAGGACCTTTTTGCCAGTCTGACGCGCCTGAGGCGCCAGATTCGCACTGCCGGCCGCCGGTTGCTGCTGCTCTGCGACGAGGTCGAGGAGTTGATCAAGCTGCATCAAGCAGATGCGTCGCTCTTGAGCAAGCTGAGACGCTCGATGCAGTCGGGCGGAGAGATGAGAGTCGTGCTGGCCTCGACGATTCGCTTGTGGGCCCTCGCCGAGCAACGTGTTGACACCTCCCCCTTCCTGCTCGGCTTCTCCCCGCCGCTCTATTTGTCCTCGCTGGAGGACGAAGAAGCTCGCAGTCTGGTCGCACAGGAACACCTGAAGAAGAACCTTCGACCTGATCTTACGGAACCGGAGCTGAGCCGCATCTGCGAAGACTGCGCCAACCATCCCTACTTGCTCCAGCTGGTGTCGAAGCGCTACCTGGAATCGGGAGATCTGGAACTGGCCTTCGAAGAAGTTCTCTCTGACGAGATGGTCACCCACTTCTTTGCGGTGGACTTCGAAATGCTCAGTGCCGCGGAGAAGGAGATCCTGATCGCTCTGCGCCGCGACCACGAACTGCAGCTGGACACATCGACAGAAAATCCCGCCGATACGCACTCGCTCAAGGCAAGCCTGCTGCGTCTCGAAGAGCTCGGCTTCCTCCGACGGCCCGCTCCGAAGACCTACACCCTCGCCGGCCGTTTCTTCCGCTACTGGCTGGCTCACCTGCCAGAGATCGCACCTGTAGATGTCGCGTCCCTACCGCCAGGGAACGACTTCCAGGATCTCGAGCGCTCCAACGGAGGTCACATCCTTCTGGACAACCGATACGCGCTTCTCGAACCGATTGGAGAGGGTGGAATGGGAAGGGTCTTTCTAGCTTCAGACCGCCTTCTTCGAACACCGGTAGCGATCAAGATTCTTCGACCCGAGCTCTCCGACGACCCCCAGATCCTCGAGCGATTCCGCCGTGAGATCATCCTCTCCCGCGATCTGGGCCATCCCAACGTGCTGCGGATCTATCACCTCGGCCAAGACCAAAGCAGACGGTATCTGACGATGCAATGGGTCGAGGGCCAGACCCTGGGCCAGCTCCTGGCCGAAACCGGTGCTTTGACCGAGTCCCAAGTCTTGAAGATCGCGATCAAGCTGACCTCGGCCTTGGAAGCTGCACACGGCCGAGGAGTTCTGCACCGCGACGTCAAACCCCAGAACGTCCTGCTCGATGGGGAGTCCGAGCCCTTCCTCACCGACTTCGGTCTGGCGCGCGAGCTCAACGACCCCGGGATCACGAGCGCCGGCATGTTCCTGGGCACTCCCAACTACGTCTCACCCGAGCAAGCATCGGCGCATCCTCTCGATGAGAGATCGGATCTTTACTCCTTTGGGGTAGTCCTGTTCGAAATGGCTACCGGCAGGCGTCCTTTCGAAGCGGAAAGCGCCGCAGAGATGCTCCGAAAGCACCGGGATACTCCTCCGCCAGATCCGAGGTCCCTGGCACCAGACCTCTCTCTCGGTCTCTCGTCGATCATCCTTCGTTGCCTCGACAAGAGTCCCGACGACCGGTTCGACTCGGCGACGCAACTGCGTCAGGCCCTCGAGGCCCTGGACGCTGCGTCAGATCGCTCCCAAGCCTGAGCAACGATTCGACCTCGGCTCCTTCTCGCAGTCGCGGACCTCTGCCGCCCCTCGACCGACACCTCGGGCTCCGCCAGCTGATCCAGGCCGGCTGGATTGGCCAAGGCGGCAGTGGCGTCGTCGGCCAGAGCTGTGAAAGCTCCGCCGAGTCCCAGACTGCGGGCACCAGGGTTGGCCAAGCTGAAATGAGGCGTGAAGATGAGTTGAGCAGATTCATTGGCGAGGGCGCCTGGTGGGAAGCAGGCCACGGCACCAGCTAGGACCAGCACGTTCACTACCCATCCGATCCTCCGTGATCCTGTGGAGTCCGTGGATTCTCGGCACTTTGCGGAGTGCTCCAACCTTCTTGGTCGGTTGGTCATTGCCGCACCCGCAATCTTTCTTTCAGCCACTCGCGCGCCGCGGCCCAGTCGCTCTCGACGGTCCGTTTCGATACTCCCAGGAATTCTGCTACCTCTTCGACGGTCATGCCGGCGAAGTACCGCAGCTCGACGACCCTGGCCTGCCTTTCGTCGAGAGCTGTCAGCTCCTCGATCGCTCGGTCGAGATCGATCATCTGTTCGCTGGACAGCAGCCCTTTGGGGTTGGCGAAGAGCTCTTCTGCCCACGAAATCTGAAGCCACTCACCGCCCCGCTTGGCTCGCCCCCG
>Ga0316192_10002256_pt1 | contig 14134 bp, 14 predicted proteins | sample MerIslwburrow_MG_FD_204931 | JGI IMG/M metagenome (GOLD analysis project Ga0316192, IMG submission 204931) | Coastal sediment microbial communities from Maine, United States - Merrow Island worm burrow | ecosystem: Environmental > Aquatic > Marine > Coastal > Sediment | place: USA: Maine...
GAGCGTGGGCTCTTGGTGCCTGTCGGGCCGACCGTGCAGCGTCGGTACGGCGGGCACCATGTGTGCTGGCGCACCGGCCGCGCCGACGACCGCCACCGGGCGATCGTCGATCGACTCCAGGCTGAGATCCCGGCGTCATCCGCCTCGTTCGCCGACGACTGACCGACCGAGAACGCTCCGCCGAGCGCGCCGAACCGAACACACCTTTGGACGCATGCGGAATGGCTGAGCCTGGCTGGCTGTGCAGTGATGGCTCGACGAGAGGAGAACACAGGTATGGGAGAAGTGCGGTTAGGAATCGACGTGGCATGCACGGCGAAACATCAGGCGTCGTTGGCTGACGAGACCGGCCAGTTTCTATGGCAGGGCTGGAAGTTTCAGACATTCGTCTGCGGAGCTGGAAGCGTTGTGGGACAAGATCCCCGACGGGGTTGATGTCGCAATCCTCGCGGAAACGTATGGGCCGCCGGGGTTGGCCTAGTCCTCAGATGAACAGCAATCTCGACGTCGATACCTTCTGCCGAACCGATTGTCTGAGGTGCCGCTATCAGATCGGTCTCCGCTGTCTGCCAAACCGCAGCCGATCCGTATACAACGATATCGGTCTCGCTATCGATCAACATGAACGCGCCTTCGAACTTGGGACGGGACTGCCGCGCGTGAAGGGGACATCCGAGATGGCTTGCTCGAGTCATCGCCTGCGGTCACGGCAGAAACAGACAAAGGTCTCGGCGAGGGTTCAACACATTTCGGGCCGGGTCGGCGATCGTTTCTCTACTCGATCGGTGGATTCTTGGCCTCTGCCACGGTGCTTGGTGCTGTGGAAAGGCGGGCCAATGGTCGATTTGGCGCCGCACATTGGTGGCCGAGGGCATCGGCGAGCGCATCGGCCAGATAGGTCTTCCCTGCACCCGACCCACCACATGTTCCGACGATGACCGCATCCACGGCTGGAAACGCAGTCGGAGCGCAAGATCCGCACGAACCGAAAGGCTGTTAGGATACTTCACGAAATCGATAGACACTCTCACAGTGACTTGGTAGCTTTCTCGGGGGCGAGCGTAGGCTTGCCAGCTGAGTGTGTACTGGGGAGGGCGAATGTCTGAGTTGCGAACGGGGCGCAGCATCACGTCCGGCCGGCTCGGACACTGGTTTGGTAGCGAACGATTCGACGTGATTCGCGACATCATCACTGGCTATTTCTACGCAATCGAGTTCATGGCCGACCGGCTCCGAGGCCGCGAGATCTCCGACGCCCAGTACGCAGAGCTGCACGGAGGCGTGCTGGCAGGTCTCGTGAACGACTCAAAGCTCCTCGTGCGGCCCGATGACCGTGGCTTGTGCCCTCACCGCCGCTCATTGCCGATCGGGCGGTGATCGACGACATGGTTGCTCGACTCGACCAAATTTGGGCTCGCACCGGGGCCTGGCTCGACCAAACCGCAAAGTTTACAAATTGATGCCGAACATGTGGCAAACGCCATGACTGACACGGTGCCAACGCAACATTGGCCATGGCTGCGCTCTAGATCTTTTTGAAGTCAGAGTTGACTTCGCTGAAAAAACTAACAACGGAGGAAATACATGAAGTTCAGATACCTAGTTGCACTGCTCGCAGTGTTTGGTCTGCTCGCCGCCGCCTGCGGCAGCGACGCAGAAGATGCTGTAGACGCGGTCGAAGACGCGGGCGATGCTGCCGAGGACGTCGTCGATGACGCCACCGACGCAGAAGGTGGCGACCTCTCCGTTGACGAGATCAACGTGGCGTACTTCCAAGAGTGGCCAACACCGAACCAGTTCGGCCAGACCGACGGCAGCTTCGGCGAAGCCGTCGGCGCAACCATCAACTGGATCCCATTCGCAAGCGGTGGCGAGATGTCAGAAGCGATGATTTCTGGCGATGTCGACATCTCCTACTCGCAGGGCCTCACGCCATTCGCGGGGGCCATCAATGGCGGCGCTGACCTGAAGCTCGTCGGCATTGCTGTTTCCTACTCTGAGGGTGACAACTGCATTGCTCAGGGTGAGCTCGGCGTAACGCAGGAGAACGCGGCTGAGCTGTTGGACGGAGCAACGGTCATGACGCCCTTCGGCAACGTCACCCACTACAAGATGCTGTCGATGATGGAGTTCCTCGGGGTCGACCTCGTCGGACTCAACATCATCCAGGCGGAGGGTGGAGCGACTACCGCAGCCGCGTTTGAGACCGGTGAAATCGATGTCGGCTGTGCATTCGGCGGCTCGATCGGCGCAATGCAGGATGTCGGTGGCGAGATCATCATGAGTGGCGCCGACCTTGAGAGCGAGTTGGGTATCGCTGTGTATGACGTGGTGTCGATCCCAACCAGCTTTGGCGAAGAGCATGCCGACGTGGTTACAGCGTTCCTCGCAGCGACTGCTGATTTCAACGAGGCTTGGGCCGCTGACCCCGATGCGCAGAACCCCGCTATCGCTACGGCGGCTGGTATGGAAGACGTTGGCAACTTCCTCGGCGGTGAGCGCTGGTTCACCTTCCCGAATGTAGAGGAGCAGCTCAGCGAAGCATGGCTCGGCGGCAACGTCGCCGTCGCGATGCAGGGCCAGGTCGAGACGCTGGCTGAACTCGGTGGTGGCGACGCTGCCATTGGCGACTTCGCCGGAGCGGTCGACACGAGCTATCTCGAAGCGATCGGCTAGACCACAACTAATGCAATTCGTGGTGCCGGGGTAACGCCCCGGCACCACGGACCGCAGCTTTGCTGCAGTAACCAAGCAGGGGGACATGTGAAGGATCTATCGGTAGCGAACGTCGACATGGTGTACGACGTTCCCGGCGGCACTGACGTGCACGCGCTGAGCGACGTGTCATTTGATCTGGCCGGCGGGCGGCTGTTGTCGCTCCTGGGGCCGTCTGGCTGTGGCAAGACAACACTGCTCAATATTCTTGCGGGCTTCTTGGCCCCGACCGGCGGGACCGTCACCCTTGGCGGCGACGTATTGACCGGTCCCGACAAGAACCGCGGGATGGTGTTTCAACAGGGAGCACTCTTTGAGTGGCTCACCGTGCTGCAAAACATCACCTTCGGCCCGCGCATGAATCGTGATGCCAAGGCTGCATTCACCGACCGGGCCCAGGAATTGCTGGAGATCGTCGGACTCGGTGGATTCGGTGACAAACGAATCTATGAGCTCTCTGGCGGCATGCAGCAGCGCGTCGCCCTCGCTCGGTGTCTGGCGAACGACCCGGACGTCATCTTGATGGACGAACCACTCGGCGCGCTCGATGCGTTGACGCGCGAGAAAATGCAGTCGCTGATCCTCGAGCTGTGGAAAGAGACCGGCAAGACGATCATCCTGGTGACCCACTCGGTTGAAGAGGCCCTGTATCTCGGCGACCGACTCTTCGTGATGGCACCACGCCCGGGCCGCATCGAGAAGGACTACTCCTTGCCCTTTGCTGAACAAGGACTGGTAATGGACGCTCGCGAGCTCAAGCGGGCACCCGAGTTCCGGGAGAAGAGCGAGGAGATTCTCAACATCATCTGGGAGATGGAAGAAGAAATCATGGGCCGATCGGAAGGGGCAGCCTAATGACTTCACCACTTGGAGGAGGCGGAGGCGTCAACGACGCCGCATCGCTCGACATGGTCGGCAACACCGGGTTGCTTTCCGGACTGTTCAAGCGAGGTTCATCGAACAATCAGCGCAAGACGGTCACCTTTGGCGACTCGAGCGCAGTCCGCAGCATACCGTTTTGGAGCGTGGTATCGCTCATCTTGCTCGTTGGGTTTTGGTTTCTCGCGACCCATGCCTGGGGTCTCCCGAGTGAGGAGATCGCCGTCCCGGACGCTCTGGCTGAAGATGGCCTGACCTATGGAGATCTCAGCGACAAACAGCGAATTTCCATCTGCAACCAGAGTGATTCGTGCGCAAGCTCGTTCTCACAGCTCCTCGGACCGCTTACTTTTCCGTCAATCCGCGACACCTGGAATACGTTCGGCGAACTGAACGACACGGGCTTTAAGGACAACACGCTCTGGGGCCACACGAAGGCCAGCCTGTGGCGCGTGGTTCGCGGCATGTTCTGGGGCTCGCTGATTGGCATTCCTGTTGGGTTCGCGATGGGCCTGTCGAGTCGTGCCCGCGGCTTCTTCGACACACCCGTCGAGATGTTCCGGCCAATTCCACCGCTGGCGCTGTTACCGCTGTTCATCTTGATCTTCGGAATTGGAGACGGCACAGCCGTGAGATTGTTGATCTTCGCGAGCGTCTGGATCATGATTATCGCGGCGCGCTCGGGCGTGCAAGCGGCGAGCCTCTCGAAGATCCGCGCGGCCTATTCACTCGGTGCGAGCAAGCGGCAGGTGCTGTTTCGAGTGCTGCTCCCTAACGCGCTGCCGGAACTCTTCACCGGGTTCCGCGTAGCAGTCGGCGTCTCGTGGGGCACCTTGGTCGCCGCTGAGCTGGTGGGCGCCCAGGAGGGGCTGGGCGCCATGATCTTCGCCGCTCGTCCGTTCCTCCGCCTCGACGTCGTGGTGGTCGGCATCATCGTGATCGCGGTGCTTGGTGTGATCATGGACATCATTCTCCGCTTCCTCGAGTCGAGGCTCATTCCGTGGCGCGGCAAGGGCTGAGCGTTCTTGGCCAGTGATACGAACGGGCCCGGGCCAACCCGGCTCGAATCTTCTTGGCCGAGATGAATGGGGTCGGTCAGGTCAACCCGCTCAGGGGAAGCCACCCCAGCCGCGGCAACGTCGACGGCGCTCGACCGCTGCGGTTCCAGCGGAATCGCGAGCAACGCATAGTCGGCTAGAGCTTCCGGTCCGGGGTTGGAGGTGACAGATGGGCTCTGTGGCTGGTGGTCATCATCTTTGGTTTGGTGTGTGTGAGCGGGTCCGCGTGGTCGGCGACTTGTTTGGGTGTGCGTCCGGCCAACGCGCCATGGTTGCAGCGGCGGTGGTGGTTGCGGATCAGCCAGGAGTCGGCTTCTGCTCGAAGCTGGCGGATCGTGTTGAAGTGGCGCCGTGGAACGCTGGCCGCCAGCACTCCTGCAGCATTGTTCCTTGGAACCGTTCACACACCGCGTTGTGATTTGGTGACCTTGGCGCGATCCGCACATGGGTGATGCTGAGGGCTGCGAGGTGGTCTTGGAACACTCGAGCGACGTATTCAGGCCCGTTGTCTGACAACACCCGACGCACGAGCCAGCCAAGCCGACTCACCTTCGCCGCTGTACCACGACGCGAACGTGTGCTCCACGCCAAGATGATCGTCGTGACGATCGCGACCGCGATCGCTGGCACGATCGCGCTGGTCGGCATGCTCGGCCTCAGCCAGATCGTCTTCAAAGCGAACGACTCGCCCACAGCGTCCCTCGACGGCGACGTGTGGTGACTGATCATCGCGAACGCCGTACTCGGCCAGCTGGTCACGGTACTCGCAGTGCCAAGCACGTTCCTCCTGCGTCGTACCGCTGCAGCATTGTCGGCCACCATCGCCCTGGTCTTCGCTCCCGCCATACTTGGCGGGCTGCTCCCACTGTGGTGTAGCGAGAACGTGATCAGCCTGTTCCCCGGTCCGGCAGCCGACAGTTTGGTCCTCGGACACGTCGACGACTCCGATATATACGTGCCGGCCGGGCTCGCCCCGCTCGTCGTCATTGCCTGGATTCTCCTCGCCATCGTCGTCACCCGGACGGTCATCAGCCGGCGCGACGCCTCCGGCCCCGCATACCGCATGGCATCCCAAAACGGTATGCTGAATACATGGCAACCGACCAGATCGCCGTACGACTTCCCGAGGCGCTTCTCTCCGACCTCGACGAACTCGTCAAGAGCGGAGCCTACGAAAGCCGAGCAGCTGCAGTTCGCGCCGGCATCGAAGCCATCATGAAACTCGAATCCCAACGGCGCACCGACCGCGCAGTGGTCGACGGCTACAAACGGCATCCGCCAACAGAAACCGAACAGCACGCGGCGCTCGCGTCCCTCCGCGAAGCAATCCTCGACGAACCATGGTGACGCCCCCAGACCGAGGCCAGATCTGGTGGGGCGAAATCGAAGACGTCGGTCGCCGCCCATTCCTCATCATGACCCGATCCGCCGCCATCCCCGTCCTCAACAGCATCCTCGCAGCACCCGTGACCCGCACGATCAGAGACATCCCTACCGAGCTACGACTCGGGACCGACGACGGCATGCCTACTGACTGCGTCGCCAGCTTCGACAACCTCAGAGTCGTCCCCAAGGCCCACCTGGTCGCCCAGATCTGCGAACTACGACCGGCCCGGCTCGCCGAAGCATGCGCCGCCATTCAGACAGCCATCGACTGCTAGACAAAACGCTGAGAGCAATGCCTTGCGTCGCCCGTCCACGACCCAGGCCGTTGCGGCGAGGGTGTACTAACACTTGTGTCGGAGGGGCGAGTTTAGCCCAAAGTACACGCGTCCGCTGGAGCGTCGATCTGGTGGCTGCGTGACGCGAAATGCCTGGCAACCGGGCCTTCGCTGCTTCTTTCGGTGGCTTCTTGCTGCGTTATAGGACGAGACACCTTGAGAGGTTTCCGTTACACTTAGCACTCATGAGTACCGCTGAGCTTGTTCGCGAACATGTTGAGGGCGCGCCACTGCGTTCCTTCATCGAGCCAGCCGATCTGCCGGGGTCTCGCCGCGCCGTCGAGTGCGAGCTGTCTCGTCTTGTCGCCAAGGGCCACGTCACACGGGTGCGCAAAGGCCTGTACTGGAAGGGGCCACAAACACCGGCCGGAATGCCACTCCCGCGGGCCTTCGAGGTTGGCATGAAAATCGCGGGCGCAGGCGCAGGACCAGCCGGAGTGTCCGCCGCAGCGTTTCTGGGACTGACGACACAGGTCCCCGCCGTCGAGATGATCGCCATCGCCGGGCGAGTTCGGACCCCACCCACTGGCGTCCGGTTTGTGAGCCGCTCGATCGAAAGAAGATTCCTCGGCCTATGGGCTGAAGAGATTGCTGTCCTCGAAGTTCTGCGCGACGGACCGTCACGTATCGAGTGGCCACGGACAGACTTCACAGCTGTTCTCGGCGACCTCGAACTCGACGGACAGATCCGACCGTGTCTCATCAACGAGCAGCTGACCCACGAGCGCCACGTCGCAGCCCGCCAACGTTGGAGCGAATTCCGTTGACCAAAACTGGTGTCCGACTACTCCTGACAGCCCCGACGAAAGGACGAGGACGTTGGACTCTGGTGACAGCAGCGCTGCGCCGGAAGCATGAGGCAGTGAATGAGAAGACTGGGCAGCTGCTGACCGTTGCAGCAGGCGTTTCGTTGATCGTGATCCACTCCGTCCTGATGATGGCCACCGAGGGCAGTGCTGGCTGGTCATGGATCCTTCTTGTTGTGGGTGTTGGATTGCTCATCTGGGAGCACGGCTGTTTCGACGCAACACCAGACCGTAGATCCACGTCTCGGACGAATCTGGAGTAGACCACGATGCGTCCAGCCGATTTTCAGATGGCCTGAGCCTGACTTGCCGCAACTATCCCTCGGTCAGATTGCGAACGTCTCGTTCCGACTGGCGGAGCCAGAGAATGACAGCGCTCACTCGTCGATCTGTTGCCTCGTCCGGTGGGAGGTCGAGCTTGCTGAGAATGTGGGAAACGTGGGTCTCCGCAGTTCGGGGATTGATCGACAGCTGCGCTGCGATAGCAGCGTTGGTGTGGCCTTCCGCCATGAGGGACAGCACTTCGATTTCGCGCGCCGTGAGGCGGTCGAGCGCTTTGTTTGTTGTGGGCCTTTGAAGTAGTCGGGCCACCACCAACGGGTCGATGGCGCTCCCTCCATCGGCCACTCTTTGCAGGGCGGCAAGGAAATCGTCGATCTGAGTCACGCGGTCTTTCAGTAGGTAGCCAACTCCGGCCGCGCCTTCTTGGAGAAGCTCGACCGCATACCGAGTTTCGATGTGTTGTGAGAGCACGAGGACGCTGGTCTCGGGATTTGCTCGACGACACTGGAGGGCGAGTTCGAGGCCCTCGGTTTCGAACGTTGGCGGCATCCGGACGTCAACGACGAGAACGTCGGGTTGATCGCGCTTCACCGCGTCGAGGACGCCGGTCGCATCCGGGAAGATTGCCACGACCTCGATCCCCTCCTCGGCGAGGAGAAGGGCAAGGCCCTCGCGAATCAGTGCAGAGTCGTCGACGAGGATCACCCGCATGGCAGCGTCGCTTCCACCGTGGTGCCCCGGTCGTTCGAGCTGACGTTGATTGTCCCGCTGGCTGCGGCGACGCGATCGGCCAGCCCTTCGAGGCCGGACCCTGCGCTGGCTCTCGCTCCGCCTCGCCCATCGTCTGACACGCGGATGTTGAGTCGTCCGTTAGCGCAGGAGACGCCGACATCGGCCTGCGTCGCGTTGGCGTGTTTTGCGACGTTGGCAAGCGCTTCCGCGATCACGAAGTACATCGTAGTTGCGATCTCGGCGTCCAAATCTCCGTGACCTCCGAGCGAGATGTCGATTCGGACCGGGATTGGGGATCGTTCGGCCAGAGCATCCACCGCCGGTCCCAGGCCTCGCTCGGCAAGCAGCGCCGGCTGGAGTCCTCGTGAGACGGCCCGGATGTCATCGATTGATTGCCGAACCTCGCTTGTAGCGTTCTCGAGGAGGTGGGCGAGCTCCGACTCGTCACGGGACCTGGCCATTCGGCGGGCCCGCTGGAGTTGGAGGCCCAAGGCGACCAGTCGCTGCTGAGCGCCGTCGTGGAGGTCTCGTTCGACCTGGCGGCGGGCAGTGTCAGCTGCTTGGACGATTCTGGTTCTCGAGGCATTGGCGTCGTCGAGCTGGGCCGAAACTTGGCGGTTGAGTCGATCGACTTCGAGTGCGAGACCAGCAGCGGACGCGACTGCTTTCAACCGCTCCGGGTCGTTGCGCAGCGCTGCATCGTGAACCAGTCCGCCAACAAGTCGGGTCGTTGCTCGAATCTCCGTCAACGCTTGCCCGGTCGCCAAGCTTGCCGATTCGATGAGGTTGCCGTCATCGTCGAGCAGCACTTGGCCGTCAGGTGATGTGACGACGACAAGGCTCGGATCGTCGAGAGCGCGAGCCACTGCGATTCCGAGCTCGGCGTCTTGGGATTCGAGATCGACCACCAAGGCTGCGATGCCTGCGCTGTCCCACTGGTTGCCGAGGACGCGGGCGAAGGCCACAGCCGGTACGAGGGCTGCGCCGACGAGTGTGCATGCCGAGAACGGTCCACCTGCCCAGGTCCCGGCCGAGTTGGTGTAGTCGATGGCTGAACCGATCGCGCCGAAGCTCCAGATCATGCCAGCGAGAGCGGCGAGCCAGACGGTCGGTCGCCGCCCCTTGAGCGCTCGGCCGGCGTTTCGTGCCGCGATCACCGCGACGGCACCCATCGCCACTCCAGTGAGAGCGGAAGCGCCGACGAGAAGGGCCCGGTAGGCGGATTCGTTGTCGGTGATCGAACCCCAGAGCTGGGGGTGGCCGACCAGAGCCGCATCGCGAAACAGCGGAGCGACCCCGCTCAGAACCATCGCCGCCGCCGCAACCAACGTGACCCAGCGCCCCGGGCGTGCATCGACTGAGTCGAGCAGGACTACTGCAGCGATGGGTACGAGCAGCGCCGGAACAACCCGGCCCAAGGTGTACAGCAACGCTCCATCGTTGAGAACGAGCACACCACACAGCGCTGCCACCGAGCCAAGCACGAACAGCCAGGTCCGGGAGTCGCGATCGAGACGCGTCGTGACCGCAGCGGCCGCAGCAAATCCCGCACCGGCAAGAATGAGCAGTGCCGATTCCCAGACCTCGAGCCGCGGCGGCGACGGAACGACTTCAAGTAACAGCGACCCGATTCGCTCGTTCTTCGGAGTCTGGATCCAAACGACCATCGGCGTGCCGTCTTCCGCGACCCCAAGTGCCCGAATGGATCCAGGGTCGCGCTCGAGGACGCGAACGAAACGCGTCGTGCCACGTTCAGCTATCGCCGCGTCGCTTGCCTCGGTCAAGCGATCAACCCCGAACCCTTCAGCGAATCCAGGGCTGAAGCGTTCGTCAAGGTCAGCTTGGGTCCAGGGTCGTGATCCGTTGAACACCTCGAAGGCGTAGCGTAGGTGGTCGTCGAGTGGAGATGGCGACTCGGCCGGAAGCGTTTCGACCCTCAGGAGTTCTCCGACGCCGAGCGCATCGCTGCCGCGCGAGACGCTGATCGCCGATGCAGCCATCGCGATTGCGAACGCCAAGCAGAACGCCAGCGCGATTAGTCGGCCACTTCTCATGTGTCGATTCTCGCGTACGACCTGGGCGGTGGCATCCGTACACACACGTACGCAGCACCGGTGCACGCCTCGTCGCGGAATGTCGTGCGCCCCCCGATGTGATCAATCGGCCGGTTCATCAAAGTGAATCTCGACAGCTATTCCCACTCGAGACACGCCAGGAGCCCAACCATGAAAAACACCCCAACGACCCTCGCCGCAGCCATCATGCTAACTGCGGCGCTCGCCGCAGGAGCATGTTCCTCCGACAGCACGACGGCCGGGACCGACATTGCGCTCGACGCAAGCCACCCCACGCCAACCAGCAGCACAACGACCGAGCCGGTGGCCCCGTCACCGACAACCGCCGACGAACCCTCGCCACCGCCCGAGGAGCCCCTCGAATCCTCTGAGCTCCAACTGGCACTCGACACGATCGTGGCTGATTCCGGCGTCCCAGCTGTCGGCGCGGCCATGTTCGACCGCGACGGTGTCATCCACATAGCCGTGAGCGGCGTCCGGCAACGCGGCGACACCACCAAGGCAACCGCCGGAGACCTATTCCACCTTGGTTCGAGCACCAAAGCCATGACCGCCGCGTTGCTTGCCCGGCTGAGCGAGCAAGGCCAGGGCATCTCGTTTGACACCACTCTGGCCGACGCATTCCCCGCCAACGCAACCATGCACGAGGACTATGTGAACGTCACGATCGGGCAGCTTCTCACTCACACCGGCGGGGCCCCGGGAGACGAGGTCGACGTCGACGAGACGATCCTCTCCATGCCCGTCGTGGAAGGGCGAGCGCTAGGCACTGAGCTGGTGTTGTCAGAGCCGCCGGCGAGAGATCCTGGAACAGTCTCGAGCTACTCCAACGCGGGCTACGTCATCGTCGGTTCCGCCATGGAGACCGCAACCGGTACAAGCTGGGAAGACCTGATGATCGCTGAGATCTTCGAGCCCTTGGGCATGACATCGTGCGCCTTCGGCCCTCCCGGCACCGCGACCGATACGAGCCAACCCAGCGGGCACGACGAGTCCGGCCAGCCCATCTACTGGGACATCCCGCAGATTTTCGGCCCCGCCGGGACCGTGCACTGCACCATGGCCGACTGGGGCACGTTCTTGGTCGAGATGCTCCACGCCGCCGACGGCAACAGCGACTTCCTGACTCAGGCCAGCATCCAGCGACTCGTAGAACCAGCTGCGGTCCCGGTTGAAGGATTCCCCGATGGCCAAAGCGCAGCCGGCTGGCTAGTGATCGACGGCCCTGACGGCCCCGATGGGCCCGGCTACTACCACAACGGATCCAACACAGCGTGGTACAGCCAGGCCGTCATCCTCCCGAACACAAACCGGGTGATACTGGCCGTCGCCAACGAAGAAGCGAGCGGCGAACAAGCAGCCGGAATGGCGTTCGCAGCACTGTCAGAACTGGACGCTGGACAATGAGCGGCCGCAACAGTTCGCCGATCATCACCGCTACCGCAGTGACTCGTTCCTACGGGCAAGGCAGAGGGCTCGCAGGCGTTGACCTCACCGTCGAAGCGGCCGAGATCGTCGCCATCCTCGGTCCAAACGGCGCAGGCAAAACAACATTGGTAGAGATCCTCGAGGGTCTCCGGTACCGCGACGATGGCCACGTCCAAGTGCTGGGCCAGGATCCCGAGCACGCCGATCGTCACTTCCGCTCCCGAATTGGTGCCGTGCTGCAACTCGGCACCGAAACCGACGAGTTCACGGTGAGCGAGATGCTCCGGGCGCACTCGGCGTACTACCCCGCACCCCTACCCATGAGCGAGGTTGTCGACCTTCTTGACCTCGCCGAGCTCCTCGACCAACGAGTCAGTCGGCTCTCAGGCGGACAGCGGCGACGGCTCGACATCGCACTCGGCATCGTCGGTGACCCGGAGCTGCTGTTCCTCGACGAACCAACCACCGGCCTCGACCCCGAAGTACGCCGCACCATCTGGCGATTGATCCGTCGGCTGGCCGACAACGGAACCACCGTCGTCCTGACCACGCACTACCTCGACGAGGTAGAACATCTCGCGGACCGCACGATCGTGCTGATCGCCGGCGCCGTCGTCTGGGAGGGCCCGACATCGGGACTGACCGATGACTCGGGTCACAGCGTCGTGAAGTTCCGGCTCCGACCGCCAACCGCCATCAGCGACCTACCCCCATGCCTCGGGCAACCCAAAGCCCTCTCCAACAACCTGGTCAGTTTCGAGACCAACGAACCCGGCCCGCTCGTCGCCGAACTCATGGCCTGGGCGAACGAACAACCAGACGGAGCACCCATCGAACAACTCCAGATCGGGAGGCCCAGCCTCGAGGACGCCTACCTCAACCTCCTGCAAACCGCGCACACCGAAAGCGAGCCACGAGCATGAACCAGCACACCAACGAACTCCATTCAGTCCGCCAACAACGCGGCACCGCCGTTGTCTCGCTGGGACTGCTACGAGCCAAGCTCGAGCTGATCGCACTCCTCCGCTCGAAGGACGCAGTCATCTTCACATTGGCGTTGCCAGTCATGCTCCTGCTGCTCTTCGGCGCCATCTTCAGCGACACACTCGACGGCACCGACGTCACGGTCGGGCAGTGGTTCACTCCCGGCATCATCGCAGCCTCAGTGTTGTCCGCCGGATTCGTGAACCTCGCCACCTCAATGGCCATGGAACGCCACGACGGAACCCTCCGCCGCCTCGCGCTCACTCCCCTGCCCGCCGCGTCGTACCTCCTGGGCAAGGTGCTCATGACGTTCGCACTCGCCGTCGGCATGACCGTCGTCCTGCTCACCGTTGGAGTTGCCGCATTCGATGTTGCTTTTCCCAGCAGCAGATCCGACCTCGCAACGTTCGGGTGGGTTTTCCTCCTGGGAGTCGCCGCAGCAGCCGTGTTCGGCATCGCCCTCTCCTCATTACCCCACAGCGGCAAATCCGCAGCTGTGGTGTTCACCCCACCGTTCCTCTTCCTGCAATTCATCTCCGGCGTGTTCATCGAGTTCAACTCGATCCCGCCCTGGTTGCGAGCGTTTGCCGGGTTCTTCCCACTGCGATGGCTTGCAGCAGGCATGAGATCAGTCTTTCTGCCGGATCAGTTCGAAGCGGCTGCAGAGCCAGGCGGAAGCTACGAACTCGCCACCGGCGCGGGCGTGCTCGGCCTGTGGGTCATCGTCGGATTCGCCCTCGCCGTCCGCGCTTTCCACTTCGGACGAGAGCGCCCGAACTCACGGAGCGTTCGACATGCATAAAGTCAGGAAATCGAACCACCCGCGGTGGAAGCTGCTCGGTCTCGGACTCCTGCTCCTCGCCGGCATCTCGGCGGCGCTCATCGTGCCGCGGGTCTACAACGCCTTCTCGCTCCTCCACAGTGGCCAACAGATCGATGTCGGTGGGCGAGACATGTTCGTACGATGCCAAGGTACCGGTGCACCCGCGATCGTTCTCGAACACGGTCTCGGCTCATCTGGAGTCGAATGGTCCGACGTGCAGCAAGAACTCGCGGAGGACACCCGTGTCTGCTTCACCTCCCGAGCCAGGATGGGGTTCAGCGACCCTGTGCCCGACTCCCAGGCTCGGACAGCACAGGACGCGGTCGACGACCTCGCAGCAGCATTGAGCGGCGCTGAGATCTCGGGGCCGTACATTCTGGTGGGCCACTCCTTTGGAGGCTTCGTCGTACGTCTCTTTGCCAATCAGCACCCCAACGACGTTGTCGGTGTTGTCCTGGTCGATAGCGCACACGAGGACCAGGCCACCGCTCTGCGCGACGCCCTCTCGCCTTCAGCTTGGTCCGAGCTCTCCGGCCTCTTCGACTCCGAAAATCCAGAACACATGGACTTCCAAGCAAGCGCAGACGAGGCGTCCAGAGCCGGGCATCTCGGCGACCTACCGCTCATCGTG
>Ga0316192_10002257_pt1 | contig 14132 bp, 10 predicted proteins | sample MerIslwburrow_MG_FD_204931 | JGI IMG/M metagenome (GOLD analysis project Ga0316192, IMG submission 204931) | Coastal sediment microbial communities from Maine, United States - Merrow Island worm burrow | ecosystem: Environmental > Aquatic > Marine > Coastal > Sediment | place: USA: Maine...
GGACGAATCGGTGAGCCATGGCCGGCTCTTCGGGCTCCGGAGCCTCGAATGGTGGTTCCCGAATGGGACCTCGGTTCAGTGTAAGAGGGGAGATCGGGTGGTAGCCGAAAGGAAATTCCTATCCGTTGGCGCCACGTCACGTGATCATGATCATTGCCAGCCTTGGGATGCTCGCCGGTGTGACCTTCTCGTCCGGGATGATGTAGGTGGCTCGAAAGGGCATCTTCAACCCGCAGTTCTTCACCATGCCGAATTTGATGACGATCTTTCTCGCGGTCATGCTCACCGACATCATTCTGCTCGACCTCTTCAACACCTTCGGTCTGCCGACCTCAACCACAGTCTCCATCGTCTTCGAACTCCTCGGCGCCGCAGTGGCAGTCTCACTACTCAAACTCTACGAGGTTGGAGACAGCCTGGCCCGCGTGGTGGAGTACATCAACACCGGCAAGGCGTTGACCATCATCTTCGGAATCCTGCTATCGGTGGTCGTCGCCTTCGCGTCCGGCGCCATCATCCAGTTCCTCAGCCGCCTGATCTTCACCTTCGATTACGAGAAGCGGCTCCGCCGCTATGGCGGACTGTGGGGTGGAGCAGCGCTGAGCTCCATCACCTACTTCATCCTCATCAAGGGCTCCAAGGGGGCATCCTTTATCACCCCCGAGACGCTGGCCTTCATCAAGGGCAACACCTGGCTGATCCTTTTCGTCTCGTTTGGAGTGTGCGCGGTCATGCTCCAGATTCTCCTCAGTTTCACCCGAATCAACATCCTCAAGCTCATCGTTCTCATCGGCACCTTCGCCCTGGCGATGGCCTTCGCCGCCAACGATCTGGTCAACTTCATCGGTGTCCCGTTGGCCGGATTGAGCGCCTACCAGGAGGCGGGGGTCGCGGGTGATCCGTTGACGGCAACCATGGAGGCTCTGACCAAACCGGTACAGGGCAACACCATCCTCCTGCTCATGGCGGGCGTCATCATGGTGGTGACGCTGTGGATTTCCCGCAAGTCGCGTTCGGTGACCAAGACCGAGCTCCGGTTGGGTCGCCAGGAGGAGGGTTTCGAACGCTTCGAATCCACGGTCCTGTCGCAGGCCATCGTCCGTCTGGTCTCATCTCTCTTCGAGAGCGTCGGCAAGCTCTTCCCGGCTCCCCTCCGCAGGAGCGTCAGCCGCCGATTCGACCGGTCCGAACACCGTCCCACACCAGCAGCCGACGGCGCCGTACCGTCCTTCGATCTCATCCGCGCCTCGGTCAACCTCATGGTCGCGAGTGCGCTCATTTCTCTGGCCACATCATTCAAGCTGCCGCTTTCGACCACCTATGTCACCTTCATGGTGGCCATGGGGACATCGCTTTCCGATCAGGCCTGGGGTCGCGATAGCGCGGTCTATCGTGTGAGCGGTGTACTGACCGTCGTCGGCGGCTGGTTTTTCACCGCCATGATGGCCTTTACCGTTTCCTTGATCTTTGCCACCGCGATCTTCTTCGCCGGTGGTTGGGCGGTCGCAGGCATCCTGATTCTCGCAGCCTTCATCATCTACCGAACCCACAAGCTCCACCGCAAGCGGGAAGAGATCGAGGAGTCGGTCGAGGTCTTCAACCTCCGTAAGATCAAGGACTCCAGGGCGGCTTCCGAAATCACTTCTCAGCATGCCGGCACCTTCCTGGCCGAGGTGGCCAAGGTCATCGATCTCAGCTTCGACGCTCTTTTCGCGCAGGATCGGGCCAGGCTCAAGGAAGCGCGGGAGAAACAGCGAAAAGTGCAGCGCTGGTCGAACATCATCGCCGCCAACATCTTCAAGGTGTTCCGGCTTCTGAAATGGGAGGCGGTGCAGGACTCGAGGCGCTACGCTCATACCATCAGCACCCTCCAGGAAATTTCCGAGAGTCTCCGAGACATCGTGGTTCGAGCCCACCTTCACGTGGCCAACAACCATTCCGGCTTGCTCGTCGAGCAGACCACCGAGCTCGGAAAGATCCGCGACATCGTCTGCGAGATTCTGGTGCGCACCTCGCGCGACCTGCGATCCGGCCACTGTCCGGACTGCTCCGAGATTGCGAAAAAGAACCGCGAGATTCGGATGCTGGTCGACGAGTTCGACGAAATCCAGGTGATGCGGATCCAGGACAATTCGTCCAAGACCCGGCTCAGCATCCTCTTCTACTCGCTTGCCTGGGACGCGCTCAAGATCGCCGAAAGCGCCACCTATGTGCTCGAGGTCTTTGAGGAATCCATCGCGGCGGTCGAGACCGTCGATGAGATCGATGACGGCGGACACGGCGCCGAACCGGATCCGTCGGCAATCTGATCAGGACGCATCCGAGGACGGGGCGGGGGGAAGGTTGATCGTCACCGTGGTGCCGACACCCTCCCGCGAACGAAGATCGAGCGTACCGCCCATGTACTGGACCATGTGTTTGACGATGGCGAGACCGAGACCGAGACCACCCTGGCCCGGGGTCCGAGCACGATCTACTCGGTAGAACCGTTGTGACACGGCGCGAAGCTCTCCGGGTGGGATGCCCTCGCCGCTGTCAGAGACCCGAATGGTGGTCGTCTCATCTTCGGTCTTGGCCCACACCTCGACCCAGCCGCCGCTGCGGTTGTACTTGACGGCGTTGTCGATGAGATTGCTGAGGATCCGATACAGTCCCCGGCGGTCGCACGACGTGATCGTATCCATGGGAATCTCGTCGCGGAACTCAACACCCATCGCAGCCGCCTCGGGGGCGAAATCACTCAGGACATCGCAAATCAGGGTGCCGACGTTCACCCCCTCGAGCTCGAGCTCGAGCTGGCCCGATTCGATGGTGGCCAGGTCGAAGAGTTCGCGGGTGAGGCGATCGAGGCGTTCCACCTGCCGGACCAGAATATCGGCGAGTCTGGGATCCACCTCGTCCTCGAGCGCCTCCACCGTGGTCCGCAGAACCGTCAGCGGCGAACGCAGCTCGTGTGAGAGATCCTGGACGAAACGCCTTCTGAACTCGGCCGATCGCCGAACCAGACTGACTTCGGAGAAGATCACCACGGCGCCGCCCTCGCGGATGGGAAAGGCGCGAATCTCCCACAGCCCATTGCCGTTTTCCACAACCTCGGCCTCGGGCCGGCCTCCCGATGCCGCTGTCTCCACGACCTCGATGACCACCGGGTCGCGCAGGATCTCCAGGAGGTGGCTGCCACGGGCAGCCTCATGGACCTCACAGAATTCGAGCGCCGGCCCGTTGATGAGTCGAACGCGGAGATCGGAGGTCACCACGAGCAGACCGTCGCCGAGGCCCGACGAGAGATCCTCGAGCCGGCCGGCGAGACGTTCACTCTCGTCGCGGCAGGCATCGGCCTGTTCTGAAAGTTCGCGAAACGCACGGGGAATGTCCTCGGGCGGCAAGTTCAGGGCATCGGCCGCGGCCAGGAACGATCGCCCCTGTCGGAGCCACAGCACCACCTCCACCGTCATCACCGCGGCCAGCCACAGGGCCGCCACCCTCATACGTCCGGCTCCACCCCAGCCGACGTCCAACAGCAACGCCACAATGAGGACGGGGAGAGCCGCCGCGAGGGCGGTGATGAGATGACGACCTCGACTCACTGAAAGCCTCGGAAGCGATAGCCGGCGCCGATGACGGTCTCCACCATCTCCGACCCGAGCTTGGCCCGCAATGCCCTGATGTGGACATCGACGGTGCGGGTTTCTACATCACTCGCTAGACCCCATACCCGCTCGAGAATGCCCTCGCGAGATGCGATCCGCGGCCGGGTTGTGATGAGATACCACAGAAGCTCGAACTCGCGCATCGTCAGACGAATACGTTCGCCGTCGAGTTCCACATCCATGGGTCCGTGTCGCACCACGAGACGGGCATCGTGATACTCATCCTCCGGCACACCGCCATCGAGGCTGCGGCGCCGAAGCAGCGCCCTGATTCGGCTCTTGAGCTCACGCAGCGAAAACGGTTTGGTGATGTAGTCGTCGGCGCCAAGATCGAGACCGAGCACCCGGTCGCTTTCCTCGACCCTCGCGGTAAGCATGATGATCGGAAGATCGCGCACCGAAGGCGTGTCGCGCACCTCGCGGCACAAGCTGAGACCGTCGAGATCGGGCAGGTTGAGATCGAGCAGGACCAGATCGGGCGGGCTGCCGAGGATCCCGACGAGCCCCTCTCTCCCGGTCGGGTAGCTCTCGATCTCATAGCCTTCACGTTCCAGCGCCAGTCCGAGGGTCGCCGACAAATCCGCGTCATCCTCCACCAACGCGATGCGTTCTCTGGTCACGTCAGTCGTCCCATTCTTCCTCGTCAACGTGTCGGATGGGTTGGGCCTCGACCAGATACACGACCTCTTCCGAAATATTGGTCGCCTGGTCGGCGATCCGCTCGATGAAACGGGCGATCAGGATCAGATCGATGGCCCGTGAAATTCTCTCGGAGTCTTCGACCATGAAGCGAATGAGCTCCTTGAAGATGGACCAGTAAAGCGCATCGACCTCATCATCTCTGCGGATGATCTCGCGCGCGCTAGCCGCATCGCGGGCGACATAGGCGGCGATGGCGTCGTTGACCATCGCCTGGGCCAGCCCAAGCATGCGTGGGAGATCTTGCGCTGCGCCCAGGGGCTCGTATTTGCTCATGTGCCGGATCCGGCCGGCGATGTTGACTGAGTTGTCGGCAATCCGCTCGATCTCGGGACCGAGCTTGATGGCGACGATAACAAAACGGAGATCGGTGGCGGTGGGTTGGTGCTTGGCAATGAACTCGGTGGCGAGCCGGTCGATCTCGACCTCGTACTGGTCGATCTCATCATCCATCGCGATGACGCCCTCTGCCAGTTCAGCGTCTCCCATCGCCAGGGCCTTGGAGATATCCACCAGACCCTTCTCCACCATCCCCGCCATGGTGAGGATGGTGCGTTTGATCTCGTCGAGCTCAAGTTCGAACTGGCGTTGCATCTGATTCTCCCTGACACACGGGGCGCCGGCGGCTCACACCGGGCAATTTTCCTGCAAGCTTCAATTTGAGCTTAGCCGAATCTCCCGGTGATGTACTCCTCGGTAATGGTTTCGTTCGGTTTGGTGAACATGGTGGTCGTGTCGGAGAACTCGACGAGCTCGCCGAGCATGAAAAAGGCGGTGTGGTCGGCCACACGGGCCGCCTGCTGCAGATTGTGGGTGACGATGAGGATGGTGTAGTCCTGCTTGAGTTGGAGCAGGGTCTCCTCGATTTTCGCCGTGGAAATCGGATCCAGGGCGGAAGCCGGTTCGTCGAGGAGCAGGATCTCGGGCTCGTTGGCCAGCGTCCGGGCGATGCAAAGCCGCTGCTGTTGTCCGCCGGAGAGATCCAGCGCCGAATCGTCGAGCCGGTCCTTGACCTCGACCCAGAGATCGGCCTGTTTGAGCGATTTCTCGACGATCTCGTCAAGGCGAGTGCGGCCGCGAACGCCGCCCATCCGGGGGCCGTAGTTGACGTTCTCGCGGATCGACATGGGGAAAGGGTTGGATTTCTGGAAGACCATCCCAACCCTCTTGCGAAGCAGCTCCAGATCGACCCCAGGCGCGTAGATGTTCTCACCCTCGACCAGGACCTTGCCCTCGACGCGAACGCCCTCGATCATGTCGTTCATGCGGTTGAAGCAGCGCAGAAAGGTCGACTTGCCGCACCCGGAAGGCCCGATGAGTGCGGTGACCTGATGCTCGGGGATCTCGAGGTTGATCTTCTTGAGGGCCTGGACTTCGCCGTAGTAGAAGTCGAGGTCGTGGGATGCGAGGGCGATGTCGGTTGGACTGGACATGATGTTCCTCAAACGCTCTGGCCGCGGTAGGCGCGGCGCAGCCGGCGGCGGATGACGATGGCGGCAAGATTCATGAGCACAACCAGAAGCAGCAGCACCAGGGTGGTAGCGAATGCCATAGGTTTGGCCGCCTCGACGTTGGGCGACTGCATGGAGACATCGTAGATGTGGAAACCCAGGTGCATGAACTTGCGCTGGAGGTGGAGGAAGGGGGCGGTCCCGTCAACCGGCAGAGAAGGCGCGAGCTTGACCGCACCGGTGAGCATGAGCGGCGCGACCTCTCCCGCCGCTCGGCTGACCGCGAGGATGAGACCGGTGAGGATGCCGGGCATGGCCGCCGGGAGAATGATCCGGCGGAGGGTCTGCCACTGGGTGGCGCCGAGGGCAAGCGATCCGTCGCGCCAGGAACGCGGCACCGCAAGGAGGCCTTCTCGGGTGGCGACGACTACCACCGGCACGGTCAGCAGGGCCAGAGTGAGGGCCGCCCAGAGCATTCCCCCGGTGCCGAATGTCGGTGTCGGGAGACGATCGGCAAACAAGGCCCGGTCGATGGTGCCGCCGACGCCATAGATGAAGAACGCGAGGCCGAACATCCCAAAGACAATCGACGGGACACCGGCGAGATTGTTGACCGCCTGATTTGCCAACCTCAGAAGAAAGCCGGGGCGCGCGTACTCGGTCATGTAGACAGCAGTAATCACTCCCAGCGGCACCACCGCGACGCTCATGAGCAGGACGAGCAGCACGGTGCCGAAGAGGGCCGGAGCGATCCCGCCCTCGGTGTTGGCCTCACGCGGTTCCGTCACGAGGAAGAGCACTCCGTGGCGAGCAGCCGCGACAAGCTTGGCGCCATAGCTCATCCGATTCGGGCGACTGACCTCGATCATGTTGCTCAGGGAAACTTCGAAGACCGCGTCCCCGGCTTTGAGGAGGAGGTGGGCGGCGGTGAGGTCCTCGGCGACGGCGTCGAGGGCGTCTTGAATTTCGTCCTGGCTGGGGCGGAGCTGGTCTGCCAGGCTCTCGACCTCGGCTGTGAGAACGGCGATTTGTTCCTGTCCGACAGCGGTCTTGGCGTTGGATGAGCGCTCGAGCAGATCGAGCTCTTCCTCGATCATCGTCAGCGGCCGACGTTGATCGCTGAGACGGGTCTCAAGTCGTCGGCGCTCGGAGCGCCACTCATCGCCAAGATCCAGCAGGTGCGCCAGAGCGTCAGCATCTCCGACATCCACCTTCTCGCCTGCTGCCGACTTCGCACCGATGATCCGGCCGAAGGCATCGCCGTACTCCGAGCGGACAATCCGGACGAGATCCTCGGGTTGGCTCTTCGAGCGGATGTCGGCCTCGTCGAGCCAGACGAAGTCACGGCCGTCGAGATCCCTGTTGCCGACCTTGAACTGGAGGCGGAAAACCTCGTCGGCGCCTGCCGGGCCGGGAACGAGCTCGCGACCAACCTCAGCCCCGACGATTTCCCTGCCATCGAGGGTTTCAACCTGCCAGACCCCCGCCGGCCAGAACCACCCAAAGGCGTTGACGGCGACGATCCACAACAACAGCCCGAGCATGACCAGCACCAGCAGCGTCGCCAACGCGGTGCCCCAGACCCCCGGAAGTCCGGGAGCGAGGCCCTTCCAGTCGGAGACAAGCGGTGGCTTGGAAGAATTAGAAACGGGCATATTTTTTCCGCAGATAGCTACCCACCAGATCGGCGGCGGTGGTGATCAGAAAGGTGAAGATGAAGAGCAGCGCGCCGGTCAGAAAGAGCACACGAAAAAGCGTGCCGCCCACGGGAGCCTCGGGGATCTCCACCGCGATGGCCGCCGACATGGTCCGCATGCCGTTGAACGGCGAGACATCCAGGATTGGTGTGTTTCCCGCAGCCATGAGAACGATCATGGTCTCACCGACGGCGCGTCCGAGGCCGAGCATGACCCCGGCGAAGAGACCCGGGCTCGCAGCCGGTACGACGAGCTTGATGGCGGTCTGCCACCTCGTGGCGCCGAGGGCGCGGCTGGCCGAAACCAGTGAGCCGGGAACCGCGGAACAGGCGTCCTCGGCGAGGGTGAATATCACCGGAATCACGGCAAAACCGAGCGCCAAACCGACGACGATGCTGTTGCGCTGGTCAAAGCGAAGACCCCACTCTGTGAAGAGGAAGCGCTGGAAGTCACCGCCAAAGAACCAGTTCTCCACCGGATCGGCAAATACGGCCACCAGGACCACCACACTGACCAACCCCACGAGAAGCGCACCGAGTTCCGAACCGGGTCCGGCCGAGCGGCGGAACGCGACCGGAAGGACCCGCCAGGCGAGGAGGGCGACGACGACCGCCAGGGGGAGACAGAGAGCGGTCACCAGCGCGGTGAAGAGTGCCGCCTCGAGCCGGGGCGCGAGCCACAGAGCGGCGAGGAATCCCACCACCACCGATGGAACCGCCGCCATGAGCTCGATGGTCGGTTTGACCACCGACTGGAGCCACGCCGGGGCGAGTTGTGAAACATAGACCGCGGCCATCAATGCGATGGGCACCGAGAACAAGAGGGCGTAGAGCGTCGCTTTGAGGGTGCCGAAGACCAGCGGCCAAAGGCTCATCTTGGGTTCGAAGGCATCCGAACCTCCGGTGGTCTGCCAGACCCATTTGGGGGCGGCGTAGCCTTCGTACCAGACCGGAAGAAACAGCGTCCGGAAGCTGATCTCCGGGTGGGGGTTATCGATGGACCGGTCGAGCAACTGATCCCCGGCCAGGATCATCGCGCCGTCGCCCTTGGGTGAAAGGGCGGCGAAGTCGACGGTGTCGACGGACCAGTTGTCGAGCAACAACCGCCGACCCGAGGTCGAATAATAGAGCCCCACCGAGCCGTCCTCACCACCGACGACGAGCCCGCGGCGGCGATGGGCGGGGGCGATGAAGCTTGCAGCCGACGGCATGGGAGGCATCTGCCGGATGGTGCGCCACACCGGTGCCGCCGGCGTCAGCTCAATCTCGGGTCGAGAGGCCAGGGACTGACCGAGCTGGTTGTCTGGCAGCTCATGAGCGGAACCTGGACCGATAGTGGCGCCGGCGACACGCAGGGGAGTCGCGCCGCGGTTTTCGATCCGCACCCGGGGGATCTGGAGCATCACCGACACCGATCCGTCCTGACCGCCTACGACGAGGGTGCCTCCCCCGATGAGGAATCGCGCCGTCGTTGTGTGGTCCGGCTGGGCCTCGATCTCTGTGAGAACAAGACCCGGCAGGTCGAGGATTCGAAGTCCTCCCCGATCATCGACCACGGCCACGGACTCGAGATCTTCGGAGACGGCGACCGATGACACCCCTTCGGTGACCGAGACCTCGGGGTGGGTCTCCCATTCCTCGTCATCCGCGTCCCAACTCGAGACCACCAATTGACCGGTTTCGGTCCACGCTGCGGCGACCACCACACCGTCGGCATCGGCGTTGGCGGTGACGCCGGCCCAGGAGTACTCGGTGGAGAGTTCGAGACGATCCGCCGAGGGGCGCCATCGCGCCGATGTCGTTCTATCGTCGCCGGTCCACAGATCCCTGAATTTCACCGTGCCGATCACCACCGATGCCTTATCGGTTAGGGCCGCGACCAGACCGTGGATCTCGTGATCTGCGGCAACAATGGCGGCGCCGTCCTCGACGATGGAAAAGGTTTCGTCGCCCCGGTCGAGGCGGATGAGACCATCACGCTCGAGGGTCCACACAAGCTCACGGCGGGGATCGGTCCCCGCCGCGAGGGCGTCGGCCGCGGGGCCGACGGAGCGAACCTCACCGGCCGACGCGCCGCCGAAGAGGGGCAACGCCTCGAGACCGATGTTCACGACGATGGCGATGACGACGAGGATCACCATGATCCCGCCGACGCGGATCACCAACGAGGCGACACGGTCTTTCTGCGGCTCGGTGAGGAGTGGTTTCAAGTTCAGTTGCCGATCTTGGCAAGCTGCTCGGCGGCGGTGGCCGCGTCGAGAGGATCAAAGCCGGCCTTGATCACCACTCGCTGACCCTGGGCCGAGAGAATGAAACGCAGGTACTCGGCGGTGAGCCGGTCGAGGTCCTTGTTCGGGGCCTTGTTGACATAGATGTGGAGGAATCGCGCGAGGGGGTAGCTGCCGTTGGCGGCGTTTTCCGACGAAGCGGCCACGGCCGGTTGGCCATCGGCCGGCGACAGCGCCACGGCGCGGACACCCGAGGTCTTGTAGCCGATCCCTGAATAGCCGATGCCGTAGGGGTCCTTCTCGATCCCCTGGACCACCGACGCCGAGCCGGGCTGTTCCTTCACAGTGTCCTTGTAGTCGCCCTTGCACAGCGCGTGTTTCTTGAAGTAGCCGTAGGTGCCGGATGCGGCGTTGCGGCCATAGAGCGAAATCGGCGCCGTGGCCCAGTTGCCGCTCAGATCGAGCTTGCCCCAGGTGCTGATGTCACCGGCGGAGCCGCATTTGCGGGTCTTGGAGAAGATCGCATCGACCTGCGGGATGGTCAGGCTCTTGATGGGGTTGTCCTTGTTGACAAAGACCGCCAGGGTGTCGAGGGCGACATCGAAGCGGGCCGGGTCGTAACCGAAAGCCTCCTCGAAGGCGTCGGTTTCCCTCGATTTCATCTTGCGTGACATATTGCCGAGCTGGACGGTCCCCTCGATGAGGGCCGGTGGTGCGGTGGAGGAGCCTTTGCCCTCGACCTGAATCTTGACCTGGGGGTAGAGTTTGCGGAACTCCTCAGCCATGAGGGTCTGGAGCTCGAGCATGGTGTCGGACCCGGCGGCGTTGAGGGTGCCTCGGAGACCCTCCGCCTTGGAGTAGGTCGGCAGATTCGGATCGAGGCTCGGGCCGGCCGCGAGGGCGACGCCGGCGTTGGACAGCAGGATGACAGCAAGAACTGACGAACAGATGCGTTTCATTGTGGCTTCCTTCCCGGACCCCGCGCCGATGACGCGGTTCCCGGCGAAAAATTCGGAGTGCGTGAAGATCTCATGGAGTTCAACATCAATACCTAGAAACGAATGATGTAGTCGACCTGCAGACGATCCATGGTGGGAATATCCTCGAGATCCGACGCCGGCTTGGTGTGGTACCAGGTGAAGTTGAAGTAGCTCTTCATGATGAAGCCCAGGCGCAGATCGAAGCGGTAGCCATCGACATCTGAGACCATGGTCGTGTCCGACTGGGTGAAGACATAGAAAAGCGCGTCCGGCTGCGAGTAGTAGCGACTGGCGCGGAAGGCGATGTGACCCTTCTCCTTGTAGTCGCCGATCTGGAACCGGATGAAGTAGCCGTCGTCAAACTTCTTGCCTTGGTAGTCGGCGGCGCCGAAGTTGTGGTAGCCGAATGCCGTGACCTTGATGGGCCAGCGATCACTGAGCTTGTACCCCCATTCCGCGAAGAAAGCGCCGATTTGAAAGTCGCTGACGAGCAGGAGGTCGTCGTCGAGAATATTCGTGACCCGGTTGCCATGGAGCTCGCCCGAGAGGGTGAGATCCGCGACATACTGTGGGTTGACCCAGTTGTCATAGCCCGCACCCACCGTCAGCGAGTTCTTCGACCCGAGATCGAAGGCGCCGCGGATCTGTCCGCCATAGAGATACGAATCGTCGCCGCCTTTTCGTTCCTCCAGGAAAAACTGGTAGACGCTGGCCTCGAACGCGCCGAACTCGACCTTTTCGAACAGGCCTTCGACGGTCACGTCGTCATCCCACTGCATGTCGGAGACCATCCACAGCTTCTTGGGATCGGATTTTCCCGCCCTCACGTAGAGCCAGTCTGTCGCTTGGAAGCCGGCGTAGGCCTCGGACATGGCAATCTGCTTCATCGAGAAACCGGTATCCACCGATTGGTTGTCCGACACCGGATCCTTGGGATCGCCGCTGCGCAGCTGGAGGCCGACATCCATCCAGTCGGTGACATCGGTGTACATCCCGGCGCGGGCCCGGAGGCGAAAGCGGGAGCGGTGGTCGTTGTCCGACAGGCCTTCGACCCAGAAGCCCTCATAGCGGAGTCGCAGATCGCCTTTGAAGTCGATCCGGTCGTACCACTTCTGCTTCTTCTCATCACCGGGCTGAGGCACCGGTGGAGGTTCGGCCGTGGCGACCTGCGGCGCATCGGTGGTCAGCACCTCCGGAGGCTTTGCTTCAGTGACCTTGGCGGCCTCCCTCCGGGCGTACTCGGCCTGCACCGCGCTCGCCTGCTCGGCGGTGATCACACCCTGCTCGACGAGCAGCTCGAGCAATGGGTCCATCTCCGGCTCATCGGTCTGCGCTAAGACCGGAGCGGCGAGGCAGAAGATGAGCACCGTAGCGAGTACCGTCCGCCGATTGGTCATGAGATCTCCTCAGCTCAATGGATCTCCCCCCAGTCGTCCGTCGGAGGAGTCAAGAGGATGATGTGGCGAAGAAATGTGTACCGAGTGAAGCCGCTATGAAGCTGAGGTTAAGTTCGGCCTCACGCATCCGGCTACGCCATGGGAGCGGATTCCGGGCATCTGTTTCGAGTTCTGCCGAAGTCACACGGGACCGACGCCGAACGGGGTGCCACTTGTTGCATTGTTCGGCCGCAGCACGCCGAGTTCTTCAGGATCCTCATTGCCGAACAATGCTACGGGTGGCTCCCTCGGCTACTCGCGATGTGGAAACCAAGCTCGAATGCACGCGTCTACTCGCCCAGCGAGATCCCCAGCAACTCGGCCACCAGCGGCGCCACCGCAGTGGCGGGGAGTAGTCGCTGTGGCAACAAGCTGTCCTGCCGCCTACCGCGCGCGGAACCCCCGTGCGACCCCGCTGTATCGTCTCTTCGAAACGTACTTCGAAGAGGTCCGGGGGCAATGGGAGGAGCGTTTCGAGCGCCGGTTCGGGTTCTGGCGGGGGATTGTCGATGAGCAGGTTTGCCGATACCTTGACTGCGGTCTCTATGAAAATGGCTTCGCCCGGATCCGGTGTCCCGAGTGCGCTGAGGAGTACCTCCTTGCGTTCTCGTGCAAGACCCGTGAGTTGTGTCCGTCCTGCTCGGCGAAGCGGTCGGCCGGGACGGCGGCTCTGCTGGCTGAGGAAGTGCTTGAGGATGTGGGACACGCCCAGTGGGTCTTTGTCATCCCCAAAATGCTCCGGCCGTACTTCCTGCACCACCGGGAGTTGCTCGGCGGGCTCGCCCGGGCCGCCTGGGAGACGGTGCTGGAGTTGATGAGCGCGGCGGACGACGAGGAGGGGATGCGGCCCGGGATGGTCGCTGTCGTCCAGACCGCCGGCGACCTGGCGAACTGGCACCCGCACGTGCACGCCATCGTGTCGCGCGGGGGGTGGACGCGAGGTGGAAAGTGGATTCCGGTCGCCTTCGTGGACGAGGCCTCGGCCGAGCTGCTGTTCCGGCACAAGGTCATGCGGCTTCTTCAGGACGAGGGTCTGCTGTCCGAGGAGCGGACCGAGCTTTTGTTGTCGTGGCGCCATACCGGCTTTTCGGTCCACAACCGGGTGTACGTCGAGCCCGAGGACCAGGCGGCGGTGGAACGCCTCGCTCGCTACATCATGCGGCCACCGATCAGTCTCGAGCGGATGGCGTGGGACGGGGCGGGGGAGGTGTGCTATCGGAAGAAGCGGAGGCACGACACGGCGGCGCGTCAAAGGGGTGAAGAGGAGAGCTTCGACACGAGGGAGTTCCTGGCGCGGGTGCTCATGCACGTCCCCGAGCCGCGGCGGCACCTGGTGCGGTACTGCGGCTGGTACTCGAACGTGTCGCGAGGCAAGCGGCGAAAGGCGGATGCCGAGTTGGGTCTCTTGGCACCGGCAGGATTTGGTGGCCCATCGTGCGACGACCGGGACCGGACACCCAACGCCCGCGTCCTCCGTCGAAGTTGGGCGCAGCTGATCAAGAGAATCTACGAGGTTGATCCACTGGTGTGTCCCTCGTGCGGCGGCGAGATGAAGGTGGTCGCCTTCATCACCGAGCACGAAGTGGTGGATAAGATACTCAGGCATTTGAAGCGTCTGAATGAGCGTGCGAGAGAGCGAGGGCCGCCGGGGAACGAGGGGCTCAAAGCGGTGTCGTAATGATCGGTTGGATGATATGGGTTCATGGGAGAAGTGTGCCCAAGAACCGGGCTATGATGGGTTATGCGAAGAGATTGCGGTCGAGTGAGGACGAATCGGTGAGCCATGGCCGGCTCTTCGGGCTCCGGAGCCTCGAATGGTGGTTCCCGAATGGGACCTCGGTTCAGTGTAAGAGGGGAGATCGGGTGGTAGCCGAAAGGAAATTCCTATCCGTTAACGCTTTGTTCATGGAAGTTGGGTGCCACCCTTCGCGTCCTTAGCATTGTGGTGTTCTCATTGGTCAGGCCAGGTGATTCAGCCGATCTTGCGCTCAA
>Ga0316192_10002263_pt1 | contig 14120 bp, 9 predicted proteins | sample MerIslwburrow_MG_FD_204931 | JGI IMG/M metagenome (GOLD analysis project Ga0316192, IMG submission 204931) | Coastal sediment microbial communities from Maine, United States - Merrow Island worm burrow | ecosystem: Environmental > Aquatic > Marine > Coastal > Sediment | place: USA: Maine...
CTGCGATAGCACAGGCTGTCTTTGGTCCGACGACATAGAAATGCCAGGGTTCGGACAAGTAGTGGTTGGGCGCCCAACGCGCCACTTCAATGGCTCGCGACAGCAGCTCCTGGGGCACTGCTTGTGGCAAAAAATCGTGGATAGTGCGCCGTCCTTCGATGAGAGCCGCCGCGGGCTGGGCGGCTGTCATGAGGTTGGCAAGGTCAGGTATGGCGTCTGAGGGCGTCACGAAACTAAGCTCATGTCCAGTATGACTGCAGGACTCTAAACCATTCGGCTGGGCCGGGCGAATTCAGCCCTGTTGGTGACGGTGGCGGATTGGCGGGTGTTGACATGTCACCGTGAAATGTTTCAAGGTCCAGCCAGGCCGAGTTCGTTTGCAGCCCTGATTCGCCTGAGTAAAGTTGGCGTTTCGCGGGCGCTATCGAGCAGGGCTGAGAAGTATGGTCCATATAAAAATAATATTGAGGTGACCAGATGTCCCACGCCTCCGAAGAACCCGAAGCCAATCGCCAAAGCGCCTGTCGCCGTGCTGCCGATCGGCGGAGTCGGCCCATCGGCTCACTACTGGTGGGCGGAATCAAGCGTAGGCGCAGGGGAGCGCGGCGCGACACCGATCGCCACAATCACTATCCCGATTGGCACGACCCTTTCCTTCTGTACGCCGTTGTCGCCACTCTGCTGCTGTGCTTCACCGACGCTGTGCTGACGCTCAATATTCTGGGCCGCGGTGGATCAGAACTGAACTGGTTCATGGCACAGTTGATCGAGCGCGATGTGCAACTGTTCGCCTGGGTCAAGATGGCTGTTTCCGGTCTTGGGCTCGTTTTCCTCGTCGCGCACGCGGAGTTTAAGGTCTTCCGCTGGTTCAAGGTGCGACACGTGGTGACGGCGCTTGTCCCGGTCTATGGCATGCTGGTCGTCTACGAACTGGTGCTGCTTTCAAGCTGAACCTCAAATCAGGCTCTGATTCACACGCAGGTCCTTGATCAGCGTCTTGATGCGGGCTGTCTGCGGCGGGCTTAGTGCCGGCATGCGAAACCCTGTGTCGAACAGGTCGGGGTTCACATCGCGATTGCGACGAACGCTGCGGGCATGCACTCGGATCGGTTCGCGGGCCGACACCTCCGCCGGCATCTCGAGTCTTAGCCGAAACTCGCGGCCCAGAGGTATGGGATCGGAGCTCACCAGCATCAAGCCCTCGGTGTGCAGATCCACCAGGTGCCCCAGCAGGGCATCGCCGTCCAGATCGTACACCCGCAAGTACAGGAGCAGCGGCCAACGTCGATGGCGTCTGCGATCGATTGTTCCCGTTTTCATGCCGACCATGGATCACCTCAGCTCCATTGTCATCACAGCCCCTGTCATCACGGCTCGTCCTGAACCGGGTACAGGGGCGAACGGCGACAGACGGCGGGCAAGCCGTTGCCGGACCGCGTGTTGTTTGTGATGTCAAGGTTTCAGTGTAGCAGCCACGCTCGGGTCTGACCGCGGAGTGTTGCTGGAACCGATCCGACCCAGGCCCGGAACCCTTAAAGCGGGAGGGGAGAGATCTAACCCTGCACCCAGCCCAAGCAGGTTGATTTCCAGACCTTCCTCCAGTGCTACGGTGATACCGGCGAGCCCCCAAAGCGACAGTTGGAATCCGGTCCCGCTCGGAGCATTCGCGAGCCAGCGCCCATTGGGCAAAAAGTCCTTGCCAATCGCGGTGGTGGGGAGATCCAGCGCCAGCTCCGGAAGGCCGCGCGCCAGGTGGGCGATGAAAGTATTGCTGTTGGGTCCAGGCCATACCCGGTACTGGCCCGGGTACGGATAGCTGCGGGCCAGTGTCAGGGTCCGATCAATCAGGGCGTCCACGCCGGATCCCCGCAGTTCCGCGAGAAGTTCGGGCCTTTGCCCATACCAAAGCGCATCCGGCGCACCGGTGGTAATGCGTACGGCAGACCCACCGCGGCGAACGCCCCATCCAATCACCTCGAGGCGTTGATATGATTTGGCTTTGCTGCGTTTGGCAGCAATCCATGTATGCACGCCCAGAGCGCCGCGCCAACCCCAGGCGCGGGCGGCATAGACCTGCAGCACCGCCTCCGGCGTTGTGGCCGGGTCGGGGGCAAGTCCGGTGGCGCTTTTATTGGCCGCCCACCAGGGTGTTTCGTCGTTGAGCAGAAGACGTTGGGCTGTGGCTGCGACCGTCGGTATCAGAAATGCGGCGATCCAGACGAAGACCAGCCATCGGCGCAGGCGCCGGGGCCTATCCATGGTCCGTCGCCCGTTGTGGGTGTCGTGTTTGGCCGGAACCATATGCCTTGATCCTGATGGTTATGCTAACAGCGTAAAGTGTGAACATGCCAACGAAGGATTCGGTTTGGTGATGGTCGCCCCCCATTGCGCCAAGTTATTGGACAGGCAACACCCTATATCGGTTCGGTTCGCTGTGTCGGGCCTACTCCGCGAGAGGGCGGGATTGCTGCGAAAGCCAGGTTTCGATCTTTTGGCGCTTGCGCTGACAGGTCGGGCTGAAGCAGTCATCTTCGATGCCGTGGGCTATTCGACACTGCAGAGTGCGGCAGTAAGGGTCCACTTGCGACACTTTCACACAGAGCCGAGTCGGGCAGCTGCGGGCAATCGCCTGCGGTGAACTCAGTCCCGTCAACGCTTCGATCAAGGTCCCACGTTCGGGCTCTAAGACCTGCACGCTGCCGTCGCTGGGATGGGAATTGGCATAGTGTGTGATGCCTTCCGGCCCAACCCACTTATATACGCTGGCTGCACCGGCTGCACCGGCTGCACCGGCTGCACCGGCTGCACCGCTCAGGCAGTAAAGGGTAAGAGGAATCAGACAACGAAGTACGAAAGCAGTCATGGCTTCACCGGATTTTTGTTCTTGTTATGGACGCTCCGATGCAGGTTGGATGCCATCTGCCCAGTTTATTCCGGTTGGCATGTCTTTCAGGCACCTCTGATCTATCTGTGAACGTGCATCTCGGGACTCAAATGCACAGCTGCATTGATGCAGATCTTCGCAATAGGACAACGATTACCCGCGACCTCCGCCTTCAATCTGCGCATTTCTGTCTCCAAACTGTTTCCTGCAGAATAATCCAGAGGCACCCTATAAAACGGCGTAGAGTCGATTAAAGTGTGGCTCCAAGGCGGGTGCCCTGGTCGATTGCGCGCTTCGCATCCAGTTCCCCGGCATGGTCGGCTCCGCCTATGGTGTGCACGCGCAGACCGCTTTCCCGCAGTGGAGCCGCCAAGTCCCGATTCGGCACCTGGCCCGCGCAAAGCACGACCTTGTCCACCGGCAACAGCTCAATCGCACCGTCTACTTCGATGTGCAAACCCTGGTCGTCCACGCCTCGATACGTCACGCCCGGTATCATCTTCACGCCGCGCCGGCGCAGTTCGAGTCGGTGAACCCATCCCGTGGTTTTGCCCAGGCGTTTGCCCAGTCGCTCGTCTTTGCGTTGAAGCAACCAAATCTGGCGGCCGTTGCCATTGGCTGCGACAGGTTCCTGCCGCAGGCCGCCCTGGCTGCGGTAGTCGCGGTCGATGCCCCACTCATCCAGGAACGTGGAGATGTCCTGACCGGCCTGGGGTTGAGGCGCGCTGAGATAGTCGGCCACGTCGAAACCGATTCCGCCTGCGCCGACGATGGCGACCTTGTCCCCCACCACCCTTTGGTGAAGCAAAACGTCGATATAGGAACAGACCTTGGGGTGCTCCAGGCCCGCCAAATCCGGGATCCTCGGGCGCACGCCTGTCGCCAGCACCACTTCCTCGAAGTCTCCCACCAGCTGGTCGGCGATGACTTCAGCGCCGAGCTGCAAGGTGACCCCCGAGAGCTCGAGCTGTCGGCCGAAGTAGCGTAAGGTCTCTGCAAACTCTTCCTTGCCCGGAATACGTTTGGCCATATTGAACTGGCCGCCGATGCTTTCAGCCGCCTCAAACAGGGTGACCCGGTGTCCGCGCTGTGACAGTGTGGTGGCGCACGCCAAGCCCGCCGGGCCGGCACCCACCACCGCAATGCGTTTTGCCTGATGCGCTGGACCCCAGTTGAGCTCGGTTTCATGGCACGCACGGGGGTTGACCAGACAACTGGCACGCTGCTTGGCAAATATCTGGTCGAGACAGGCCTGATTGCACGCGATGCAGGTGTTGATTTCGTCTGCCCGTCCTTGGGTAGCTTTACGTACAAAGTGCCCGTCCGCGAGAAACGGTCGTGCCATCGACACCATGTCCGCGTCGCCCCGGGCCAGAACGGACTCGGCTGCATCGGGCGTGTTGATTCGGTTGGTGGCGATCAGCGGAATATCGACATGCTCGCGCATGCGTCCAGTAACCCAGGTGAAGGCACCCCGCGGCACCATAGTTGCGATCGTGGGAATACGGGCCTCATGCCATCCTATTCCCGTGTTGAGCAAAGTGGCGCCGGCCGCCTCCACGGCTTTGGCCAAGGTCACCACCTCCTGCCATTCCGAGCCGCCTTCCACCAGATCCAGCATCGAGAGTCGATAGATCAGGATAAAGTCCTTACCCAGGGCAGCTCGGGTGCGGCGCACGATCTCGACCGGGAAACGGAGGCGATTGTCCAGGTCCCCGCCCCATTCATCGCGACGATGATTGGTTCGCTGGGCGACGAACTGGTTGATCAGGTAACCTTCCGAGCCCATGATTTCGATGCCGTCGTAGCCGGCATCCCTGGCCAGTTGTGCGCAGCGCACGAATGCCGTGATCTGCCGCTCGACACCCGTTGCGCTGAGCCCGCGAGCCCGGAATGGCGAAATGGGTGATTTTCCGGATGACGGCGCCACGGCCAAGGGATGATAGCCATAGCGACCTGCATGCAGGATTTGCATGCAGATTTTGCCACCCGCCTCATGCACCGCCCTGGTGACCCGCCGGTGACGCGCCACCTCCCAGGGTCGATTGAGCTTGCCTGCAAACGGCGCCAGCCAGCCGGAAACGTTGGGTGCGATGCCGCCCGTAACCATCAGTCCGACGCCACCCTCTGCCCGCTCCGCAAAAAAGGCTGCGAGTTTGTCGTAGTCCCGTGCCCGGTCTTCCAGTCCGGTATGCATGGAACCCATGAGCACCCGGTTCGGCAGCAGGGTAAAACCCAGATTCAAAGGGGCGAGCAGGTTTGGGTATTGGGTCACGATGGGCAATTCTCCAAGTGGGCTCCGACCGGGCGCAGTCTACGCTTCCGCACGGATTCTTGCCGATTGCGAACGGGTCGATGGTCGAGCAACCCGTCTGACAGTTGGTGGACTTTGTTGCACGGAAACTTGGATGGCGGCGGACTCGGGCGGGTAGCGCCGCCCGCGGAACCGGCCTAATCGTTCCTGTGTCAGACAGTGTCCGTGGCGGATCTTGAGCGCGAAATAGTCCGACTCAACAACAGAACGGGGAGCAGGCCGGCCGCCACGATCATCAGGGCACCCAGGGCGCATTCCTTCAGCAGTTCGTCAGATGCGAACTGGTAGACATAGGTGGCCAAGGTATCGAAGTTGAACGGCCGCAGGATTAGCGTGGCGGGCAGCTCCTTCATGCAGTCCACGAACACCACCAGCACTGCGGTCAGCATGCCACCCCGGATAAGCGGAAGATGAACCTTGATCAGGGTGCTTGCGGGGCCGTGGCCCAGTGACCGCGCGGCCATGTCCATGCTCGGCGTCACCCGCTCCAGGCTGGTTTCCACACTGCCCACCGCTACGGTCAGAAAACGCACCACATACGCAAACAGCAGAGCGAAAACGGTGCCGCTGAGCAGCAGTCCGGTGGAGACACCCAGATACGTCCGGAAGAACGTATCCACCGTATTGTCTACCCATGCGAATGGGATGATCACGCCGATGGCCAGCACGGCGCCGGGCATCGCATACCCCAGACCGGAAGCCTTCACCGCGATGTTGAGCAAGCGCCCCCCGCTCAGGCGCCGAGAGTAGGCGAGGAATAGGCCGATCGTAAGGGCAACCACCGCCGCCATCGAAGCCAGCGACAGGCTATTCCATACGTAGCTCTTGAAATCCACCGTCCAGCTGCTGTCGAAACGTTGTGCCGCATAGGACGACAGGATGGCCGCCGGTACAGCAAAGCCCGCGACCGTTGGCACCAGGCAGGCGAAAAATGCGGTGGCTGCCCGCCATCCGCGCAACCGATAACCGGGCAGCCGTTGCAGCCGCCGGCTGGCTTGGAAGTGCTTCTGACGACGGCGGCCGAACCGCTCCAGCGTGACCAGTAGCACAACAAAGGTCAGCATAACGCTGGCAATCTGGGCGGCACCGCCCAGATTGCCCATACCCAACCAGACATCATAAATGCCGGCGGTGAGGGTACGCACCGCAAAATAGTCCACGGTGCCGAAATCGTTTAGCGTCTCCATGGACACCAGCGCAAGCCCGACCGCGATGGACGGTCTGGCCATGGGCAGGGACACCAACGCAAAGCTGCGCCACGGTGAACAACCCAGAATGCGGGCGGCGTCGAGGGTTGAAACGGATTGCTCGAGAAATGCCGCCCGCGCCATCAGATAAACGTACGGGTACATGACCAGCGCCATCATGGCGGCGGCTCCGGGCAAGGATCTGATTTCCGGAAACCAGTAATCCGAGGCGCTGGCCCAGCCGAAGCTTTCGCGCAGCATCGCCTGGACGGGGCCCGCGTACTCCAGCAGGTCGGTGTAGGTGTAGGCAATGACGTAAGCGGGCACCGCGAAGGGTAACAACAGGGCCCATTCGAACCAGCGTCGCCCGGGGAATCGACACATGGTCACAAGCCAGGCCGTACCAACACCGATTGCGAGCGTGCCACCGGCGACCAGGGTCAGCAGCATCAGTGTTCGCCAAACATACCCAGGCAGAACCGTGTGGGCGAGGTGACCCCAAATGTTTTCCTCTGGGAACAGCGATAACAGGATGACAGCACTCACCGGAAGGGTCACCAGCGCGGCAACCACAAGCGCGCCACCGGTCCAAAGTACGCCCCTGCGATTCAGCAGGCTGCCATGAGCACCGGGGTTGGAAACGGGCGCTGTTCTAGTGATTGTGCTGCTCACAGAGATGCGGGGTACGGCTGCCGCCTCGACTTCTGGCCACGTGTTGCGGAATGTGTCACTGAGTCTTAGCCGGCTGTTTGCCCCATAAGCCAATCATCTGAACAATCCCGGGACTTCGAATCTATCCAGCGATGCCACCGAATCCCATGAACTGGCAGACTGTTGAAAAAGCCTTATTCGGCACGATATGGCGTTGGAAACGCCCTCAAAGTGCTCATCTACTGGATGTAAACCGCGCTTTCTCCGTCGTTTTCGTCTTGCCTCGCACTCGACTGAGATTTTTTCAACACACTGCTAACCGTCGAATCCGGCCTCGTCAATCAGTTTTATGGCATCCACGCGCAGGGCAGCGATTTCGGCAAGGGACACTGGATCCGTTTTGAATGTGCCCCACGACTGGAGTAGCGGAGACCACGGTACGCCGGGTTTGACCGGGTACTCGTAGTTGGCCTCTGCGTAAATCGCCTGCGCCTGGTCGTCGCTCAGAAACTCCATCAGCCGAATGGCGTTCTCGCGATTGGGGGCATGCTTAGTCAGCGCCACACCACTCAGGTTCACGTGTGTGCCCCGATCCTCCTGATTCGGGAAGACGATCCTCACCGATTCGGCCCAGGCAACTTGCTCCGGGTCAGCCAACATATTGCCCATGTAATAATTGTTGATCAATGCCACGTCGCAGGCCCCCTCGCTGATGGCTTTGACTTGGGCGCGGTCGTTTCCTTGGGGTTTGCGTGCGAGATTGGCCTTGACCCCGTCCAGCCATGCGCGGGTGGACGTTGCGCCGTCGGCGGCGATCAGGGACGAAACCAAGGCCACATTGTAGACGTGTTTGCCGCTTCTGCTGCATAGACGCCCCTGCCATTTCGGATCTGCCAGATCTTCGTATCGCTGGAGCGCGCCGTCGGCAACCCGTTCCTTTGACACCACTGCGATGCGGGCTCTGACGGTTAAGCCAAACCAGCGATCGTCCGGGTCGCGATAGGCTGCCGGAACGTTGGCCTTGAGCATGTCGGATGCCGCCGCCTGCACGAGGTCTGCTTCCACAAGATCATTCAGGCTGCCGATGTCCGTGGTCAGCATCAAATCAGCGGGACTGTTTCTATCTTCAAGCTTGAGGCGCTCGATCAGTCCCTTCTTTGCGAAAACTACATTGACTTCAACGCCCGTTTGATCCGTAAAGGCCTTAAAAATCGGTTCGACCAAAAAGGGTTGACGGTAACTGTAGACATTGACCTCTTCACTTGCCTGGGCGGTACAGGTCAGCGCGGTCAGACTGATGATAGCCGCGCGGGCGAGTGGCTGAATCATTCGAGGCTCCGTCGTATAGATATGCGGATGAGAATCATTGTGATTTGTAATAATATCCAGATTCGAGCTTAAGTCAATGACCGACCTCCAGCGACAAAATGGACGGCGGCGGTGGGTGAGCCGGTCTGCCCGGGAGAGACGACATGTGCCGAATCTATTGGCAGCGTTTTAGGGAAGCCTTGATCTATTGCTACGCTCGTGGGGGTGTCTTTGCGCTCACTGAGCAAGGCGCGAGGCGCAATGCAGCGGCGTGCGCTCAATGACCTGGAACCCGGCATCTGCGTTCTTGTGGACTGAAACGCGAACCGCGCCAACAGATCAGGGTTTCCGTGAGGTAACTCAGGAGTTGATCGACGAAGCGGTCCTGATCATGATGACGTGGTGCGGGATGGCCGCACCAGTCTATGAGGAGCATCATGCTTGGTGAATCGCACGATCTTGTGCACGAGTTCCCCGAGTTTCGGGATCAAATTCACGCGCTGAAGCTCAGCGATCACCATTTCGCTGAGTTGTTTGAGCGTTACCACGAGGTAAACCGAGAGGTGATTCGCATCGAGCAGGAGATCGAAACACCTTCGGACGCATACACGGAGGATCTGAAAAAAACTCGACTTCTGTTAAAGGACCAGCTCTACACGATGTTGCGATCTGTGGCTGACGCCGGGTGAGCAATCAGCCGCCCGTTCCATATTATCCAGACTTTGGAGCGGCTGATCGGATCGCGGTCGAAATGGTTCTACAGCAGCAGGCTCAGCGCCACGGATACCGCGATTGCGGCCCCGGCGATGACGACTGCCAGCCGAGCGGTGGTCACGGCCTTGGATGCTGCTGCTACGGCATCCTCCAGACCGGCGCTGCGAATCTGTTCTTCGGCCGCGGCACGAGCTGCCTCCCTGGCTTCGCTGCGCGCCAACTCGGCTGCAGTTTCCCGGGCGGCCTCGCGCGCGGTGCGCTCGGCAATGTCTGCCGCGCTGCGCTCAGCGGTCTCTCCCGCGATGTTTTGAATGCGTTGGGTGAACGCATCGCCGCTGAGCAACGACTGCATGTCGGATTTGACTTCGGCCCGCAATGCGTCCGATAAGGTCGAGCCCATATTCTTGGTTTCAGCTTGGGCGACTTCGGTCGCGACAGCCTTGACTGCGTCTTCGGCGGCCTGGCGTGCGATGTCGACCGCCACCTCTTCAACTGCTTTGCGCACGGCCTGTTCGGCTACGGAACGGGCGCTGGAATCAGCTGCCTGAACCACTGCCGCCTCCAGATCGGCGCGGTGTGAATCGAATGCAGTGCGTGCCGCATTTCCAGCCAGGGTGGTAAGCCGTTCCTCCACCAATGCCTCTAAGGCTGCTCTGGCCGCATCGCCGAATTCTGCAGTTGCGGCTTCGTTCGCCTCAGCAACGGCCGATTCTGGCTCGGGTGTTTGTTCAGGCGTAATCTGTGGCGCGGGTTCAAGCGTACGAGCGGCGCTGAGTCGTTGCCCGATCTCGGCCAGAACGCGATCCAGATTTTCATCGCCCGCGGGTTTGGTTAGAAATGCTGTTGCCCCGCATGCTTCGGCTTTGGCTCGAGCTTCGTCAGAATCCTCCGCGGTGCACATTACAATCGGGATGGACGACGTTTCCGGATTGTTGGTAATCATCCGTGTAGCTTCGAGACCATCGATGTCCGGCATCGTTACGTCCATCAATATGATGTCCGGTCGAAGCGACTTCAGCGTCTCGAACGCCTCCTGCGCCGACGACACCTTCTCGACGTCGATTTGCCGTTTCTCAAGCAACTTGGTCAATGTCAGCCGAGCCAGACGGGAGTCGTCAACGACTAGGGCATTGCTGATGGACATTCAGTCATTCCTCTGCGTGTCGGTATCCAGCCGCGGTCGGCCATGTGTGTCATCGCTCTGACTCGAGGGCGCCGAATGGCCTGACCAAGTCTTTACGATGACGATATTCTTACACCAAAGCCAAAGTAGCCGCGTGCGAATTTTCCGAAATCGGACGCATCATTCGGCGACCCGGACACGGGGCAGTTTCCCAAAGGTGGGTGGCTGCAATGCCCTGTCTCCGGGTCGGATTCAGCTACGCCCGAAGCTGAGGGAGTCACTCGGCAGAGGGACTGACATCCTCCGTAACCAGGCTGCGCACTGCCCGAACCGCCACCGACAGCATCGCCAGATCCGGGTTTGGTGACGACTGAATCTCAGCAAACACCCGCTTGCAGCGTTCAACCGCGGCGGCATTGTTCGATAGCCACGCATTCACGCGCTGATCGCTCTTGCGGATATCCGGTGTGGTACGGATCAGATGTCCCGTAAGATGGCGCATCTCGGTGAACAGATCGTCGCGCAGCGCGGAGCGTGCCTGATTTTGCCATTGGGTGTGGCGGGGCAGGGCGCGTATTGCCATGAGCACCCAAGGCAGGTCCAGGGCGATGCCCAATGCAAAATAGGCACCTGCCACCTCATTCACGTCCAGCTCGCCACGAACAGCCACATCGGTGATGTCCAGCGCCGAGTACAGCGCGTCCATACCGGCCATGTTCGCCGCCAAGGACTCCGGTGCGCCGAGATTGCTGTAGTGTCGAAGCCGCCGTTTGAACGCAGTTCGGGTATCTCCACGCAGGAATCGTCCAATGCCCGAACAGACCTGGGCGACATTGGACCCCAGTTCAGCCACCACCGCGGCGATGTCCATCGGCTGGCGACGATTGCGCAACAGCCATAGCGTGCAACGATCCACCAGGCGAATCGTGTTGCTCAGCATCTCCAGTTGCTCAGACGCGGGAATCTGGTTGTCGAGTGCTTCGATTTGCTGCCACATGGTCCGTAGCGAGTAGACTTCGCGTGCCACGGTGTAGGCCCGAGCGATGTCGGCCGGAGCGTGTCCGGTCACATCCTGTATGCGCTGGCAGAATGTGCTGCCCATTCGGTTCACCAGGCTGTTGGCGATCCGGGTGACAACGATTTCGCGTCGCAGTGGGTGATTTTCCATGCGCAACGCATACCGTTGCTGCAACGGCTCAGGGAAATAGTCCTGAAGCTCACCCGCCAGATAGGTGTCCTCCGAGATGTCCGAGGCGAGGAGATCGTCGTACAACTTTATCTTGCTGTAGGCCAGCAGCACTGCCGTTTCCGGGCGTGACAGTCCACTGCCGTTGCTTTCGCGTTCGGCAAGCGTCTCGTCGTCCGGGAGAAACTCAATGGCGCGTTTCAGCCGACCGCTTTGCTCCAGCGCACGAATAAGCCGAGTTTGATCGCCAATCAATTCCACGCGGGCGGCAGCTGAAATACTCAGCGCTTGGCTTTGCAGATAGTTGTGACGCAGTACCAGCTGAGCGACCGAGTCGGTCATCTCCGCCAACAGGCCGTTTCGCTGTTTGAGCGTGATATCTCCATCCCGCACCACCTGGTCCAGCAGGATCTTGATGTTGACCTCGTGATCGGAACAGTCGACGCCGGCGCTGTTGTCAATTGCGTCCGTGTTGATCAGCCCATGGGCCACAAGGTCGAATTCGACCCGACCCAGCTGGGTCAGACCGAGATTTCCCCCTTCGCCGATCACCTTGCAGCGCAGGTCGCGTCCGTTTACCCGCACTGCGTCGTTGGCGCGGTCGCCGACGTCTTGATTGGACTCCGATGCGGCCTTGACATAGGTGCCGATCCCACCATTCCAAAGCAGGTCCACCGGCGCTTTGAGAATGCAGCGCATCAGCTCGTTGGGTGTCATGCGTTCCGCATCCACCCCAAGCGCTTGCTGGACCTGCGGGCTGAGGGTGATGGACTTGGCGGTGCGTGCGAATATGCCGCCGCCCTCGGAAATGAGTTTCTTGTTGTAATCCGTCCAGCTTGAGCGGGCCTTTGCGAACAAACGTTTGCGTTCCTTGAAACTGGCGGCCGGATCGGGCTTTGGGTCCAGGAAAATGTGCATGTGGTTGAAGGCCGCGACCAGGCAAATCTGATCGGATAACAGCATGCCGTTACCGAACACATCGCCCGACATGTCGCCAACACCCACCACCGTAAACGGGGTGCTTTGTGTATCGACACCCTGTTCGCGGAACAACCGCTTGACCGACTCCCAGGCACCCCGCGCCGTAATCCCCATTTGCTTGTGGTCGTATCCCACCGATCCGCCCGAGGCGAATGCGTCACCAAGCCAAAAGCCGTAATCCTTGGCTACCCCATTGGCGATGTCGGAGAAAGTTGCCGTGCCCTTGTCGGCAGCAACCACCAGGTAAGGGTCATCCGCATCGTATCTGACCAGGTGCGGGGGTGGGATCGCCTCACCGGCCACCAGGTTGTCGGTGACATCCAGCAGCCCGCGTATAAAGGTCTTGTAGCATTCGACGACCTCGGCCTGAACATCGTCGCGGTTGTCGCTGTCCGGAAGCTGTTTGCAGACGAACCCGCCCTTGGCCCCCACCGGCACGATGACTGAGTTCTTGACCATCTGAGCCTTCATCAGACCCAGCACCTCGATGCGAAAGTCTTCACGTCGGTCCGACCAGCGCAAGCCGCCCCGTGCCACTCGCCCACCCCGCAGGTGGACGCCCTCCACCCGAGGCGAGTAAACGAAGATCTCGAACATGGGTCGGGGTTCCGGCAACTCCGGCACTTGTTGCGGATCGAGTTTGAACACCAGATAGGGTTTTGATTGCTGATCGGGATCCTGCTGGAAAAAATTGCAGCGCAGCGTGGCGAGGATGACTGCCAAGAATCTTCGCAATATGCGGTCCTGGTCCAGATTGACCACGTTGTCGAGCGCTGTCACCACGCGCTCGCGTAACTGTTCCGTGGCTTCTTTGGCTGTGGTTTGACGCTGTGGGTCAAAGCGGGCATGGAATAAGTCCACCAACAGGCGGGCGATCGCCCCATTGTTCGCCAGGGTGCTCTCCATATAGGCCTGACTAAAGGGTGCCTGGGTCTGTAGCAGATACTTGCTGATGGCCCGGATCACCACTACGTCTCGCCATCCCAGCCCAGCGGACAGGACCAGGCGGTTGAAGCCGTCATTTTCCAGATGGTTGCGACAAACGCGGACAAAGGCCTCCTGAAACACATCCTTGACCTGCAGCACATCCACTTCGCTGCCTTGTGCCGCCGTCATGTCGAAATCCAGTATCCAGAATGTGTCGCCGGATGTGGGGGTCACCTCATACGGTCTGGCCTCGAGCACTCGCAGACCCATGCGTTCCAGCATTGGCAGAACGTCGGAAAGGGCCATTTGGGTCCGACGGCCGTAGACCTTGAAGCGGAGCAGGTTGTCCGGTCCCTCCAAGGGCCGGTAAAGGTGGGTGAGCAGTTCCTCACCGTCGCTGAGCGCTTCCAGGCGTTCAATGTCAACCGCTGCCGTGCGTTCGGTGAAATCGTGTCGGTATGCGACCGGAAATGCATGCGCGTAACGGTTGCTCAAACGGTTGCCTTTGGCCTCGCCATGGGTGTCCAGCAGCGCCGCATGCAGCTTGTCCTCCCACGATTGCATGGCCGCCGACATGCGCGCTTCCAGATCTGCTTCGTCGTAGTCGATGGTACTGTCGCGTTGAGTCCTGATAATGAAATGCACCCGGGCCAGCACCGACTCGGTGAACTGGACATTGAACTCCGAGCCGATGCCCTCAAACGCATCCATCAGGATGCTCTGCAGCTTCAGTCGCAGCCCGGTGTCATAGCGATCCCGTGGCACATAGATCAACGCTGTCACGAATCGTCCGAACAGGTCCTTGCGCAAGAACAGACGCAGGCGGTGCCGTTCCTGAACTTGCA
>Ga0316192_10002265_pt1 | contig 14114 bp, 8 predicted proteins | sample MerIslwburrow_MG_FD_204931 | JGI IMG/M metagenome (GOLD analysis project Ga0316192, IMG submission 204931) | Coastal sediment microbial communities from Maine, United States - Merrow Island worm burrow | ecosystem: Environmental > Aquatic > Marine > Coastal > Sediment | place: USA: Maine...
GGGACGCCAAACCTTCGTTTTAACTCAGTATTCCCGGATTCCGCTAAGCTTCATCCGGGCTACATCACATCGGTATATCCGTTTATGGATGGGCACTAACTATTAAATGTAGTAGATTGTTATGGCTTAGAAGGTGTAGTGATAGCCGACTCTGACCAGTGCTCGGTTTTGATCTTTAATATTTCTATCATTGTAATATATCCATTCATAACCTAACTCTGATTCAATAATCCATTTTCGAAATAAGCGGTAATCAATCCTCATTGAGGGAAGAATTGCTGACCTTGAACTACCACCTCCTGGCACTGTACTTCCATCTTTTTCTATTTTATCTTCGAAATCTCGGAATTCAAGATTCAGCCGTGGGCGAATGTTTAGTTTTTTCATCGGTGGTAATCTGCCGTTTAAAAACAAACCATAGACATTACTATCGTCAGATGTACTAAACCTAAGTCCAACCACATACAAATCGTTTTGTGCAAAGGTATTGGATGATACCAGTTGTGTAGATAAAAATATTGACTTGAATTCTTCAGTAAGAAAATAATCATTCACAGGATCTGTGTCTAGTGTGTCTGGATCATTATCCGCACCGTATTTTCCAATCCCATTTAATTCGAAACTCCCATCTGATGCGAAAGTTTGATAGTAGGATGCGTCCACACTTAGATTCAAATCCCGATTAAACTGGTAACTGTTACTGAGAGTAACATTAACACTCCTGGGCGTTTTATCACGTGCAATTTTCAAGGTCTCTTCTTCACCCTTGAGACTTTCCAATTCCTCAATACTAATCGTCTGACCACTGACAGCATTACTCTTGACCAAAAAATTGCGGTAATTAAAGGTCAGATTCATATTTGCTTTTTTGCTGTAGCGCCAGCTCCAACGGAAATTAGCGACCGTAATGTCTTCAAATAAGACGTCGTAGTCCAACATGCCAAAAAGACTCATACTTTGACTGGTATAATGCAAGGTGCCGCCAACACCCTGGCGATCCGATAAATCGTTCACCTCTTGTAGAGTAAAATAAACGGTGCCGCCTAAAGGCGACTTTCGACTGCCATAATCGAGTTTTGCCCCGACAAATTTCTTTGAATAAGGCACCTCGCCATAAAAGGCCGGGCTGCCGAAATAGACATAGGGTTTCATTGTAGCGGCAACTTGGTAACCTAACATGGCACCGTCAAACCTGGCTAACAGGCCGGTATTACGCGCCCGTTGCCTTCCCACGGTGGCCGTGAAACCCGGTTTGATTTCATTGTAATCAACATAAAGATCGTACAACCTGCCTTCGCCTGTTTCTTCCAGTGCTTTATCATTGCTTTTGTCAGCATCCTTGTCATTTTCTTTCTTGATATCTTCATTTTCGTCATCGGCCGCGATATCGTAAAAATAGTTGCCAGCAGCCACAAGTTGTATGGCACGTTTTGAACTTCGATAGCGGCCGCGCACATTTAGATTGGTATCAACGCGTTTTGATACGGTTTCAAAACCGGTATTATCCTCTGCAGTTTCCACATCCGAATCGACGTCTTGTATCCACCTTTGATCATAGGCCTGACTCAAGCGTCCAAAGACCTTGAATGAATCTTCCTTTTTGCGCTTGCGGCTAGTGGGCACACGCAAGCGTTTGCGTTTTTCAATACCTATGTTTTGTAATGCGATTAATCGCTGCTTAACGCGTTTAGGTCCGTCGCCTTTTTTGTATAAACGTAGATATTTTTTGTATTCGAATTTTGCGCGTGGAATCTGTCTATCGCGTTCCAAGCCGAGCCCCAATAATTCTCTGGCATCCTGTGTGTGTTCGTTTTCCGGTAAGGCGATTATTCGTCTAAGTAAAGTAATGGCACCAGTATTATCGCCAAAAGTAAGCGCCTGGCGAGCCTTTGCCATTAGCTGCCCTACATCGGTATCGTTATTGCTCTTTATAATAGCTGGGCTCTTCTTGTCCGCCTTTTTATCTTTAGCGGTTTGTTCATCTAGTCCAGCAAGCTCATTTTTAGGCGCTTCTCCGTACACTACGACAGACAAACCTCTGGCACTATCACCCGCATTAACCGCAAAATTAACGCGTCGTGCAAAACGCAAGGTCAAATAGGGTCCACCGGGTACACCCTCTTCATACGTTACATAAATTAAGATGGGTTCTTTACCTGCCGGTGGCTTGAGGTCTTCACCTTGTCTAATCTCCTTACGAATGGTTCTATCGCCATCTATATTGGTGTCAAGACTCATTTGCACTTGAAGAATTTCGCCCGCGGAATACGGAAAATGTTTTGAATAGTTAAGCTCAATACCCAAATCGATATCGATAATGGTATCGTTACCCTTGGAGGAAATTCGAATGGCCTCTAGTACAGCTCCGGCAGAATATACTGATTGGGAAAACATTAATAGGATAACAACAGAAACTGAGATTGTTAGTTTTTGGTATAAAAAAAACTGATTAATTGCCCATTTAGAATATCTACGACCAAACATTTAAAATAACCTTTACCAGCTTATTCTATTGATTGCTGTAGGGTAATTATTATTAGGACCTACGATCATTATTATTAAATTCCACGCCATGGGGTGGAATACGGATCTAGTATACTTTTTTATCACAGAATCCCTTATTTTTTATCACATATTTTTTGTTTTAAAAAGAATTCCTTATCGCCCAGTTTATTGTATTGAATCAATTGGTGCCTATACCAAAACTCCCTAGCATTAACAAAACATTAAATAAATTATGGTAATTTTTCAGCTAAACCTACACTATATTAACACTTTTTTCAGTTTATTAACCACATAAGTTATAGATGTTGGAAACTGACTAACAAACTCTTCAACCCTTCACCTTCTTTAATTTCAAAGCGCATCGGTTTTGAGAACCGAATAACGATAAAAGGTCCGCCTGGCACTTTGCCCTCATAGATTATGTCTTCAATATTGTAATCAAGGACCTTAGCCGAGCTTGGCAATTTATCGGATAGTGATACATTCTCAGCAAACCCACCAAATGCCACTGGCCGAAGTTTAACTTGAAGCACATCACCTTCATCCGGAGGATAATGTCCCAAATAGCGCACCGGATTTGAAAAGTTAATATCAAGGTGGCCACCTTTGTTATCTCTATTTATTACGATATCCGACACCAGACCATCGGCCTGTTCACCCAGAAATGTTACGTAAAAATACCCACCGCCTACCAGCAGCAGCAGAATAAGAATACTCTTAGTAGACATTGATTAAATCCCTAGTGTTGGTGTATGTACTGCGCAACACTGTATTTTATACATGTTTTTATCATATGCTAGTTATTCGCTTATTACTAATAAAATGGGTAACCCATCATAAATGACTACATGAACTTAGGAATTATCCTACACCAGCCAATAAAACAATGCCGGAGACCTTCGCTCAAAATCAGGAAAAATGGGTAAAGATATGTAGGCGTAGTTTATTGTTAATTATTCGGTCTATTGAATAACTATATCCTTAAAAGATTTTGTAATATGACACTTTTCACATTGTTTGCCCAACATGCCAACATGATTATCATCCTTTGCATGACAACTGTAACAATTTGTCGCTAGATCAAATTTGTTTTCGACTATTTTTACGGTATGACATGCGTGGCAGTCAAGCCCATCATGGGCTCCATCAAGAACATAGTCTGTTTGTTTATTATGATCAAATTCCCAAACTAACCAATCTTCTGGCCCATGACAGCGATCACACTGAGTGCCTAGTTTGCGTTTATGAATGTCATCTTTTTCATGACAGGAGTCGCACTCCTTATTGGTATCTTTGTATCGATCAGTTACATGACAGTCTTCACACGTAACAAGCGGATGAGCGCCGTGTAATGGAAATTTTGTGAGTGCGTGGTCAAATGCTACCTTTTCAATCCAGCTTTTTTCATTATGGCAAGTTTCACACTTGTCCCCCTCCTGACCTCTATGCGTATCGTCTAAAACATGACACTTGCCGCAGGTTTTTGGCAACTTTTCTTCAAACACATGCCCTTTATGACAAGTGTTGCAGGCTAATTCCTTATGTTCACCTTTGAGAATATAACGAGTATCTTTATCGTGATTAAACACGATATCGAGCCATTTTTTTTCTGAGTGACAATCTTGGCACTTTTTCCCATACAGCCCATAATGCGAATCATGCACCTTATGGCAACTCACACACGCTGATTTAACCTCATCTTCAAATATATTACCTTCATGACAATCCTTGCACAGTAGATATTCGTGGGAGCCCTTGAGCTTAAAATGAGTGTCTTCACCATGGTCGAATTCAATTCGCGACCACCTTTCATCATAGTGGCATTCATGGCACTTAATGCCCCGATCACTTTCATGAACATCGTCCAGATAGTGACAAAAATAACAATTTTTAGGTGTTTCATTGTAACGTTCGTTTACATGACAATATTGGCAAGCTATATCACGATGGTTATTTCGCAAAGGAAATTTGGTTTTTTCATGATTAAATCGAGCGGGTAGCCACGCTAATTCCACATGGCAATTTTCACATTTTTCACCCATCCTAGCCTTGTGTGAGTCATCTACTTCATGACAATCAATGCAATTATGTTTTGGCAAACGATAAAACTTCTCTTTTTTGTGACAGCTTTTACAGGGTGTAATTACATGAGCGCCATTTAACTTAAAATTTGTATTATTATGGTCCAACATTTCTTCATCGAGCTGTACGATATCCATATCCCTGCCTTTGTGGTCTGTGTGGCAGGTATAACATTCTCTATTTGCAATATTGTAGATTTTCCCATGAAAGTTAGATTCCTTTTTAATATCTTTATCGATTTCTTCATGACAATCTCTGCACAGCTTATTTTGTTTGCTTTTATCAAATGGAGCATGACACTTATCACATTTTTTTTCTATCCTGGCATGTCCTTGCACCAATTCCCCGGGCAGCAGCAGGCCTTCCATGCGTTCAATCGGATCAATAGCTGCGCTGGCAATAGCGATGCATCCAATAAATAAGGTACTGGAGAAGAATAAATAACTGGATAGAAGTGCTAAGAACCTTTTACTAGCCATATTTTATTAATACATGTGTACTGCAAATACATGGGCTAGCCCTGTAATTAATAAAATATAAAGTAATGGAATGTGCAATAACCTCCACCGGACTAACAATCGCTCATAGTGATGGATTTTGGCAATTTCTACCACAGAATTGATATGCTTACGCAACAATTGTTTTTCAGATGCAAGTAATTTCTTGTAAATCTCAATACTCCATCCACTTTGCTGTGCAATTTGTTGCAACATTGCCGTAAGGTCTTCAGAAACTTTTACATAACACCTGGCGCCAGCCGCTCGAATTGAGAACAATTTTAGGGGCAATTTAATAATTATTTTAGGCCCTGTTAAACAAGCCAGTGAAAACTCCGATAACTTGGTTTCTATAGATTCCACCTTTTCACTTTGGTATTTACGTATCGATTCTATCAACGCATTTTCAGTGTTTTTTATGGATAATAGTTTTCTATGCAAATTAAAGCCGATACGTGTATAGATATACCGCCCAAATAAACCACTTAATACAATCAGTACCATTGAAATTAGTGAAACTGTGCTATTAATGGATTTAAGTTCAAATGACGAATGAAATATAATCAGTATGGGACCAAAAACACCACCTATCAAGTGAAAGTAATACCAACTTTCAATACCCCCAAATTTTTTGAGAAATTTCACTCTTTTACGCAGGGCGTAAATTAAAACGATAAGCAACATAATGCCACCGATTAATCCGGAGTTATATTTAAATTCACTGGTGCGTTCAAAATTTATGTCGCCCCACTGCGTCCAACCATAAGCAATAATCGCCAATATAATTGACGCAATAAATAAAACTACCCTAGTTTCAGATTTGGATTTTGCATCTTTTTCTTCAGCAACATACGACGGATATTTTGCAGCCAAAAGAGTTGTAGCGCCGACAATTGGTGATGAATTATCGGTGTAACGTTGCTTTTTGGATGAACTTTTATTGGGTTCCGAGGCACGTGATTTAGTGCCGTTTTCTGGTTTGTTCTTTTCCTCGGAAACCAGTGCTTTATTTATAGGAATAGCCCCAGTGCTATTAACATTATCATGCCTGCTGACTGGATTAGATTGTTGCCTGGTCTTAGTATTAATACTTGCCATCTAGTTATACATCCTACTAGTTATACATCCTACTAGTTATCACTACTGTCCCATTAAAATGGAACCTGTTTACGTAAACCTGTGCGGTATATACGGTGTAGATTATGACAAGTACCCCATATCCTAGCTATTTGCCTCGATTCCAAAAGTTAACGGGGCAGCAGTGACTAGTTACATACCCTAATTCTTACCGCGATATCCCAAAGCCAACCAAGAAGATTGGTCACCCACGCTAGTGACCCTCCATAACTTGAAAACCCTAGTTTTAAGACAAGTCCTCGTTTATGGGCGGACACTAACTACACCTTATTTCCTCATTTTGTTGAAGCTGATTGAATTCGTTTTTGCAACATTGCATATCGACCGTCGCTCTCTGGCATTAGGCTCAATGCCGTTTTCCAATGAGTCAGTGCCTTTGCTTTTTGTTTCAATCCACTATAGGCATCGCCTTTATGCATTTCAATCAAATACTTTTGCCGATCATCAGTAACATCAATGTTATCCAAAATGGAAAGTGATTCTTTCAAATCTTTTTCTTTCTCACTCTCGCTTAGTAGTGAGCCCAAAACCAAGTTTGCCTGTATATTTTTCGGATCTAATACTTGTACGGCACGCAATTCCTTCATTGCTTTTTCAGTTAATCCTAGTTGATTATAGGTTTGCGCGAGTAATATGCGATTGCCCAAGTTATCGGGATCAGCTTTTACTTTAGCTTCTAGCCCGCCAATCAATGATTCCAATCCAGGCGCGCTACCACTTCCTGCTTGACCAGTATTGCCGCCCATTTGTTGTACAATCTTTGGAACGTCACGCCCACTGTTGGCCAGCGTTGGAGGACTCAACTTAATGTCGTTTTGAGCACTACCGGTAGTGGGTTCTGGCATATCTTTTTTACTCGTTGCGCGCTGATCTGACCATACTATTAGAATGACAATACTTAGAATCAGTATTGCGACACTAAATGGGTGTCTTATCGCTTTAACAATCAAATTATCTTGTGTCGACTTGTCTTGTGTTACCAACGTTGGTCTCCTCCACGAATACTTTTCCAAAAAATTTTAGAATAATTACAATCTCTCAAACATATTCTAAATCACCAACTCACTCCAAAGTTTATTGCTATTCATATAAACTATTAACGTATAAATATATTACATTGTCTTCAGGTATTTTTCATCCATCTTATTAAAGTCACGACTGTAAAATTGATCACCATAAGTGGGTTATTTACTAAATTTTAATATGGAAGACACAATTTACTTACGTATTTTAAAAATAAATACGTGGTTACTCAATGCTGTGCACGATAGTATCCGCCGCTCAGTGACTATAACTTACTATACCGCAAAATATTGTTTAAAATAAAATCTTTATGGTATATGATATAGCTACTTTAGTTTACCAAACTAAGTGGGTGAGTAAACCATATTACGTGTAAGGCAGAACCAATACTATAGTTATCAATAGAAATTAGAGTTAATTTACTATGTTGACTCCACTGCCTACAGGTAATTAAACCCTTAATTTTATAAGCATTTAATGGACACGTGGATTGTTTTTATAGGTGTATTGGCTAAGCGGTAACTGTTTTTTTATATTTTGGCAACAAAGATCATCTGCATGTACAAATAACTATAGCAATATGCTTACGTAGTACATTTTGATAAAGTAGGCAGTTTAAGCTAGTTATTGCCCCTCCAATAAACATAAAAATCCACAATTTGAAGTATATATGTAATAAACTGAGTTAAAATTTAGTCTTGAATAATTTTCCCATATCGTTAATGCTGTGTGTATTTTATGATAATTAACTGTAAGTTGATGTGTTTACAGTATTAATATGTTTGGAGATTTAACAAGAGTTGTCATCATTAGTGCATATGCGCTTATAAATATATATTATACTGTTTTTTCTTTAACTTAAAGTCTCGGAAATGCGTTAACTTTCATATGGAAGATAAATCTCAATTTATCGCTGATCTGTTGTATCTACTGTCCGTCACAGGCTTGGAAGATGCACCAAAGATCTTAATTTATCTGCTTCCAATTGTTGTTGCGTGGACAATCTATAAAAAGCTCAAGGCTAAACGCGACCTGAGAAGCACCACAGACCTACTCACATCGCAACAAGCTGGCTATTTTGAACCTGTATCACTACATCCCATAATTGACCGTAATATCTGCCTTGGCTGTGCAACATGCGTTGATGCCTGTCCAGAAGGAAATGTGTTAGGTGTCATTAAGGAAAAAGCCCAATTGGTAAATCCATCCCACTGCATTGGTCACGGCGCCTGCAAAACTGCCTGCCCTACTGATGCCATTACATTGGTCTTGGGTACTGAAACACGTGGAGTTGATATCCCATTTGTCAATCCGAATTTTGAAACCAATGTTCCCGGTGTATTTGTAGCAGGTGAACTTGGTGGAATGGGTTTAATTCGAAATGCTATCGAACAGGGTCGCCAGGCCATGGAAAATATCGGTAAGACTGTTAAATCATCAGATAGCACGGCACCCTATGACGTAGTCATTATTGGCGCTGGCCCTGCAGGATTTTCGGCCACTCTCAGTGCTCATGAACACAAATTGTCTTATGTCACACTTGAACAGGAATCTCTTGGTGGAACAGTGGCGCATTATCCTCGCGGTAAAATTGTTATGACCGCACCCGTGACCTTGCCTATTATTGGACAAGTAAAATTTGGCGAGACGACTAAAGAAATTTTAATGAACTTTTGGAAAAATGCCCAACAAAAATCTGGTATTAAGCTAAATACAGAAGAGCGCATGGAACACATCACTCGATTGGAAGATGGTTTTATGGTTAAAACTGCTAATGGAGAATACCACAGCAAAGCCATTTTGCTCGCTATAGGCCGACGAGGAAGCCCTAGAAAACTCGGCGCACCAGGCGAAGATGATAAAAAGGTTGTGTATAAGCTAGACGACCCCGCTCAATATCGTGAACAACGTGTCGTAGTTGTTGGTGGCGGAAACAGTGCATTAGAAGCAGCCATGTCAATCGCAGAAGAACCAAGTGCTAAAGTCACGCTTTCTTACCGTGGCTCTTCGTTTCAAAAAGCCAATCCTAAAAACGTAGTAAAACTGGATGAGGCTGTTAAAGCTGGCCAATTGCAAGTTGTAATGAACTCTTCAATTAAACGCATAACTCCAAAAACTATTACCATTAAGTACGATAATAAAGAAGTGGAAATTCAAAATGATGGTGTTTTAGTTTGTGCTGGTGGTATATTGCCTACGCCAATGCTAAAAGAACTAGGAATACAAATAGAAACCAAATTTGGTACCGCTTAAAACATAGGTAAAAGGTTAGAAAATAGGTAAAAGGTTAAAAAACAGGTAAAAGGTACGAGGTAAAAAAATAGGTTAAAGGAACGAGGTAAAAGGTTAAAAGCTAAAAATCAAAAACCAAATAGCGTCCGTTTGACTTAGAAAATTGATGTTTCATCCGTTTCTTCTTTGCGCATCCAACGAAATACCAATACTCCCATTATGATACCCAAAAATGCTAACATCAATGGCGTTGCGTTCTCCTTTGCCTCTTGAGCCATAGCGTCCCACGCATTTCTAGCACTGTTAAATAATTTTTCAAACACGCTATTTGTACTGGCATTGGCTCCCAGGTTTTCGTGTAAGGAATTATCTGTAGATATTGAATCTGTTGCTAAAGGTTCGTCTATTGCGTCTAGCGACGCCTGCCCCTCGATAGGTTCTTCGTCAACTGCAGTTTCTACCTTCATTCGGCGTAACTGAATAGCAGCCCCTTTAGTACCTGCTACTCTGGCTTTGATATACCACTTCTTGGCTTCGTTACTGTTTTGGTTGACACCCCATCCACTTTCATACATATTTCCCAAGGCTAACATTGCCTCGCCATCTCCGGTAAGTGACCTTTCCAAGTACCAGCTTAATGCAATGGATTTATCGACTCCCTTACCCTTAGCAAGAGACATGTGCTGTAAAAAAAGAGTCGCGTTAGGATCATTGGCTAATTTTGCCTTTTTTAACCACGCTCGAGCGGTTTCAATATTTTGCTCTACGCCAAAACCGTACAAAAAAGCCATGCCTAGACGATATTGGGAAGGAGCGTGATTTTGGTTGGCTGCAGCAATATACCATTTAAACGCCTCGCTGCGGCTTCGTTCCACTTTTTCACCAGTTTCATAATAGCGGGCAAGTTTATACTGAGCTTCGGCAATGCCCTCTTTGGCGTAGCGCCGAACAATAGAGATTGAAGTACCAATCTCAGTGTTTGTTTGTGACTCTTTGTCTAGAAAAGAAGGTATGCGATTGCCTACGGAACCTTTTTTGGCACCTGAACCAGTAACACCTTTAACAAAGCGTGAATCCTTTGGTGCATCTTTACCGATTCTTTCAATTTTTAGTAAAGCCAATTTAATGGTTTCTTCGGCATTCGTTTCGCCCTTTTCCAATCCCTGCCGGACGCTATTAACTAAGGCTTTAACATCGAAATCCTGCTGAACATTATGTGATAACACTCTGTCTTGCAATGTCTGTGCAACCGAATTACCTTGTCGAGCGGCAGCCCTTATCCATTTTCCACCTTTCAAGGTACTTTCACGAACCCCTTTACCTAAAATGTACAAAATGCCTAATTTTAGTTGTGCCAATTCATGTTCTTGTTCAGCCGCGTCTTTATACCATTTAGCCGCTAATTCGAAGTTGACCTCAACACCAAAACCAACTTCGTACACATTGCCAAGATTATATTGAGCCTCTGCATCACCGTGTGATGCTTTTTCCTGGTACCACAACACCGCGGCTGGCAAGTTACTTGATGAGCCAATAGTTTTTTGAGTCGTTTCAACAATAGGCTGACTAGTCTCTTTTTCAACAGCGACTACGGTGCTAACGTTTAATACACTAAACGCCAGAATTACAAATACCCGTAAGGTGTTGATAGCATAATACTGAGCACGAAAATCGCTACATATCATTGATTACAGCCTTGTTTTTATAATTTCAAGATTAAACCTATTATTAAGTCGAAGCGCGTATCACTATTAAACCATTAACGACATGGTATTATCATCTAATTCTTGAGTATAATACCTCAGAATGACTGATTTTTCATGGGAAATATAGTCTAAGTTAATGATTTTTTAGGCTATTGCTATTTCCTAAGCATACAATAATTGAAAGAGTATGACATGCTTCTCAATCCCTAGTGATCGCGATAAATTTATGCGAATGATTAAAAGACTATTAAGAACACCAAATCTTGTCTCTGTGCTTGTGTTATGCAATTTGTTCTCAAATGCGTATGCAAAATCACAAGAACAAGATTTTGTTGATCTTTCCGATGAATCTAACCAGAGTCAAAAGGTTAAAATCTACGACGGTTGGACCAAATTAATGTATGCCTCATGGAAAGGTAAAATAGACGCTATAGAGGCCATACTAAAGACAAATCCCGAAATAAATAGCAAAGACCCGGACGGTCGTACTGCGCTAATGTACGCTGCATGGCAGGGAAATGGCAAAGCCGTCAATTTACTGTTAAAACATGGTGCCGACATTAATGACACTGATGATGATGGTTTAAATTCGTTAATTTGGGCCGCAAGAAACGGTCAGTTGGATTCCAGCACAGAACTACTTAATCACGGCGCATCTATTAATTCCACCGATAAATACCGTCGATCGGCGCTAATGTGGGCCACACGCATGGGTTATATCGATGTGGTTGGTATACTTTTAGATAGAGGTGCGAATGTTAGCATTCAAGACAAAGCCAGTTTTACCGCTCTCACTAGTGCGGCAAAATTTGGTTATGATAAAATAGTCGTTAAATTGCTTTATTCCGGAGCTAATCCAAACATGGCCGACAAATACGGCCGCTCAGCTTTATGGTTTGCTGCCAATATCGGGTCCACTCCTATTGTAAAACTACTATTAAAAAATAAACGCGTTAAAATTAATGCCACCGATGTGAGAAAACAAACACCGCTTATGAAGGCTGCACAAGGCGGCTATCATAATATTGTCAAAATGCTCATTGCAAAAAGCGCCAATGTGAATGCCACCTCTGAGAAAGGTAACACTGCACTTATGTTTGCCGCCAGCAACGGTCATACTCTCGTTTCAAAAACCCTACTCGAGGCGCACGCTTCGATAAACAAAAGAAATAATGTTGATTACACGGCTTTGATGTTGGCTGTGGAATACGGACATATAGATAGCGTAAATATGTTACTTAACTTTGGCGCCGATACAACCCAGGTAAACAAACTGGGCAACACAGCCTTGTCGTTGGCAAAAAACAATGGCCATAAGAAGATCTCAAAGGTCTTAAATAACTACGCCAAAGGTGAAATGGGTTTGTTGAAAAAACTCTTAAAATAGTGTGTACCGCGTAGCGTGCGCCATGCGCACGATTTCTCTCAATGTACATGGTACATGGACGTACAAGTGTCGCGGAGGCCATGGATGTCCTAGAGCGATTTTTGGAAAGGACTTTTCAAGACACGCTGTAAATACTTCCCTGTACACTTTCCGTCGACATCCTTGCCTCCTGAAAGTCTTGAAAAGTCCTCCCCCAACCTGTTCAAACTGTTACTTTTTGTTCTTTGGTAGCTGCACCGCACTTATGTCTCTCACTCCCACACTCTGCGCACATCGTTATACATAAGTCAGCTGGATACTGCGTAGGGTGCGTTTTACGCACCAAAAAGCCAGCCTTTTAGCACTGTACTTTTTCTGGTTCCCACGGTCCTCCGTGGGAATCCATACTGTGTTTCATCCACCACCACCGTATACATTCCCACGCGGAGCATGGGAACGAGACACCATTCCCGCCTATTTTGGCGGATGCGCTGCGCTTATCCACTCTACAAAAAACCTCCGTGTTCCGATAAGCCTCATGGTTACATGACTCTTAAAAGTGAGTCTACACAAGGTGTTTTATGCCCGAAAAATAAGCCGTACAAGCTTTTTCAAGGTTTTTCCCCTTTTTTTAACCGGACACTACTGACTCACTGTGTGTGAGCGTATACAGGTAATTGACTATACACAGACGTTGATACAAGAATTCAATCCTGGTATGCATTCCCACGCAGGAGCGTGGGAACGAGATAAAAAAAACCGCTGATGGTAATCACCAGCGGATTTTTTCATAGCAGTTTTGCGTATAGTTGATTAGAAACGATTAGCGTACATCAGCTGCCAACTAATCTGGCTATGTGAGGTTGTCACCTCTGATTGGGTATTGGTTACGGTATTATCAAGACCAAAACTCAAAGCAAAATCCAGTGTCGAGCCTTTTTGGTTGATGTCCCATCCAAAGCCTCCAGTTATGTGATGTTCTACAGTGGCAGGAAATAACGCATTAATATACTCATCGGGTACGGGATTTTGGGCATAATTATAACCACCGCGTACAACCCATGCATTACTAACCTCATAAGCGCCACCCACCTGAAAAACCGTTTGGTCTTTCCATTTTTGGAAGAGTGTAGCATCAAGTTCTGTATTAGCCAAAGCCGAAGCTAATTGTCCATCTTGAGTAGCATTGGCCACAAAGTCCATACTGAAGTCTTCCATAACATCTGACCATTGAATCTGTTTGAGATCAAAGGCGATCATGGTCTTTTTACCCGGTGTCCAGGCACCACCTACTGCTAAGGTAGCTGGCCATTGAAAGTCTTTAACCTTAATATTACCAGCTACTCCGACAGTAACCGGATCGGGAACACCATTGATATTAACGTTCATCGATAGCGTTGCATCAGAGGTTTCCATATCATCTAAACTGGTTTTAGAATGATAGGTAGCACCCAACGACCAACTGGAGCTGAACTCATAGGTTAAACCAACTTTTCCGGCATATCCAGTGGATTTAGCTTGACCTGTAAAGGCGTTGGAGTTAGAAAAATCATATCTCGCATTATT